>Ga0209577_10000261_pt1 | contig 53581 bp, 46 predicted proteins | sample GraSoiAngelo_109_FD_185874 | JGI IMG/M metagenome (GOLD analysis project Ga0209577, IMG submission 185874) | Grasslands soil microbial communities from the Angelo Coastal Reserve, California, USA - 14_0903_12_20cm (SPAdes) (version 2) | ecosystem: Environmental > Terrestrial > Soil > Grasslands... | reverse complement strand
CTTGTCCTTTCACGGTGATCGTAGATTCCATGGTAGCTCCCATTACTTCCTTGCGAAGGTAATACCAAATTCGCTTGGCGTCAAGCTGCAACGCCCCAATGGCTACCCGCCCTCCGAGCCACAGTCGACAAGGGTCCGGACCCGCTGCCCACCGATCGCTGTTTTAGTAGTCCGGCCTGGCGCCCCAGGCGTCAGCGACTTGCACACGCGGCCGTCCCCGCCCGTCCCGGCCATGATTCCAGACGTAAGACACGGCTGGCCGCTCTGGGGTTCAAAAGTTCTAAGATCGTCACCTAGGGCCCACCATTCGTTTCAGTAGGTTACCGGGTGTTGTCTCACAAATCGCAACAGTCCAGCCCACACTTCACTGCACCATTTGCGTACCCACTCCTAACGCCGTCAGGGATCTGGCAAAAAGGCGTCCCGGTCTATGCGTGCGGGTTCCGGAGCAAAGAAGGCGGCTCTGCGCTCGTTCGTGCGCACATGGACGGCAGAGTTCGCCGGCAAAGGAATCCGCGCGAACATGATCAGTCCCGGGCGCCACAGAGACGCCGATTCTTGAAAGTCAATTTGGAGCGAACACGGGCGCGATGAAGGAACGGTTCAAGGCTACGATTCCGATGGGGCGCATGGGAAAGCCTGAAGAGATTGCAGCGGCAGCGGTGTTCCTGGCCTTCGAGGAGAGCAGCTTGATCACTGGAATCGATTTGCCGGTCGATGGCGGCCTTGTGGCCGTATGAGCGATTCTTCTGCCGCTGCGCCTCAACACGACTGCCGCGCGACGCTATTGCGCTGCACGAGTCGGATGCCGAATGACCCGCACAAGCAACCAAGGAGTTCCTTAACAGGTGGTTTTATGAGTAGATCGAACACAACTTCAAAAATCGGTGCAGTTTCTACATGATCTGGGCCTGCTTGCATCCTCTGGCCGCGTATTCGGTGTACGGGCTTGGTCGGTCATTGGATTCGTCAGTGGTGCAAGGACGGCTATTCCAAGATGCATGGAACCTCCTGTTCTTTTCCGTCATTGGCATTTCCGTCGCTGCGAGGTTGAACTGGAGGAACAGCGTCTGGGGTTATTGGATCAACTTCGTTACTGTCGGCCTCGCGGGCACCGGCTTTATCTTCTTCGTCCTTGTTCCCGGCTACACGCCCGTCTGGCCTAGCATTCTGGGCCCGGTATTTTGAGTGCTGGCGACGATTTTCTCGACAATCGCTCTACTGACGCGAACCAAAGGCGCGACACGGAGCTTTACGGGCGGCAATACCGAACTTAAGCACCCGCAATAGTTGCGGTTCGTTATCGGGTCGACCCAGAACGACAGCTGCTGCAAATACAGCAGGCCCGCGATCAGGCGCGTCACAGTGTCGCCGTAGTTGGCGAAAAATCTCGATTGCACTCACAACTCCCAAAGTTTGTGGGTGGATGGCCGGTTATGCCCGTGATTCGGGAACAATTGCCAAGCAGCCAAATCGGAAATTCAGTTCGACCTTCCGCAAGCTCGGGCCTGTGAAGAATTGCGCGTTGGGACTGCGGAAAGCCCCGTTTATACCCATTCACCGTTCGGTAACATTGCCTCGGATTATTCCGAGCATGGCGCAAAGATTTGAGATACTTCGCTGAGAGGGTTCTCGAGACGAGTCTTCGTCGCTTGGACCTGGCTGGAGTGCAGCAGGCCTTTCAACAAAGTTCCCAATTCGGAACCGTGCTCTGCAACCCACATAGTCTTAGAGGAGGAGAAGATGCCTGCTCCAGGGGTCCGAGAAGGAATCATCCTCGTTGCTGAAGACAATGAGGCCAACCGCGACCTGCTCGTCGCTCTGCTGAGCGCAGAGGGTTACCACGTCTTTTGTGCCGCGGGCGGCCAGCAAGCACAAGCGCGGCTGAATAGTGACTCGGTTGATCTCGCCTTGCTGGATGTGGTGATGCCCGGCCCAACCGGCTTCGAGCTTTGTCAGGCAATGAAGTCCAAACCAGAAACCCGCTTGATTCCCGTGATATTGCTGACCAGTTTGAATAGTGACGAGGACCGCATCCACGGAATCATGTGCGGCGCTGACGATTTTCTTATCAAGCCCGTGAATAAGCACGAGCTGCTGGCTCGCGTGCATTCCCTGATACGCCTAAAGCAATTCACGGACGAGCTGGACAACGCCGAGACCGTATTGTTCAGCCTCGCACTGAGTATCGAAGCGAAGGACCCTTATACCGAAGGGCATTGCGACCGCCTTTCCAAATATTCCGTAGCCGTGGCGGAGAAGTTGGGCTTGCCGGAATACCTGCGCGTCGCCCTGCGCCGAGGAGGCCTTGTGCATGATATCGGCAAGCTGAGCGTGCCAGAGAGCATCCTGCTGAAACCCGGACCACTGACTCCGGAAGAACGAAAAATCATGGAGCAACACACGATGGCGGGAGAGCGAATTTGCGCTCCGCTCCGATCCTTCCGCCACGTGCTGCCCATCATTCGCCACCACCATGAAAAGTGGGACGGCTCCGGGTATCCCGACGGACTGAAGGGTGAACAAATCCCCTTTACCGCACGGATTCTGCAAATCACAGACATTTATGACGCGCTGACGACGGATCGACCGTACCGCAAGGCTCTTCCGGTAGAAAAAGCTTTCGCCATCATAAGAGAAGAAGTAGGGCGCGGCTGGTGGGACGGCTCGGTCCTGAATGAGTTTGAGGCGGTCGTCCATGGCTATGAGCCCGTGCACCCCGCAGGGTCCGCTGGCTAATGCCTGCTTCGCGAATTTGTGGATAGACTGTGGAGGCACGCACAACCGCGTGGGACGGCGCCACTCGCCGGTTTGCCCCAAGTTTAGAAGGCCTGCCCGTGACGATTACGTCTCCTCAAAGGGCCAAGTTTCATTGCCAGGCTACGACCAATAATTGGTGAATAATCTCTCTCGGAAAGTCGCCATGAAAAACTCCTCCCCATCCTCCCCAACGCCTGACTTCCAGGCCTTATTCCAATCGGCGCCCGGTTTATATCTTGTCCTTACACCCGATTTGAACATTGTCGCAGTCAGTGACGCTTATCTGCGCGCAACTATGACCAAACGAGAGGAAATTCTGGGCCGCGGGATCTTCGATGTCTTCCCCGATAATCCGGATGATCCCTCAGCCACAGGGGTCCGCAACCTGCGAACCTCCCTGCAACGTGTGCTTCAAGACAAGACCCCGGACACGATGGCAGTCCAGAAGTACGACATCCGGAAGCCGGAATCAGAAGGAGGCGGCTTCGAAGAAAGGTTCTGGAGTCCCGTCAACTCACCCGTCCTGGGGTCGGATAAAGAGGTGGCCCACATTATCCATCGCGTCGAGGACGTGACGGAATTTGTTCGGCTCAAGCAGCAAACACTGGAGCAGGAAAACCTGGCGGAAAAGCTGCGCACACGGGCGGGGCAGATGGAAGCCGAAGTTTATCAGCGCGCGGCGGAGGTACAAGAGGCAAACCGGCGCCTGGAGGCTGCGAACCAGGCACTGCTCCGCGAACTGTCCGAACGCAAACGGGCTCAAGAAGCTCTGGCCAGAAGTGAAAAGTGGTCCTCTACTACTCTCGCCTCTGTCGGTGACGCGGTAATCGCGACGGACATGAACGGCACCGTAAACTTTATGAACCCCGTCGCCGAGTCGCTCACCGGGTGGACGCAGGCAGAGGCAGCCGGCAACTCCATGGATCTAGTCTTTAACATTGTGAACAAGGAGACACGCCTCCCCGTCGAGAACCCCGTCAAGAAAGTTTTCCGTCAGGGGAAGGTTGTTGGTCTCGCCGACCACACGCTTTTGCTTTCCAAGAGCGGCAAAGAATATGACATCGAAGACAGCGCGGCACCCATTCTCACCGATACAGGGGAAGGATTCGGCAGCTACTTACCCGACGCCGTGACCCTGTATCCACCGAACGAACTGCCCTTGGTGCGGGCAATGCGAGGCGAGAGTTTTGACGCAGTTGAGCTCTTCATCCGCAACGCGAATGTGCCGGATGGCCGTTTACTCAGTATTACGGGCGGACCTCTCCGAGGTGAGGATGGCACGCTGCGGGGTGGTGTTGTCGTTCTCCGCGATATTACCGAGCGTAAGCGAGCGGAGGAAGCACTTCGTCAATCCGAGGAGCGCTACCATTTGCTATTCGACAGTAATCCCCATCCCGTGTGGGTTTATGACTTGCAAACCCTTGGCATCCTGGATGTGAATCATTCTGCCGTCGAAAACTACGGCTACTCGCGCGAAGAATTTCTCTCTCTAACAATCAAGGACATTCGCCCACCGGAAGACGTCCCCGCGCTGCTCGAGAGCACCCTGAAGGCGCCGCCGGATGTCGAAGCCGCGGGCTTCTGGAAACATTACAAGAAAGACGGGACTCTGATCGATGTGGAAATTACATCGCACCCCCTCGTTTATCGCGGCAAACACGCGCGTGTGGTCGTTGCAACGGACATCACCGCCCGTAAGAAGGCGGAGGAGGCGCTGCGGCAAAGCGAAGAGCGGTTCCGTCTGCTGGTTTCGGAGGTGACCGATTACGCCATTCTGATGCTGGACCCGGAAGGACGCATTGCCAGTTGGAATGCCGGGGCCGAACGTATCAAGGGCTACAAAGCTGACGAAATCATTGGCCAACACTTTTCCCGCTTCTACCCGACGGAGGATGTGGAAGCAGGCAAGCCTGCGTACGAACTGAAAGTTGCCAGGGAGCGAGGCCGATGCGAAGAAGAAAGCTGGCGGATACGCAAGGACGGATCGCGGTTCTGGGCCAACGTAGTGACTACCGCTCTGCGCGACGGGACCGGGCGGCTGCGCGGATTCGCGAAGGTCACGCGTGACATCACCGAGCACAAGCGCGGCCAAGAGCTCATTATGCATGCAAAGGAAAGGGCGGAACGTACAAGCAAGTTCAAGGATCAATTCCTCTCAACGATGAGTCACGAACTGCGCACGCCGTTGAACGCAGTCCTGGGTTTTTCCGACCTCCTTGCCGATGAGCGTTACGGCCCGCTGAACGATCGCCAGCGACGGTACATCGACCACATCCATACCGGCGGCAAGCACCTTCTCAAATTAATCAGCGATATTCTTGATCTTTCCAAAATCGAAGCGGGCCGAATGGAGCTTGCCCGCGAGGATGTGGCGGTCGCGTCTGCCTTTACCGAAGTGATCAGCGCCCTTTACCCGTTGGCGGAAAAGAAATCGCAGGCATTGCTCCAACAGGTAGAACCCAATCTGCAAGTTCACGCCGACGCCATGCGGTTTAAGCAAGTGCTCACGAATCTCGTCGGCAATGCGATCAAGTTCACACCAGAAGGTGGGCGCATCGAGCTGGTCGCGCATCAAGTGCATAACCAAGTCAAGATCGAAGTGCGCGACAATGGCCCGGGAATTCCACCCGAACAACAACAGCGCATCTTCGAAGCGTTCGTTCGCCTGACACAAACGGGTAGCGCCACGGAAGGCACAGGCTTGGGGCTGGCCATTACTGCACGCCTTGTCGAGCTGCATGGCAGCACACTGGGGATCGAAAGCCAGGCCGGCGAAGGTGCCTGCTTCTATTTTTTTCTTCCGCTCATCGCAATCCCTCAAGATCAATCCACTCAGACCTCCACGCCGGTGCCAAGAGCACGCAAAGCTCCGCGGATTCTTGTCATTGAGGACAATCCCGCGACGGGGCAACTCATCCAATCGCAACTCGCTTCTTCCGGCTATGAAACCCTGAGATGCGACCGGCCGGAACGTGCTACGGAAGTGGCGGCTGAACTTCAGCCCGATGCCATCACTTTGGACCTGCTTATGAAACCGGTGCACGGGTTCGAGGTGCTGCTGCAACTCAAAAATAATCCGCAAACGTCAAAGATACCGGTTATCGTGGTGACCATCGTGGATCAGCCTGGAGTCGGAACTGCTCTCGGGGCCGACGAGTATTTGGTCAAGCCGGTGGACAAGGCAACGTTGCTCGCTGCCGTGGAGCGCTGCCTGAGGTCTCGCGGAGGGGCGGCGCCGGCAAGGACGATTTTGGTGGTGGAAGACGATCTAGCCACCCGGGAGATGATTGTCGAGTTGCTCAGCGGGTACGGCTATGCCGTGACTACCGCGGAGGATGGCGAGCAGGCTCGTGCCAGCGTAGCGCAATCCCTGCCAGAGATTGTCATTCTTGACTTAATGCTGCCGAGGATCAGCGGTTTTGAATTACTCGCGGAATGGCGTTCCAACCCTCGCACAGCAGAGCTTTCCGTCTTCGTGCTGACGAGCAAAGATTTAACCAAAGAGGAGGAAAAGTACATCCACGCGCATGCCGAATCGCTTTTCCTGAAGCAGAATTCCTGGCGGGAACCATTGATCAAGCAATTAGAGCGTGTGGTGACCTCTCTGTCTTTGGAGGACGCTTGAAACATTGCATCCTCATCGTCGAAGACAATCGGCTCAACCGCGAACTGCTTCGAGACTGGCTCGATGCGGAAGGCTACGAAGTTTGGTCCGCGACGGACCTGCAGACCAGTTACGAGGCTTTCGCAAAGCAGATTCCCGATGCCGTCTTACTCGATATTAATCTCGGCAAAGATGACGGCCTCGACCTCATCGCATGGATGCGCGAGAAACCGGAGACACGCGGGGTTCCCGTGATTGCCGTGACTGCACACGCTCTAGTAGCGGAGCAGGAGCGGATCCTGAAGGCGGGTTGCAGAGCGTGCCTGTCGAAACCGATAGACTTTCAGCTGCTTCGAGCAGAGTTGGACCGCTGGCTCGAAAACACTAAGGCGCTAACGCCGAATCGCTAGACTTGTTAGCATCCGTCGAACCTGCGATGCTTCTCGTTTCCGGAGGAATCAGAGGTGCCTGCACAGGTCCTCGTTGGGGACGATCATGCACCTTCGTCTGAACTCATCTCTGAGATCTTGCGGTCCTCTGGCTTCGAAGCTATCTCACGGACGAGCAGAGTCGAAGCCGCAGAGCTCCTGACCAAAGAAAAGTTCCACGCTGTCTTTCTAGAGATGCGCATGCCGCCGCCAGATGGCCTCGAACTCGCCCGCCAGGTCCGCGCTTCTCGCGTCAACGCATCGGCGGTCATCATCATGATCACAGCGAAAAACCGCTTCAGTGAAAGATTTGGGCGGAACAAACGCACGTCGATTTGTTTTATATCTTTTTCCTCCACGACTTCGCGTGGCCGCGACCCAGGCGCTCCAAACGACTTTTGTTTTTGAGTTGATCAAGCACGCGGCAGATCATCCCATGACTCACGCCCGGACACGCTCGCTCCAGTTCTGTAACTCTGAACTCAGCCGGGAGATAGTCAATGGCGGTCTCCACCAAAATCGTCATCGCCCCGCGAGGGGACATGGCTTCGCGCACGCGTCGCTCGAATTCCCCGTAGGCTCGCTGCAACATGCCGAGGAAATAGCTTAGCCATGGGCGCACGTCATGCTTGCTTTCGCTCCAACCTTCGCAACTCTTGCGCAGAGCGTTGTAATAATCTTCGCGGGACTCCTCGATGAGATGCTCCAAGCTAATACACCGGCCAATTTCGAACCGATGTTGATAAAGGCATAGAAGCCCAAGCAAACGAGATATCCGCCCATTGCCTTTACAAAAGGGGTGCAGACATAGAAGGTCAAAAACAAAGGCGCCGATAATGAGTAAGGGGTGCAGCTCTTGACGGCTCAGGGCCGCATTGTAGGACTCGCACAGCTCATCTACGGCCTGCGGAATTTCTCCAAAAGGAACGGACCGGAACTCTGTCCCACGCGGTTCGTTCCCAGCAAACTCGATAATCTGTGTTTCTTCCACTCTCCATCGGCCAGCTTCAGCCGCACCTTCGAGAATCACGGAGTGCAACGTGAGAAGGAAATCAGCGGTCAGCCGAAAATGCGGAGCATCGGCAGAAATCAGTCTTAGCGCTTGCGCATAACCTCGAATCTCGTTCTCTGCCTGATTCTCTGCATTGGCATGACCTAACACTATTGGAAGCAAACGTTCCGGCGCAACCGTTACACCATCCAGCCGATTCGAGCACTCAACACTTTGATGAAACGCAGCGGTTCGTAGAGCTCTTAACAATCGTGAGGCTTGCCTCTCGAATAGCTGTTGATGCCCCTTGGATTCGGCAATCTCGATCATAAGGCGAATCAGCCGGGCGGGCAGCACTAGCTCTTCTAACCGTCCTCCTCGAAACGTCATCATCTCGCGCTGTTCCCAAACCGAAGCATCGTCTTCAAAACTCCGCTTGCCAATGCGGCTTCACGCAAACGCATCCTCCGGCTGCCCCTGGCGCATCGTGACATGCTCTCTGCTTCACGGATGATACGGCGATGGGTGACGATCCAGGTCAGGCGAGAATTCACTGCTCTGCGGCTCCGAGCTTCGAACAGTTCGGCTTTGAGCACGAAATAGGAATGATCCTGGGCCAACCTGTGCAACACCATTTTCAGTCCTGGGTGCACCGGCGCGGACTTTCGGCCGCACCGATCTCGGGGAAAGGAGCCGTGTGGAATGCTGGTTGCTGTTTCTCGCTGTCTACTCGCCCCCGCCTGTTGCCAACGGCTAGGGCTCGCCGAGGGTCGGCCCGTAATTGCTCGGCCTGGACTAAGGCAGGTAATAGCGGAAAGAGGTGAAGACCATGTTATCCACGGCCTTAGCGTTCACCCCGGGGGCGGTCGGCGTGTTGTTATTGCCCGACCAGGTATTTTTGAAAATGTATGAGTATTGCATGCCCCACCGGAGGCCGCCCTTCGGTCCTTGATAGAACTTGTGCCAGAACCCGAGGGTACCTTCCTGGATGTTGCGGATGTCGCCGGTGCAACCGGCCGCCGAACTGGGGTTGAAGCCAGCCGGAATGTTGGTGTTCCCAAAAGCGCCACTGCCAGCCGGTAACGGTGGTAGAGCCTCGCAGCCAGACTCGTTGAAAAGTGGTGATCCATACCCGACAGCAACAGTAGCCGGAGCCGCGGCCGTTGTCAGATACGTGTACGCAGTGCGATAGGCATACTCGACGCCGTAGTTGAGATAGACGTCGAGCTTCGGGTTCGGATGAAATTCGAGAGTGCCGAGCGCACCGCCACCTCGTATCAAGGCAAGTGAGCCATCAGGGCGAGCCGTCACGTCAGGCAACTGGGCAGAACTGTAGCGTCCAACGCCATCGCCAAACAGGGCATGGACGCCGAAATCCAACTTATTGGCCACGATTGGCGCGCGGGCGTTGACGCCGACGCCCCCACCAGTAGAGCTCTTGTTAAAGGCATTGTTGGCTGAAGGGGTCGTGCCCGGGCAGCTTGCCGGCAGCGCAACCTGAGTTGTCGCAGCACCGCAGGGAAAAATGCGATCGCGGAAATTGCTGATTATGCCGAATATCTCATAGTGGCCCCAGCCCGGTTCAAAAGCAGCCTTAACGATGAAATCGGGGAGTTTATTGTTGGAATAGCCGGTGGTATCAGCGAAGTTCAGCAATCCGCCTCCTGAGCCGACACCGCCAACGAGGAAGGGCGTTGGGGAATTGTGGTTGGTGAGAGTAATTTGCGGCTCCTCAATTGCGAATCCGAACCAGGTCTTATCGCCAAAGTTCTTCGTCACGCGGAAGCCATACTGGCGCTGCCAGCTGAAGCCGACCTGGTATTGCGCGTCAATGGTCATTGGCAGGGCCTCGGCGCGGTTGTCCATGCCTTTGCGGGTTTCGGTCACCAAGCTCCACTGCTGCCCGCCCGTGAAGGTCCAGCCATTGGACAGAGCTGCCTGGCCCCAGAGTTGTCGTTGACGCATGCAATAGCTGTTGCTTTGGCGGCTGTTGGATGTCACGCAAGCGCCCAACCAGTCCATTTCGTAATAACCTGAGGCTTTGACTTTGTCGCCCTTGCCCTCAGCGAGGAAGCTCAAACGGGACTGACGACCCGAGACGTTCAATTCTGAAATCCTGCTAAGGTCATTGCCCGGAAACGGAATGCCTGTCAAAGGAGTATTCACGTCTGCCTGAGCTGCCCGCGTGCGAAGAACACTTTCAGCAACCAGGAAGCCGCCCGGAGAAAAGGTAATACCCTTGAATCTGATCGAGTAGGCGTTCTCCTGATTATTGTTTTGCTGAGCCTTCGCGCTGGCCGCGGTAGCGACCGTCGTCTTAAGTGTTTCGTTGCTGGTGCTGAGGTCGGCGACCTTGGTGTTGAGCGTTTCCGCGGCGCTCTTCACTTCCGCGGAGGAGTTTGCGGCTTCGACGGCCTTGGTGCTTGCTTCGGAGGCCCTGGCATTGGCAGCAGCCGCGGCCTCCCGAGCTTCGTCGATCTGGCGGTCGCGTTTGGCGAGTTCCTCCTTTAAGAGTTGGAGTTGCTCTTGCTGTGATTGGATGGCCTGGCGGAGCTCTTCGATCTCGGCGGCGACGGCTGAGTCAGATTTCGCCGCCTCCTTGGCCGCCTTGGGTTTAGCGGTCTCGGCCGTTTTAGCTGGCTTCGGGTCGGCATCCTTAGGTGTATCAGCAAGGGCTATTCCCGTAGCGAAGAACAGGGAAAGCGTAAATACGACTAATTTTTTCATTTCGTCTCTCTTTGAAGTGAAGTGGTTCGAACGGGTTCGAAAAACAATACGTTCCGGCCCGCGACTGACGGTAAGGACCGTTTCTTACAGGTCGGTCAACGCACTGTGAATATCGTGTAACACGGATGAAGAAGGGTACCGCAAGGCGGACCTAAACCCTGCAATTTCGTCTAACAGCCGATGAATTGAGAAGTCTAACCGCCCTGTCTCGTGTCGCTTACGCGAAATTTGGAGCCATTCCTACCTCCTCAGTTACACCCGGTCCTGCACTCAGAGAAACCGGAGTTTCGCTGCCGCCCATTGGTGTTCGATCCTCCGGCAGCCACCTAAGACGTTCCTGCTGACACACCCGAGTATTGCTAGACCGCCGTCGCAGGGCTAAGACACATGAAGAACTCGTGGCGCTCGCCAAACGCGGAGAACGCAGCTATTTCGAGTTCGACTTGGCCAGTACTGCGCCAGCGTGTGGAGCGTGTCGTCGCTGCGGCGGACGCGGCGACGCCGGGTACTTACACGGGGAAGTCGAAATACCTGAACGGTGAGCATAAATTCTTCGCGCGGGACGCATGACCGCAATTCTGATAAGGGCGAGGTCGGTGGTTCAAGTCGTTCAAGCCGACCCAGGCCGCTCAGATTATTTTCGTGATAGGGATGGAATGGGCGATCCGGGCAACTAATGGGAGTTCTCTTCACCAAATCACCGCTAGTCCCTTGTACTTGCCGAACTCCTTGTCGCAGGTCATCACAGGCACGTCGTCGGCCAGCGCTTGCGCAATCAGCATGCGGTCGAACGGGTCGCGATGGTGCACGGGCAGCATCATCAGCTGTAACACGTGCGCTTCTGCGTACGGCACCAGGCTCACCTGCAGGCGCCTTAGCGCCTCCAACGCGTCCTCACGGCTGAGATTCAGCTTTCCTGCAGCATTCTTCATGGCGACCTCAGCGAGCGAAACAACGCTCAGCTCGCGCTGGTTTGCCGGTTCTCTTATGACGGCCCGCGCCGTCCGTGATAACCTGTCCGGGTTTTCAATGGCAAAGAGAAACGCCACGGTGTCCAGCAGGACACGCATCAGTAGCGGCCCGCCAAGAAGGCGTCCACTTCCGCGTCCGTCATCGGCTTCCACCAGTCCGGGTCGAGCACGACCTTCTTGCCTTTCAGGAAGCCCAACTCGGGCTTCTTCCCCGTCGGCTTGGTCGTGCGTACCAGGTCCGCCACGGGCTTGCCGCGACGACAGATTGTGACGCGCTCACCGTTCTCGGCCTTCTTGATGAGTTTCGGCAGTTTGTTCTTGGCTTCGGCCACGCTTACCTTCATGGTCCCGATTCTAGCCATCTTCGATGGCTATGTCAATTCTTCGTCACCAAGACCGCTTCTGGTTTACCCATTCTCGAGGCAGCGCTCGCAAGTGCCGCTCACCGAGCGGAATGAGGCGGTCCAGACATTCTCGCGGCAGGCTTCAGCCTTCCGAATGTGGCGGTGCCTCGCTCTTCAGCATGAAGCTAGCGGTTTCTATGGCGATCCGCATGCGCTCGGCTGCAGTCGCCAAGTCCGAACCTTCCCATAAAGGATCGCACAAGCGGCGTTCTGCTGGTATCCATCGATACAGAGTGGAAAGAACTGGGGCACGCGAGGCGGGCTGCACTTCCGGATCATTGATAAAAATCAAAGCACATGGAGAGGCTCCGGCTATCGCGTTGCAATCAGGATGGCGCACATTGTGTTGGGCCAGCTGACTTCTTGCGCATCCAAATGCGCCACGTGATTGGTCCGGCCACGTCATTGGTCATCCTACAGCCGGCAGCCTTGAGCGCCAGCTTCATCTGACCGTGATGGTAGCCCTCGTGCCAAAGCATGTGTTGGAGGAGGAGGATCGGGTGGTCGTAGTGCAGGTTCATGTCCCGGCCTGTCTCTACTCTGCTCTTCACCGCGTCCCGCACGGTCTTGGTGCTGTCGTTGAGGATTTGCGCAATGCGGTCCGGGTCACGCTCGTCCACCCACTCTTCGTTGGGCACGTCTCCGGCGAATTCTGGCGGGTCCTCGAAGACCAACACAAGCCGCACATAATGGATGTGCGTGAACATCTGCGCGACGGATGGGCTTCCTTTCATCGCCCTGGCCTCCAGCCCGCCGGGAGGGCGCGCAGAAAGTTGATCAGGATGGTGTTGTTCCGGTCCCAGGAGTCCAACAGTGTCTCAAGTAAGCCTCGGTCTGGTGCGCCGTACATTTCCACTCTCCGTTCGTTGCAGCGGAAATTGTGATTGAAATTGCGCGCTAACAACTTTGCCGCTCATCGCTTCTGAGCGAGGACGGCAACGTCGAACTTGGAATAATACTTCTTCACATGGCCGGCTCCGTACTTGGCCCGGAATTTCTCGACTACGGACGATACCAGTTTGGCATCCGTAATAGGAATTGCTTTGCATTCAGCCCCTGCGGCCCCCACATCGATTCGAATCGACGGGTTCTCGAGCACGTTCTTGTACCACTGCGTGTCTGACCCCCTCACGGGAAGCAGATAAAGCTTCTCGTCGTCCAGCACGAACCAAACCGGGATGGAGATGGCGCGTCCTGACTTTCTGCCGGTCACCATGATGTTGATTTCGCGAAATCGTAAAAGCCGGTCTCTTAAATCATCCTTCCGCACTGGCGTAGGCACTCCTCGTTCCGCTTATGCTTGTTTTCTGTGATTCATTTTGAATCCCTATGGTATTGTTCGCCGCGCACTTTTTCCATCGAGTTGACAACCTTTTTCCCCCGAGCTTTTCCTGAATAGCGATGTTTTCGTTCATCGCCTTTCTATGGTCCAATTTCGTCTTCACCAGCCATAGAGGAGAAAGTCGATGGTTTCCAACCGATCCGTCCCGCGCGCTACCGTAATTCCGGTTCTGGCGTATCCGGAAGTGAACCAAGCTGCGGCTTGGCTGTGCGATGCGTTTGGATTTACCGTGCGTTTGCGCATTGGCAACCATCGCGTCCAGTTGAACGTGGGCGATGGAGCAGTCATCGTGAGAGAAATGCGTCAGAACGAGACCAACGGGATGCTGGGCATCGGACATTCTGTCACGATTCGCGTCGAGGACGCTGATGCACACTGCGCTCGTGCTAAAGCTGGCGGCGCGCGGATTACACAGGAGCCCGTGACTCACGCCTATGGGGAGCGGCAGTACAACGCGGATGACTTCGCGGGGCATTCGTGGACCTTTTCGCAGTCGGTCGCGGATGTGCATCCGCAGGATTGGGGAGGGACGGCGGTCCATTTGTAGCATGGCGATACTCTTTGCTGCTCAGCGGCCCACGAGTCTCTGCAAAGCTTCCGGGTAGCGGGCGCCCTGCACCGCGATCTTGAACGAGGCGTTGTCGATTTGGCGGAGATCATCGGGCGTCAGCTCGATAGACGCCGCGGCGAGGTTCTCTTCCAGGCGATGCAACTTCGTCGTACCGGGGATCGGCACGATCCAGGGCTTCTGGGCCAGCAGCCAGGCGAGAGAGAGCTGCGCAGGCGTCGCCTTTTTCTGCTGCGCGAATTCAGCAATCAGATCGACCACTGCCTGATTGGCCTTGCGATTCTCCGGCGTAAAGCGAGGGACGATGTTTCGAAAATCGTTTTTGTGGAACTTCGTATCTTCGTTGATCTTGCCGGTAAGGAACCCTTTACCAAGCGGGCTGAAGGGTACGAATCCAATCCCGAGTTCTTCGAGCGTCGGCAGGATTTCCTTCTCAGGTTCTCGGAACCACAGCGAATATTCGCTCTGGAGTGCCGCGACCGGCTGAACTTTGTGCGCGCGACGGATGGTTTGCACGCCTGCTTCGGACAGGCCGAAGTGCTTCACCTTGCCTTGCTGAATCAAATCTTTCACCGCTCCCGCCACATCTTCGATCGGCACGTTGGGGTCGACGCGATGTTGATAAAGCAAATCGATGACATCGGTCTTGAGCCGCTTGAGCGAAGCCTCGGTGCCCTCTTTGACATGCTCTGGCCGGCTGTCGAGCCCTACTTGCTTGCCGCTAGCCGGATCGATTTTGAAACCGAACTTCGTGGCGATCACCACATGCCTTCGGAATGGCGCCAGAGCTTCACCGACGAGTTCTTCGTTCGTGAACGGGCCATAGACTTCGGCGGTGTCGAAGAATGTGACGCCGCGCTCCACGGCCGTCCGAATCAGTGAGATCATCTCCTTTTTGTCTGCCGCCGGGCCGTAGCCAAAGCTCATTCCCATGCAACCCAGCCCCATGGCCGAGACCTCCAAATTGCTCTTCCCCAGTTTGCGCTTTTGCATTGTTTCTCCTTCAAAGAGCCATCGGCGGGGCCCTCCCTTTAATGGTTCATCGTTGACAAGCACTCGTCTTATTGGCCCGCCAATTCGCATTGTAGCCGTTAACCTGAATTCTTCTCTGGCTCAAGAGGGTGGTTCCGTGTTGACGACATCTTCCCAGTCAGAGTGGTCCTAAGCTGGTTTGGAACCACATATTCCTCAGACCAGCTCGCTATCCCACGGCAAACACGGCACTTACTGCTTAACCGGAGTCGTAAGTGGTTGTATCCTCCCACGACCTAGGAGGGCAGCTAGGCAGCGTCTCCAATCGTTTAGGGGACGGGCCGTGCCGTGAGAAGGTCTCGACATGCAACAATTTCCCGGAAGATTTCGTACCTTGACCTGGGAGCCGGGAAAACCCCGCCAGCGGATCGGTCATCCGAGCGGGTTAAGCGTGAGTTGTCGCTGCAGCCAGAACGTCGCTTCCATTCCGGCCACGACCACAAGCTGAAGCAAGGCCAGGAGGCGCGCATGAAGAATCTTGCCGACAATATTCTCCGCGATTTTCGCTACTCATTCCGCAGCCTGAAGAAAGACCGGCGTCTGACGCTGCTGGCTATCTTTGCCTTGGCTCTGGGAATTGGAGCGACGACCATTGTCTTCAGTGTGATTTATAACGGTCTTCTTCATCCCTTCCCGTACAAGGGAGGGGACCGCCTGGTCAACTTCATGATCCATGACCTAAGAGAGTCCCGTCCCGGCGGACGTTCCGGTTACTCCATGACCGAAATGCTCGACTACCGCGAACAAAACCACGTCCTTGAGGACCTCATGGGTTGCAGCAACACGGACGTCCTGTACAACAACGGCGAAGGCACGCAGCAGTTCAATGGCGTGCTGCTTACTCCCAATACGTTTACCTTTCTAGACGTCCCGCCGTTACTAGGCCGCATGATCACCGAAGAAGACGCAAAACCCGATGCGCCGCCGGTTTTCGCCATGAACTATCGGATCTGGAAAACGCAGTTCAATGCCGACCCGAAAATTGTGGGCACTACGATGATTCTCAACGGCGTGTCGCGCACGCTGGTGGCGGTTATGCCGCGCCGATTCGGCCTTTGTGGCGGCGAAGTCTGGATGCCCACGAGTTGGAAACGCAGCGCCACACCGAACTCGGAAGTTTTTAACGAAGATTTTTTCTGGACCATTGCCCGCCTGAAACCCGGCGTCAGCGAGCGAGCCGCTGTCGCGGATTTGGATGTTGTAGCGCATGGGCTGGCAAAAACTTACCCGAAGCGATATCCGCCGAAGTTCACTGTGCAAGTCGCCACGCTGGCAAGCAACGTGGTCGGCGATTTTAAAGGCATGTTATACGCGTTGATTGGGGCGGTGACGATGCTGCTGCTGATCGCTTGCAGCAACGTGGCAAACTTGCTGCTGGCGCGGGCCACCTCCCGGGAAAAGGAAATTGCCGTGCGCGCTTCGATTGGTGCGACGCGCGGACAACTGGTCCGCCAGTTGCTGGTTGAAAGCTTTGTGCTGGCCCTGGCGGGCGGAGCGGTTGGCTGTTTGCTGGCGTTCGGCGGCCTGAAATGGATTGTCGCTTCGATTCCTTTGCATCAATGGATCCCCGATGAGGCCGCGATTGGGCTGAATCTGACAGTTTTGACCTTTACGCTGGGCGTGGCCATGCTCACTACGATTCTCTGTGGCCTTGCGCCAGCGCTCCATGCTGCGCGCAAGGACCTGCAGGCGCGGCTCAAAGACACAGGCCACGGGGTGCAGGGTGGTTTCCGTCACGGAAAGCTTCGCGCTGCGTTGGTTATTGCGGAGGTGGGGCTCTCGATTGTGCTGTTGGCGGGCGCCGGGCTGATGATGCGCAGCGTCTTCGCACTCACACATGTGGACCTGGGTTTCAACCCCAAGAACATCCTGGTCGTGCGTATCCCATTGCCGAAGGGCCGCTACGACACGGCCGTGCAGAAAAAGCTGTTTTTCGAGGAAGTCCTGCGCCGTGTGGAACATATCCCTGGCGTGGTGCGCGCAACGGAAACCATCTCGCTGCCTCCCTATGGGGGACCGCGGAGCGAAGTCCTGATTCCGGGGAAGACGCACTCGGAAACGTGGACCGCGATGTTCCAGGCGTGCAGCGAGACGTATTTCCAAACCATGGACCGCCACCTGCTGCGCGGCGCACTGCTCTCCGAAAATGACATCGAAACGGCTCGGCCGGTGGCGGTGATTAACCAAACGCTGGCGCGCGATTTCTTTGGCCAAGGAGACCCTATCGGACAGAAGATTAATTTCAAAATTCTGGATGAGATCCCGCAAACGCCTCATGGCATGTACTTTGAAATTATCGGCATTGTTTCGGACGCTAAGAATCGGGGCTTGCGAGACCCGGTGATGCCCGAGGCATTTTTGCCTTACACGTTTTCCGGATTTGGAGATCGGGGGATTCTGGTGAGGACTGCAGTAGATCCGGACTCGCTTCTAAACAATGTACGCAAAGAAATCTGGGCGGTGGACCGCAACGTGGCCCTGGCGGACACCGGCTCGCTGGAAAGTTACCTCGAGAAGTTCTCTTACGCGCAGCCCCGATTTGGCGTGGCCTCGCTCGGGGCCTTTGCGGGGATTGGTTTGATGCTCGTGGTTATCGGCGTATTCAGCGTCATGGCCTATACGGTGTCGCTCCAGACACATGAAATCGGGATTCGCATGGCGCTGGGAGCACAACAAAACAATGTTTTGCAGATGGTTGTGCAGAAAGGCATGCGGCTGATCGCTGCAGGTGTTGTCATTGGCCTGCTTGCCAGTTTTGCCCTCACGCGCCTTCTGGCTAGCCAAATCTGGGGAGTTTCCGCTACCGATCCACTGACCTTTAGCGCTGTGGTGCTGGTTGTGGTCGCCGTCGGGCTGGTTGCGTGCTTGTTGCCTGCCCAGAAAGCCACGCGAGTGGATCCGCTCGTTGCTCTTCGCTATGAATAGCCAGCACCAGGTATTAAGCCCGGAGTTTGCACACCTGTCAGTCTAGGCTAGACTGAAGTATGCCTTCACCCAGCAATCTGCCGTTGAGCTTTAACCGCGACCGCGCGGTTCGACAGCTTGACGCGCGCCTCGAAGAACTTCTCGAAAAGCTGAAGAAGCACCGTCCTGCCGAGGATCCTTGGATTGTCCGCAGGGCTTATGAGATTGCCTCGGAGCGGCATCACGATCAACTGCGGAGTTCCGGCGAACCTTATCTCTCTCATTTGCTTGAAGTTGCACACATCCTGGCGGACATGCGGTTGGATGCCATCACGCTGACGGCGGCGATTCTACACGACGCCGTTGAAGACACGGAGTATCCCGTTTCGCGGATTGAAGAGCGCTTTGGGTCGGAAGTGGCGCACCTGGTTGAGGGCGTAACAAAAATCGGGCGGTTGAATATTACGAGACCGGAAGCGCGCCAGGCCGAAAACGTACGCAAGATGCTGCTGGCGATGGTGACCGACGTACGCGTCGTATTGGTAAAGCTCGCGGACCGCTTGCACAACATGCGCACGCTGCAATACCTGGACCCCGACAAGCAGCAGCGCATTGCCCGCGAAACGCTGGACATTTACGCGCCCATTGCGCACCGCCTGGGAATGAGCGTGGTGCGCGGGGAACTCGAGGATTTGTCGTTCCGGTATCTCGAGCCGGAGGCGTTCTTTGCGCTGCAAAAAGAGATCAGCGACAAAGCGGCGTTCCACAAGGAATTTCTGGATGAAGTGCAGGCGACCATTCGTTCGAAGCTGGTGGAGGCCGGCATTCCTGCGGAGCTGGAAGCGCGCGTGAAGACGCTGTATTCGCTGCATCGCAAGATGCTGCGGCAGGAATCGGGTCTCGAACAGGTTTACGATTTGCTGGCCGTTCGCGTCATTACAGACTCGGAGCGCAGCTGCTATGCCGCGCTGGGAGTAGTGCATCATATTTGGCGGCCGGTGCCGGGCCGGTTTAAGGATTATATCGCCATTCCGCGGCCCAACTTGTATCAGTCGCTGCACACCACGGTTTTGCACAGCGGCCAGCCGTTCGAAGTGCAAATCCGCACGCAAGAAATGCATCGCGTCGCCGAAGAAGGCGTGGCGGCGCACTGGAAATACAAGGCCGGCAAGCCCGGCGCGCAGGACGACGATCAGCGCATTTCCTGGATGCGCCAGCTCATCGAGTGGTCCCAGGAGATGCAGGAACCCAGCGAGTTTCTGTCCACCCTGAAAGTGGATCTCGCGCCGTTGGAAGTATATGCGTTCACGCCGAAAGGACGCGTGCTGGAGCTGCCGCGCGGGGCCACGCCGGTGGATTTTGCGTACATGGTGCATACGGAAGTGGGACACCAGTGCGTGGGCGCGAAGGTAAACGGGCAGATGGTGTCGCTGCGGCATGAAATCCAGAGCGGCGACGTGGTCGAGATTCTAACCCAGAAGGGCCACCATCCCAGCCGGGACTGGTTGAGCTTCGTGAAATCGTCTTCCGCGAAAAGCAAAATCCGCCACTGGATTAACGAGCAGGAGCGCGAAGAGGCCGTGGAAATGGGCAAGCGTCTGCTCGAAAACGAAGCGCGGCATTTTGGCAGAAGCCTGAAGAAGATTCCCGAAGCGGAGATCGCCAAGCTGTTAGCCGATTATGGCCTTTCGAAATTGGAGGACGTCTACGCGGCAGTAGGATTTGGAAAATATTCGGCGCGGCAAATTCTGACGCGTTTGTTGGGGGAGCCGGCGAAGGCCGAGGAGGCTCCTGCGCCCGATTCCTCGCCGACATTGGTGAAGACCGTCAAGCGCATGCTGGGCTTTGGCGAAGCGCCGCTGATCGTCAAAGGCCACGGGGATTTACTGGTGTATCGAGCGAAATGCTGCAACCCGATCCCCGGCGATGAAATTGTTGGCTACATCACGCGCGGACGGGGCGTTGCAGTGCACACTCGGACTTGCCCCAACGTGCAGAACCTCTTGTACCAGACCGAGCGGCGCATTGCCGTGGAATGGGGCGGCGCCAGCGGCGCGACTTTCCCGGTGCAACTCACGGTTCGCGCACGAGACCGCGCGGGGTTGCTAGCGGAAATCACGGCGGTCATCAGCGGGGCGGGCTCTAACATTCACCATCTGGAAAGCCGGCCGGACCGCGCCAATGCGCGTATTGACGCGAACCTGGAAATTGCGGACCGGCGGCAGCTCGAAACGATTCTCGTCAATATCAAGAAAATTCCCGGCGTTTACGGCGTTGAACGTATCTACCAGGCCGCGCGCTGAGGCACTTGTCAGCCCTTTCCAGTTCTTTTCTTATACTTTCCATACGCTGCTGTTCTGCTGGCCCGGCGGCCCCAGCCAGAGGCGGTGTTGTGCAGGTAGTTTTGATCGCCTGTACTTTGGCCGGGTGCCTCGCACAGCACACTTCCGAACGGCTTCTCTTGTCCCCGATAAAATGGAAGTATGAAGTACAAACTCATTCCGTTGGCTTTTTTGCTCCTGCGCTCTTTCGGGTGCAATGAGCACCCGTTCACGGATTACCGCCCGCTCGAGCAATCCGGCATGTGGTCGAGCAGCGTACAAGAGCTCAAGAAGCTGAACACTTCGGATACAGAGGTGGAGCAACTCGCGAAGATGAAGCAAGCGGGGATTAGCGACGATACCTGCGTTGCGGTGATTGCGGATGCGCGCAACCATCAGCATCCATTTGCCAGTGCGGATTCCGCGATGGGTTTGATGCACGCGGGGTACAACGAATCGATCATTCTGGAAATGACGAAAGTGGATCAGCTCGATAAACTGAACGGCGACGCAGTCATGCTTCGCCTGGTGGGGTTGTCGGATGCTGCGGTAGACACAATTTTGCGTAAAAGAATGAAAGGCCAGCGAACCCTGAGCAGCGGGGAAATCGGGCGGCTGAAGAATACGGGGCTTACGGAGAGCCAAATCATGGAACGCATCAACCGGGGCATGACGGACGCGGAAGCGGACAAGGAAGCTGCGGTGCGAGAGGCCACGCGAAATCATGCGAACACCGGTTTTCAGCGCGTGCGCGGACGCCGGCACTACTAACTAATTTTGAGTGGGATGCTTTCGAAGGAAGCGGCGCAAAAAGGTCCGGCGAGTTCGTGATCTTCGGGTGATGCGGAGGCTGGTGCCTCGGTGAGTTTCTGCGGCGCGACTTTTTCTTCTGCCTTTTCCTCGCTACAATCGTGGAACTAATGAGAGCTCGCGATGGTTCACGCCTCTTCTGGGTAATGCCCACGGTGGCACTCTCCTTTTGGGCCACGTCGTGCGCGGTGGCGCTCGGACCCAGCTACACGATTAAAAAGCAGGAAATCCGCGTGCGGTTTGTGGTCAAGCCCGAACCGCGCATTGACGTGGCGGCGGATTACTACCTGCAAAATGTGGGCACCCGACCGCTAGAGGAACTCTTATTGCGCCTGCCGGGAAAGCGGTTTCGTTCGAATGGCGTGCAAGCAATCTGGGATAAATCGCCGCTGACCCTCACGCCGGACCCCGACAATCCGAGGAATATGCTCGCGAAGCTTAGAGAGCCTTGGAAAATCTCCTCGCGGCACGCGCTGCATTTGACGACGGAATTTTTGCCCGCTGGCAAAGGAGAAACGTTCCTGAGCTTTTCAAGCGATGCGTTTTTTCTTCCTGCCGCATCGTGGAGCGCGGAATTGCTTCCCCCCGAGGGCCTTTTCGGAACCGGAGGAGTGCCGCCGGCAAAGTGGAATCTGCTCGTGGCCGTGCCGGATGGATTTCAAATTCATACCAGCGGGATTCCGAAGAAGAGTGTGCACAAAGGCGCGGAGACAATGGCCCTGGCAGAGCAAGGGAAACAGGATCCGTATCCTTCCGTGATTGCCGGACGATATAGCGCGGCCGAAATTGGCAAGGACAGCGAGAAAGTACACCTCTGGACCGCCAAGCCGCAGGACGCTGCCAAGCTGCGGGACGTCGGCGACGCGCTGGCACGGGTGATTGGCGCTTACGATGCAGCGTTCGGAGAGCGCAGCCAAGAATCTGCGCAAATCTGGATCGTGGAATGCCCGGTAGTCGCCGGCTGCTTTACAAGTCTCAATCCGCTGCGGGCAAGGCTTCTTGGACAAGAGGAAGACGAGCGAACCACGGCGGAGATGATTTCGCGCGACACCATGGTAGTAGACTTTAGCGAAGGTACGCCGAAGCTGGTGACGCGGGCTGCTCCTTCACTCGCCGCGAGTTGGCTCGGTTATGGACAGAATCCGGCCTTTTTTGAACAAAGCTTTCCGCTAACCATGCTTCCAGCATTCGCAGCGGCGATCGGGCACGATGCTGCTGAGGGTGGAGACTCGCGCGCCGAGACGATTCGGCGCGCGCTTAGCCTGATTCCCGTCAGGGAAAAGGAGCAAAGAGAGGAGGATCCGCTCGTCCTTCGCGTAAAAAGCTTCCTTTTCTTTTACGCTTTACAGGACCGTTACGGGCGGGAAACATTTCGCAAAGCCACCGAGCATATGCTGCATGCTCGGCAGGAAAGAGGCTTCGGGCTCGACGATCTGATAGCCGCGTTTGAAGAAGAAACACACCAAAATGTGGCGGAATTTGTAAGAATGTGGATGAAGCGCCCGGGCGTGCCGGAAGAGTTTCGCGCGCGGTATGCAGGAACGGCTGCAGCGATGCCGTTAGAGGAGAAGGAGAAGACACCATGAGAGACGTCGTACTGACCGACAAGGGTCCCAGGCCCATCGGGCCGTATTCGCAAGCCATCCGCTCGAATGGATTTCTGTACGTGTCGGGGCAAGTGGCGCTCGATCCGAAGACGGGCGAGTTCATTGGTACGGACATCCGGCAGCAGACCGAGCGCACGCTCGAAAACATTAAAGGGATTTTGGAGGCCGCGGGCTCGAACATGCACCACGTTGTGAAGACGACGGTTTTTCTGAAGGACATCAATGATTTTGCGGCGATGAACGAAGCTTATGCAAAGTTCTTTACCCAAGCGCCGCCCGCCCGCTCGACGGTGCAAGTGGCGCGGCTGCCTAAAGATGCGCTGGTCGAGATTGAAGTGATTGCCGCTTCGTAGGAGCCCAACAGGGCAAGCCCGTCTGCAACGCCGGTTTGTTCCCGCTAGGTTTTTCCCACGAGGCCTGGTGGTGGCAGAGATTCTGCAAGGTCTCACCAAGGGCACCGCCAAGATTGCGCGTTATCTTTCACAATGGCAAATGCTCGAACCGAGCGGCTTTGTAACCTACCGCGTAGCGGCAGCTCTTTTCCGACGAGCGCGAGCAAAAGGATTTGCTCTAACGACCATCGACGCATTAATCGCCACTATTGCTCTGGAAAACTCAGCGAGTGTTTTCACCCTGGATAAGGACTTTTCTCCTATCGCTATGGTCAAAAGCCTTCCTCTGTACTTTCCCCGTCCTTAAGCTGATATTGGTTTGCCTGGCCGGCAGAGTTGCGGGTTGGTATCGGCCGTCACGGGGATACGTGAGCGTGGTCACGGCGCTTTGTGGGCGGCCTGGCGGTATAAGAGAGCGGAACGCAGCCCGGGCCGACGATGTGCGGTAAGAAGCCCGACCGACCACACCTATAGGAGAAAGCAAGATGCTGATGCCACGACGCTTGGAATGCCACTTGGACATGAAACAGGTCCCTTATTCGATGATCTTCCATGCGCCGGCAGACAGCGCACAGATGGCGGCCTCGGCAATGCACCTTCCGGGCAAGGAAGTCGCGAAGGCCGTAGCGCTGCAAGCTGGTGGACGGGAGATTCTGGCTGTGCTGCCGGCCTGCTACCGGATCAATTTCGAAAAACTCTCGGCCATCGTTGGCGAACCCGTCCGACTGATGGACGAGGAAGGGTTCAGCGAGCTCTTTGCTGACTGCGAGCGTGGTGTGATTTCGCCCTTCGGGGAACTTTACGGCGTGCCGGTTTATTTGGACGAAGCGTTGGCGGAAGACCCGGAAATTATTCTGAGCGCAGGTACCCATTTGGACTGTGTGCGCATGGGGAGCGCAGATTTCGTCCACCTGGCCGAGCCGCACGTGTGTTCGTTCGCAGCGAAACGCTGATTCCTCAAGAGATTGCCTGCTTTTTTTAACAGTTTCTCTTAGAAGTTTCGGGCTTTTCCTTTCTATCGTGCCTTCTCTGGACAGCATTCTGCTAAGGAACCCTCACCTGGCCGAGCTGGCCAGCACTCTGGCGGCTGAGGGGCGCTCCAAAAGAAAGAACAGATTTGGGAATTAGGTGTATACTCCCCGCGACCTAAGTCAAGCAGCGGGAGATTCCCATGCAGTACTCGCTACAAGGGAATCCGAGTCATTCTTCGAGATATGCCCGAAGCTTGTACAGGACTGTAGCGACAAGCTCCCAAGCAAACTCCCAACCTGAGAGGGTGCCATGAAACAGACCTTTGCGATCGCCATTGGTGGCGCGGCGGGCCAAGGTGTGGCCACGCCAGGGGATATTTTCGCGAAAATCTTCAGTCGAAGGGGTCTGAGCCTGAATGCCTACAACGCCTATCAGTCGATTATTCGGGGCGGGCACACGCTTCTGACCGTTCGAACCGGACCGAAACCGGTCACCAACATGGGCGACCGCATCGACCTGCTGATTCCGCTCAACCAGGACACCATGGACCGCCACCTGCGGCTGCTCAGGAGCGGCGCGGCATGTATCTACAATGCGGACACCATCAAGCCCGGCACGGCGGCCGATGGGGTGCAACTCTGTCCGCTGCCGGTTTCCGAACTTGCCGACATCACCCGAAACAAGGTGGCGCAGAACACTTTGGCGATGGGTGCGGGCCTAAACATGATGGGCATCGGCTTTGCGGCGCTAGAAGAAGCCCTGAAAGAGCAGTTCAAGAAAAAGGGTGAAGCGGTGGTGGCGGAAAACGTTGGCGTGGCGCGAGCAGGCTACGACTATGCAGCGGCACATTTCCAGCCATTCCGAAACCCGCTGCCCAAGACGGAAAAGCGTTACGCGGTGCTAAGCGGAAACATCGCTATGGCCATGGGTGGCGCGGCAGCGGGAGTGAAGTTCTACTGCGCGTATCCCATGAGCCCTTCGACGGGCGTGCTGCATTGGATGGCCGCCCATGCGCGCAAAGCCGGAATCATGGTCCGTCAGGTGGAAGATGAGATTGGCGTCATCAACATGGCGATTGGCGCGGCGCACGCGGGTGTGCGCTCCATGTGCGCCACCTCGGGAGGCGGATTCGCGTTAATGAGCGAGGGGCTGGGCATGTCCGCCATGATCGAAACTCCCGTCGTGGTCATTGATTGCCAGCGGGCGGGACCGTCTACGGGCGTTCCAACGAAAACGGAGCAAGGCGACCTGTGGCAAATGCTGGGCGCGGCTTTCGGCGACTATCCCCGCGTAATTGCCGCGCCTTTGGACATCGCCGATTGCTTCAAGCTGATTCCCGAAATGTTCAATCTCGTGGACCGTTTCCAGTGCCCGGGTTTGGTCCTTTGCGATCTATTGCTGTCCGAGGGCCGGCTCGGCGTCGACCCGAAAGATCTGGATTTTAACCAAGTTGTTGACCGGGGAGAACTCATACTCCCGCTGAATGGCAACGGCAACGGGGCAAGCGATGCAATTGCCGCCAACGGCGGCTACAAGCGTTACAAGTTCACCGATAGCGGAATATCGCCGCGTGCCGTTCCCGGTGTGCCGGACCACATCCACACCGTGGCCACCGACGAACACATGGAAGATGGAGTCTTGATTAGCGACGAGTTCACCAATCCGATCAAGCGTCGCGCCATGATGGAAAAGCGCATGCGCAAGGTGGCGGGGATTGAAGCGTCGGTTCCCCCGCCAACTCTATGGGGCCCGCGCGACGCCGAGGTGACCTTGATCGGCTGGGGTTCGACCAAAGGCGTGATCGAAGAGGCCTGCGAAATCCTCAACGAGCAGGGCCTCTCCGCCAATCAATTGCAAATTCGCTGGCTGGTGCCGTTGCACGGTAAAGCGATTCTCGAATTGTTGAAAGATGCCCGGCACGTCATCATCGTCGAAAACAACTACAGCGGGCAGTTTGCACGCTATCTGCGAAGCGAAACTAGTTTTGTGGCCGACGGGCATATCCGCAAATACGACGGCGAACCCTTCATGCCTCACCACATCGTGGAGGCCGTTAGAGAACAGCTCGACGGAAAGACGAAACTTTCCGTTCCAGTGCACGAGATTATGGTTTAAGCCTTGAGTAGGAGAGGAGGAGCACATGGCTACAAGCGTACAGCGAACCAGTCAACTGACGGTGGCCGATTTGAAGGGCAGAGTCGATCCCGACTGGTGTCCGGGGTGCGGCGACTTCGGCGTATTGGCGGCGATTCAGAAGGCGCTAGTGGAACTGCAGATTCCCAATCACAACGTAGTCGCCATCAGCGGCATCGGCTGTTCGTCCAATCTTCCAGGATTCATCAACACCTACGGCATGCACACTTTGCATGGACGCGCGCTGGCAGTGGGAACGGGTCTAAAGCTTGCGAACCATGAACTGACAGTCTTGGTAACCGGGGGAGACGGCGACGGCTTCGGCATTGGAGGCAATCATTTCATCCATACGATGCGCCGCAACGTGGACCTACTGTACATCGTGATGGACAACCAGATTTACGGTCTCACGACGGGACAAACTTCGCCGACGAGCCGAATTGGCATGAAGACCAAAAGCATGCCGTTTGGAAACATCGAAGCGCCCGTGAATCCCATTTTGCTGGCGCTTGCTGCGGGCGCTACTTTTGTGGCGCGGGGCTTCAGCGGGGATCAGAAACACCTTACTGAACTCATCAAGCAAGGCATCGTGCACAAAGGATTTTCGTTCCTTGACGTGTTCAGCCCGTGCGTCACCTATAATCACGACAACACCTATCAGTGGTACCGCCCGCGGGTGAAGAAGCTCGAGGATGACGCTTCTTACGATGCGAGGGACTGGGCTGCTGCGATGGAGAAATCCCTCCTCTGGGGCGAGGAGATTCCCACCGGGAAATTCTTCGAGCGCACCGACGTGCCCGCTCTACATGCGGCGGAGCCGGTCCTGAACGAAGGCCCGCTGGTGCATCACGATCCGCGCGTGCCTCTCGATGTGGCGCGCGGCTTTATTGAGGAATTGATGTAAAAGCGCGCGGGAACCTGGCGGTACCGAAGACGCCGGCAGGCGGAAAAGCATTGCCGGATTAACGAAGAAACCGAGAGTGCGGTACGGTGGTTCGGGAGGATTTCCTCTAAGGCTTATCCGCGCTTTCAATAGCTTCGTGAGCCACCCAGACGGTTGCCCCGCCGGTGATCGCGATCGCGTACAAGAGGAACCTGCTTTTGGCGCCTTTGGCAGGCGGACCGCCCACGCCTTTGGTGCCGGCGCCGCGCCGGCCTTGTGGTTCGGGAGCGTTCCGGTCAAGAACGACACGATAAGCGGCGCCTTCCGGGATTTCCCGAACATCATCTTCGACGGCGATCCGCAAAGAGCCGCGAACGCTCTTTACCAGAAGTTCCTTGGGGGTCAATACGGTCACTTTTCCGATCGCAGGTTGGTCCGTGTTCGGACGAATAGTCGCCGAAGCGACGTGAAGCGCGAAAGCTTTTGAATTCGCGGTCGAAAACGTCGCTGTGCCGGCTGTAAGGGTGGCTGAAGGACCGCTTTCGTCCTGGGCCAGCGTCGCAGCACTCGAGCTACCAAGAAGGAAGCGGGCCGCGCCTGCGCGAATTTGCACCGTGCCCGCCTGGTCTGTGCTGAGGCGATCGCCGCCAAAAATCGTCGCGCCAGCGGATGTATCGGCCGCGCCAACGCGGGCGCGGTTGGCAAAAACTACCGTTCCCAGTGCCGAAGCGGGGGCAGCCAAAAGAGGAGGCATCAAAAGCGTCAAGGAGAGAAGAGCGGCGAGAAAAATACGGCCGGCTGCCGGGCTATCAACCACGCGCGAGCGCGGCATCCACACCTCCAAGAGGAGTCGAGTAGAGAATACTCAGGCAGAATTTTAAGGTCAATGAAAAAGCGAAAGGAATTTGCGACAAAAAACAAAACGAAAGACAGTCAGCGGGGTAGCTATCGAGTTGAGCCTATATCCGTCGCGCATGTAGAATAGCCGCTCACATTGCGGGAAAAGGCGGCAAACTCATGGCCTCGGACTATCTGCTCAAGACCGAACCTTCCGAATACTCCTTTGCCGATCTGCGGCGCGATAGGGTCACAGAGTGGGACGGCGTGTCGAATCCCGTGGCGTTGCGAAACCTCCGCGAGATGACGGCTGGCACGCGGCTCATCATCTATGAAACCGGCGACCAAAAGACTGCTGTGGGTACCGCGACAGTGGTATCCGTGGACGCTTCCAACCCGAAGAATCCGGTGGTCACGATCAAAGCAGGAAAACCTCTTGCGAAGCCGATGACCTTGGCTCAAATCAAGGCCAGCAAGCTTTTTGCCGATTCGCCGCTGGTCCGCCAGGGCCGGCTCTCTGTGGTTCCGCTCACAGCCGCGCAGTACAAAGCGTTAACGGGCGACTAAAGAACGCAAAAAGCGCGTATGATGCGGAACGGCCAAGGAGGCTTGTACCCATGAAGCACTCGCTGTTGCTGCTTGTGATTTCCTCCGCTGTGCCTGCCTTTGCCCAACAGCAGCCCCCGGAGATTCGTTTCCATTCCGCTCCGGATTTTTTGCAGCTTCCGCCCGATCGCTATCTGGGGGAGGCCACGGGCGTGGCGGTCAATTCGAAAAGCCACATTTTTGTGTTTTCGCGCGGTGACACGACGGGACCCGCCTATGCGGCGGCGGCTGCGCAACTTTTGGAATTCAGTCCCGACGGAAAATTCCTGCGCGAGATTGGTCACAACTTATACTCCTGGTCGTTTGCGCACACCGTGAAAATCGACAAAGAAGACAACGTCTGGGTGACGGATAAGGGTTCGGATATGGTGATCAAGTTCAATCCGGAAGGCCGCGTCGCCCTGGTGTTTGGCCGCAAGCAGGAAGCTTCCGACGAGGGCACCGAGCCGCTGAAGCATGTGAAACCGCCGCTGCCTCCCGTGGACGGCATGTTTCGTCAAGTCACCGACGTGGCCTGGGACTCAGCCGGCAACACTTACATCAGCGACGGATACATCAATTCGCGCGTCGCAAAAGTGGATAAGGAAGGCAACTGGGTGATGTCTTGGGGCGAGCCGGGGGCGGGGCCCGGTCAATTCAACACTCCGCACAGTATCGCGATGGACGCCCACGACAATATTTATGTCGCAGACCGTGGCAATCGCCGCATCCAGGTTTTTGATACTGCGGGGAAATTTCTTCGGCAATTCACCATTGATGTGCCGGTTCCCACCGATGCTCGGCCTGCCATCGGCAATAAGCCCACCGCGACCACGGGAACGATGTCGCCCGGCGCGCCCTGGGCCATCTGCATCACGCCCGGACCGAATCAGGTTCTTTATGCCTCGGACGCTTTTCCCGGCCGCATCTATAAATTGACTCTCGACGGCAAGGTTCTTGGCGTTCTCGGCAAGTCGGGCAAGCAGCTTGGGCAATTCGGCTGGATCCACGAAATCGCCTGCCCGAGCGAAAATGAGCTGTTTGTTGCGGAGCTTCTTAACTGGCGCGTCCAGAAGCTGAGCCTCGAGTCCACGCACTGAAAGGATCTTTTCCCAGAAGAGCACTGCGACTGGGTAGTGTCCTATATTTCGATATCCAGTGCGCTGACCGGCTTCTTGATTGGCGATAAACCGACATAGTACAATTTCGCGGCATTTCAGTAGTTCAGTCTGATGATTACCAGCATCCACGCCCTGATTTATTCCGACGATGCCCCCGCCACGCGCGCATTCCTTCGCGAACGTCCTCGGCTGCCCCTACGTCGAGGGTGCGCTGGGCGGAGGCGCGGGTTGGCTGATCTTCAAGACCGGGCGGAGTGAGATGGGCGTGCACCCGACCCACGGCGTCTATGACGGCAAGACGTACGAATCGCCGCGCCACCATCTGATCTCCCTCATGTGCGACGACATCTCACACACGATCGCTGAACTGAAGGGCAGAGGAGCGGAGTTCCGCGGCGAAGTTCAGGATCGCGGATATGGACTCGTGGTCATGATGGCCGTACCCGGCGCGGATGACATCATGCTTTACCAGCCCAAGCATCCGCTGGCATAGAACCTTTGATTGGATTGAAAAGGCAACTGCCTCACTCCCACCTTTCACCCTTCGCAAGACATCGTTCAAATTAGGACCCTACCTGCGACTCGCGTTGGTTCGTTTTCTGCCCAGCTTCTGTGTTATTCTTTTTTTTCCGCGCTGAAATTCTTTGGCGCTCAGAGCCCCACTATTTTCTATGGCAAATACTCTTCTCCCGATTCAAGCGGTAGCCCGCAAACTCGGAGTTCCTGAAAAATATTTCGAGCAAATTGGCTCGGACAGCGGCAAAGTTCGCCTCGAACTGCTCTCTGATCCCGCTTTTATGCGGCGGGGCAAGCTCATCATCGTCACGGCCACAACGCCGACCGCCGCGGGCGAAGGCAAAACCGTCACGGCTATCAGTCTGACGCAGGGCCTTGCCCATATTGGCAAGAAGGTGGTTATCACTTCCCGCGAGCCGTCGCTCGGCCCCGTTTTTGGGATGAAAGGCGGCGCGGCCGGCGGCGGGCTTTCGCAAATTGAGCCCAGCTCGAAGATCAATCTTCACTTCACCGGCGACTTTCACGCCATCTCCTCGGCGCACAATTTGCTTGCCGCGCTGGTGGACGCCCATCTGTTCCACGGCAATGAGCTGCATCTTGATCCCGGGCAGATTACCTGGCCACGCGCCATGGACATGAACGACCGCGCGCTGCGCCACATCCGCCTTTCGCTCGATAGCAAAAAAGAAGACGCCAACCGCCAGTCGGGGTTCATCATTACCGCGGCTTCGGAAATCATGGCGATCATCGCGTTGGCGAAGGACCGCAAGGACCTTCGCAAGCGCCTGGAAGCCATCGTTGTCAGCGTTACACGAGATGGGAAACCCGTTTGTGCGAAAGATCTTTCCGCGACCGGCGGCATGATGGCGCTGCTCGCTGAAGCAATTCTGCCCAATCTGGTTCAAACCACTGACGGCACGCCAGCTTTTGTGCATGCCGGGCCATTCGGGAACATCGCGCATGGCACCAGCAGCGTCATCTGCCAGGAAATGGGCTTGCGCCTCGCGGACTATGTGGTGAACGAGTGCGGGTTCGCTGCGGACCTCGGCGCCGAGAAGTATTTCGACATTGTCATGCAACAGTCGGGTATCGTGCCTTCGGCCGCAGTCCTGGTCACAACCGTTCGCAGCATGAAGAATCAGGGGGAAGGGAACTTCGAGCGCGGGCTGCCGAATCTTGGCAAGCATATCGAAATCCTTAAGAATTTCGGGGTACCGATCGTTGCCGCCATCAATCGTTTTCCGGACGATTCGGAGTCGGAATTAAAGCGACTGGCAGCGTATTGCGCAGAACGAGGAGTAGAAAGTGCCCTCTCGGAGGGTTTCGCGAAAGGAGGTCCGGGTGCGAAAGGGCTGGCGGAAAAACTGGTCGAGACCATCGAAAAAACCCTCTCACCCGCTGTGCATGCGCTGTATTCTTTTGATGAACCGTTTGTGGATAAGATCAAAAAAGTGGCGCATAGAATCTACGGGGCCAACGACGTAAAGTTTTCTGACGAGGCTGCCGCCAAGTTGAAGCAGTTCTCCGATTGGGGCTATGGCAAATTGCCTGTCTGCATGGCGAAAACGCAGTATTCCTTGACCGAGAATCCCAAACTCCTCGGCGCGCCTACGGGGTGGACTTTGAACGTAACGAACGCCTCGCTCTCCGCGGGCGCCGGTTTTGTGGTGGCGATTTCCGGCAACATGATGCTGATGCCCGGCTTGCCAAAAGTTTCCCGCGCGTCTTTGATCGATGTAGATGATTCGGGGAAGATCATCGGAATCTGAAGAGAGAAAAAGGCGCACGGACCGCGCCTTTGAGGGAAGTAAAGCGAGTAATCGTATGACCACGGCATCGGCAGGGCTCGGAGTGAGCGGTCCAGGCGGAGGCTTCCTCGAGCCCGTGATGATTCGCATACCGGGGCAGTGGTTTTCGATGGGATGCGAAACCGGGCGCGATGACGAGAAGCCCGTCCATCGCGTGTGGGTCGACTCGTTCGAATTAGCGGCCTATCAGGTGACCAACGCCGAATATCAGTTTTTCCTTTCGGCGACTCATGCTGCTGCAGCTTCTTGCTGCATGGATCCCAATTTCAATCATCCCCAAATGCCGGCAGTCGCCGTCTCTTGGAACGAGGCGATGGCTTATTGCCAATGGCTGAGCGGCGTAACGGCCAAGGCCTATCGCCTACCGACGGAAGCCGAATGGGAATGCGCCGCGCGGGGCGGAGCAGAAGGATCGGCATACCCCTGGGGGGATTCTCCGCCGGAGTCGTTGCCTGATTACGCGAACCGCTGGAAGAATGGGCCGGAGTCAGTGGGTCGCTATGCGCCGAACGCATATGGGCTTTTCAATGTGGGTGACAATGTGCACGAATGGTGCGCGGATTGGTACGATGCAAGCTATTACCGCTATTCTCCCGAGCGAAACCCACAGGGGCCTGCCGATGGCGCCCGCAAAGCATCGCGGGGCGGTTCCTGGCGGCACCACATCAAGGTGAGCCGCAACGCAGCGCGCTCTAGCATCCCGCCACAGTTGCAATATGCCGACTATGGCTTCCGAATCGCGCGCTCCCTAACCACCTGACGTTGCAAGTTCCGGCGTGCCAAATTCAGCGGATTGTCGTCCTGGAATTTGAGGTATTTGTTGATATTCAAGAATTATGTTGCTTACGCACGCTAGTACGTTGGTACTATAGCGAGTGGGCTAAGCGGGATGAAAGCATAGTATGCTTGTCGAGTTGCCCCGTTTCGGGGCAGCGGACCAAGGCGCGATATTTCCTTCCGCGGGGAGTGCCCCCTCGCACGCCCAGCGTACAAAGGACAACAGATTTGTCTTCCGCAGACGACACCACGTCTTCGACCGTCTCGGCTCCCACGGCGTCCCCGGATACTGTGCCGGAAGAGTTCCCGGTCAGGCCGCATCAAGAAGCTAAAAACGAGCAAGTCTCTTCGCCCGAGGGATCCGGCCCGATCGAGTTGAACACAAGCAGCGGTCCGCCCGACCCGACCTACGCGGAACCCAATGAACATGCGGACATTCCGCTGAAGACCAAACCTCTTCCCAAAGTCAACGCGGTAGCCCGCGAAATACGGGTAAGGGTTACAGGCGCGCGCGCGGGAAGCGCCTCGGGTGCGGGGGAACGCGAACTCTTTAGCGAGTCCACGGCAACCGTGTTGGTGTTTGAGAAAGGTGGTGTGATCGGCTTGACGGCAGCGGTCACACCCGGGCAACTCCTGTTTTTGACCAACGAAGAATCCAAACGCGAAGTCGTCGCCCAAGTGATCCGGAAGCGGGCGCACCGGCCGACGGGCTGCTTCGCGGAGTTGGAATTCACCGAGCCCGCGTCAGGTTTCTGGGGAATAGAATTTTCAGCGGCGACGCCCTTGCTGCCCAAAGATTCCAAGGAAATTGAAGCCTTCGAGCTGGTGGCCTCCGCGGAGATGACCGCTGACGAACTTGAGGGAGCAGTCCCGGCTGCCAATGCCGAGGAAGTGCAAGTGCTCAGGAAGGAAGTCGAAGCCCTGCGCAGCCAATTGGACCGGCTTCAAGCGGGGACCGAGCCCGGGGCGAACGAATCCACCGGCGCGATTCGCGGCGTTCCTGCGGTACCGTCTGAGGATACGCGCGAGCCACTGGCAGAGGCCGTTAGGTACCAGACCGAAAAAGTCCAGTGGGCGGAACTCGCCGCCGATGTATCCCCCACCCAAAGCGAACCAAGGCCAAGCCACAAGTCGGTGCCGCGTCAGAATTTGCCGCCGCAACCGGCGCCGGATTTCCACATCCCGGTGCCAAGGCCGAAGCGATCTTTCCGCGCACGCGGACAGTTCACTCCCGGTTTCCGAACGGCAATGTTTCGCCTGGCGATCTTGAGCTGCGTCCTGGCCGCATTGATTGACGTCGCTTGGTACAAGCATTGGTTTCCGTGGATGCACAAACAAACCAAGTTCTCCGTCGCCACGTGGGCAGGCGGGGTCACCACGAAAGTGGCTATGCCGGAGGCTACGACGCCAAGTCCGGTGTCGGCAGCTGAGACATCCTCCGGAAATGCGCCGGGAGTTACCGTGGAAGAAACTCCGCCCCATTTGGGCTTATCGAGCAAAAGCCCGGGAGGCCGCGCCGTTCGAAATGAAAAGAGGATCACTGCGACGGCGCCCATCGAAGCCATCGACAAACCGCCAGTCAGGGAAAGAAACAAACGGCCTGGCTCGACGGCGATGGGTTCACCCGTTCGGTCATCAACAACGAAGGAATCAACCGCCAAGGCGGTCGCCCCTGTCCCGACGGTGCCGTCTTCAACGGTCCTGCCACCGAAATTGATTAAATCGGAGCGCGCGGTTGCTTCGCTGGAAGATTTGCGGGACTTCGAGACCGGAAGCGTAGTCATCGATGCGATTATCGACACAGCGGGAAACGTAACGTCCCCGACGGTGCTCTCCGGGCCTCCTTCCCTGCGCGAGCCCGCCTTGGAAGCGCTGAAGTATTACCGGTACGAGCCGGCCAGGCAGAACGGCCGGCCGGTTCCCGCGCACGTCAGCATCAAGATCCAATTCCACTTTGAATGACCACCTTTTGCCTGTTCTGATTCATGCTCCTGCTTCATTTCAAAATCCTGCGAAGAAGTCATATCGAGTGCGGCAGCCTTGTTTATCCTGAGGTATGAAGGGCTGCCGCTCTTCTTCCTCCAGGGCTTGCATCACAAGTCTTGAACGGCAAACTCTGAACGACGAACCGCAAACCGCAAACCGCAAACCGGACCCCCTGCTTGTGAGAGCGTTTGCAAGCGCTGTACAATGTTTTTCTCTAACGAAGCGATTTGTTTGCTGCTAGAGGAGGGTTCCCCGTGGCCACTGCCGAACAGAAACCGCACATCTCCGAGTTCACCAATGAGCCGTTCATTGATTTTTCCAAACCGGAAAACCGCAAGCGCATGGAAGAGGCGCTGAAAAAGGTGAAATCCGAATTTGGCCGCGAGTATCCCATGTGGCTAGGCGGGCAGAAAGTGACCACGCCTGGCAAGCGCAATTCGACGAATCCCTCGCGGCCGTCCGAAGTGATTGGCGTCTTCCAGAACGCCACCGCCGACATGGCCAAGCAGGCGGTGGAAGCCGCGAACAAATACTTTGACACCTGGAAAAGAGTGCCGGCGCAGGAGCGCGCGAAATGTCTTTTCCGCACGGCGCAGATCGTGCGCGAGCGCAAGTTTGAGCTGGCCGCGCTGGTTTGCTACGAAGTCGGCAAAACCTGGGTGGAGGCCGACGCGGACATCGCGGAAACCATCGATTTCTGCGAATTCTACGGCCGCGAAATGCTGCGTCTGGCGGAGCCTCAAAAGCTGACGCCCATGCGCGGCGAGCGCAATTATCTTGTATATATTCCTCTCGGTGTCGGCGTCGTGGTTCCGCCGTGGAATTTCCCGAGCGCCATCATGGCCGGACTTGTTGTTGCGTCGCTGGTGACCGGCAACACGGTGGTCCTGAAACCGGCAAGCGATTCGCCCGCTATCGCGGCAAAATTCATTGACATTCTTTACGAAGCGGGCGTGCCCAAAGAAGCGGTGAATTTCATCACCGGCTCCGGCGGCGCCGTGGGCGACACGCTGGTGACGCATCCCAAGACGCGCTACGTCGGATTCACGGGCTCGAAGGAAGTTGGCTTGCGCATTAGCGAGCTGGCCGCGAAGCCTTCTCCGGGACAAATTTGGATCAAACGCACGGTGCTCGAAATGGGCGGCAAGGATGCGATTGTCGTTGATGAAGAAGCGGATATCGACTCGGCGGTGGAAGGAACCGTAGCCGCGGCGTTTGGCTACCAGGGCCAGAAATGCTCGGCCTGCTCGCGCGCGATTGTGGCGGAGAAGGTGTACGACACGTTCCTGCAGAAACTGGCAGACCGCACGAAGAAAATCACCGTGGGGCCTAGCGATGATCCCAACAATTACATGGGTCCGGTCATCAACGAATCGGCTATGAAGTCGATTCTGGACTACATCGAAGTGGGCAAGAAGGAAGGCCGCTTGGTTACCGGCGGAAAGCGCACGGCGGGCGACGGCTATTTCATCGAGCCAACGATTATTGCGGATGTGCCTCCGAAAGCCCGGCTGGCGCAGGAGGAAGTCTTCGGCCCAGTGCTCGCGGTGATCAAGGCGAAGAATTACGACGAGGCACTGGAAATTGCCAACAATACGGAATTTGGTTTGACCGGCGCGGTCTATACGAAGAATCCAGAGAAGATCCGGAAAGCTGAAGAAGCCTTCCACGTGGGCAATTTGTACTTGAACCGCAAGTGCACTGGCGCAATGGTCGGCGCGCATCCCTTCGGCGGCTTCAACATGTCCGGAACCGATTCCAAGACCGGCGGCAAAGATTATTTGCTGTTGTTCCTGCAAGCCAAGTCCATCGCCGAAAAAGTCAACTAAGGCGCAGCCAGGAAACTCGAGAATAGAAAATCGAGAATGGGAAGGCTGCGAGCTCCCATTCTCGGCCAGAAGACTTTGGGGTTTGAAGACCTGGGCTGGTTTGGCTAGCGTCTTCTCTTTTCCTCGGGATAAACGAGTGGCGAGAGCACGAAAAGCAGATCGCTCACGGCGTTCGGGATAACAGTCGGCGGAGCCGGTGCGGCAGTTAGCTGCCGCTTGGGTGCTTCTGATTCTCTTGGTTGATGGCTAGCAGTGAAATGGTCAGGGTAATGAGAAGGCATAGAACGAGTTACCCGGTTGCCCTAAAGGGCTGTAACCAGTGCCCCAGTAAAGGACGCCATCCACGATGGCGGGCCCGGCATTAATGGACCCGGTGGTATGGAAATTCCACAAAATCCTGCCCGTGTGTCCGTCAAGAGCGTACATATCCCCGCTGAATGAGCCTGCATAGACAACCCCGTTGGCGGCGCTGACCGGGCCGGGGTCAATCTGTTGGGTTGGATCTGCAGTTTGCCAGGCGATCCTCCCGGAGGCAGGGTCAAGGGCTCCCCAGAATCCTCCGGTCGTGGTCGCGGCGTTTTTCAGAGGGTAAGGAGTTTGGTTAAAGTTTGCGTCCTGATAATAGATGCTAGTGCCGTCAATTGCCGAACCCCATTGCATGCCGCCATCCAGTCCGCCGGGACCGGCAATTGTCCCCCAAACGACCTCGCCGGTGTCCCGGTTTAGGGTCCAAAAAACACCGCTCTTCTGTCCGGCTCCCACAACATCGGTCATCTTTCCGCTAATGCGGATTGAAAATAACATCGGAGCTTGACCGAAGTCATAATCCGAGCCTTGCGGCTTCGGGCAGTTCGGGCCGGGCAAGCCAATACAACTCACTGTCCAAGCATCATACTGCGACAACCGCCTGGCCCAATTGATTTGCCCGGTATTGAGACTGAGCGAGAGCATCGAATCGAAGTGATCGTCGGGTGATGCGCAGTTATCGGGTTGGCCAGCCTTAACATTCGCCTCACAATCCTGCATGCTCTGCGGGGCGCTGTAGTTGTTCCCGGTGGCGATATAGACGGCGTTCCGTTCGGGATCGACCGAGGGACTGCTGCCCCAGACAGCCGCTCCGGCGTACCCGCCTGGCTGGCCTCCGTTATCCGGGACCATATAAGTTTTCCACAAGATTTGCCCGCTCGAGGCATCAACGGCGGTCATGCTCCCGCGGAAGGTGCAGCAAGGATAAATCGGATTGCTGGCAAGGATTTCCTCATTGGAAGAGACGCCAATCAAAACTTTTCCGCTATAGACGGTGGGAGACTGCGTGAGGACCGCCGTCGGATGGGAGTCGATTTGTGTTTTCCAAACAAGACTCCCATTGCGCGCATCGATGGCCAGCAGGTAAGCGCCTGCTTGCGTCCCGACGTAGAGCGTATTTCCGTTGACGGCCGGAGTGGTGCGTGAGACGTCGCCGGTGATCCCCGTATAGCTCGAGATGGCGGTCCTCCAGAGGAGCAAGCCAGTCTGCGCATCTATTTTATAAAGAAAGCCGGCCCAATCGGGAAAGTAGACCGCCCCGTTTACGACAGAAGCAGTAGCTGATACGTCTCCGGCGGTGTGAAAGACCCATTTGGGTATGAGCTGGGACACGTTGTTGGTGTTGATGGTTTGTTCGGATGCTTGGAAGCGCGTGTTATTTAGGTTTTGACCCCAGTTGGGCCAAGGCCTTGCGGTTTGCGCCCATGCAGGCGAGGGCAAAGCCAATAAGGAAAGCAGGGCTACCAGAGTGACTGCTCTCGCGACGGGCAGATGATACGCAACCTTCTTGTTCATGAGACCTCCCTTGAACGGCGGGCAAATCTTTGACAATGGAAAGGACGCCGGGATGCACTAGTGCCGTAGCCAAACAGCGGAGGGATTAGGACTGAGGTGCGGGGCAAGCTGGTCCCCTCGGCCGATCACCTGGAGCCCCACGACAACACCGCACTCTGCCGTCCCATTAGAGAGGGGAACACAAATTTCTCGGGACTGCGCTTTTCTCTTTCGGTTCATGGCTCGACATTTTCGAGGGCAGGCTTGCGACGGGCTCAGGGCGGGGTAAGTTCCTTAATCAGCAAGGAACCTACCCCCGGAGATAATGCGCAACGAGAGTATTCTTGCTGGCCCACGTTCAGCAGCACAATAAGGCCAAGCCTTGCATCTGCAGCAGGTGAATCGGGCCGGGCGCCGTCCTACCGATTCGTGTGTGTGGCGCTTCGTCGGCGTCATTGGTGGACCGGTGAGGATGACACCCTCCCGCGGGTTCCTTCCTTATGTGCATGCTACGCTCGGGAGCAGTTTCTTCAAGGCCAGACGCCTGCGGCCCACCGACGGTTCGCGCGAAGCCTGCTCCCGAACCCACGCGACTTAACACCATTTGACATGCTCGAACCTGCGGCGTAAGTTTTCAGGCGATTTGTCCAGCCAACTTTAGCACGCCGAACCGACGGCATCCAGGACTCACCATGGACGCGCTGCGTTCCAGCCGCGGCACACGGTAGTGCTGAGGCAGCGCCGCTGTTCTGGCGTGAACGTTTCTCGAAGATGTAATCCTTATAACCAAAAGGGGTGGAACATGCGAAAGATCGTGCGACCGAGGCATCACCTTGTCCGCAAAATCGTGGGCTCGACGACTGGACCGCAATTGACCTACCGCGGCGGCCCGCTCATTGCCAACGTGCAAGTGAGTACGATTTTTTGGGGCTCGGCGTGGGCCAGCGACCCCTTGCGGGGCCAACTGGATGCGTTTTTTGATTTTGTCGTGACTTCTTCGCTCATCGACCAGCTTGCGGAATACAACGTACCCGGATTCACCATTGGCCATGGCTCACATTCCGCTTCACTGCTCGTGTCCAGCGATCCGCCGGCCACGGTGGACGACTCGCAGATTCAAGCGTTTGTTAAATCCCAGGTTTCCTCAGGCGCCGTGCCGGCGCAAAATGCCAACTCGCTCTATTTCGTGTTTGTGCCATCCGGCGTGACCGTCACGCTGCAAGGACAGGCCTCGTGCCAGGCATTCTGCGGCTACCACGATACGCCGGACGGCAAGCTGTTTTATGCGGTGGTACCGTACGCGAATTGTCAGGGCTGCCAGTTCACCACAAGCGTGTTTGATTCCATGACGGTAGTTGCGTCCCATGAATTGTGCGAAGCAATTACCGATCCGGTCCCCGGCCAGGGCTGGTACGACGATGCCAACGGCGAAATTGGCGACATCTGCGAAGGGTCCAACAAAACCATTAGCAACGGCGCGGCCGCGAAAGCAGGTACGACGAGTTTTACGGTGTCGGTGAATCCGCAAACTGTGGTCGTGGACGGTTCCGCGCCGATAAATCTGACGTTGACGCTGACGCCTGCTGGTGCGGCTACGCCGCCTCCTCCGGCAACGCTTTCCTACGTCGTTCAGAAGGAATGGTCGAACGCGCAGAACGCCTGCGTGTAATGCGGACCACGATATACCCGGGGTAGGGGGCATGGTCGAGTCTCGCCACTCGCCTTGGCTACTGCTTTTACCCTGAGCTTTAGGCACGGGTCAGGTCTCGGCGGGAGGCGAACTTCATCAGGCGGTAGACGGGGTAGCTCAGAATCAGGAGGGCCAGCGCCCACGGGGCGTTTTCGCGGTCGGCAACAATGGAGCCGATTAGAAAGAGCACGGAGCCGCCGAGCGCGATTCCCGTGGTCCATGGATGGCCCCACGCGCGGTAAGGACGATTCATCTGCGGTTCGCGCTTGCGCAACACAAAAAGCGAAGTGTAGGTGAGCGTGTAATTCGCGACAAAGAAGAACGAAAGCATGGCGGTCACGCGTTCAAAAGCGTGGCCGCGGTAGAACGCGAAGAGGAGAAAAAGTTCTCCTACAATGCTGCTTAGCAGAAGCGCAATGGTTGGAGTACCACCTTTGTTCACCTTTGTGGCTTGGCGGAAGAACAGCCCGTCCACGCTCATCGCGTAAAGCGTGCGCGAGCAGAAAAGCTGGTTGGCGTTGAGGCAGCTCAGCATGGAAATGACCATGATGGAGCGAATGATGGGATCGCCCAAGACACCGAAGATACGGTCGGCCACGGTGCCAAGCACAAACGTGTTTCCGGAAATTTCGTTCATGGGCAGAAGGTAGAGAGGCAGAAGGTTTAGCAGCAGGTAGATTCCCATGATGGAGAAAACGCTACCGAAAATGGCGCGAGGGACGTCACGGCCCGGTTCGCGAACTTCTTCACCGAAGTAGATGACGCCGTCCCAGCCGTCGATGGTGTAGAAAACGGCTTGCAGGCCCACCATGAACGCCACGGCGAGGGGCCATGCTGACGGTGGAGCGGGAAGGGAAGTTGTAGATCGTAGAGCGGCTTGATGCGCCGAACTTCCCTTCAACAAACAGGCGAGAGCGAGAATCAAGAATCCAACCGTTTTGACGGCGGCCGTGAAAAGTTGCGTATTGCCGCCCCAGCGCACGCCGCGCCATTGCAAAACACCGAATCCAACGATGACGGAGACGGAGATGACCTTTACTTTCTCCGGCCCGGCGAGGATAGAAAAAAGATGCCCGCTGTATTCGCTGATGACGATGGCCACAGCGGCAGCCGTACCGCAGGTGGAAAGCCAGTCGCTCCAACCGACGATGAAACCAGCGAATTCGCCCATGGCGCGCCGGGAGAAATTGTATTGGCCGCCGCTTCTTGGAACAGCGGCCCCAAGTTCAGCCATGGCAGGAGCGCTGAACAAAGCATACAGGCCGCCGACGATCCATACGCTGAGAAAAAGCCACGCGTTGGGAAGGCGGCTGGCGATATCGCCCGGGGTGCGCACAATTCCTGCGGAAATGGCGTTGCCAACCGCTGCGGCCACCCCGAACCACATGCCAAGTACTTTCAGCAGCCGACCGCGGCTGTAGGGTTGCCTAGACGAGGCCAACGAACTGGTCGTCAATTTCCCCCGCTAAGAATAAAGTGTGTGGGACGAGCAAGGCGGCCATCATAACTACAAGGGCAGAAATTGCAAGCTTCTGGAGGCCGAATCGGGCAGAGGGCGCAGGCGTTTCGCACGTGTTTCAATGCCTCAGCGCGCCGTGCCGACAAAATTCCACTTGCCCCGGGAGAAGGATTCATGAACCGGCAAGAAGTGGGCTCGAGCCACTTTTCTGATGAGCTCTGGCTGGCCGAGCCATTGCGTGTAGGTGCGGATTTCGTGCTCGGTCATGGTGGCGAGTGCGTCCATCTTGCGGGAGAGCCTGCGGACCCATGGAATTTCGCAAACGAAGTGCACGAAAGTCAAAAAAGGGGTTCGCCAGGGTTCCACGAAGATCACGAGCCCGGTTTTTCGCAGGACGCGCTGCATCTCCGAAAAGGTTTGCTCCAGGTCAGCGGGCAAATTGGGCAGGTGATGCAGGCCGCCCTGCACGACGAGGACATCCTTCGTGCGGTCTAGAAAAGGGAGCTTGCGGCAATCGGCGACCATACATTTTGCCGGGCCCTTGTATTGGGCAAGCAAACGCGGAGAAAGGTCCACGCCCTCCAAACGCGTGAATCCAAGGCGCTCGAGCGCGACCAACCCGTTCCCGCGCCCGCAAAAGAGTTCGACGATCTCCACATCCCGAGGCCACTGGTGCGCGCCAAGGCGATTGAGGCGGCCGGTGAATTTGCGGATTTCTTCTTCCGGTGTTTCAAAACGCAAATAAGCCGCTTCCCAGGGGTTGGGAGTGCGCGTCGCCGGCGCTTCGGAATTTGCTTGCGTTCCGGACATTTTGTTTGGAGCAGTCGCCATTCTTCGGCAATCGAGAAGAGCTTTCGCAGATTCCCACACCTAGAGATGCAATTCAAGGCGAACGGGGGCGCAAGCGGCCCTCCGAATCCTGCTCGCGCCTAGCCGTTGACGTGAAATGCCGAGCCGAGAGCGCTATCATGGGCCTCATATGGGTACTATACTGGCGTCGGAGACGCCGCAGGCGGAGCGGGTGGACACGACAGGGCCGGTGGAAGTGTCCGTGGTGATTCCTTGCCTCAACGAAGCGAATTCGCTGGCACTGTGCGTCGATAAGGCGGCGAAAGCATTTCGTGCTTCGGGCCTCTCCGGCGAAGTGATTGTGGCGGACAACGGTTCGACGGACGGCTCGATTAAAATTGCGGCGTGCCGGAGCGAGGCTATGGCGCGGCGTTGCGAGCCGGAATTGCCGCTGCGCGCGGACAACTGATTGTCATGGGCGATGCGGACGACAGCTATGACTTCACCGATGTCCCGCGCTTCGTCCAGAAGCTGCGCGAAGGCTATGACCTGGTGATGGGTAACCGCTTCCGTGGCGAAATCAAGCCGGGAGCCATGCCGCGTTCTCACAAGTATTTCGGTAACCCCGGGCTCACGGCTCTGGTTAACACCATGTTCCACGCGCGCATCGGCGACAGCTATTGCGGCATGCGGGGATTCACACGCGCTCTTTATGACCGGCTGGATGTGCGAAGCACAGGAATGGAATTTGCCCTGGAAATGATCATCAAAGCCGCGCAAATTGGGGCGCGCATCGCGGAGATTCCCATCATTCTTTGGCCCGACAAACGCGGGCGTCCGCCGCATCTTCGCAGTTTTCGCGATGGCTGGCGCAGCCTGCGGTTTATGTTGTTGTACGCACCGAACTGGCTGTTCCTATACCCCGGTGCCATGTTGGCCGCTTTCGGGCTTTTTGTCGTATTTTGGCTGCTTCCGGGGCCGCGCCAGATTTCGCCTCGCGTGACGCTGGATGTCCACACCATGATTTTTGGCGTGATTTTCACGCTGCTTGGTGTGCAAACGTTGTCCATCGGCGCATTTGCGAAGCTGTTCGGCTACGCGGAGCGTTTTGACCGAGGCTCAGTTTCTCTGAAACGCTTGCTGAAACGGATTACGCTGGAATCCGGCCTGTTGTTCGGTGGGGCGCTGTTCCTCACTGGTTTTGTGGGCTGTGCGTGGATCACTTGGCGCTGGGCAGCGAGCGGCTTTGGCCCGCTCCACGAGGTGCGCCAGGTGCTTTTCTGGTCCATGTGGCTCTTCGTCGGAATCCAGGTGATTTTCGCTTCCTTCTTTCTTAGCATGCTCGGAATCAGCCGCGGCACCTACATCGGCGACTACGACTTGAAATAGTGCGCCTGCTCGGCTGCGCTAACGGCCACGAGTCGATGTGCAAGGGCGGCAGTTTTTTTACTTTTCCGATGATGGCCCCGGAGGCTGGTAAGGAATTAACTCGGTGTTGTCTTTGTCCGGCTCGACCAGCCAGATGTGGCGATCTTTGAAGTAGGCCAATAGCTTCGCATTTTGCTCCGGATTTAACTCTCGCGCCCAGAGGACCTTGGCGGAATCGATCTCCGCGCCGTTGTACACCCACTCGTCATGGATGTTGTGGTCTTCGCCGTAACGCACAAGGATGAGGTGCTTGCCGGGGGTGTGCATAAGCTTTTCCTGGATGGCGGCGCGGCTGGGATCCCCCTGGCAGGTCCATTCCCGTGGATCGCAGCAGCGGTTCGAAACTTGGAAACCGATCTCCACCGCCAGCAGGCACACCGCTGCACAGGAAAGCGCGAGACCGATGGCCCGTCCGGCGATGCGCATCGTGCGCATATGACGGATCGCTTGAACGAGCAAAAGAAAGATCACACAGGTCACTGCCGCGGCGTAGTGCGGAAAAGACCAAATCGAGGCAAAAAAGCCGGCGGCGACTAACACGAGGGCAGAAAGAGGCACGCGGGCCTTGCGATCTCGAAAGGCAATCGGGAGTCCAGGTATTAACAGCAGGGCGCCCCACCAAAAATAGGTTGTGCCGCTACGCGTCAGTTTTTCCTTGGAAACACACCACACGTCTTTCCACGTGTTTTGGTAATCCTCTCGCTCCCAGCCATTGTAGAAATCTTCGAACTGCTGGTTGTGGTAGTGCTTGGGCGGTTTGGGGTGGTCCCAGAGGAAGAGACCCATGCTGCGGTAGGTCTGAGAATTCAAAACGTGCGGGAAGAGAAAGGGGTTTCCTGTGAGCCGCCAGTTGTAATAGCCCATGAACGCCAGGGTCAAAACCAGTATGGCCGCCAGTGGCGAGAACACGCGCCTCAAGCGTGCTTGCAAGGTTATGGAGGGCCTTGTTTTTCCGGCGAGCCACCAGAGAAACCAAAGTCCGACCGGGATGGAGAAAAGCAGACCTTCGTACGGCCTCGTATTCGCCAGAATCGCGAGTCCCAACCCAAGCAGAAGCGCGTCCCGGGTCCTGGCATGACGAACAATCCGGGGCATCGCGCCAAGCACCAGGGCGCCTCCTGCGGCCGCCACAGCCCCTCCCCAGTAGCTGTTCATCCAATAACTCGCGATTCCAAACTTCAGCGCCACGAGCCCGGCGCCCAGCAGGGCCCACTTTGCTGGCAACCAAACTTGGAACATCCACAGGATCGCAGCGCACATCGCGCCAACGCTCAGAATTACGCCTATCCAAGGAAGCCCGAGCACTTCGCCGAGGGCGAGAACGGCGCCTTGGCCGGGCGGGTACTTTGAACAATAGGTGGGGAACCAATTGATGTGAAACGATTCGAAGCTCATCCACATCGCGTGAGTGGGATTCGTGAGGCGGCCGTGCGCCAGAGTGTCGCCCAGCAACAAGTAGCCGAATTCGTCATGGATGCCGGGCACAGGAACAGGAAGCAACGGGAGCACGGCGAGGCGAACGCCGATCACGGAGAAAAAGAGGAGCCCGGCAACGAGTACTTTTCTCTCGGCCAGTTTTGCGAATGCCCGCGCGATCGCTCGCAGCGCGTTTGCGCTCTGTCGAGGCGCAAACACGGCGAGCACAACAGACGCGAGCACGACACCGAGGAGGGTCCAAAATTCGCCGGGAAACTGCAGCATCGTGTCGCTGCCAAGAATTTTCATTTCAGGGAAGGATATGCGATTCAGAGCCTCAGCGCGAGGCCGGAACCGCTAAAGGATAACCGATTGTTTTGTGATGGAACGCGCTTGTCGTAATTTGCCTATCGTTCAATCTCGATTTCCGTAGTTCCGCTGGAGCTACTGGATGGTGTACCGCTTCGGCGCTCTTCCAGAAAATCCGCCATTTCCAGACGCAAATTCCCCGCGTTGGTTGCGTAGGACATACCCGCCTCAAATTCGACGATTCCAGCGCGAATGAGCTTTTCAATTTCTCCATCGAAGTGCTGCATCCCTTCTGTCGTGCCATCGCGCATGGCGTCGAGAAGCGTTTTGCCTTCGTTTTCTCCCTTCTCGATATATTCCCGAGTGCGCATCGTGGATTTCAGGATTTCCACGGCAGCTACGCGCCCGCTTCCGCTTTTCTTAGCAAGCAGGCGCTGGGAAACGATGAAGCGAAATGCTTTTGCGAACCGCGTGCGAATCGCTTGCTGGTCGGCGAGCGGAAACACTCCCACGATGCGCTCGATGGTCTTGGAAGCGTCAATGGTATGCAACGTGGACATCACTAGATGGCCGGTTTCCGAAGCTTCGAGAGCGATCTCGATGGTTTCGCGGTCGCGCATCTCGCCGACGAGAATGACCTTGGGAGCTTGCCGCAGAGCGGCGCGCAAGGCTAGCGCAAAGCTGGGCGTGTCTGAATGCAGTTCGCGCTGATGGATGGTCGCTTTTTTGTGACGGTGCAGGAATTCGATGGGATCCTCGATGGTGAGAATGTGGTAGGACTTTTCCTCGTTCATCTTGTCGAGAATGGCCGCGAGCGTAGAAGATTTTCCCGATCCCGTCGGGCCAGTCACGAGGACGATGCCGTTTCGCAGGTCTACGATTTCGTGTAATGCGGCCGGGAGATGCAGTTGCTCAAATCCGGGAATGTTGTCCGGAATGACCCGCATGACGATGGCGCAGCTCCCGCGTTGTTTGAAAATATTCACGCGAAAACGCGATATGCCCGTGAGGCCGTAGGACAAGTCCGCCGCCCCTTCTTGCTCGAGTTTGCGGATCGGAGTCTGGTTCTTGCCCAGGATGTCGTTGGCAATGGCGTTCGTGTCCTGCGCGGTCAGACACTCAAGGCCTTTATATTTCAGTTCGACCAATTGGCCGCTGACCTCGATTTGCGGGGCTCGCCCGGGCGAAAAAATCAGGTCGCTGACGTGCGGGCTGGCCTTCAGCATGGCCGCAACCAGTTGCGCGGTATGGATTTTTCTTTGTGGTGGCGCCGATCCGGCCGCTTGCTCACTCGGTGGAGGAAGTGTTTGTTTCGGTGTTTCCATGTTGTTGGTGATCCTTTGCGAGACCCGGTGAGAGGGAGCGGGGCCTCGTCGTGACCAGAGTCGAAAGGGCCTCAACGAGACTTCCCTATTGTAGGGGAGCAGGTAAAGATTCAACCTTCGAGCTCTCGATCGGATTGCCTGAGAGTAACGGCCTTTAGTTAGAGTTTGGAAGCACCCTCGATGAAATCCGCCACTTTGGTCTTGAGCTTTGCGAGGTCTTCATCGTGCAGGTACATCATGTGGCCTGCGTCGTAATACTGCAGATGAATGTTTTTCTGAAGCTTTTCAGGGAGGCCTAGATGCTCCATGGTGTATTCCGTGGCGAAAAAAGGCGTAGCCAGATCGTAAATCCCGTTTTCCACCTCGATTTGCAAGTGCGGATTGGTGAGCATGGCCTGAATGAGATCGCCTTCCACGTTCGGCGATCCGGGGAAGCCGAAGTTTTCGCCGCCGCGATGCTTCCAATCCCAATTGCTCCCCGCCTCGTCTGAAGCGGTGCGATAAACCTTGTCCTGACCAAACTTCAGCTCCTCGCGCACATAATTGTTGAAGGCCGCAGTGAACGGGCCGGTGATCGAAGTGTCTTGCGGATCGTATTCGGCGTATTCCCCGAGCAGGTCATAGCTCCAGCCGGAGAAGCGCGCGTCCAAGCGGCCGGTGGTCAAGCCGCGGCTGCGCTGCAGCTCCTTCATGAATTGCGGCAGGTTCACTCGCAAATTCGCTCTAATCAGGTAATCTTCGCTGAGACCCGTGAAGCGAGATAGTTGTTTGGCGACGGCGGCTCTTTCGGTTCCGCCGAGCTTCGACCCTTTCATCAGCGCGCCGGCATAATCGGTCTGAGCATACTCGCGGGCCTCGCCGAGCAAGGCGGTCAAATTCGCCGGGGGATCTTTTAGAACTTTGTGGTACCAGGCCGTGGCGGCGTAGCTCGGAAGATAAAAAATGTACGGCATGTCCTCGCCGGGACTGAAGGAAATGGTTCCCAGGTTCAGCACGGAAGAAATGAGCACGATGCCGTTGAAATAGAGGCCGTCGCGAGACTGCAAATAATTCGAAAGCGCCGCAGAGCGGAACGTGCCGTAGCTTTCGCCGATCAGAAATTTTGGCGAGTTCCACCGGCTGTTGCGGCTGACGTAGGTATTGATGAATTGCGCGAGGGATTTGACGTCCTGGTCGACGCCCCAGAAGTCTTTGTCTTGCGCTTTGCCAACGGCGTGGCTAAAGCCAGTTCCGACGGGATCGAGGAAAACCAAATCGGTTTTGTCGAGGAGGCAGTAGGGGTTTTCGACGAGCTTGTAGGGAGGAGGTGGCGTGGCGTCGGCGTTTACCGTTAGAACGCGGCGCGGCGAAAACGAGCCCATGTGCAACCACACGGAGGCTGAACCTGGGCCCCCGTTGTAAAGGAAAGCCAAGGGGCGCTGGCTGATGTCCTTGATGTCGCTGCGGGTGTAAGCGGTGTAATAAATCAGCGCGGTCGGTTCATCTTTTTCATTCTTGATGAGGATGGTCGCGGCGGTGGCTTTGTAAGGAATGGATTGCCCGCCAATTTTAATGGTGTGATCGGTGGCCGACGATTCTTCTTTAGGTGGCGCGGTTGGCGCTTCGGCAGGCTTCTCCGCCGGCTTGGGCTCTTTCTCTTGAGCTCTCACTCTTGTTGTGACCGCGCTAATCGCTACCGCGGCCAGCAGCAACACACTCACGTTCTTCACGTGGATCATGAACTTTCTCCCTCGAAGCAGACTGGTTTCAAGATTCTGTGGAACTTGGGATTCTAACTGTTTCTATGAATGATAGGCCTATTTTGTTCGACGGCGCAGGAGGAAATACTCCTCAACCCCAGCTGGTCGTTCAACGGACAATTCTGAACAGTCCTCGACAATCCAGTCGGCGCCCGCTTCGCGAAGTTCCGAGTCACGCGCAGTGGTTCGCAGAGCGACCACGCTTGCTCCCGCGGCTTTGCCTGCCCGGATTCCCGCAGGCGCATCCTCCATCACCACGCAGTCGTCTGAAGGGAGGCGCAAAATTTGCGCTGCCTTTAGGTAGGGCTCGGGGTGGGGCTTGCCATTCCTCACCTCTGTTGACGTGACCATATTTTTCGGGTTCGGAAGCCCGGCTGCCGCGATTCGCACTTCAGCCAACCGCCGCGTGCAAGACGTTACGATGACCCATTTGTCGGGCGGCAGAGCCTGGAGCAGCTCAAGCGCGCCGGGCAAGGGAACAAGGCCTGCAATGTCCGCGATTTCCCGACGCTCGACTTCGCGATTTTCGGCTTCGTGGTCTGCATTTGGCAGCAGTTCCCGAATCGTGGCGATACTGGGCTTTCCGTGCGCTTCTCTCACGATCTTGTCCGGGTCAAACCCGTGCTCTCGCGCCCACCAGGCCCACACCCGCGCCACTGCCGGGGTCGAATCCACCAGCACTCCGTCCAGGTCAAACAGCACGCCGCGACATCGCATCGAATTCATTTGCTCCTCGTCGACAGACTTGAGCGAGTGGTTGGGCCATCCTAGGCATCCAAGGAATGTTTTTGGGAGGTTTGGGGTGGGAGATGGGATTTGAACCCACGACATTCGGAGCCACAGTCCGACGCTCTACCAGCTGAGCTACTCCCACCATCTGGAATGCAATCCATTTTACGCTAAATGCGCAGCAGCGAAAAGCGCTCATGCACGGCATGCACGGACAAAGGCGTGAGCGAGCGCACGTGGTTCCCGAGACCGTTATTGCTACGCTGCAAAGTCGAGCGCGGATGGCCACCACGGCACGCGTCTTGCTAGACTTAGTGCACAGGACGTGTGTCCCCGCGCATGAGCGCTCATCAAACCGATCGGAACCATTTCGAGCGGCAAATCCTATTTGCGCGCCCCATCTTTGTGTTGCTCGCGCTTCTTGCTGTGCTGGAACGACCTTCTTCGCTCCAGGAACGCCGCTCCGTTTCGTTTCTGACTGCCTATCTCATCGTGGCGCTGCTGATTACCCAGGTTGAGCGCCTGCCGCACCGCCGTTCCTGGTATCTCCCGCTGGCCTGCGATCTTCTAGCCCTCGGTTACCTCATGTTTATCAGCCCGTCGTCGGTTCCCGTCTGGTTCCCGTACATGTTTATCTGCTACGCCGCGGGCATTCGTTGGGGTTTTGACCTGGCGCTACCGTTAGCCGGTGCGCTTTCCCTGACGTTAGTCCTGCTAACTGCCGTTAAAGGCGAAATTCACTGGATGCGCGTGGTCGCTTGGCTTGGCCTCACGGCAGCCACTTTCGCGGGGGGCGGGGGCCTTGCTTTTCTTGGGGATCGCAACAAGCGTTTCGCTTCTCAAATTGAGTTCCTTTCGCGAATCAATGCCACCATGCAGGTCGATCAGGGACTCGCGGAGTCGTTGCGCCTTTTTCTGCAGGAACTCGGCACGACTTTCGATGCGGAGCAAGCTCTGCTTCTCTATCGGGATGCGGATTTGGAGCGCATCTTCCTCTGGCGCATGAAGACAGGGGAGAACGATCGCCTCATCCCGGAAAGCTTCCCGCTTTCCCGCACCGATGGTTTTCTCCTGGATGATATGGACGCCACGCTTTGTTGGAACTCGGTGGTCGGCCCAGGCTCAGGCTTTGGCTGGGACCGACGCGACGGCCGGACCATCAAAAACCTGCCGCGGCTGCCCGGTCCCGTACTGCAGGAATTTAAGATTCGCTCACTCGTGACCGTGTCTTTCGACCAGAGTGGGCAACCCACTGGCCGAGTGTTTCTTCTCAACGGTCGTAAGCCCTTCCGGGAACAAGACTTAGCCTGGCTGGAAAGCATTGCTCAGCACGTCGGTCCAGCCCTCGAAAACACCTTTCTTTTGAGGCACCTCCGCGCCCGCGCGATCGAAGCGGAGCGCAGCCGCATCGCTCGTGACCTCCACGATGGCATTCTTCAGACCCTTCTGAGCATCGAAATTCAACTCGACGTCCTTCGCCGCCGCGTTCCCGCTACGCCCGAACAGGCCTCCCAAGCCCTCGCCAACCTCCAACAAACCGTCAAGAACGAAGCTGCCGAGCTCCGCCAAATTGTTACTGACCTGCGCCCCCTGCGCGTGCAGAGCGCTGACCTGGTGGACCTTATGCGCGGCTTTGCCGAGCGCTACCGCAATGAATCCACGATCGCCCTGGACCTACTAATTGATTCGACACAATTGCGGGCTCCCGACCGTGTCTGCCGGGAGATTTTCCAGATTTACCGAGAAGCACTCAATAACATAAAAAAGCATGCCAAGGCTTCCCATGTCGTGGTAAAACTGTCGCAGGACGACAGTCGTCTAGTACTTGTAGTAGACGACAACGGCGAGGGTTTTAGCTTTGCCGGCAGATTCACGGCTGACGAACTGGATCGCCTGAGGTTAGGACCCATTTCCATAAAGGAACGTTCTCGAACCGTGGGTGGGATTTTGACCGTCGAGTCAAACCCAGGGCATGGGGCGCGTTTAATAATCGAAGTGCCGCTCGGGTAATATGGCCAAAACGAAACAGCAAATACGGGTACTACTAGCCGATGACCACGCCATCTTCCGCGATGGCCTGCGTAAACTCTTGGACTCCGACGAGGAAATTGCCATTGTGGGCGAAGCGCAGAATGGTGTGGAGTGCATCAAGCTGCTCACCAAGCTGAAGCCTGACATTCTGCTGCTCGATTTGCGCATGCCCGATAAGGACGGGCTTGCCGTCCTCGAGGAAGTGAATTTCGACACGCTGCCCACGCGTGTTGTGGTGCTCACGGCTGCCGAAGACGATCGCGACGTGGTTCGCGCCATGCGGCTGGGCGCTCGCGGCGTAGTACTGAAGCAGTCCGCTACGGATCTCTTGGTTAAAAGCATTCATCGCGTGCATGCCGGCGAAATCTGGCTCGACAATCGCATGACCGCGGAAGTCATGAAGGCGTTCTCGAAATCTTCCGAAGCTGGGCCGCGCCGCGAAAAGCCGCTGCTCAGTGACCGCGAGAAAGAAATTGTCCAACTCGTCGCTCAAGGCTTCCGCAACAAAGAAATTGGCGAAAAACTCTTCATCTCCGAGCAAACCGTCAAGAACCACCTTCACAACATTTTTGACAAACTCGGTGTCTCCGACCGCCTCGAACTCGCGCTTTACGCCATTCATCATCGTTTGATCGACCACTCCTAAATGCATCGGTGCTCCTCGGGAAGCGCTGCAAGGGAGAGCCCTGGCAAATAATCTCTAATCCCTGCGCTTTCCGTTAGCCACAGGACTGTGCGATAGGGTGCGGTGGTACAAAAAAGAACGCCCAAAAAAAATGCGTCGCAGAGCGTAAGGTGAATCCTGCTGCGAAAATATGAGGTAATTACTCTGGGAAGAAAGGAACCGAGTTCGGGAAGGATTGCAAGGCCTAGTACCGCTAGAAAATCACAGAATGTCATCGCAGAACTGCACTAAGTTGGGCTATCCCACGCATTTACAAATAAATTCGGCATTGGCAGTGTGATTGCGCAGGGCTGATGCATTCAAGTTCCTAGGCGTTAGCTGGCGGGGCTAGCTGCCTACAAATTCAAATTTCAAAAAGTGCGCAGGGATGTGCGCCTGAGGATGAGGAGGTCTGTGGTGCATCGTCAGAGAACGACCGAACTTTGTGAGTTGCCCGAAGCCAAGGTCATACGGATGGCGCAAGGGGGAGACGAAGGGGCGTTCGAACGCCTTTACCGCCTGCATAGCGCGCGTGTCTATGCCTTGTGCATGCGCATGCTGAGGAATCCCGACGAAGCCGAGGATTCCACTCAAGAAGTCTTTCTGCACGTATTCCGCAAAATTCAGGGATTTCGCGGCGCTTCGGCTTTTTCCACCTGGCTGCATCGGGTGGCGGTGAACACCGTGCTGATGCGAATTCGGGGATCCAAACTTGCGAAAGCGGCGCTGGTCGAGAATACGGAAGGGAACGAGGAAACCGGGATGCCGCGGCGCGAACTGGGCGCACCCGATTCACGTTTGGAGGGATACGTCGACCGCGTGGCCATTGAGAACGCTATTAAGCAACTTCCGCCGCGATGCAAACTGATGTTCGTGCTGTACGACATCCAGGGCTACGCACATAGTGAAATCGCCAAACTGCTGGGATGTTCCGTCGGGAATGCGAAATCGCAATTGCACAAAGCGCGCGTACGGCTGCGGAAACTTTTGCGGCCCGATATGAACGATAACCAACCCGGAACGGGCGCGTCGGGATTTTCCGGAGACGATGCGGGCGCACTGGGCGGCGGGCCTCTTCTGCACAGCAACGAGCTTTGTCAGTCGGTCTAACTCCTTTCTCTTGATACAGTTCTCCCTCCCTGGAGAGCCAGCCAACGAATTCGCTCTGCCACAGCCTAAGCACCAGATTACATGAAGAGTTAGGGGTTTTCTTGATATCGGATTGAAGGGGGCGGTACCTTGCATTTGCCGTGTGAGGGGAATATACTTTAGTTTCGCTCTGAAACGGGTCGAACGGTTAAGTGGGCGCGAGCCCACTTTTTTGTTGGGGCCGGGCGGAGTGCACTGCAGGCCGGCTAGGGTCGAGGAGTCTCTGTAGTGGATTTGGAGAGAATCCGGGCGGTTGCCGAGCGAGTGGCGCGTTCGGAAGGTTTGGAAGTCGTTGATGTCGAATGGAAAATCGGCAAGCAACGATTCCTGCGCGTGTATATCGACCGCGTGGCGAAGCCGACGGCGGTGATTAGCGATGCCGCCGGACCCCTGGGAGCAGGTGAGATCGTAAACGATCCTTTTCCCAAGATCAGTCACGTGGATTGCGAACGTGTGAGCCAACAGCTCAGCGTGATTTTGGACGTGGAAGAGCTGGTGCCCGGACCTGCATACATTTTGGAGGTCAGTTCGCCTGGTATGGACCGGGCGCTCAAGAAGGCAACAGATTTTGAGCGCTTCCGGGGCCGGCTGGCGAAGATTACGACCACGGAGCCTGTGGGGGATGCCAAGTTTTTTGAAGGGCGGCTGGCGGGATTTGCCAACGGGAAAGTGCGAATGGAGCTGAAAGGGAAAGAAGCGCGGACGGTGGAGCTTCCGCTGGAGGCGATTCGAAAGGCGAATCTGG
>Ga0209577_10000260_pt1 | contig 53689 bp, 43 predicted proteins | sample GraSoiAngelo_109_FD_185874 | JGI IMG/M metagenome (GOLD analysis project Ga0209577, IMG submission 185874) | Grasslands soil microbial communities from the Angelo Coastal Reserve, California, USA - 14_0903_12_20cm (SPAdes) (version 2) | ecosystem: Environmental > Terrestrial > Soil > Grasslands... | reverse complement strand
CAATGCATCTTGTTCAGAAACCAACTCCACTTTTACATGTTTGTCTCCAGGGTTCGGTGAAGAACGTACTGGCGTAGAAAGCCACACGGCCGACACGAAGAGAAGCCACGGCAACCGGAATAGTGAGAGATTCGGCACTTCGCTTGAGCCGTCCTAAAATCAGGTTTGATGCTTTGATACGTACGCAGGCTTCATACCGGCGTCGCAGTAGTCGCACATTGGGTGATTCGAGGTCATTGGGCAGGTTTACGGTGAACCGGTGACCAGCAGAAGGCAGCGAACAGTAAACCGTTTGAATTTTCCGGAGGCGAACCCCGAGACTCGCTCGACTGAGTGAAACTGCCGTTTCAAGCGACCAGGCCGGTACTCTGCGATCTTCAAATTATTCCGCCAGCGGTTGTCCCCCCCCGCGCTCACAAGTGAGACCTCCAGCCAGAGGAGGTCTGTTGAAGAGGACAGCCATGCGCAGTGGTGAGCTGGAGCGGGTGGAAGTCATGGGGCGAGTGCGAAGTGGGGATTTGAAGGTGGGCGATGCGGCCGTGATGCTAAAGCTGAGTTACCGTCAGGTGAAAAGACTGTGGACATTTCTAAAAAGCTTTGACATCTTTTCACATTTCTCCTTGACTCCCGCACCATCTGGGATCACAATCCGCCTATTCGCGTTCACTAAGAAATCTCTCGTGTCGGAAGTGCGCTATGTATCGCCAGCCACCCCTTTTTAGCCGTCCGGTTCTTGATGGCAAGAAAGTTCTGCTTGTTGACCATAACCAAGCTACGCGCGACGTGCGGGCTGAGGTTCTGCGGGATAGCGGAGTCACGGTCCATGCTGTTGAGGACCTCCCTGCTGCTCGCGTTCTCTGGGAGCCAAATTTCTACGACTTGATATTGCTCAACCTGTTTAGACACTCTCCCGGAGAGGCATTCCAATTCTACGCGCAGATCAAGGATGCGAGTCCCCGAGAGCGCTTCGCCTTCCTAGTCGGCCCTCCCGTTTACCTGTCGCTAACCTGGCCCGAAGCAATGGCCGTCGATGATACCTCGCACGGACAGTGGGGCGAGACGGTAAAGCGGATCGCAACAGCCGCGTAAAAACGGATCGTGCCGCGTTGGGGACATATTCTTTGCAAGTAGAATCCTGGCTAGGGCAGTTACAGTTGGCACCCTCTACCTGCGCAAAGCTGCGGAGCGGGATGAAGGTCGTGTTCAATCACGCGCGCCCACGAAACGGGCCGCGCAAGACGGCGTGGTGTGTCTGCTCCTCCCACACGCTGCCGGGACCGCAATGCAAGCCGCGTGAGGGACCGGAGCGAGCGGAAAGACACGGCTGGAGATCGGATTTCGCGGAAGTTGGGGCCGCTGGAGCGTTTGGCACCTTTTGGTATACCATTTTGTACCCACGGCTGCGCGAGGCGATTCCGTGCAAGTGCATGAGAGAGAATGGCAGGCACGTGGGGACTCGAACCCCCAGACCTCTAACAATAACTTCCACGAACGCGGGGAAACTGCCAAATCCCTCTAAATACCGGGAACACGGGCCGATCACGGGCTGGAAATTCTCAGCGAAAAATTTAATCCAGCTGCGCTGCGGGCACTGCGTCAAATAGTTCGTAGTCGTTTTGCGTGCCGCATTCGCGTCTTCATCTTTTACGCTCTGCACGCAATGGAAGCACGTCAATTGCGTTCCCTCCGATGCAGTGTCGTACCCCGGGGATTCACCGTAGAATGCTGGCCGGCTTTTCGAGGAGGAGTTCATGCATCGCCACATCAAAGTCTGGCTGTTCGCATTTTTGCTGGTCGCTGCGGAGGCGTGCGCGCAGACCAGCAGCGCAACCGTACCCTCTGCCAATCAGGTTGCCGCCATTTACCCGAAGGTCGATGCGCTCTACCTTGATCTGCATCAGCATCCCGAGCTGTCGATGCACGAGGAGCAGACCGCAGCTAAGCTGACGAATATGCTGAAGGCACTCGGGTACGAGGTCACGACCGGCGTGGGCAAGACCGGTATCGTCGCCGTCATGCACAACGGTGAAGGGCCAACGGTGATGCTGCGCACCGACATGGACGCCCTGCCGGTGGAAGAAAAGACGGGTCTGCAGTACGCCAGCAAGATCACGACCAAGACTGACGCCGGCGCAACCGTGCCGGTGATGCACGCCTGCGGTCACGATATCCACATGTCGAGCTGGTATGGGACGTCCGAGCTAATGGCTACCAACAAGCAGCACTGGCACGGGACCCTAGTGCTGATCGGGCAACCGGCCGAGGAGACCGGCGAAGGCGCAGCGGCCATGCTCAAAGATGGTCTGTTCACACGTTTCCCAAAGCCGGATCTTGCACTGGCGATTCATGATGAGCCTACGCTTCCAGCCGGCCAGGTCGGCTTTACCCCTGGATACACCATGGCATCGTCAGATTCTGTGGACATCACAATTTATGGCCGTGGCGGGCATGGGGCGCAGCCGCAGGACACTGTGGATCCCATTGTGATCGGCGCGCGCACCGTTTTGGCGCTGCAAACCATCGTCGCGCGGGAGATTAACCCTCGCGATCCGGCGGTGGTCACCGTGGGCATTTTCAACGGCGGCACGAAGAACAACATCATCCCGGACGAGGTTACGCTTGCGCTCACCGTTCGATCCTACAAGCCGGAAGTCCGCAAGCACCTGCTGGCCTCGATTGAACGCATTGTGAAGGGCGAAGCCATGGCAGGCGGTTCGCCCAAGGAGCCGCTGATCAAACTGACGCCCGCGGCTAACGCCCTCTACAACGATCCTGAGCTCACCAAGCGTGAGGTTGGCGTACTCGAGAAGGCGTTGGGCAATGCCAACGTGGTGGAGATCCCACCCAAGATGGTGTTCGAGGATTTCTCCGCCTATTCGTTGGCAGGCGTGCCGGCGGCCATGTTCTACGTGGGGGCAGTCGAGCCTGGGAAGTTTGCCGCCGCCCAACAGTCAGGGGCGAAGTTGCCGGGTCTGCATTCGCCACTATGGGCGCCCGACCGCGAGCCTACGCTGAAGACCGCAGTCATGGCGGAAACGGCAATGCTCATGGAGTTGATGGGAAAATGAAGGCGTGAAACGCAATGTGCCAGAAGCTGGGAACTGGCCGCCCAGATAGGTTAAAAGGTTGGGCGCCCTCCAGGATGATCTGGAGGAGGTAGCTCTCCCCTGCGTGGCGCGCTGGTGAAGCGATGCAAGCATTCTGTGCAACGAAAAACCTGCAGAGTCTGCTTGGCGGTTTCGGCGCTTGCCTTTCTTGACGGTGTTCCGGTAGCCGCACTCCGGGCAGGCCGGGTTCCGTTGTTGGTCGGTTGGCATGGTCGGCAAGATTCAGGAATGGAATACGCAGCAGAAGTGGGGTGTGAGGTTAGGTGAGGGGCTGCGATTTCGGTGAACAAGACTGCTGCACGGCCGTCAAACGCGGGTCGCGGATTTTGCAGGGCGGCGTGGAAGAGCTTTGGCTTTTGAATAGGGGAATTGGCTCGGAACGGGCTGTGGGTTTGCGGGGGTTTGGTGCGGGAATGTAAAAAGCTCGTGTGCGAAAAGAGGAAAGCCCGGGTACCACAATGGAGGAGCGGCTGATGTGCCGAAGCACGGGTGCGCTGCAGGTATTGCACCTCGGAACCTGCTATTCCCTGCGTGGTTACCCGGGACGGGGAATACTCTACGCCCGGAGTGGGCGCGCGTCAATCGGGAGCGCGAAAAAATGAAACGTCGGGTTGTGCAGACGCCGCAGAGTATCTATTGAATCCGCCGATTAGGTTTTTTGTTCTCTCTCGGCCTTGTGCCACCAGGGTGTGCGCTGCTCGAGGCGAATCGGGCGCAAGACGGGCAAGCCGCGTCGTACTCCGGTGGGCGACGTCTTGGCAGGCAGTTTTGGATCGTGGCCGAGCACGGCACGAAGGCGGGATATGTCCGCAACATTGACCGCCATCCGCGGGTTGCGGCTGAAGCTGCGCGAGGGGTTTCGCACCGTGCTGATACTCTGGTACGGCGCATTCGACGATGATCCGCGGGAGCGCCAGCGCTGGCTGGCCGGTCAGGTGCCTTCGAGCGCCGCGAATGTGGCGGCAGTGCGCCTATTTGGGACCAACCTGCTTACGGTGCGGATTGACTTGCATGCTTGATCCTCACGAGGATTCGCCGAAGCCGAGTTCGGAGCGGGACTTCGTGCGGATCGCAGCGAGTTCACGGCAGATTTTCGTCAGGCAACGGGCAGTCGAGTAAGGAGATGCTGTTCCGTTCGAGGGACGGCCGCCAACTTCTGTACGCTGTTCCATGTTCGGAACAAAAGCTGGGAAAAATCGACCGCAAGCGGGACCGACGGCGTAGACGGCGTAGCCCAATGTTCACCCCTTCCGCTCTTGCTCGGGTAGCCTTGAATCTCGTCTCGGGCTAAGGTTATTTTGTTTCTCAGCGTTTTTTCCTTCCTTAGGTTTGCAGCTACCTCTTTAAATTTAGGCCGTTAACGGAAGAAACTTTGGTCATTTGCGTCAGAGGCTCGACTTGTAGGAGAGTTCGACTAAAGGGAGGGTAACGATGATGAAAACTGTTGCCGCAATGCTCTTGTTTTCTGCGCTCCTACTGCCTGCTACGGCACAGGACAAGCCTCGCGTTTTCGTTCAGGGTAAAGGCTCCGAGAATCTTGCGACGAACGGGTCGGCAGGGGGAGGACGGCATTGGGCATCCTGGGGATCCAGATCTACCTTAGATTCCCACGATGAAGGAATGGAAGTTACCAAGGACTTGCAGAAGAACTGCTCCGGAGCGACGGTCACGCTCAACCAGGCGAATGCCGACTATACAGTCATGTTGAATCGCGAATCGAAGCAAAACCGAGGGCTGCTGCGCACCAACAGCCAACTGCAAGTCGCCAATCGCATGGGGGACATCATTGGCACCAATTCCACACGCACGGTGGGGAATGCAGCGAAAGATGCCTGCGCATTAATCATGTCCGACTGGCAAGCCCACGGTCGTCTCAATCCTGCTCCAGCATCCGGCTCTTCAGCTCCGTCACGGGAACCGGCACCAACGCCAATTCCCGCACCAGCTTCATCAGACCAGCCGGAGCAGCCACCGAGTGTTCAGGCCCAACCGACAAGTGCGTCAGCGCAGAAAACAGACCAGCCCCAGCCTGTTGTCGCGGGGTCAACCGTAACCGGCAGCACTATCAGCAACGGAAGTAACGAAAATAGAAACGACGGCCCCGCTGACGCAGCGCGACGTGCCAAGCAGCACAAAGCCTGCTTGGAACTGGCGAAGGATAACCCGAGCATCACTTGCAAGTGAGTATTGGACGGCGTCCCAGCCGCCATACGTATTCGACGCTGCTCCACGAACTCGGTGCGAACTTAAAGGTGTCGCAAGAGCTGCTAATACATTCCTCGATCCGAATGACCATGGACCATTACTCGCAGGCGGTTACGCCCACGAAAAGTGGCGCACAAGACGCCGTGGTCTGTCTGCTCTTGCCACAGGTTGCCAGGACCTGAACGCAAGCCGCGTGAGGGACGGAGCGAAGCAGAAAAATGCGGCTTGGATCGGATTTTGCAGGAATAGGGGCCGCCCGCGCGTTTGGTACCTTTTGGTACCCTCTTGTATCCACGGCTGCGCGAGGTGATTCCGTGCAAGTGCATGAAATATAGAATCGTAGGCACGGGCACTTGCGAACCCCAGACCTCTACCGTGTCAAACGCACAAACAGCAAATCTCATTCGACGCGCTTAGAGCGGCTCTACGGCAGCGGCCAGACCGCATCATCCTGGGCGAAAGTCCGGGGCCAGGCTTCGATCACACGCGTGAAGACGTGGGAAAGATCAATGATCCGAAGGCACAGGCGCTGTTTGAGACCACTGCCGAGGTGCTTACCGTGCTTAGCAAAGCGTACGAAGATTAGTAGCGAGGCGAATGAAAAAGCCTGGAAGAAGCCGAGTAGACTCGGGAATGCAAGTTTCCAAGACTCTGCGTAGCAGTGCTACCCCAGCAGCGCTGTTGGATTCGCCTGATGATCGGCTGGGTGTTCTGGTCGGAAGGCGCAGCCAACCTCATTCCTCGAGCAAGGTCTACCGAACTGGCCATGTTCATAGGTTTTCTGAAGAGAGGTTGGTTAGGTCTCATGGTCGCGGGCTGTTGCTTCATTATTCCCGCCGCTCTTCTGGTCTCGATGATTGCGGCAGCATGTGTGCGCTTGGGAGCACTGCCGCAAATGGTAGGTGTTCTGTATGGAATAAAACCTGCGTGATCGCCATCATCCTGCAGGCACTCTGGAGTCTCGGCAGGACCGCCGCGGTACGGGCCAAATCGGTCGGCGCACCTTTGCGGAGTAACCAGATGAGCATTATGAATGGGACCGTGGCGAAGAGAGGGATCGAGAACAGGCAAGTGGCCCCGTTCCTTCCAAGCAGCACTCTGCTCCACATCATTGATGGACTCTCAAATCCAAGGGCAATAATGCCCGCAAATGCCGATCACTAGCCACTGGCAAGGCGGTAGCTGCAAAGCTCCTTATCGGCGGCTCGATTCACCCGAGCCTCCAAGATTGAGCCAGTCGGGCATTCCCTCGCGTCACACAAACAACTAAAATCCACACGATGAGCCATTCGCCAGCGCCTAGGCCGACATCAGCAGCGACCCGTGAAACTCGCAAAATCGAGACAAGGTTAGCTGAACTGGGGCGGAATTGCTATGCGAGAGGGTGGGCGCTGGGGACAAGCGGAAACTTCAGTGCTGTCGTGAGCCGCGATCCATTTTGTCTGGCAATCACCTCCACCGGGTTAGATAAGGGCGGTCTGACGCCTGAGCAATTTGTGCGTGTGGACGCTACGGGACGAGTGGACAAGGGGCCAGGTCAGCCGTCTGCTGAGACAGCGCTCCACTTGGTGATCATCCACGCACGTCAAGCTGGCGCTGTATTGCACACCCATTCCGTCTGGAGCACAATACTTTCTGAGCAGCATGCCTCACAGCACGGTCTGGCAATTGAGGGCTACGAGATGCTGAAAGGGTTGAAAGGTGTGACTTCACACCAGCATCGTGAGTGGTTACCGATCATTGAAAACGACCAAGACATGCCGAGACTAGCCCGAGTGGTTGAGACGATCTTGGAGTGCCATCCGGAGACGCATGGCTTCCTGCTTCGAAAGCACGGACTCTACACCTGGGGCGAGAAGCTGGCTGAGGCAAAACGGCATCTTGAAATCCTGGAGTTCTTGTTGGAAGTGCTTGGGCGGACTCGCCTCGCACCGACGAGTTAAGCATAGCGTGATGATTCACTCTGATCGGAGGTAGTGGTATGGCGATCGTCAGGATACCGGACGAGAATCGAACTCTACGCGAAGCATCGGAAATTACTGCGTACCTGGCTAGTATTGGAATTGATTACGAACGGTGGAAGCCAGCACATCCAGCTGCAGCAGATGCAGCCCCCGAACAGATACTCGCGACCTACGCTACCGAGATCGAAGAACTCAAGCGCAGAAGCGGGTATGTCACCGCGGACGTGATCGACGTGAACCCCGGGACCCCGAATTTGGAAACCATGCTAGCAAAGTTCAATCGTGAGCATTGGCATGACGAAGATGAAGTGCGCTTCATTATTCACGGCCGTGGTTTGTTTCACATTCATCCGCGTACCGGCCCGCTCACAGCCATCGAAGTGGAGGCAGGCGACTTGATCCGTGTACCTCGCGGTACTTGGCACTGGTTTGATTTGTGTGGTGACCGCAGAATCCGGGCGATTCGTTTATTCCAGGACACCGCGGGTTGGACGCCGCACTATACGGACAGCGGAGTGGACCGCAACTACCAGCCTGTTTGCCTCGGCCCTGCTTATTTTCCGCCACAGCCGACTGAAATCCGGTCTTGACAGCGGCACCCCTCAACCAGACGGTTCGTACTGTTCTGCTGGACATCGAAGGTACAACTACGCCTCTGAATTTCGTCTATAACGTCCTCTTCCCCTATGTGCGTTCGCATGCGATGCAATTCTTGGCGAAACATCGTTCATCACCAGAGGTACTGGCAGACATTGCCGCCCTGCACCAGGAGTACATGGTAGACCTTCGAGGGGGACTGGATCCACCAACACTGGGACCCGACACTCAGGACGCGGAGATAGAGCCTCTGGTCACTTATGTCGAGTGGCTCATCGAACGAGACCGGAAATCAACCGGCCTGAAGTCACTCCAGGGCAAGATCTGGGAAGAAGGCTACAAGAACGGAGAATTGCAGAGCCAGATCTTTGACGATGTACCGCGAGCGTTCAAGCGGTGGCGCAAACAAGGCCGGAAGATCTGCATCTTTTCCTCCGGCAGCGTGCTGGCGCAGAAGTTGTTGTTTGCGCATACCCAAACCGGAGACTTAACTCCGCATATTCATGCCTACTTCGATACAACCACGGGGGCGAAATCCGATCTGGCGAGTTACCTGAAAATTGCGAGTCTCCTGGAGCAGGCCGAGTCGGACATTGCCTTCATCTCAGACGTCACCACTGAACTTGATGCCGGAAGATCGGCTGGCTTAGCAACATTGCTGTGTCGGCGTCCAGGAAATCGTCCACAACCAGAAAAGACGCACGGCCTGATCCAGAGCTTCGATGAAGTTTTCCCATAGGTGTTCCTTCATCTCACTTCTGGTCCGTTTGGCGCGAGCTTGCTGCCCTCCACCTTAGCCTTGGATTTGAAGATCGGTCACAACAGCTGCGCGTGCCAGGGTCTCCTTCGTGGTGGGAATGCTGGAAGGCGCCGACACGAGATTCTGCTTCGCCCCAACACTCTGCCCCGAGGCGTTTCCGATCAAGGCTAGCGACGACTCGCTACATAAGTCGTCGGGAACGGCGTTATCCTCTGAATACCAGTGTAGGGCACATGGATGGAACTTGTTCGCCACTGTACACGTAAACACAGCACAACGAGAAACATGGCGAAAATCTTAGTTCTGCTCCATTGCGTAATAATGCTTCCGGCCGCCCACATGTTTGCCCAGGATAGCTGTTCGATAGTGTGCAAATAGCATTCGACAGGCCGCAGTATAGCTTTGCACCGACCTAAGCCGAAGCCTTCGGGATAGTGTCTCTTTTGCAGTTGATCATCCTTTTCCTTCATCTGCTGATGGACCGTAGATCGCGGGGACCTTCTCTTCATTTAACCGCAGATATACGGTAAGCTGCCCACGATGGTGCGCCATGTGGTTGAGCACCCCGTCGCGGATCGCGACATAACGTGGCTGCTCACTCATCAGCTTGCCCCCGGCCAGCATGCGCCACTTGGTATTCAGCAGGTGATCGTCAGTTGTCTTTTGCAGGACCTCGCGCCCCTTCTTTAGGCTGGCCTCGAACTGCTCCAGCAGGTCGCGGTGCGTCTTCCACGCCTGCGGCTTGAACTTCGCACCTCCGGGTGGATTGATGTCCAACTCGTCCATCTTCACCACCATGTCGAGCCAGCTGGGGATAGTGGCAACAATCGTCGCCGATAACCAAGTGGCATCGACCTCTCATGCGGTCTCCAGTCGTTCCGGCCTTCTGGGACGCGTTCTAATGTCTTGCGGATCCCAACCCCCTCGCGGTCAAGTTCAGCCAACAAGAGTTCCGTAATCTTCGTTAATACACCCTCCATTCGATTGTAGATGCACCTTCTGCATGATGGATTGACGGACAACCGACTGTTGTTTCAGGTGGCGGCCTGCCTGTCAACGGTAAAGGGATCTCCGATACTCCGCGACCATCTTTGACTGCCCCGGCTTAGTGGGCTGGATTACTTCGGGACGACCGACGACACATCAACAATCGTTGGATATACGAGTCACAGGGTCATGCCAGGCTAAGAGCGCTCCCGCTCAGGGCCGCCTCTGGCCTGCTGGAACCTTATGTATCACTATCGCAGCCAATATCGCTAAGGCCACCTCGCTTAGCTTCGACGTATCATCGTCGCACAGGCGTCGCGACTGTCCTCTCCTAGGCCGCCGCTGACGATGGAGGGATCGCCTCAGTGGAACGGCGTGATCTGTTTAAAGGGGCTCTCGCCGCAAGTTTGTTGGGTGCGCCGCAACTGCAGGCCCAGACTGCGTCCGGGGCGGATATCGTGATCGAGCGGGCTGTGTCCGGAATGCCGCACCAAGGCAAGGTACTGGCCCTGATCACGCCTCACCTAGACGACGGGCCGTTTTTTGCCAGCGGCACCGTGGCCAAACTCCTGCAGGAGGGCTATACCGGATACTTCATCCGGACCAGCAACGACGAGAAGGACTCCTTCGACCTCACTCTGGGTGAAACCGTGCTCGGCAACGAGCGTGATGCCAGGGCGTTCTTGCAGGTGTCCGGGCTGAAGCAGATGTTCGACCTCGGCTATCGCAACCATCGCATGGACGACCTGACACGCACGGAAATACGCGCCAGGCTGATTTTTCTGTTTCGGCTGCTGAAAGTCGACACCATCTTCAGCTACGATCCCTGGGGGCATTACGAGGAGAATCCGGATCACTATGTGACTGCTCAGGCAGTGGAAGCGGCCTGCTGGATGTCCGGCGGCCATCTGGACATGCCGGAACACTTCGCCGCGGGTTTGAAGCCGCACAGCGTGTCAGAGAAATACTATTTCGCTAGAGGCCCGCAGTTAGTGAATCGTGTGGTGGATATTGGCCCGACTTTCGAAACCAAACTCGCTTGCCTGAGGGCATGCCGGACCATGGTGACCCACATGATCAAGGACCTGAACGCAGCTCTCGTCGAACGGAAACTGCGTGTGCCAGCGTTATCCGGCGTCGGCAGCGCCGCCATTGACGAGTACACGAAAGTGGCGCTTGAAGCCAGAGATCGCGCCGCCGGCCGGAAATTCGGCCTCGACTACTCCGAAGCATTTCACTACATTGGACCCGACCGATCCATGGACGAGTACATTGCAAGCCACGCAGTGCCTATTTAACCAAACGACGGTGCGGTGTAAACAGTGCCGATTCCCCCAAAACCGATGCTTCCGATTGAGCCTGCCTCGTCTCCTTCGCGTGCAGATGCGCCTGGTTGTAGGTCTCCATAATGCGGGGACGCTCTTGCGCGTTAGCAGCCGCACGACTCACTCGGCGCCGCAACGAGGGGAGAGACGGAAAGCAGGATGGCCGCGCGCTTGAGGTGCGTCGTCACACTTCTCGTACAGGATCTTAATCGGTTTCCTATTTTCAGTGCAGAAAGCCAAAAAAGCATTGACACCTCTTCAATCCTCGGTATATAGAAGCACCGAATATCTGGGACTTTTCATAACGCATCTCCATTCTCATGTAATGAAAATTAAAGACTTGCCATCGGTGCGGGAGGCTAAGGACCAAGCGAGATTCGCCAAACGTGCTCGAGGGAGATCCATATGCGTCACTTGTTTTTTTTAGTCGCGTTCGCGGTTGCCTATGTCTTAGCCGCGCGGGCTCAGACCATCGACACCGCAATCCTGGGAACAGTCCTGGACCCAGCTGGCGCTCCAGTGTCCGGGGCGACAGTGACAATTCTGCAACCTACGACAGGGTTGTCCCGTGTATCGGTGACCTCACAGGAAGGAACCTACGAGGCGCGTTATCTGGTTCCCGGCGAATACGTCGTGGAAACGGGTCCCGCCGGGTTCCGCCGAGAACGAAGGACCGGAGTTGTGATCCAGCTGGGTCAACAGGCTCGCATCGATTTCTCACTATTGGTCGGCACCGTTGAGGAAACCATGGAAGTAAGCACCGGAGTTCCTCTCCTGCAAACGGAGAACGCCACCATCGCTGGAGTGGTCGACCAGGAGCGGGTTGAGAGTCTGCCGATCAACGGCCGCCGCTTTGATGATCTGGCGGTACTCACCCCGGGCGTTATCGTCTACAACCCGGACCTGCATTCCTCCAGCACGGACGGATCGGAGATTGGTGGAAACGGGGGGCGCTTAATCTGGGGCCAGGTAAACGTGGATGGCATCACGATGGTGAATAATCGCCATAACTATGTGAACGTCTATCCATCGCTCGATGCCATCGAAGAGTTCAAAGTTCAGACCGGCAATTATTCCGCCGAATATGGCGGAAACGCCGGCACGAACATCAACATTCAGATCAAGTCCGGAACCAAGCAGTTCCATGGCAATATCTTCGAATTCTTCCGCAATGAAGCTCTCGATGCCCGGAATTATTTCCTGCCGGCACCGCAGCCCAAGAACGAGCTGCGCCAGAATCAGTTTGGCGGGACCCTGGGCGGTCCGGTCTGGAAAAACAAGACCTTTTTCTTCGCCAGCTATGAAGGGATTCGTTCCATCGCCGACTCCCCCAGCCAGGGTATCGTGCTGACACAAGGGCAGCGGAACGGCGATTTTTCCTATCTCCTTCCAGCCGTGCAGCTCATCGATCCGAAAACCGGAGCTCCCATTCCGGGAAATATTATTCTTCCGGGTCAAATCGACACGGTCGCACAGAACATTGTCAACCAATACATGCCCCTACCCAACATTCCGGGAGCCACTACGCCGAATAGCACGAATTACGCGGGCTCCTCGCGGGGCGACCTGACGGTTCATCAGGGCATTATCCGCGTGGACCACTATTTCAGCACCAAGGATCAACTGTTCGCTCATTACATCTACGCTCACCGCAACTTTCCCCTGACGGAGATCAACCCTAATTTCAAGTTCACTGGCACTTACCCGATACACAACTTCCAGGCGCAGTATATCCACACCTTCAGCCCCTCCTTCATGAACGAATTTCGCGCCGGCTTCGACTTAGAGAATGTCGCGCAACTCGGGACCCATAGGACCGCCGGGTTCATTGAGTCGCTCGGAATTACGGGTATGAAGGTAAACGGACCGAACGGACGGCCGCTAAGGGTAGATGAAGAGGGCTTCCCGCTCCTGGGGATCTCCGGCTACATCGGAATGGGCGACGATTTTTCGGCATCCAACTTGGACAACAGCCGCACCTACCAGTTTGTGGACAATGTTTCCTTCATCAAGGGAAAACACACGTTCAAAGTAGGCGGCGATGTTCGCAGGCTACTGGACGATGCTACAACAAACAACACGCCGTTCGGCGACCTCAGCTTTACCGGAGACTTAAGCGGCGACGCGGCGGCAGACTACATGCTCGGGATTCCGAGAACGGTGTTGACGCCTGAGGGAGTGCCTATCACTGCGGCGCGGCAGTGGCGCTTTGCCTTTTACGGTCAGGACGATTGGAAAGTGACGCCCAAGCTGACTTTGAATCTCGGCCTTCGCTATGACCTCTTCAACCCGCCGCACGACATTAACCATTCGATTTACACTCTGGACTTCATCACCAACCCCGCAGCGCCTGCATTTATTCCGGTCACTGATCCCATCTGGACCCTCAGCCACCGCGATTTCAGTCCTCGGCTAGGTTTCGCGTATTCCCTAACGCCGAATATGGTCGTTCGCGGCGGTTACGGCGTCTTCTACTTCGGTGGACAATTCGACCACATCAACATACTGCAGCTCAACCCTCCGACGGCGGGAAGCGTAACCATACTGAACCAGTCAGGGGTGGGAAATCTTACGACGATTGAGAATCCCATGCCACCGTCAGCCAATCTGGCGAGCCCGCCCAATGCGGTGACACTGCCATCCGACGGCAAGCATCCAGACACCTACGTGCAAAATTGGAATCTCCAAGCGGCGCGGCAATTTGGGAAGAACGACGTAGTGGAAGTGGGCTACGTGGGCAGCAAGGGCACTCATGTAGACACCAGCTTCAGATACAACTGGAATCAGCCCGATCCTGGCCCTGGCGACATTCAGTCGCGCCGTCCGTATCCGACGTTGTCTCGCATTCGCATGCAGAGTTATGGATCGAACACGATCTACCACTCATTGCAGGCTCGTTTCGAACATCGCCTGTCGAAACAGCTCAACCTGACCACCGCTTACACCTATTCACACCTCATCGATGATTCCGCCAATACCACGAACGACGGCGGTTGCCAGTGCCAAAACCCCAGAAACATCAAGGCCGAGCGCGCCAGCAGCCTGTTTGACCAACGCCATGTGTTGGTGGTTGGTTACGTCTGGGATATTCCTTTCGCTAAGAGTTGGAAGGGGCCAGCGGGTACACTCGCGTCCGGCTGGTCGTTCCAGGGCATCGTTACCTTAGCCAGTGGAAACCCGTTTGACATCCAGGAAAGCTCAGACACCCAGAACAACGACGGTATATATGAACGGCCAAGTCTGACCGGGCAAAAAATCAGCACTGCCAATCGTAGTCCGGACCATTGGTTTAACACCAACGCTTTCAAACCCAGCATACTCGTGTACGGCGATTCACCGCGCAATCCGGTCGTGGGTCCCGGAAAACACGAATTCGACCTATCCCTGGGCAAGACTTTCAAGATGCCCTACCGCGAAAATCATTCGCTGCAGTTTCGGGCGGAGTTTTTCAATGCGTTTAACACACCGCAGTTCGCGAATCCGGACCGATTCCTCGGCGACGGTGATTTCGGAAAAATCACCAACACCAACTTGCCCAATCGCGAGCTGCAGTTCGGTTTGAAGTACAAATTCTAGGATATCTTACCGAGGCTCGGGAACCCGTTTCAGAAGTCTCGCCCAAATCGGCGATTCTGATTTTCGATCCTGAAGTATCCTTCAAGGACGGATAGGTAGGCTCCTTTGGACGCGGCGAGGTCCCGGCCCGACCTGCAGTTTCGCGTCGGGCACGGGCACATATGTTGCCGGCAATCCAAGCTCGCGCCGCACGATGTTGGCTTTTTCGATCCATGCACCAACGCCAGCCGGCATAAATCCCGTTCAGGAGCGTGCTTGACAGATAGTGCAGCCATGGCGCTGTAGTCTCTTCCGGCTGCAAGTAATCCCCTGCAAAGCCCGCCCAGCGCTGTGGGGTAGTAGTGTCAGGCTCTTCCCGCTATTTCTCATCGTGAAAATCGCAGTGCCCGAGGCCTGCCCGCTCCCGGTCGCCAATGACCACAGCGATCGCATCCTGGAACTTCTAAGGAAAGGACGTCGAGCATGCAGGTATCCAGCAGGCGGCCGCACATGCGGACATCGAACCAACGCGGGCGTGGACACTGACTCGTATTCGGCACGGGCCACCCGATGGAGGATGTCATGGACCCGCCTGACTTCTCCGACAGAGGTAGCATGCACGCGGCAAGGCCGCTACGAGGTGGCAGCTTCCGCCCAAGCCGCATAACAAGGTCAAAGACACGAACCCAAAGCAACCGCGCTCCCACTCGCCCTTTCCATTCCACAATCGACGCAAAATCCGCACACGGGCCGACTCCGACTGCGGGCATAATAGTCTGTATGCGGCTGCGCGCTCGCAGCCGCGGGACTGCGGCATGAAGCAACGCGCGAAAATGCAGAGTCGGCCCCGGCCTAAGTTGCCGCGGATTGCGGAGGAAATGCTGCAATGGTCTGATTTCCTCCTGCGTGAGGTGCTCGACTGGCCAAACGTGACTTCACGACCGATGTTCGGCATGACCGCGGTGTACCGAGGCAATGACATCTTTGGCGTCTTACCGCGAACGCGCGCCATGGACACACCCTACTCGGTTAGCTTCAAGCTCTTCCCAAGGAATTCCGGCCTCGACAAAGCGCTGAAGGCTGATCCGCGCATCATCGTGCCGGATGCGAAGCAGGCAAAATGGATCTCGTTCGAGCTGGAGTCGGGAGACGACCTGCCGGACGCGGTCAGCTGGTTCGTCCGGGCCTACCAGTTGGCGCGCAGGCCCAGTCGGCCACCCCATCGATCGAAGGATACATGAACATTGCATTGCAATAAAGAACCGCGCCCTCGCGCGCCTTTCCCTTCAGATCCCACCCAAAATTCGAGACTCGAACTTCCTGAAAAACCCGTGACCTCAACCAGCAGAATTCACGCACAACTCGCACACCCAATGAGGGCTACTGCCAATTCTCCACGCAGGGTCATGAGTTCCAATCGCGTTCACTTCCGTTCGTCAGGCGATTCAGCCCGTCCGGGGGAGCCTGGAAGCTCCTGGGAGTAATTAAGTGAAATGCTGTGGGCGCCAACAAGCCACAAGATGCCATGTAAAGGCAGTGTCAACGACACAGCTATGGGCCAGAATGCCAAAGGTCAGCCTAGCCAGCTGTTCGCAATGAAATGGCAATACGTGGGAAAACAAGCTTACGGATAGATAAGGATAGAAAGATGATGGTAATTGTCGCAATTAGCCGAATGTCGCGACGGCTTGGGGTTGGGATCGGCACACTTCTACAGGGGGCGCCAGCTGAGAAAACCTACTCGTGAATTAGAAGGATGGCAGATCGACAAATGCGGCTTTGAAACTGCCCTGCCCAATGGGATAGCTTCCGAATCGCCTTCGCCACTTGCCGCTAGTTAACTGAGTGTACCGTTGCCGGGTCGAGCAACACAAAGGAACAACCGGTGTACTGGTAGCATCCGAGGATCCCGCGTCTCACGAAGCGTGCAGGAACGTCGTCCGGCGCAGGGACCTTGAAATCAATGCCTGTCAGTTGTTTCCTCTGCGCTTTCATCTTGTTCGACCCGCTGATGAACCTAACGTCCGCAACCTTGAACGCCTTGCTCTTGCCGTCCGACACTAGCAGCACAAAAAACTCCGCAGTTTCCGTTCCAGGCAGGAACCGCGGCAGCCTGAATGTGCGTTCACGAATGACAACACCAGAGGCATCGCCTTCCGCCGTCCCGCCTGTCAAGTGCTTTAAATTCTCCTTCGCCGCGCCCAACTCAGTTTGATACTCGCTCAGCGCCATTTGCTCGGACATCGGAATTCGGTATACGGCCAAGCGGCACATCTGGATAGCGTTCGCATTCTGGTGGGTGCGTCGGTACAGATGGCACAGGTGACCCGCCACCACACCATCCTGTGTCAGCTTCCAAGATGCCTGCAAGTACTGCTCTGCTACTCCGAGGTTAGTCATCCGCTCGTTCACCCAGCCCAGTGTGTCCCAATACGCGGCCAGCGTGAAAATCTTACGCGAGTCCTCCACCTTTAGGTCCTGCAGGGTGATCTTCTGCGATTCCTCTTCCACCCTGCGCACCGCTTTTTTCGCGTAGTCCAAGGCTAGGGGCAGCTTCAAATCTGCATTGGCCATCTGGTAGGCGACATTGTTGAAATAGTCTTCTCCCGTGTCCATGTCAGCCACTTTGCTGAACGCCGCTGCCGCCTTCTCACGATCCCCTGAGAGCAAATAAGCCGAACCCAGGCTCGCTTGCAGGTTGGCCCGATCTCCCCGAATTTTCACGGCCGACTCGAAAGCAGCCGCCGCTTCAGAGTATCTCCCGAGCTTCAGGAAGCAGTTGCCCAGATTCGCCGGTCCGTCGACATCATCTGGATGAGTTTTCACATAGTCTTGCCAGACCGAAACCGCATCCTGGAACTCCGCGGCTGCCATCAGACTCCAACCCAGGGACTTGGGAATGACCGGTTGCATCGGATCAGCGGCCATGGCCTTGTGAAATGCCTCTACGCCAGCATCCATTTGCTTCTGCATGAGCAGCAGACCTCCAAGCATCACCCAGGCGCGCGTGAATGTCGGGTCCGCTGCCACCGCACGATATAAAGAGGAGACGGCAGTCTGCACATCTCGCTTCGCCACCGCGTCACGGGCCTCGCTTTCCAGCCGTGTCGCCTCTTCATTCGAGCTATCGGGCAGATTCCTCAGAGTGTCCATCGTAGTCAGGCTTGAGTTTTTGTGGTCCCGTGGCATAGACGATCCCGAACTTGAGAACAACGGTATGAACACGCCGTAGTCGTCCTGCACAGTCTTTAAGAACTGCTTGTACTGCTCCCGTTCATTGACCGGCGCTTCTCGCATCAGAACCTTTAGGTGACGTTCGCTGATCAGCTTGCCATCCTTGAAATCGTACGTGGCGTCGAATTCCGCAAAGTCCTGTTTCACGTGAACGGCGGCAGGAAGCTCCGGCCGATACCCCGCTGGCAACTGCACCTCGCTATGAAACCGGACGTCGGTCGGGCTCCCGAGCCACGAGGGCCCGAGGGGCAGCAATTCGTCGTCACGCGGCGAAGGCAGGGAAATTGCCGGCTCCGGTGCCAAAATTCGTCGATTCGCCCAGTCCCCAAACTCTTTGCGCGTGTACTTATACGAAAAGTGAAATGCTTGATCGGTCTTTTCGGGTGAACTCGCCGTTACTCCGCTTACGTCTCCGCCAAATCCAAACCCGAGCGAAATCCGCTGCCCGAGATCCTTCCATTGCGGCAACGGCACCGCCCGAAAGCTCGCTCGCAGCAGATATTCCATATCGCCCCGGGCCGAAAAATCTGCGTTTCCCTCCAGCGTGCCCGCGCCGCTCAACTTCGCTTCCATGTTGAACGTCTGCATCGTGCTGTAAGGCAGATCCGCCGGAGTCTTGACCAGTACCGCAGGCTTGTCTCTCCAGATCACCAGCGCATGCTTATCACGCAAGGGCGATACTAGGTATTCATAGGGTCCCACTTCGGTTGTGGTATCTAGCCAGACTAATCCGCCTTCTCTCGGGACGACTGTAATCACGTGATCGAATTGCCCGGGGGACGGCACATCTCCATCTACCTCCCGGCTTGAGCTGATCAGAGCAGGGTAGGCCGGAATTCCCACCGCCGCCAGCAAGGACGCAAGCAGCGTGTGTTTGTCCTTGCAATCGCCGTACTGGTTTTCCAGCACCGCCGCAGCACTGTGAGGTTGGTACCGCCCGATGCCGAAGGCAATTCCTATGTAGCGGAAGTGCGTGCTCACGTAATCATACAGCGCTCTTAACTTCACCTCGTCATTGGAAGCACCCTTGGTTAGCTCCGCCGCCTTGGCCGCCACTTCCGCCGTCGGTTTTACCCTTTCTTCCTGCAGACCACCGTACCAGCGGCCTACTTGGTCCCAGCTCGCAAAGCTGCTCATCAGCACATCGGGCTGCGGCAGCCTTCCACGCGCCTGCTGCCAGAGGCCTTCGGTCGCCTCCCTACTTCTTATTTGTCTCATCTTTATGTTGAAGATTCGTGTTATGCCAGGTGTAGATGCGATCCAAGCCGACTTCGCCGATTACCGGCTGAACGGTGGCGCTCTTGATCTTTACCGCGCGGTCGCCTGGGACGCTGATCTCCAGCTGCTCGTCCGCTACGATCTGCTCGTGCGCGAAGCGGTAACTTGTCCAAAACTGCCCCGGCGCCAGCGGCCTCGTCGTGTGCTCCTGGGTTCTAAATTCAAGCACGTCCCCAACACTCAGCCCTTTTACTGCCACATGCTTCTCGTGCAGATCACTGTAGAAAGGCGCCTCGCGCGTGATTTGCGCGGCCATGTCCTGCACGTTCTCCGGTGGCGTCTCCACCACGGATCCATCTGGCTTGCGCACACGCACATATTTGATCTCAAAGGTCCCAGTGCCGCCGGCGTATGAAAAGGTCAGCAAGCCATATTGTTGCACCCCTGCTTCCGACTGGATTCGTACCCGAGCCAAGTCCTCCTTGGAAGAGGTGCCATCATTCTCAAATCTCTCCTTTCGGAAAAACTGCTCGATGACGAACGCTTCCTGAGATTGGTCGGCCTTGGGAGTGTCGGGCTTCAACGGCAGAACCTGTGCAACTATGGCCGGTACAGGTGAAAGAAAGACCAGCGACAGGAAACCCAAGCGCTTTAACATAGGTGGGCACATTTAGTCAGCTTCTCGCAAAAAAGGCAAGTGACTTCGATTTGGAGCTTGTCGTGCCAGGGTGCCAAGCTTTGCCCCGGCCTAGCGAGGGTTGAAGCGGCAACTCTGGTCTGTAGCTGGATGTAGCCAGATAAAGACGAAGGTTCTGAGCGCAGCGGCGGACCGATGGAAAGCCGATCCATCGCAGACGACGGCGCATGTCTCCAAACAGGAAGGTTGATTCGCACGTTCGTAGCCGCAAACGCTCTGTTTTCCTTGGAACAACCAACATTCGGGCAAAGCCCTCACCATTGCCAGGAGGTTGAAGGAAAGTTTGTTGACGATTATAGCGGCGGCAACACCACGTCAGGGTCAATCACCCGTGAGGGAATTCTCAACGGAACGACAGTAACGGTCTACACCAGCGGTGCCTGAATTGCGAGTCGATTGATGCCTGGCTCAGGGCCCCAAGCCGCGGGCTAGGGTCTTAGCCATCGTGCCGTTGGCGTCGTCGTCCTTGAAAGCCCAAACCATGGCGCCCCCGAGTCCACCGGGCACTCGCAGATGGATATAAACGGTCTTGGCCCAGGCCACAAACGGATCGTCAAAGGTCCAGAAGGTATGCGCTTCCGACCTGCCGGCGCAAAGATCGTGAGCAGATATCGTCTTTTGTTCTGTTTTGCCAAGGCATCGAGCTGGCGCCGAAACTCGAGCAGCAGGAGCGTGAAGTTGTGCTTGTCGGCTGCGCTGGGAAATTCCCAATCAATGTCGAAGCCATCGAAGAGGCTGCCGGTCGAGACAGGATTTCCCGCCCAGTCCGTTCCTACATTGCCGTTGATGAGCATGTCGATACAAGATGCGGCGAGCGACCGCCGGCCAACCTCGCTGCTAGCGGCTACGGCGAATCCATTGGCGTTGCTGGAGGATGCCCCACCCAGAGAAATCAGGGCCTTGAGTTTGGGGTGAAGTTGCTTGAGCTGTTTCAGCGCACCGAAATTCCCAAAGGGCCAGTTGATATAGGGTGCACCACTCACACTCGGAAGTCCCGCGTTCTGGTAGTCGGCCCAAGGGTCGGCAAGGTGGCACTGGGCGTCTGCGCCATTCGGCCCGTAAACGTCGCCGAAGGCATACAACAGGTGAGTAATGTGGTCCGCCACGTGGTTGTTCTGAAGATTCGCCACGTTGTAGCCGGCTCCGTAGATGCTCCACTCTTCAAAGTAACCTGCCATAACTTTGGGCTTGTTCTGGGCAAACGCTACATCGCCGCATGTCATGATGACCTCCCGAATCCTAGAGTCCGACTTTGAGGCGTCGGCCAGTGTTCTTGAGTGGCTGGCGACTTTGGACGCTCAGCGTGCAACGCAGACGGAACCCAGACCAGATGATCAGAACAGAGGGAGAACAGGTTGATAGGTCGCCCGATAGTCCTGAGGTTACAATGACACACTTAATTAAGGCGCCTTGAGCAATCTTTTCCAACGAAAGGGGTGCTTATGAATATGACCGGACGCAAGTCTGCCCTACTCGCCACATTTCTTCTCGCGAGCATATTCCTGGCCCTTGCAAACCACGGGGTGCGGCAGCTCGAACCCTAACCGCGTTCTGCAATCGGTCTCCGTACCCCGCAACCGCCGACGGGCAGAATTTTACCCCCGGGCAGGTGTAATTCTCCGCGACGGGCACGTTTAGCCGACCACCTTCTACAGCAATGGCAACCCTACGCCGGACCATTCATCATGCGGATCATCGTCACGCCTCCAGTTCCTGAAGAACCGCACCAGGAAAAGCGCGGAGAGTACCCCAAAGATGTCGGTTTGCCGGGAGTCAGGTTTCATGGCAGAACTGTTCACGCCATTGAGACGCATCTCTTGGCTCGCGCCAGCATCGACATGCCAACCTGGAGTCCACGGAACGCAAACGGGGGTCTATCGCGCTACCTGCACAAAAGATCCCAGCTGCAACTCAAGAGCCCTCACGAGTTCCTGAGACTCTGAAACCCAGCCGAGGAGCGACTCGATTATGAGAAGGGAAGCTGCGTGGTTACTTCTGGGGAAATTCTGCCCTATGGGCTCGGCGGCACAATCCGCCAAGAGAATACACTTGTAGTCCCTGAACATAGCATCCCGGATCGTCGATTCAACGCACACGCTCGTGGTACAGCCTGTGACGATGAGATTCGTTATTCCCAATTGCTTCAAAATTCCGTCAAGCTGGGTTTTATAGAAGCCGCTGAAGCGATTCTTATAGAGAACTATGTCTTCTGGTTTTGGGGCTAATTCAAGAACAATGTCCGTGTTCCACGTGTCGCGGATCAGCATCCGACTCTCTCTGCCATCAGGCCTAAGGGTCTTTTCCCCTACGCCAAAATGCAGATGTCGGATTCGGTTCGGCGAGTCAGCGGTGCCGAGGTCAGAAAGGTCGGGAAGAAAACCCATCTTAAGATAAATGACCTTGATCCCTGCGCTTCGCGCCAGTGACAACACCTTTGAGATGGGTCCGATAACCTCCCGTATCTTGGAGATGTCGATTCCGGCGTGATCAAAGAGGCCTCCCTCCGACCCAAAGTCGTTCTGCATGTCTACAACAACAATTGCAGTCTTTGCGGTCTCTAGGGCGATGGGTCCAGGTCTGGCATTGAGCTTGACGCTTCGGCTGTTTGTCATACCCTAGCCTTCCTAATCGTCTGTCTATTTGCAATTGTTAAGAGGCAGACGGCGCACTTTCGCGGTTCAGTATACACCCGCTTTTCGGCGTGCGAAGGTTGGCACAACCACGCAGAAACCACGCAGTCGTTGTTTTGCGGCACAAAAGATTAGTCGGGGAGATAGTATTTTGACCTCGGACGCCCTGGTCCCGAAACTTTCCGAAAGGCTGCGGCTTTCGGGGCAGCTCCCGGGAGTAGTTTGGCGACAGTGGAGGCAGACACTACGATGACGCCGTGCCTGAGTCGGAGCGAAACACAAGAGCAGTCGCCGCGTTACGGATTGCCGTCGGGGTGCTCTTCCTAATTTTTGGTTAGTACAAAGTATTCGGCACCGGCTTCACTCAGGGCCGGGGGATTTCAGTTCTGGATCAACCGATTTCTGGTGGACGGCGCGTATCCCTTCATGATGCCAGTGCTCAAGAATTTTGTTCTCCCTCACGACACAGCCAATCATCGGCGCCGCTCTCCAGTTGAAAAGTTGAGACCATAGCACCAAGGAGAACCGCGCTGCGTCGGTCAGCTCGCGTGGTTGAACCTGGTGTTCCTGGTAGAAGGCAAGCTGCTTGCGCAAGAACAGCACCTCGGCGCTCAATTCCGCCCCTGACGAGACCGCCAAACACAGAAACTGAATGCCCTGGCCGGCTGTAATAATTAAGGATCGAAAGCAATGATCGGAGCAGCTGTGCGGTCCTGCGCATCAACGGTTGGCGACGAAACCTTCAAGTTGCGGCTGGAAGGTGACAGTTTACGTCAGCGTCGATCGTGTGCGTATGGACTTTGTCGGAGCACGGCTCCCTTCAATCGGCAATATCGGGATGGCGCGTCGCAATGCGATAGCGACCAGAGTGAAAGACGAGCGGCTCACCATCGTTGTACTTGTACTGCTCGACCTCACCTACAAAAATAAGGTGATCACCCCGCGCGCGCGCGAAGACCTGACTGACCAGCGCCGATGATAGCGATGCGCTTCATGAGGATCGGCCTAGATTTTGCTTATTCGATCAACTTGGGGATCGCAGGTGCGGCCATCTCCGGCCCCATAGCCGAGTAGCCGCCGTCGACAGCAAGATCGGTCCCGGTAATAAACGAAGCGTGGTCCGAGCAGAGAAACAGTACCGCTTCCGCTACTTCTTCCGGCTCCCCAATTCGTCCCAACAAGTGAAAGGGCCCACCCACGCGATTCGTTTTCGCCTTGTTACTGTGGGTCAGTTCGTCCATCAGGCGGCACCACGTCCATCCGGGAGAAACTGAGTTGACGCGTATTTTGTCCGAGGCCAGATCCATGGCTTCGTTGCGCGTGAGTTGCAGCGTCGCTGCCTTGGTCACGGGATAAAGCCAGCGGCCGGTTTGCGCTACTTTCGCACTGATGCTGCCGAAGTTTACGACCGCACCACCGCCGTGTTTGATCATGTGGGGTTTGACGGCCTTCAGCATCATCACGCCGCCGACGACGTTGACGTTGTAACTGTCGAGCCAGTCCTTGCGGGTCGAATTCAGCGCGTCGTCGATGTAAACGCACGCCAAGTTGACGAGGAAATCGATACGACCAAACTTCGCTACGGTACGGTCTACGCAGGCGGCAATCTGGGTATCATCCGCCAAGTCAGTTTTAACAAACAGCACATCCTTGTCTAGCGAATTGGCGACTGGCTGCCCAGCCTCCTCGTTAATGTCTGCAATCGCGACCTTGGTACCGTCGCGATGAAAGGCACGGACTACCGCGGCACCGATCATGGTCGCGCCACCTGTGACGATGGCAACCTTTCCCTTCAGTCCTTCCATGCTGGTCCCCCGAGTAAAGGTGGTCTTTCGCAGGTGAAAGCTAACACGGGGGTCAAAGCAGGAACAAGGGGGCTCCACTCAAGACCACTGCGGGAAACCACGCCTACCAGAAGTGATTTCCTCTTAGGCAAACTTGACCAGCGAGTGGCGCAAGCCCAGGAATTCAGGCCGGGGTGAGCCACGATTATAGTGGCGTCCCTTGCTGCTCGATGTAGCGTTTGCATTAGCTCAGCTCGAGTGCCCCCCACCTGATGCGGCGAAGTAAGGCGACCACAGTGCATTCTTCGAGTAGCACTTGGCGATACGAGGCAACTGGCGTCTTAGAACATAGCTGGAAGCGTCCTTTGAGGAGTTCACCAGCGATGAGACAGACACTTTGGGCGGGTAGTTCACCAGCAAGTGTACGTGATTGCTCTCCCCGTCCATCTCGACCAACACCGCCTCAAAGTCAGAGCAGACCTGGGAAAAAGATCGGCTGCAGTTTCTCAATCGCCTCGCCGTCGAGGATACAGCGGCAGTATTTGGTTAGGAAGACCAGATGCACATGCAGGGCAAACACGCAGGCTCTACCGTGCCGAAGGTCCTTGCTTTTGTCCATAGACCCGATCATCATGCCAGCATGGAACGTCGGCAAGCGTTCCGATTCGAGTTGATGCCTAAGGGCGAACAGCCACGGCAGATGAGCCGTTCGGCGGGTTGCGCCCGTTACGTCTACAACCAGGCGTTGGCTCTCAAGAAAGAGCGCTACGAGAAGCAAGAGAAGCTCACCCGCTTCCAGCTGGACAAGATGCTGGTCGAGTGGAAGCAAGAAACGCCGTGGCCGTCCGAAGCCCCAGCCCACGCCTTACAGCAAGCCCTCCTCGACCTGGACCGTGCGTATACCAAGTTTTTCCGAAAGCGAGCCCAGTTTCCGAAGTTTCACAAGAAGGGCGTACGGGATTCATTTCGAGAGTCCGATCCGAAGTGCATCAAACTAGACCAAGTCAACCGCCGCATTCAGTTGCCCAAGCTGGGTTGGGTGCGTTATCGCAAGAGCCGTGAGGTGCTGGGCGAGATTCCGAGTGTCACCGTCAGCTTATCGGCTGGCAAATGGTTCGTCAGTATCAGCACGCGGCGCGAAGTCGAGCCGCCGTTGCATCCTTCGACATCGTCGGTGGGTTTGGATTGGGGAGTGGCTCGTTTCTATACCCTGTCTGACGGTGAGTACGAAGACCAGTTGCAGCCGTTTAAAAAATTCTTGCCCAAGTTAGCGAAGCTCGAACGACGGCTAGCTGGTAAGAAAAAGTGGTCAAGCAACTGGAAGAAGGCGAAAGCCAAAATCACCAAGTTGCACAGCAAGATTGCCCATATCAGAAAGGATTTCGTGCACAAGGCTTCGCACGACATCAGCAAAAACCACGCCGTCGTGTTTGTCGAAGACCTTCCGGTAAAGAATATGTCTGCCTCCGCCCGGGGCACGAAGGCAAAGCCGGGAAAGAGGGTCGGCCCGAAGTCGGGACTCAACCGTTCTATTCTGGACGCAAGCCCGTTCGAGTTGCGCCGCCAGCTGGCGTACAAGACGCAGTGGAAGGGCGGTCTTCTGGTACCGGTGTCGCCCCAGAACACCAGCCGCAAGTGTCCTCGGTGCCGGCACACAGCAGCGGAGAACCGCCAGACGCAAACCAAGTTCGTGGGCGTCGAGTGTGGCTTCTCCGCCCATGCGGATTGGGTTGGTGCTATCAACATCAGGGAGGAGGGACTCGCCTCGTTAGCCTGTTCGTCGTCTTGGCATGCTCGAAGTGCGTCGTGTCAGGAACCCACCGAGGGCATGGTATGCGCGAGCGTACAGAGCCTGTAGGAATCCTCTCCGTTCACGGAGGGGAGGATGTCAACAATCGGGTATATTTGGCGCGCGCGCGCGCCGCGCACACACACAGAACGGACGTGGTAACCGAGGCCCAGGAGAATACTCCATGAGAGACATTGCCATTGTCGGCGGCGGTCAGTCAGGATTGCAATTGGCATTGGGATTACTGCAAAACAATTACAAAGTCACCGTTGTGAGTAATCGAACGCCGGAGCAGATTTTCAATGGTCGGGTGACCTCGAGCCAGTTCATGTTTCACGACTCCCTTCAGAATGAGCGGGACCTCGGGATCAATTCCTGGGAAAAGAAGTGCCCAATTACTGAGGGCATTGCCTTCACCATTCCTGGGCCAAACAAAACTCGAGCTCTCTTTTGGGAAGCCAAACTCGATCACTATGGTCAGTCAATCGATCAACGCGTGAAGTTCGCCGGATGGATGAAGGAGTTTGCAAAACGAGGCGGGGATTTGGTGATCAAGGATGCAGCGCCACAGGATGTCGATCAAGTCAGTAAGAGCCACGACATGGTGATTGTCGCTGCGGGTAAAGGTGAGATCAACCGCATGTTTGAACGCGATGCGGAGAAGTCTCCCTATGACCAGCCGATGCGGGCACTGGCGCTGACGTACGTGAAGAACATGGTTCCACGAAAACCGTTCACCGCCGTGTCATTCAATTTGATTCCTGGGGTTGGAGAATATTTCGTGTTCCCCGCACTGACCACCACCGGCCCATGCGAAATCATGGTCTTCGAAGGGGTCCCTGGTGGACCAATGGATTGCTGGAACGACGTAAAGACTCCTGAACAGCATCTGGCAAAGAGCAAATGGATTTTGGAAACCTTCATGCCACTGGAGGCAGATCGTTGCCATAAGGTCGAACTGACCGACGACAACGGCATTCTTGTGGGAAGATTTCCGCCTACAGTTCGGAAGCCGATTTGCAAGCTGCCTTCCGGCCGGCTTGCGTTCGGAATGGCAGACGTGGTGGTGACGAATGATCCCATCACCGGCCAAGGTTCCAACACCGCAAGTAAGGCGGCCGCCATTTATCTGGAGCAGATCGTTAAACGTGGCAATAAGGCCTTCGATGCTCAGTGGATGCAGCAGACGTTTGACATCTTCTGGGATTACGCGCGGTGGGTGGTCGAGTGGACGAATTCGCTGTTGATCCCGCCGGCACCCCAGATACTGCAACTCATGGGCGCTGCCACCCAGGTTCCCTCGCTTGCCGGCAAAATTGCAAATGGATTTAACAATCCGCCTGACTATTCACCTTGGTGGTTTGATCCGGCGGAAGCCGACAAGCTGATCAAGCATGTATCAGCAGCAGCGGTTTGAGCACGCAGCGCGCTATTGCCAGCCGCTTAAAACCAGAAAACGAACAGTCGGGAACGAGCAAAAACGCGGAGATCACAATGAAGCGGACTTCGTCTTTGTCGACTGCCGTAGTTGTGCTGGTACTTCTTGTTTCGAGCAGTGTTCTGGGCCAGCAGTTGGCCACCTTGAAAGTCACGGTAAGCGACCCTTCCGGGGCAGTGATTCCTGGTGCGACGATTACTCTTACCAATACGGAAACCGGAGCCAAGCGCACCGACATCACCGAGTCGCATGGTTTGTCCGTGATGCCGGGCGTCCCCGCCGGGACCTACGAGATGACGGCGGACGCCAAGGGCTTCAGTCCATTGAAAATGCCGGTCACACTCTCCGTCGGCCAGATTTCATCGTTCCCGGTGACCTTGGGTATTTCTGTCAAAGAGGAAGTGAAGGTGGAAGAGACCGTTCAGAGTATTGACACAGAGAAGTCAGAAGTAAGCCAGGTAATCGACACTCCCAAGATTGCCGACCTCCCCATTTCCGGTCGCGACTTCATAGATTTCGTTCTGCTTACGCCCTCGGTCAATGTGGGACGGAGCACTGCGGTTGGCGCGCAATCTCCTTTTACCGAGACCGTGCTGAAGCTCAGCTTCGGGGGCGTCCGCGAGAGCCACACTTCGTTCTTCGCCCTCGACGGCATCGATTACACGACTAGCATCTCTGGGGTGCAGCGCATCAGCCCCTCGCAGGACTGGGTGCAGGAATTCCGCGTCGTGGACAGTCCCTACGCGACAGACACAGGACGCAACCTCGGCTCCGTGGTCAACACGATTACAAAGGCCGGCACCAATCACGTGCATGGCTCGGCATACGAATATTTTCGCAACAACAACCTGGATGCGAATAACTCGCTAGCGGCTCCCGGCTTCAACACGCTGCGCTTCAACCAGTTTGGGGGGACAGTGGGAGGCCCTATCCGAAAGGAAAAGAATTTTTATTTCTTGGGATACGAAGGCCAGAGGCGGGCGGAGTCACCTCTATACTCCAGCTTTATTCTGAACAGCATCGCTGGCATCAACGCCGTGAAGCAGGCTATCGGCTTAGAACCGGAGAACCTGGGCTCGATTCTGCAAATTGATGACTACGATAAGACCATTATCAAGAGCAACAACCTCCTCAGCGAAAAGACGTCGCTCAATATCACTTATTTATTCAACGACTCGCGGAAGCGGAACGCGCGCGGAGCAGTGCCGGGGGAAGGATTGCCGTCTTCCTACCGCGACAATCCGGTAAGGGACCAGACCATCTATGCCAACCTGACTCACGTCTTCACCCATGATTTAACCTCGGAGACGCTGCTGCAGTACGGCAGGCGGGACTTCCATTTGAATCCGAAAGGGCTGGGGTTCGAACCGGCACTGCAGATTCCTGACTTGATGGAATCCGGCGGCTTTGTCGGGAGCGTTCATTTATACAGAGAACAGCACTTTCAGGCGGCAGAAAACCTGACCTACATCCGCGGCAAACATACGTTCAAGGTTGGCGGTGAGCTCCAACCGGTCTGGACCGACACGCAGGTGACGCTGTTCAGCCCGGGGTTGGCGGTGCTGACGCCGCAAAGCTTCTTTGGTCTGCCACCCTTCGACGGCACTATCCCGGGCACAGGTCCGGGCACGCCGGTGGCCTTTCTGTTCCTGGAGCCCAGATCGCTCTTCGGGCAGCAGATTCCCAACCGTGATCCAGTTTTCCAAGACGGTCTCTACGCCGGACCCAGCCAGCAGGCGTTTAGTGATGCGACCTCGGTGAGTTACCAGCACATCCTTTGGTCCACTTACATCCAGGACCAGTGGAAAGCCAGGTCCAACCTCAGTTTTACGATCGGCGTTCACTATGACGTAGACCGACTCCCCTCCGGCTCTGAACTCAAGCAGGCAGGCGGATTCCATCCCACCGATTACAACAACGTGCAACCGCGCGCCAGTTTTGCGTACTCGTTCAACGGCGGCAAGGGGGTCGTCCGCAGTGGCACCGGCTTGTTCATCGCTCCGTTCGTGTACAGCGACATTCTCGTGAGCTGGGTGGGCGCTTCAGAATTCAGCTATATGAATCAGCCCATGTTGCCTGAGTTCGCAAATCCCAGTCAGAACCTGATCGGGTTTGGACCTTCGGGCGCGGTGGGAGCGTGCGACCCGAATCTGGTTCCCGGCTTGTGCGTAGGTTTCCCAGGAACGCTGCGAGCGGACTTCTTCAACTTCGTGAAATCCGGCCAATATCCCGCCCCGAACGCCCTGCGCCAGTTCCCGCTGGGTTACGCCAAGAAGAATTTCCCCCAACCCCTGTCGGAGCAAGCCAGTTTGGAGGTGGAACACCAGCTTGGCAAAGACCTGTACCTCTCTTTGGGATACCAGTGGATGCACGCCATGCGATTGCCGGTGTATTCCAGCATCAACGCCGACTGTCCGGGGCATGTGGAAGCAAACTGTCCCCGATTGCCGAGTGGAAAAGAAATCTTCAGCGCGCCGGCGGATCCTAATTTCGGTTTTGTACTCTATGTAAAACCGATCGGCTTCTCCATCTACAATGCCGGCACTCTCAGCCTGCGAAAAGCTTTTTCGCACCACTTTAACTTCCTCACGAACTACACCTACTCCAAGTCGATTGACATTTCGACTACCGTCAACCTGCCGAACACACCGGAGAATTACCTGCATCCGGAGTTTGACCGCGCTGTCGGAGACAATGACGTCCGCCACCGCTTTACACTGGCGCTGCTGGCCGAGACGCCGCAGCAGTGGTCCTGGTTACTGCGGGACTTCAAAGCATCCCTGCTTACCGGCCTGCAGAGTCCGCGGCATTTCACCATCAACGCGGCTCCACCGCAAGGCGACTTGAACAACGATGGATTCACGTTTAACGACCGCATGGACAACCTGCCGCGCAATAGCTACTTGGGCGATTCCTACTATGACGTGGACGTGCGCTTGCAACGAGTGATCCCGTTTAGCGAAAGGATCAAAGGGGAGGCTAGCTTCGAGGTATTCAACCTCTTCAATAAGGCGAATGTGCAGGAGATAGACCACCTATATGTGACCCCCTCGCCCGTGGGCGCTTTTGTGGACCCACTGGGTAATCCGGTGCCGGTGCCACAGCGGTTCGGCGATCACATCACGGACGGCAACAGCAACTTCGGCCAGCCCAAATTTGTGGCTCCGGCCCGTCAGATTCAGCTTTCGTTCCGAGTTAACTTTTGACGGTTTTCGAATAAAAAGGGGTGGTGCTTCTAGCAGCACCCGTTGTAGGTCGCGGCTCCGGCTGCCCTTCGCTGGTCCCATCGAGGGAGGAAGACAACGGTGGTGAAACCATACACAGCCGTAGGCCTTATTCCTGCAGTTCGTGGAATTCGTCGCCGCAAGGACATCAAGATAAACCTGGAACATCTGAAGCACCTGGTGAAGGCTGCCAGTTGGCTCTCGGCGCTGGATATTCCCGTCCGCTTGATCGCATTTCCCGAGGGCGCGCTGCAAGCCTTTAATGACGAAGTGCTCGACCTGGACCACGTGAAGTTCGCGCGTGAATGCGCCATCGATATACCCGGAGAAGAAACCGAAGAACTGGGAAAGATCGCGCGCGAGTACGATGCCTTTATCATGGCCCAAGCCAAAGCCCGCCATCCTGACCTGAAGGACCGCTTCTTCAATATCGGCTTCATCATTGACCCGAAGGGAAAGGTAATTCTCGAGCACTACAAAGTATCGCCGCTTTTTCCCGTGGAGCACTCCGTCTGCCCCCATGATGTCTACGACTGGTGGATCGAGAAGTATGGGCGCAATCTGAATGCCTTCTGGCCGGTGGCGGACACCGAGATCGGCCGGCTCGGCATCATGATGGCGAACGAAGGCTCGTACCCGGAAAATGCGCGTGCTTTAGCGTTAAACGGAGCGGAATTGGTTTATCGCGCTTCATATCCGCATCCGGCCACTGGAAACGAGATCTTCGAAATCCAAAGCCGGGCTCGTGCCTTGGACAACAACCTTTATATCGTGGCCCCGAATCTTGGGACGTATTATCTATTCCCCGAGGAAACCACTCCCATCGACACTTTCGGCGGACGTTCTTTCATTATTAATTACAAGGGTCAAATCGTGGGCCGGCAAGAGTATGGGGGAGGCTCGACTTACGTGGCTGGTGTGATCGACATCGAGGCGCTGCGCGATCATCGCGCGCGGGCACAGTGGGACAACTGGCTCAAGGATCTTCGCACTGAGTTGTACCAGATCCTTTACGAGCAGCCGATCTATCCCAAGAACCTTTACCTGAAACGAGAGCCCATGAAACACGCCGAGTACCGCAAAAAGGTAATCAAACCGCAGATTCGCCTTATGCACGATCGCGGTATATGGAAGAAGCCGGACCGCTGACCCTGTCCCTAAGGTGATCAGTGACTACCCCAGGACCGTAATCGGCATTTCGATTCGAACCCTCGCGCGATAACTCCTGGATGATCGGCTTAACCGGCCAATCTCCGCCGAGCCAATCTCCGCCGACTTGAACTGCAACCCTGCCGCGTTCATGCTTTGTCTTGCTCAGGTATAAACTTGCCGCCCATTACCGGGCTAGCCAGAAAATCGTGAAACTCCCCCACCAAACCGTTCAAGCGGAGCAAAGTGGTAATTTGCGCCCAGCGGCGGATTTCGTGCATCAGGATATGAATAACAATTTTCCTTGGTGTTGCTCTTACAAAATAATTCAGAATCTTGAAATCCTTCGGGACATCCCACTCCTGGGCGGAAAACGTTCCGACCAGTTCCTTTAATGCCTTCCGGCTTTGCTAACTGAATTGAAAGAGCGCTTCGATGTTGTCGTTCGGAATAGAGGCCGGATCAGTAAACGATCGGCCAGGGAGCCTCTCAACATACCGTTTTCCGGCAGTTAGTGGAAGGCCGGAAACTTCGGGCACGCCGCTCACGCGGACATTTCCTGTACTAAATCAACCGAACATTGGATGGGATGCGCTAACGACAACTGTTGGGCTTCACGCTGTTGGCGCTGTTGGGCTCGACACGCTGTTGGGCTTCCGCTGTTGGGCTTCCGCTTGACAAGCGGATTCTTCGGAACTAGCATTTTTCAACGTGTGGGCCCCTTAGTGCCTCATCCCAGGTTTCCCTATCCCGGTTGCCCGCAATGAATGGGTGAGGATCAACCGGTCACTCCTTTACCCGCGATGGTGTCAGGCGCCTTGCGGCGAGTAATCCTTCCAGCCACCAAAGGAGTTCCCAGTATGGAGGAAAAACTACACCCCGAAAAATCTGGCCCCTTTTTTCGCGTCCCAGGGAAAAAGTCCCATCTCGAAAAATCAAGTCCCTTTCCGCCCGAAAGCCGTGAAGAAGATGCGTGGCTGAGCGAGCGGCAGCTAGCCAAGTGTTCGCCCGCTGAGGTTGACCAGTTCGGTTCCCCGGTCCCAACGCGGATGGTCTCGAACGGCGAGTATATGCCGATTGCGCAGACAGAGAAGCAAAAGCGGGTGGAAGCCAGGATCCTGGAGCTGGCGGACTCGGCCTCAAAGAGATTGGGCATGTCCCGACGGATGTTTCTTGCCACCACTGGAGGCTTTGCCGCGGCGTTTCTTGCGATGAATGAGGTGTTCGGGCACTTCTTCAACGTCAGCCTGCTTGAAGTGTTCGGACCTGCCGCCTATGCCGCCACTGGCGCTCCCGCCAACCTCTACGTCCTCGATGATCAAACCCACCTGGTTCGGTCGAGCCTGCAGGGGCCGGTAACCTTGAGGGCGATTGCACAGGGCTACGACGAGGTTACGGGTCCGCTGTTCGGAGTGAACCCCTTCAATCCCACGGGGCTGAACGACGAGCTTGGCGGCGCCTGGACCGCTTGGAACCCGGCACTGCACAACAAGCCCTACACCTGTGACATGTTTAACGTGATCAACTACATCAAGGAGATGTTTTTCGACAGCCAGACCACGGTGGCGGTTCTCAGTAATGCCAATTTTGCCGCTATCCCGGTCCCGGGAGGTAATCCGCGTGCACCCACGAACGTGACGGAGTCCCTTACCCACGAAATTCTGACCGGGGAACAGACGGCAGGCGTCAGAGACTTCGTGAACCAGATTGCGGGTTCGACGCGGGTGCTGGCGCACGGCCAACTGTATGTGGGCATCGGTAACCTGCATGATCCCGTCTTTGGAGATTTCACGCAGTTCCAGATCGATGCTTTCCATCCTGACTCCTGGAAGGGGTACAACATCGCGCCAGCAGCCAAGGTGGACACCGACCCCAACAGTCTCATGCGGATGTGGCGACTGGATGACGAGGCGGTTGCCTACCCCATATACGCGGTCATCGCTCGCAACACTCAAGAGCTGAAGAAGCACCCAGGTTTCTTCAATATCTGCGTTCACAAAGGCTTGGCGCCTGGACCGCCAGACATTCCTGAGCGCGGGAATCCCACGGACATTCCCAAGGCTGCAAGCGACTGGCCGCAGTTCAACTTCATCATCTACCACTCCAGCATCCGTCCCGCGTTTTTCGACTATGAGTCGCTGCAGGACATCCGATCTGGAGTGTTGCGGGAAGGCGTGCCCGACATCAGCTGGACTACGCAGTTCGCCCAGCTGGCGGCACCTTTCCCCAACGTCTACGCTGAGATTGGGACGACCTTGGCTTCCTCGATCGTCACCTTCCCCACCGTGGCCGCCCACATTCTGGGGCAGCTCATGAAATATCTGGGGCCGAACCGGATCGTCTTTGGCTCGGACTCGCTCTGGTACGGGAGCCCACAGTGGCAAATCGAAGCACTGTGGCGGTTCGAGATCCCCGAGAGGCTGCGAGAAAAATGGGGCTACCCTGAGCTGACAAAATCGGCCAAACGGAAGATTCTCGGCTTGAACTCCGCCCGGCTGTATAGGTTGCCTACGGCAGTCGGGGGTCAACATGGGGACGGCGGGGCCTATAAGCCTGTGCCCCCCAATTTCGAGCAGCTGATTCCCGATAGTTTGAAGACACTGTTAGAAATCGGCCAGCCGGTTCCGCCCGGGGCCTGTGTGGTTAGCGATAACTTCTCCAAGATGAAGGAAGAATACTTGGCGGGGGGCGGACAAAGGAACAACACCCGGTACGGGTGGATTCGAACCGCTGCCTAACCGAAGAAGCAACACAATTCAGTCACGATCAAGATCGGCCCCTCGCTGTGAGGTAGTAACAACTCTGCAACTGTAACCGGTCAACTTCTGGGCACGGCGGGTCCGGCTCAAGGACCGCTCATGCCAATACCAACCAGCCCCTTACCTAGAAGGAGTTCCGACCATGGGAGACAAGCCACAATCCGAAAAATTCCGCGCGTTTCGCCTCACGATGCGCTTTGTCGTGTGCGCCCTGTGCCTGATGTTGTCGGCCCATCCGGCCGCGACGCAGGTGGTGGCAAACCCGATATCTGGTTGTTCGGGTAACACCGCTCTATTCAATCCGGCCCAAGGGCAAGACATTGTCGTGCCCGTTGAATTCACGGTTTCGGTCTTTGCAAAAGGCCTGAATTTCCCCACCGGTATCGCTTTCCTCAGCCAAGGAAACGGGTTTGAGGTGTATGTGCTCGAGTCTGGGCACGGCCTTCCCAGCCGGTGCAACGACCAATCGCAGTTTGGCAGCGGGGATTTCGATCCCAGGAATCCGTTCACGCCGGACATCCTGGTGTTCGATCAAAGCGGCAGGCTGATCCGCGGGCCGATGGCCAAGCCTACGCCGAGCGGTGGCCTGCAGCCTGAAGGTCCGGCCATCGACTTGGCGTTCGAGCGCGGCTTGCAAGGCGGACGCCTGTTTGCCACCGATTCGAACCAGGCGACCCATGCCCACAATGGGCAGAACAACAGCTCGCGTATCGTGACGGTTGATCCCATGACCGGGCACGTTACACCCTTCATTACCAGTCTGCCGACCGGCGACCATCCCACCGAACAACTGGCGATCAAGGACGGATGGCTCTACTGGTCGCAGGGTTCAACCACCAACAGCGGCGTGGTCGGACGCGACAACGGCGGCGGCCAGAATCAGGCCGACATCCCGTGCCAGGACATTGTGCTCAGCCAGAATGTCTTCGACTCGGGCAGCGGTGTGATGACCAGCGGCTACTCCCCGTTTGGCGTCACACGTCCCGGTGCCACCGTCAAAGCGTTCGAAGGCGCGAGTCATGCTGGTGTATGCGATGGCGCGATTTTGCGTGCGCGGCTCAACGACCCGAGCACGATCGAACCGTTCTCGTGGGGATACCGTAACGGCTACGCCATTGGTTTCGCACCTGCGAACCACGCTCTGAAGGGAGGCCTGCTCGTAGGCGAGGATGGACCGGACGAGCGTGGCTCGCGGCCGTCGAACGGAGCACCGGACATGCTGCAGTTGGCCCGTCAGAATCCGGATGGGACCCCTGACTACCATGGCTGGCCGGATCGCTTCGGATTCCTGCCGTCGAGCCAGGCGGTTTTCAACCCGGTTGGCGGACCTGGAGACGATCTTTGCGTCCCGGATCCCTCGAACCCGCCCAGCATGTGTACGCTGGCCAGCCTCGCACAAATTCTGCGCGAGGATCGTCCGATTCACGACGTGCTAGCATTTCCACCGCAGCCGGTCACGTCGCCCCTGGCCACAGAGGCCGCGGATTCATCCTTCACCGGCATCGATTTCGTGCCCGATTCGTTTGCGCATGGTCCCGTCCGGCGTGGTGCTGCGCTGTACGCCCTGGAAGGAGACTTCGGATTCTCCGCGGCCAATGCTACGGCGCCCGCTCCTGAAGTGGGGCACGAAGTCAAGCTGATCAACTTCAACACGCCCGGACAACCGCTTGCTCTCCTGATCCAGCGGTTTGCCCACAACACCACGTTCGAACAGGCCTTCGTTGACGGCCTTCGCGGATTCAACCGTCCGACGAACATCAAGATGGGTCCTGACGGCTGCGCCTGGGTCGTGGATTACGGCGCGGTGCGGGACTTCGGCCAATCGGATCCCGCGGCCAAGTACGTCGGCGACATTAACGGCCCCCTAGTCCAAATCCCTGGAACAGGCGTGATCTGGAGGATCTGCCCGAAAGGAGGAGGCTAAGACTCGGTGGTACGATAAGGGCGGCTAAGTGCCGCCCGGCTCCTCATTCCTTTGGCCGGTCGCTGCGTCAGGTACAGGGGACGCTCGACTCACTTCTGCTTCCGGCCATGCGGCAATGTCGAGCAGTTGGTCGCTTCACTCCCTCACACCGCATATACGACATGCAAGCAAATGGGTCCACCGCAATCGCCTTCTGCGACCGAGTACCAACAGTTGCAGGCTGCCGGACAGCTGCAACTGCAACTCCTGAGTCCTCCCGCGTGAATCAACGGAGAATGGCCGATTATCTACGCTACTGGACGAATATAGTTCTCCGCTTCGGGTCGTAGGTGAAGTCCACCAGCCCGTCGCGGTAGTCCAGCTTGACTTCAAGCACCCTGAGCATGGCAAACCCAAGAAAACCGGAGACTTCTGTTCCCATGCGACGACTTAGGGAGGACAGGTCTAGTGTAATGATGTCAAGATTCGTCTGCTGCAAGTGGCCGAAACGCAAGGTCGTCTTCGCAGAACTGTAAACCTTATTCACCTCGCCATTCAGACCACGTATGTGCAGGCGATCTTCAGAACTGACCTTGCTAACCTGCCGCCCCGCCCGCACCGAGAGAATATTGGCGAACGCGCCCGTGTCCAATCCGAACAGCATCGACTTCGAATCGTTCACAGCGGTCGGCACCAACACGGTATGCCCGAAGCGAAAGACCTTTGTCCAGCTGGCCATCTCGGGCGCAACGTATCGATCTCTAGGCAAGCGCACTGCGGATTTCGGCGTCATAGCGGAGGATTGCCGCTCCTTTGAACTCTGTTCCGGCGGAGCGTCTTTCTGCTCCGCATGTGCTTGCTCTTCCCCCTCGCTGTTCAACGAGGTCGGGGACACAGTATCTTCGGGCCGCTTCGGTAAAGGAGACAGCTTAAGCCGCATTCCCGGAAGGTCAAGATCAACAAGATAAGCCTCGAACACATCAGCTCCGATTAGCCCGTCTGCATCGCCGACCGAGTTCTTTCTGCTAACGGAGATTACGCAGTCTTCGAACTCTAATTCCCCGATTCGGATATGGTCAGCCACAGCTGTGTAACCGCTTTGTAAGCCTTTGTCACCGATGCCCGCGTAATGCTGCGCGGAAATGGGAATCAGTCCCGCCTTTTCGGCCTGCTTATGGCCCACCATGATCCCACCCGCGCCGGTATCAAGGAGAAGCCGGGTATTTCGATCGTTTAGCTTTACGATAAGACCTATACCCCGAATCCGGTGCCCATCTTCCCCATGCATTACCTCCAGCGTGGTCTCGGTGTGCTCCACCCTGCTGACCAGCCTGCATCTATGGACAGGCTTGTCCGCTGTCGCTCTCAGAAAGTCCAAATACTCCGTCATCCATTTGGTTTCTTCTTCATCATCCGGGTGCGATCCAGCGAGATACGCTTCTAACGCCGCTAGCCGCTCCCGTCGGGGAAGCATTCGGAGCCAGGCCCGCTTCACCTCAATATCATCGGGAGCTATCTCGTGGGCGCTTTGTAGCTGGTCATATGCTTTGCGGTATAGGGAGTAGGAAGCATACAAGCGCGCCAGCCCGAGGTAAGCATGTACTTCCTTTGGGTTGAGTTTCTTTGCACCTAGATATGAGATCTCGGCATCAGACATCTCACCTCGGCGGAACTGGACGTCGCCTTTCACCGCCAACAATGCCGCTGAATTCGGCTGCGCAGCAAGCGCATTATTGACGGTATCGGATGATTCATCAACCTTCTGCTGCCGCAGCATTGCTCGAACCAGTCCTACTTCCGCAGGTACGAGCATCGGGTCGGTCTTTAGTAGTACCTGATAGCTGCTCTCGGCTTCCGCAAACTTGCCCGCCTGATAAAACCGCTCAGCAGTCGCAAGTCCCGATTCGATAACTGGAGCTTTGACGTCATCAGTAAGTCCTGTAAGTTGCAAGCAGAAGAGCAGAAGAGCGGCATCGAGGATCGAGCGGAGGCAAGAAGTCACGTGAAGCCCTCCGGGGAAACGGAGTAGAGTAGCACGATTCCTGAATGCTTCGAAGCGGGTTCACCCACATTGCTCGCCCGGAAGCCGTAGCGCAGCGATATTCGGCGAGGCATAAGCCTGAGCCAGCCAGTTCAGGCAGTTCTGCAAGCGTCATTCCCCGGCGCATCCTGGGCCATACTTCCCGTTTGCCCGTAGTCGGGAATCGCAGGTGGCTGGAATGGCCACGTTTTGAGCCTCATCGAAAGATCCCTATCTCGACCTGCTTTATACCCAGGCCCTCGCAGCGGTCGCCCCCCCAACCGGCCGGTGACCTTGCCGTGCTCCAACGAAAGAACGCCGTTGACGAAGACGTATTCGATCCCGATGGAAGCACGGTGAGGGTCTTCAAAGGTAGCTGTGTCGTTCACCGTGGCTGGATCGAAAATCGTGATGTCGGCGAACGCGCCGGGACGAAGTATGCCGCGGTCGCGCAAACCCAGTCGCTGCGCCGCCAGGCTGCTAAATTTCCTGATCGCCTGTTCCAACGTCAACAGATGCTGGTTGCGCACATAGCGGCCGAGAATGCGCGCAAAACTGCCGTAGGCGCGCGGATGCGTCTTCGATTCGCTTAGCGGCCCTTGGACATTGACTGCCCCGGCGTCCGTTCCCACGCTTACGAACTGCTGCTGCATGGCGTATCTCACATCGTCTTCGTTCATCGTGAAGTACAGGGCTCCAACGTGGTCCTTGCCGGCGATTATGAGGTCCAGCAATGCGTCAAGCGGGTCTTTGTGTTCATCGCCCGCTATCTGCGCCAGCGTTTTACCCTCGTAATGCTTGAGCGCGGGGTCGAGCACCGAAGAAACCAAAATGCCTTGCGGGCCGCCTGTGCCCCGCCACATGTTCTCCGTGCCGCCATCGTGCCCGGCGAGCTCTCGCCGGATCGCCGCGCGGACTTGCGGATCTCTCAGGCGGTTGACAAAGATTTCCGAACCGCCTTCGTGGTACTTGGGGGGAATGGTTGCGCCCAGCGAGGTGCCGGAGGCGATGTACGGATATTGGTCGGCCGTGACATCCAAACCGGAGGCGCGCGCTGTTTCGATGGCGGCAATGACATCACGCATCTTGCCCCAGTTCTGTCGGCCGCTGACCTTCAAGTGCCATATCTCCACCGGAATGTTGGCTTCGCGGCCAATGCGAAAGGCCTCGTCCAAGGCTTGCATCTCGCGATCGCCCTCGTTGCGGATATGCGATGCGTAAATGCCTCCGTACTTCGAGGCAACTTTTGCCAGCGCGATCAATTCGTCGGTTTTGGCGTAAAAGGCGGGCGCGTAGATCAATGAGGTCGAAATCCCCATCGCGCCCTGGCGCATGGCTTCATCCACGAGTTGTTGCATGCGAGCTAGTTCTTCCGCCGTGGGCGGGCGGTCGGCGCTGCCCAGAACGTACTTTCGAACCTGGGTTGCTCCCACGTAGGTGCCCAGATTAATGCCCGCACCTTGTCTTTCCAGTCGACTGAAATAGCCGTCGAAATCGTGCCAGTCCACGGTGAGATGGTAGTGCTGGAGAAAATCGCGGCGATCAGCCAGAGTCTGCTCGTTTTGCGGTGCAATGGATCCACCCTCGCCCGTAATGCCTGTCGTGATGCCCTGCGTGAGCTTGCTGAATGCCTGCTTGTCAATCAGCAGGTTCCACTCGGATTGCTCCAGCATGTCGATGAATCCGGGCGCGACTACCAAACCCCCAGCATCCATGACACGCCGGGCGGTCGCATTCGCCGGGGCATGGCCTACGAGCGTGATGCGGTCTCCGGTGACGCCGACATCCGCATAAACCCACGGGTTGCCTGTTCCGTCCACGACTCGACCGTTGCGGATAAGAAAGTCGTATTCCTGTCCCAACGTGCTCATCGACGCGAGCAGCAGGAATAGACGCACGATCAGCTTCAGCATAGCTACTCCCTCGATTCCGAAACCCAGTGCCGACACGGGCCGGGTTCAACAAGCGTCTCACAGCGGCACAATCCCACGGATCCCACGGGGGCGCTCTTGACAGCCTCGCGAAACCTAAGATATACCCTTCCTTCATCAAGCGGGTGCCTTGGGGGCGCGGCCGGTATCGTCGCAGCTTGAGACCCCCGTTTTGAGATTCCCGTGCCGCGGACGATTCCGCCAGATATCCCCTTCGAAGACCGCTAGTCTGCGGGAGACTTGTGAAATCAGCCTCCAGGTCGAATCAAGCCACGAGTTCGGAAGGGAGCAATATGAAGGTGAAATTCTTTTGCGCGCTGTATTTACTGGTTGCGATGTTGAACGCACATGTCTTCGCCCAAGTCAGCACCTCCGGCATTACGGGCAATGTGACAGACCCTGGCGGCGCGGTCGTCTCCGGCGCCAAAGTGACGGCGAGGAACGAGGCCACCGGCATAACTTACGAGATGAACACAACCTCTGGCGGAACCTACACCTTCAGTTCCGTCACACCCGGACAATATGCAGTCACGGTTTCGAAGCCCGGCTTCAGGAAGTTCACCAGCGTTCACAATATCCTGACCGTCGGTGTGCCGCTGGTGGTCGATGCACAGCTGCAAGTCGGTGCCGCATCGGAAACCGTGGAGGTGCAATCCTCGTATGAGCGCATTGAGACTACCAGTGCCCAAGTGAGCGACATAGTTCCGGAAAATGACATCAAGAATCTGCCGCTGAACGGCCGCAATCCACTAACGCTTCTCACTCTCGAGCCCGGCGTGGTGCAGCGCACCAACAACGCCGCGGGATCGGACACGCACGTGTTCGGCTCACGCGACCGGGCGCACAACGTGACGATCGACGGAATTGACGCCAATGAGTCCACCGTGCCCAACCCGCAGGGCAACATCCAGCGCCTCACGCCCGATAACGTGCAGGAATTCCGTACCGTCACCCTCGACGCGACCGCTGAACTCGGGCGCAACAGCGGCGCCAACGTTATGATCGCCACCAAACCGGGCAGCAACGCATTTCATGGCGACGTCTACTGGTTCCACCGCAACACCGCGCTCAACGCCAATGAATGGTTTAACAACTATACCAATCAAACTAGGCCGACTTTGCGACTGCATCAGTTCGGCGGCGATATCGGCGGACCGATTGTCAAGGACAAGACGTTCTTTTTCTTCAGCTATCAGCGCAGCCAGATTTTTCAAACCGAGCCTGTTTCCGCCACCAACGTCGGGCTGCTCGGCGCTCCCGTCCTGTACACGCCCACGCTGCTTAGCAACGGACTCTTTCGCTTGGTGCTCGGCACTATCAGCCTCAATGGCAAGACGTTCACGCAGAACAGTCCCGGGCTCGTGGATTCATCGGGCAATCTGCTGCCCGGAGTTCCAGTTTGCGGCGGCGCTGTAACCGGCAATTGTTTGGACACCTACAATATCTTTGATCCGGCGAACTTCCCTGCCGGCGTAACCGGACCTGATCCCACCATCATGGCCGCGCTGAAGACTCTGCCGGCGCCGAACGGCTACAACGTAGGCGACGGTTTCAACCGCGCCGTTTTCAACTGGAACCCCCCGTCCAAGTTCATCGGTCCGGGATACCTGGGACGCATCGACCATACCTTCAGTCCCAGCGACAATATTTTCGGCCGCTATCTCCAGAGTTTCTACAACACCGAACTGGGCGATTTCCTGAATGCCCGCCCCGAGGTTTACCCGGGATTCCCTCCGCTCGGCGCAGTCGGCCGCATCGGCAAGAATCTGGCCGTTAGCTGGCGCCACACATTCAATCCCAATCTGGTGAATGAATTCACCTTCGGCTTCAACCGCTTCCGGTTCAATTTCACCTTCGGGGAGTCAAATCCGAATTTTGGCAACTTGACGAAGAATCCACCATGGTTTGACGAATGCATCTTTGGCTCAATGCACGGATCGAGCAGCACAGAAGGTATTGACGCGCCCTTGTGCGCCTCACCTCATACCCAGCGGGCGATTACCACGCCACAGTTCGTTGACAATGTAAGCTGGTCGCGCGGTGCGCACACCATCCGTGCCGGACTAAATTTCCGCTTCTATGTACACAACGACAGCCGCGGCTTCTTCGGCAGCCAGATCATGGCGCCCGGCATCTTGTTCCTGCGGTCGATCCGCCCGAGCGGTTTTCTCAATCTGCCCAACCCCGCCAGTTCAGGCGCCTCCAAACCGAGCGGGACGGATGTAAATGCGCTGGAGGAAGCCATCGTGACCATGTTCGGCATGCCTGCTGTCATCGAGCAAGGTTTTCTGGCCGATTTTGGCGCCAACACCTACTCCGCGTCGCGTTACGCAACCGTTTACACGCGGGCTCACCAGTACGATCTCTACCTGCAAGACGAATGGCACTTGAAGAAGAATCTGACGCTGAATGCCGGCGTTCGTTGGGAATACAACCCGCCGCCGTTCGATGCCAAGAACACGCTTGTGCCCGACAAACCCATGGATGGATCACAGGGAGCGGTTACGTTTGTTAAGTCCGACGGTTGGTTCAAAAACTCCAACTTGGGCTCGATCGGACCACGCATCGGGCTGGCGTTTTCGCCCGACAATCAGACCTCGATTCGCGTCGGATATGCCTGGCTGTTCGATACCATCTCCACGTTCCAGGTGACCGCCATGGCCGGCAAGGTGCCGGGGTTCGCCCTGGAGTGTGTTACCAACCTGGGGACGCGTGGCGTCGTGTCGGTCTCCGCGGGTTGCGTGGCTCCGTCCGGCACCACCGATACCATCGCGGGAGGATTCCCAACCACGGTGCCGGCGCCGACAGCGACGCCCTCAGCCGCACTGCTCCAGCCAGCGCAGGTGAACGGTGCGGCGCCTAACGTGGGAGCGTTCGATCCTAACCTGAAGAACCCGTCGGTGCATGAGTGGTCGCTGACAGTGCAGCGGGAACTCCCGTGGCGCGTCGTGGGAGAAGTTGGCTACGTCGGGAAGCGCGGCACGCATCTTTATCGCGCTTACGACCTGAACCAGATCAACATCAATTCCGCATTCCTGTCAGCTTTCAACGTGGCCCGCCAGAATCTGTTCGTCGGCTGCAAGGCAGACGGTAGTTGTCCGGCAGGCGTGACCGGGCAGAGTCCGACGCTGCTGGCTCAAATGCTGGGAAGCTCCTTCCTGACCATGAGCAGCTCGACGAATGACTTCAACAATGGCGATGTCGGCGACTTCGCGACTCGCGCCGATCGCACCAACATTGTGGCCAAAGGTTTCGCAGCCAACTACTTCCGCCCCAATTCCCAGTACACGCAGATCTTTTTCCAGGACTCCGGCGGCGACTCGTATTACCACGGTCTCTTCGTCGCTATGCGCCGCCGCTTCGAAGGGGGATTCGACTTTGGCCTGTCGTATACCTTCAGCAAATCCATCGACGACATGTCCGTCGACCCCACGGGCGCCAGCACCAGCGGTGGGTTGAGCACTACCAACAGCCGCACGCCAACTGATATTCACAACTTCCGACTCGATCGTTCGCTTTCCGACTTCAACAACACGCACGTATTGCTGGCAAACCTACAGTATGAGCTGCCGTTCGGCCGAGGAAAACGGTTTGTGGATACCGCATCAGGGTGGCTCAACCCCATTATCGGAGGTTGGGCGTTCACCGGGATCTTCAACTTCCAGAGCGGTGAACCGTACACCATCACCAGCGGTGCCCGCACCGCCAATGGTGGTCACGTCAGCTCTGCAGCGGTGCTAGGGCCCCTGGATCAGGGCCATCTGCAATTCGTAAACGGAGTGGAAGGCCCGGTGATGTATCAGACTGGTCCGCTGATCACCAATTCCGCCGACCCTCACTTCAATTGCCGGAACGTGCTCGGCACACCGACGTATTTCTGTATCCCGCAGCCAGGACAAAACGGGTGGGGACGCAACTTTGTCATGGGTCCCAGCTTCTGGAACCTGGATTCGGGAATCGCTAAGAATTTCAGGATGACCGAACGCGTCAACCTCCAGTTCCGTGCGGAATTCTTCAACATCCTGAACCACGCTAATTTTGAGAACCCTCGGAACGCGACTTCAGGCTCGCCGAGTCTCCTGAGTACTTCCTTCGGCCAGACCTGCTGCGTGGCATCGTCGTTGCCAAGTTCCGCGACGGTGATCGCGATTGGTGAACCTAACCGCGTTATCCAGTTTGGTCTGAAGCTGAGCTTCTGACAGCCCACAAATGCGATAGGAGAGGCCTCGTGCCATCGCCTCATCGGAGGCAAAGCTCCTACGATCAAATCGTTAGCCTGTCCTGCTCTACAAAATCTTCCGCAGATCCGAGACGACTTTTGCGCGCGAGTTGTACAGCAGGCTTATCGAGACGTGCCCACGAAAGCTAGAAACATGGTGTAAGGAATTGTCGCGGATAAGTTGCGGTCGGCAGGCGAGCGCGCACCGTAGGGGTTGAGCTTATCTCCAGCAGATCGCGGACCGCCTCGTCACGGTGTAGAGGGACCACTCCTTGCCGTGCCAGACGCCGCAGCACTGACTTGGCCCTCACGATTCGAGAAGCTCGGGGCTATAGGCGTTCGGGACCACGATACTAGCCCCTTACCGCGTGACCACTTGGGTGACATTTAAATATAGGGAGGCCCTGAATCTGGAGAAGAGGAGTATACTTTCCCAAGACGCGCGGGCGCAGGACCGCCACACCGACACCTGGATCGCTTCCCGGCCAGTTTGCTTCCAACAATGAAAGATGCGGGTCGAACGCGCAGCATTTCAGCAGCGACGGCTGCAGGCAGTTCCTCGGGCGACCAGACCTTGGCCCTTGGGAGCTCCGTTCCAGGGCTCAAGCCGACAACCGTGCTGGGCGGGCGATACGAGATCCTTCATTTGCTGGGCGAAGGTGGCATGGGAGCGGTTTACAAGGCCCAGGACTGCGAACTCGATCGCTTGGTCGCTCTGAAAGTCATTCGCCCTGAACTCGCGTACTCCCCAGAGATTCTCAAGCGCTTCAAGCAGGAACTGATCCTGGCGCGGCAGGTCACGCACAAGAACGTGATCCGTATATACGACCTGGGCGAGGCCGATGGGCTGAAGTTTCTTACCATGGAATATGTCGAGGGCAGCGATTTGAAAACGCTGCTGCGTGAACAGGGAAAATTTGCACCCGCCGAGGCTGTGCGCGTCATGCAGCAAGTCTGCCGCGCTCTCGACGCCTCTCATTCCGAAGGCGTGATTCACCGCGACCTTAAACCTTCGAACGTGATGCTCAACAAGCAGCGCAAAGTTCTGGTGATGGATTTCGGCTTGGCGCGAACGCAGGACAGCAACGGACTGACGTTCACAGGTGCTCTGGTCGGGACGCCTGAGTACATGGCCCCTGAGCAGGCGAAGGGACAACCTGTCGACGCCCAGTCTGACATTTACGCCGCCGGCCTGATCTTCTACGAGCTTTTGACCGGCAAGATGCCGTACCCGGCGGAAAGCGCGTTGCAAAGTTTGATGAGGCGCACGCAAGAACGCGCTGTGCCGGTGAGTCAGCTGGACAATAGCGTTCCGCGCGTTCTGAGCGGGATTGTCAGTCGTTGCCTTGAACCGGAGCGCCGCAATCGCTACCAGAACGCGGCGGAACTGCTCGCAGACCTAGAAGCATACCAACCTTCTGGCGCACAAAGCTCTACCGGGGTTCTGAGAGAACGCGTCGCGGTACCCCGCCTCTACAAGTGGTTGACCATCGTTCTTGCCACCGCGCTGGTGGCGACAGCCGGCGTGACCGCCTGGAGAAAACTCTTCAGGGCACCGGAGGGTCCGCATGCGACTGTGAGTGTCCTGGTTTCAGATTTTGAGAATAAGACGTCGGAGCCGGTGTTTGACGGGACGCTGGAGCCAGCATTCACGGTGGCTCTCGAAGGCGCGCCCTTCATAACCTCCTACAATCGCGACCAGGCGCACAAGCTGGCTACACGGTTACAGCCGGGGGCCACGGTGTTGAGCGAGCAGCTGGCCCGGCTTGTCGCCACGCGCGAAGGCATAGGGACGGTGGTGACCGGGTCGATCATGCGCGATGGGGGCACTTACCGGGTTTCTGTCAAGGCCGAAGACGGTGTGACCGGCAAGGCGTTCTCCAATCGAAGTCAGCGGGCCGACAAGAAAGATGTGCTCGCCGCGATGGGCAATCTCGCGGCGCAGGTCCGACGGGCGCTGGGCGACACCTCACCAGAGTCAATCCAGCTCGCAGCGGCCGAAACCTTCACCACCGGCTCACTGGAGGCAGCGCACGAATACGCGGTGGGACAGACTGCGCAACTTGCCGGCAGGTGGAACGACGCTATCGAGCATTTTCACAAGGCTCTGGAGTTCGACCCCAGGATGGGCCGCGCTTATGCCACCATGGCGGTAACCTACTACAACATGGGCCAGGTTCAGCAGGCGGGAAAGTATTTTCAACTGGCTCTTGCCAACATTGATCGCATGAGTGACCGTGAGAAGTACCGTACTCGTGGGGGGTACTACCTGCTGATACGTAATACCGATAAGGCCATTGAAGAGCAAACCGAACTGGTCAAGCAATACCCGGCTGACAGCGCAGGCTTGGCGAATCTTGCGCTCGCCTATTTCTTCCGTCGCGACATGGGGCGAGCCCTGGAGGAAGCGCGCAAGGGTCTGGCGATTTATCCCAAGAACATCGTCCAGCGCAGCAATCTCGGTCTGTATGCAATGTACGCCGGCGACTTTGACACCGCAATCCGCGAAGAAGGTGCGGTTCTCGAGATGAACTCGTCGCTGGTGATGGCATACATGGGTACCGCCCTGCCGCAGCTGGGAGAAGGTCATCCGGAACAGGCCATCGAGACCTATGGGCGACTGGAAAAGCTTGGTCCTCAGGGAGCATCGGCTGCCGCCTCCGGTTTGGCCGATGTCGCGCTCTACGAAGGCCGCGTTCGGGATGCGATCAAGCTATTGGAAAAGGGGGCGAGCGAAGATCTCGCGAATAAGAATGCGGATGGAGCTGCGAACAAGCTTGCAATTCTGGCCCAAGCCCATCTTCTGGCGGGAGAGACGACGGGCGCAGTCCGCGCCGCCGACCGCGCGCTGTTGCAGAGCAAGGAAACAGGAGTAACGTTTTGGGCCGCTCGTGCATATCTGGAAGCAAATAATTCCAAGAGAGCGCTGGCGCTCGCGCAGCAACTCTCCTCGAAGCTGGAGAGCGATCCTCAGGCCTACGCTAAGCTAATCGAAGGTGAAGCGGCGTTGAAGCAAGGCAATGCTCAGGACGCGATCCGGCTCTTCACGGAATCGCGCAAACTTGCCGACACTTGGATGGGCCGCTTCGATTATGCACGCGCTTATATTGCGTCCGGAGCGTTTGCGGAAGCAGAGTCCGATCTTGAAGTCTGCCAAAAGCGGCGCGGGGAAGCTACCGCGGTTTTTCTTGATGAGGCGCCTTCTTACTTTGTCTTTCCCGCCGTCTACTACTATCTGGGTCGTGCACAAGAGGGCTTGAAGTCGCCTGTATCGAAAAATTCCTATGCCGTCTTCGTGGGAATCAAAGAAAAAGGCGGTCAGGACCCGATACTCGCGGATGCCCGACGCCGTCTGAAATGAAATTCCGAAGTGCCCTAGTCTGCTGCGTACCGGCTGAGGATGACAGGAATCAAGCTTTTCGATACCTCGATCTTACTGCGGGATCTGCGGGATCGGGAAGTCAAAGAATGCCACGTCATTTGCAAACGTCAATGGCGTTCCGGTGACCGGTACCGTGCTTGTAATCTGCATCTCCGGAATGACTCGCTGCAGCCGCGTTGGCCCGCCGCCCACACCGTTCAAGCTCAGATACAAGGTTGTGTTAATCGTGCTCGTAGGATTAGCCATACCAGTGATATTGCAACAGAGACCTGTGTTGCTGCTTACCACTGTGCTGGTAGTCATGATTTCAGTGCCTGGGTTAGAGATCTTGTAGATTGCAGGCCCCAGGTCGTTAGCCGACAGATAATCAGCAATATCTACGCTGCCGTCCGAGAATAGGACAATGCCGCCAACACCGGTGATCGCAGGAGACAGATCTGTATTTGTCGTTGTGTTGTAGAGCACGGTCTCCTGGCCGGTCGGGCTGAACTCATCCAGTTCGACCTGAACGAGTTGGTCGCCTACATCATCGCTGGCGACGAAAAGGTTCTGCGGCGAGGCCTGGTCGAACACCATACGGATGTCTTGCAGAGTATCCGGCGAACTCGGCAGGGCAACGAACGTGCTGGTCGTTTGATTGCCACTCGCATCCACCTGGGTGCCCGCGGAATTGAACTTATAGATCGCATCCGTGTTATTGTCGCCGACGTATACGTTGCCTGCGTTATCCACGGCTACAGCGACTGGACCGCGCAGTATTCCGCCCCGCACGAAGTCGCTCACCTGGCCGAACCGGCTTATCTTCACAACCCTCGGTATTCCAGCCGCGACCGCTACATAAATATTGCCGGTGTTGGCATCCACTGCGACCGCGGTCGGCGACCCGTTCGGGATGCTCGCAATGGTGGACGAGGCCCCGGCCGACGTGATGCGCAGGAGGGTTCCGGATCCCGCCGATGGACTGCCATCCGCGACCAGGAGATCTCCAAACCGCAGCATTACGATGCGCAGCGTCAGCGCTTGTGTTCCGTAGTTGCCGTTGGAGTCGGTCAGCTGGGCGGTAAAGTTAAAGATGCCACCTGAGGTGGGCGTCCCGGAAATCTGGCCGGCCAACCCGTCGAGCACGAGTCCGGGCGGCAGCGTACCTGAAGGGACGCTCCAGGCCACTGTGCCCACCCCTCCGGTAACCAGCAGGCTCGCGGTATAGCTGGAGCCGACGGTCCCGTCGGCCAGAGTTGTAGGGTTGATTATCGGCCCGGACACCGACATCGTGATCAGGCGCGATGCAATCTGAGTCATTCTTGCGGAATCCATCACATAAACTGTGAACTGGTTGTTTCCCATGAACTGTGGGGTGCCTCCGACGCGCCCGGCGGCATCAAGGGTGAAGCCGGTCTTGCCGATTGAAACGGTTCCGTTGGCGCAGGTGTTTGGACTGAGCGACCAGCAGTAAGGAGGAATGCCACCCGTCGCATTGAGTTGTTGCTGCTGATATGGAATTCCCACGACGCTCGAGGACAGTGCTGTCGTCGTGATGAACAGCTGCGGGATGATGTTGATGCTCAGCATTCGAATCGCACTGTGCTCGGCGCAGTCCACCACCTGAACTTGAACGTTGTAGGTTCCACTGGCGGTTGGAGTGCCGCTGATCGTGTTACCCACGAGATTCAACCCGGGAGGATTTCCAGTCCACGACCACTGGTAATCGCATTCGACTCCAAGTGTTCCGCCGATGGCTTGCAACGTGGTTGTGGGATAAGCCTGACCCACAATTCCGTTTGGCAACGTGAAGGTCGTTATGAAAACTGGCAACACTGCGGTCGGAGTGGTGGCTGTTGTGTTGTTGCTATCGATCGCCTGGGGCACGACCGCGGGAGTGACTTGCGTGAGAATCGTACCCAGGGTTTGCTGATCCACATGGCCGCGCAGGGTTATCAAGGCTGTGTCGCCCGGCGGCAAGTTGATGGACGCGTCGGTCACTGACGTGCCCGTGATCGCCGGGTTTCCCAGTTGGTTGATCGGCGTAAAGGCCGCGGTAGGGACGTTGGACAACGTGATGCTTTGCTGCTGCAGATTCAGCTCGCAGTTTCCATTGGTTCCAGGCGTGGTGTAGATCTGGCTCATCACCAGCTGCAGGGGGGTGTCTTTGCAAGGTGAGACGTCGCAGCCCACCAACTTGATGTTATACGCAGCCCCGGTATTGCCCGGGTTTGTGAGCGTGTACGTCCCATCAGAAACCGGTGATCCGGTGATGGCCGGCCCGGTGATCGCAGGATCCTGAACTGCTGTCCCGGTAATCGCCGGACCGGTGATCGCAGGTCCTGTGATGGCTGGGCCGGTAATGGCGGGACTGGTTACGTTGTTGCCCGTGATGGCTGGACCGGTGATCGCTGGGCCTGTAATCGCCGGACCGGTAATAGCGGGACCCGTAATCGCCGGGCCAGTAATTGCCGGATCGTAAAGTTCGACATTAGTAATGCTGGTGTTCGGATTGGTGCTGCCGTTGGGATCCACCAGATTGGGGGGAACAGTACCATCGGCATTCAGCACGAGGAAACCGGAGAGCCCACCCGACATGACCGTTCCGCCGAGGCCGGTAATCTCGTTGACGTTCACCGCGATCGTGGCAACCGGATTGGTGGACACCGCAAATACCGTGCGCGAAATCCCGGAATGCGCCCCGATGGTGACATCGATCGATGTCAGAGGGAATGGCATGCCATTGACGCTGGTCGGGAACCTAGACGGCACGGGACTGGGCGGGACCAGCTGCGAGAACGACGCGAAACCGCCAACAGGCTGGTTAGCAATCGTCATGCGGAAATAGCGGCCGGGAAGCTGCGTGGTGTAGTTCTGAACCAGAACGACAAAGCCGCGTTCGATGGTGGCGCTGAGAGGCTTGGAGTTCTGCGGCGAGGAAGCCAGCAATCCCTGCGTGATGCGGCTCGAATAGACATTCTGGTTGCGATCGCCCTCGGTTCCGGGGGCACAATTGGGAAGTGCAGTTCCCGGACTATAGACGCTAGTCGCGCCCATCAATGGCATGACTGTATGCTTGCTCCAGTCGCCGTCCTTGGGGGCTACGACATCCTGGTTGCTGGCCCAGGTGGCATAGTGCACAGCCGATGTCGGAGCTGGCTTAGGGGCCGCGAGGAACGTTCCGGCAACATTCGGGGGCAAGGGATTGTTGTAGGTCCAGCACTTTCCCGTGCCGCATTTCACCAGCGTGAACATTTGTCCGCCGACGTCTACGTAGTCCCCGGTGAATGCCACTTGCCCCTGCATGAACATGGGAAGGTTGGGAGGGTTGAACTTAAGCTGATGCAGCGTAGCGCTGGCGTCCCCCTCAAACAGGCCAAAGTCGTAGCGCGATACACGGGCATAGGTAAACGTAGGAAGTGCACCGCCGCGGGACTGGGCCAAAGTCAGATCCATCGTGTGGCGGCGCTCGGTAAGAGGCGGGTCGGCGTCATTGATGACGGGAGTGAAGACCACCGCTGGATCGGTGTCACCGGTCGGAAACCGAGTCTCGGCGAAGAAATTTCCCTTGGCATCCGGCAACAGCTCTCCTCCCGACAGATTCGTTGGCACAAAATCCGCATAGGTGTGGTCCTGGCGCAGGTCGTAATAGACCAGCATCAGCTTGCCCTGGTTGAAGGTCATGGATGGCATGAGCTGATGACCGCGCGTGAGGCTGCTGAATGTACCTCCCAGATCATTGGTGATCGCGCCATTGTCGACGGCGAAAGGTGTCAGCCTGATGCCAGCGGGGCTGAGCATGATGCTGCCCGGGAAGGACAACATCATGATTCTGGCATCGGGCGTTCCGGGAACGGCGCCGCGCTGTGACCACGCGACATAAATCGGTCCGGGTACGAATGGAATGCCGCTGTCTGCCACCGCCATCGTCGGAAACGCGGTACTCCGGAAAGTCGTTCCGGATGTGTTCTGATCGAAGAACGAAGGTCCATTGGGGTTGTTTGGGTTGAACGGTGGCAGGCTTACCAGGGTGAGAGGCGGAGTAAAACTGTGCCCGCCGTCGAAGGAAGCAACTCCCGCCATTCCGTCATTCAGTTGGGTCGTGCCATTGTGTATGACGCGCCAGACAACGTAAACCCAACCTGTCTCGGGATCGATTTGGATATTCGCTCCCTGAGCAATTCCGGCGCGCTGGCTGATGGGCTGAGGCGTGCTCCAATTGGCACCACAATTTGTGGAGCGGCTGAAATAAACTGTGCTGACAGGAGTAGCGCCAGACTGCGTCACGTTGGCATAGGCGACGTAAACATTGCCTGCCGGAATGGTCTGTGGCACCGTGCCGCTGCCTGGTTGAGGCACGCTGACTGTGCAAGTCGCGGTTCCGCGGGGAATATCTACTGCGAGCCAGGGCTTGTCGAGAAATTGTTCCGGCCTCACGCTGCCGTAGGCGACAGGAACCGTATTGATGTATTGGATGGGCAAGCCGTTTTGGGAGACCTTGCCGTTTTCCTTATCGTTCAGGTCCATGAACCTGGCAACGAACACCAAGCCGAAGCTTGTGCCGCGGTCGAAGGCGATGCCCGCGTAGTAGAACATGCCGTTCGTCCCCGCACGGACCACTGGATCTGCCGCGGTGGTGAACCCACACAAGGGCGAATGCGGAGAAAGCTGGCAAGAGGGATCCTGGCGGTAGCCGGGGAGCAGGGTGCTTTGCCAGCGCGCCCCCCCGTCGATTGAGATGTACTGGCCGACCCAAGGTTCGGCAGTAAATTGGTTCGTGGCATCCGGTTCATTGGGCAACAGTTCGGGTAGGTTCAGATCGACGGTGCGATAGTCGTTGGCGCCTGCCAGTAGGTGCTGGGCATTGCGAGTCGAAACCGCGATGCTCGGCTCGTTCTGCCGTTCCAGAAAAGGGTCCCCATACGGCCATTCCCTGCCGGAAACCATGTTCACGTTCTGTCCGGGCACTTGCGCTACGCCCGTGGCGGCGAGAAACAGAGTGCAAGCTAAGGTGAGGGCAGCGCAAATGCGGATAGTCATGCATCCTCCGTACGTTGTGCCGGCTCAGTCCACTAAATTCAAGGAGATTGGCTGGCAGTCAAGCGCACAAAAACACCAGTGGCCTCATAAAACGGGGAGGGTTTTGACACCCGGGGTAATTTACTCGGGTCAGAATTTACCGCGCGCAAAGCGTGTCGAATTGTCGCTCGCCTTTTGGTTCCTGTCAATATCAACATATCAACTTCAGTAAATCAACTTCAGTAAATATCAACTTCAGTAAATTTCAGTAAATGTCGCCAGATGGGATGAGAAGGTCGACCCCCGATCACGGATCGCTTTAAGCTACCAGTGACCAACGCACTCTACGGTGCCATCACAATGGATAAGGAGTGGTCGCACATCTACGCCGCCGGAACTGTCGCAAAATCAATCGCGATAACTCTCGTTAGTCTGGTTCTGAGCCCTATCTCCCTGCCGATTAATAGTCCAACTGTATGTCTTCTGCGGTCGATCGCCTTTTTCAAGAACTGTCGCAAGTCGATCGGCGCCCTGCTCAAGCTGCGCCAGTACGCGTTCGCCGGTCCCACCCGCCGGTCGGATCGTGACCAAGAACTCTGCCGCTTCCGTGCCAGGGTGGGGCTTGCCATTGCCTTGCGGTATCATTACCGCAAGATATAGAATTGTCCATATCCTTATGAGTGCATCATGAGTGCATCGCGACGATTGCAACCCACCGCCCTTCTGAGTCGTTACGCGCAACGCTTTCGCGAACTAAAACAGCAGCTCTTACCGCTCGAGTACTTCTGCAAGGGAACCGTCCTCAGGCGGAGGG
>Ga0209577_10000259_pt1 | contig 53711 bp, 32 predicted proteins | sample GraSoiAngelo_109_FD_185874 | JGI IMG/M metagenome (GOLD analysis project Ga0209577, IMG submission 185874) | Grasslands soil microbial communities from the Angelo Coastal Reserve, California, USA - 14_0903_12_20cm (SPAdes) (version 2) | ecosystem: Environmental > Terrestrial > Soil > Grasslands... | reverse complement strand
TAGAGCTACTTTACCTAGATTAAGATATGATCAATTAATTGATTTATGTTGGGTAAATATTTTACCTATAGCTGTAGCTTTTATTATATTTGTACCTAGTTTATTAGTAGCTTTTGATATAGCACCTTACTAAATTAATCCTTTATATAAATATATTATTCTAATTAATACTATTTCATATTTATTTTATAAAAATATTTTACTTATTTTAAACTATAATATAATATTTTTGTTTTATTTTTACATCCCCCTTAATACAATTACAAAAATTAAATAATATTTTAATTAATTATTTATAATCTTAAAATAATAAATTATTGTTTAGTTTTTAATTAGAAAAAATAAGTATAAGATTAATAATTTAAAAGAAGTTTAGTTAATTTAATAGTATAAATATGCTTATAAAAATTTTATTATATTATTTTAATTTTTTTCTATATCTAAATAAATAAGTTTATAAAATTTAGATTATTTGGTAAGTCAAATTATATTTATTTACTTTAATCTATTTTTATTTAAAAGCCTATAATTTAATGGTAGAATAATTTCTTGATGAGAAATCTGTAGAAGTTCAAATCTTCTTGGGCTTATATAAACTAAAAAATAATAATATTAATAATTAATTTTGACTAATATTTATTAATTTAAATCATAGTTACAGTGTTATATTATAAACAATTTATATTTTAAATTGAAAATTTTTAAAACTTCAAAATAAAATTTAATTTTTTCATTCATTTTAATTTTTATTTTTACTAATATTTTATATTTATGATTATTAAAAACAATTTTTATTGCTTTTTAATTTATCAGTTAAAAATTTTTAACAATAGATTTTTTATCTATGTCAGAGATATATAATATCTGCTAATTTAATTTAATTTGCTAATTATAATTTATTTTTTAGAAAAAAAAATTTAGCTTTAAATTGAATTATATTATATAAAATTGTAAGAAAAATAAATAATGAGATTACTTAAAAGTCATTCTTTACTTAGATTAGTGAACTCATACGTTATAGATTCCCCTCAACCTGCTAATATTTCATATTTATGGAATTTTGGTTCTCTTCTTGCAACTTGTTTAGTAATACAAATATTAACTGGTTGTTTTTTAGCAATGCATTATCAAAGTCATGTTGATTTTGCTTTTAATAGTGTAGAACATATTATGAGAGATGTTAATAATGGTTGGGTAGTACGTTATACTCATGCTAATGTTGCTTCTTTCTTCTTCATATTTGTTTACGGACATATTGGAAGAAATTTATACTATGGATCATATAAATCACCTAGAATTTTAGTATGGTCTATTGGAGTAATTATTTTAATACTTATGATGGCTATAGCATTCTTAGGTTATCAAGAAAATAGCCTAAAATGGATGTGTTATTACAATGAAAATGTCTATATTACTACTGTTCAACTTGTATCTAATAATCTTTCTGTTGTTATTAGTAAACGTCTTCAAGAATTTCTTGATAAACATAATATTAAACCTATTATGGTATTTGAAAATCTTAATAATCTTACTAATAAGAAAATTGCTTATAGAACTCTTAAACCATTCTCCAGGAATTTATTTAATAGTTAATCTAGCTAATGGTAAATATTATGTTGGTAGTGCTGTTATAGGTAATTTTTATATGCGTCTACATAAACATTTATTTGCACTTATTGGGGATGTTCATGTAGCTAATGCAGTTAAAATTTATGAACTACATGAATTTGCATTTATAGTTATAGAGATTGTCCCTCAAGATATTGATTCTGATAAAGTTTCAACTCTACTTAATCGAGAAGATCCTTATATTCAAACTCTTAGACCACAATATAATATTGGTCTACTGGCTACTAATAGTCAAGGTTGGAAACATAGTGACAAATCTTTACTAAAAATGCGAGAAAATTATTCAGAAGAACGTCGACAACGGGTAGCAGAAATTAATAAAGGAAAATCACTCTCATCTGAAAGTCGAGCTCTAATTCGAGAAGCTGCTCTTAAACAAGGTCCTATGTTAATTGAAACACGATTAAAATGTGCTGTAAATGTACGACCAGTAACAATTACTGATTTAAATGGAAAAAGTCCAAAAAATTTTACTAGTATTGTTTCAGCTGCTAAATCAATAGGATGTAGTGCAAAAACTATTCAACGAGCACTTAAAGCTAATGGTGTAATTAAACAAAAATACCTTGTTACAGATACAATTAATACTTAGTAATATATTTTTATTTTAATAATATATTCATAGTCCTATTGTGTTCCCCTTGTTAATCTGTATAGAGAAAAAGGATTAATAGCAATAGAATACCTCGACAGGGGTATTGGTGTAAATATTTTATATATCTCTCTGGCAATGTAAGTGAAAACGGTTAAAAAGATTTGTCACATTTTCAGACCGTCGGTTGTATACACAATCGCTACAGACTGGGTCACTTATGGGTGCCTGAAATGGTGCTTAATGTACAGTCGAACATCTGAATCTTATATTTTTATTAAGATTTTCAAGGCCTAAAATGATGTAAATAGGAGTAATATGTTTATTTACTGATTAGGTACAACTATTACTAATTGTGTCACAATAGTTAATTAGTAAATAGAGATGTTGTATGTGTTACCTTATGGTCAGATGTCTCTATGGGGTGCTACAGTAATTACTAATTTATTGAGTGCTATACCAGTATTTGGTCAAGATTTAGTAGAGTTAACAAACATCACAGAATACCTTACGATGGCAACAATTAATCCAGTGTTGCCTACTATAGGTACAGTTAGTATACATGCATTAAAAAAAGGAAAAAAATTAAGATTAGACAAAAGAGAATATTTATCAATCCCTTATCCATTTATAGCTTTTTTAGCTGGTTTAATAGATGGAGATGGTTATATTCAAATAACTAGAACAACAAAAGGATTTATAACTATTAAATTGGTAATTGCAATACATTTAGATGATATTTCTACTTTAGAGTATATTCATTCTGTATTAAAATTAGGTAAAATATTTATTAACCGAGATCATAAGAGTCCAAATTGTAAATTAATAATTAATAGAACAGATTTACAAGAAGTTCTTTTCCCATTATTCTTACACCATGGTATATTCTTTTTAACTGAAACACGTAGATCTCAATTTGATCTAGCTTTGTTTATATTTAATAACGATAAAAAAGTTTATGATCAAATACTCGCTATTAATGAAATACCTACTATTTTTGAATTACCTATAACAGCTTCAGGTTATGTTGATTTAGCTTTCTTTAAAAATTGGATTGTCGGATTTACAATGGCTGAGGGTTCTTTCTTCATTAAAATTAATAATGATGGATGTTTTCAATTAAAACAAAGAGTACATGTTCTGTTATTTGAAGCTTTTAAATTGTTATTTGATACTAGACGTAAAATTTATACAGAAAAAAATATGTATAATCAATTTTCTGTTAGTTCTAAAACTGATATACAAAAAGTTATAAATTTTTTCTCGTACTCAGGATTACATCCTTTAATTGGTTTAAAAGGTATACAATATTTAAAATGGTTAATAAATCTACGTAATAGTTCTCGTTACAGTAATCTTAATTTTCCTAAATAATGTATTTTTATGTTATATTTTTTTTCATTTCATTTCTCTTGTAATTGGGAAAAAGAAAACATCTAAAGAGGATTTTCAAAGATTGAAAAAAATAACAACAAAATACTAAAAATTGTGAAAGATAGGCTCCTTAAAATAGTAATGTTTTATAGGTAAATGGGGAAAATTGCAAAAACATCTTTATTTAAATTTACCCACGTAATATAGACAATTTGCAGCGAAGCTTGATTCGGTATTATGTTCAAAGAACAATGGATCAAGAACGTTCAACGACTAATGAGTGAGTTATACCAACAATAAGCTCGACACGATAACCCCGCAGTCTATTTATTAATTTAATTAGGTTGAATACATAGTCTAAGCATTGTCGTGAGGCAATGAAGATGTAATTAAATATTATGTCATTAATAATCTGTAATTTGGGGTGGATTCTCTGTTTCAAATGCAACATTAAATAGATTCTTCTCATTACACTATATTTTACCTTTCTTATTAGCTGCTTTAGCTTTAGCGCATTTAATCGCTTTACATACACATGGTTCAAATAATCCTAATGGAATATCTTCAAATGGAGATAGATATTCAATACATCCATATTTTATGTTTAAAGATCTTATTACTATTTTTGCTTTCTTTCTTGTATTATCTGTAATAGTTTTCTATTATCCTAATTTATTGGGTCACAGTGATAATTATATTGAAGCAAATCCTATGAGTACACCATCTTCAATTGTTCCAGAATGGTATTAAACCACAGATGCCATTCTTAAAAGTAATCTTAGGATTAAATAACTTTACTATATGCTGGAAACTCCTAAAGACTTGAAAATAATAATAAAAATTACAATTTTAAGTATGAAACAATGGACAATCAGCAGGAAACTAAATTAAAATATGTTAACATTATGTAGTTTTATATTTTAAAGTAGGATCCTCAGAGACTACTCGTAAAGCTCCTTAAATTAGTTTATTATAATTATTAATCTATTTAAGGATGAAGATATAGTTCAGCCATTATTGAAAGATAATAGGTAATATATTTATATTATTTTATTAAAATGATCTCATAACTTCTATAAGTTTAGTATGTTCAAAAAATTACTCAACTATATCTACAAAAAGACTTTCAAAACTCGAGAGATCAAAATTTACTATTGAAAGTCCTTTAGATGATATTATTGTAGGTTTATTACTAGGTGGAGGTCATATTCAAAAAAGATCTTTAACCGGTAATTCTAGATTTCTTTATGGTAAAAGTAGTTTAAGAATACATCATCTTAATTATTTTAACCATGTTTTAGAATTATTTAAATCTTATTTATCTAAAGATTTTAACCTTAAAGAAAGATCTTTTACAGATAAAAGAAGTAATAAAAAATATAGTTCAGTTCAATTTGCTACATTATCATTACCATGTTTTAACTATTATAAAAACCTGTTCTATAATTCAGATAATTTGAAAATAATTCCTTTAAATATACAAAATTTACTTACACCTAAAGGGTTAGCTTATTAGATTATGGACGATGGTTCTCTTCAAAATAAAGGTTTATATTTAAATACTTTTGGTTTTACTAACCGAGATATTTTAAATTTAAAAAGTACTTTAGAAAATATGTTTGGAGAAAATACTTTGAAATGTTCAATCCATAAACACAAAAAAGGAGAAAGAATTTATATATGGAAAGAAAGCATGGAACTGATAAGACTCAATATATCTCAGTTTATGCATAAAGATATGTTTTATAAAATAAACTCAGATAAATTAAAATAATATAAATAGATGAAAAATGATCTGTTACCTTTCTATGCTATTTTAAGATCAATTCCTAATAAGTTATTAGGAGTTTTAGCAATGTTTGGTTCATTATTTATTTTATTTATACTTCCTTTAGTGGATGTTTCTAGAATTAGAGGAAACCAATTTAGACCAGCTATGAGAGTATCTTTCTGGTTCTTTGTTGTAAATTTCTTTATTTTAATGTGGATTGGATCTCAACATCCAGATTCTCCATATTTAGAAATTGGACAAATATCAACAGCATTATATTTCATTTGGTTCTTAATTGTTATACCAGTAATAGGATTAGCTGAAAATACTTTAATGGATATTGCTACAGAAAATTAGTTTTACTTTTTAATATTTTTACCCCCCTATTTTAATAAAGTATTAATTTAATTATGTAAAATACAAATATATTAATTATTTAAATTATATTATATATTTTTTTTTTTAATTTTTAATAAAATTATATTCTAAATATATAAAAGAATAATATAATATATTATGCCTAAGCAACCTACTAAAACATAATCTATATGTGTTTTTATATAATTGAAAATATATAATATATAAACAAAATAAATTATATTTTCAATTTTAATTGATTACATATTATTATAAATTATTCTATTAAGTTATATTAATATTTAATACTAAACGATTAATTCGTAGGTGTACAATAGTGGTTAATTTATAACCAACAAAATTTAAAAATGGTACAAAATTTAAATAGAAATCAATTTCAATATTTTCCTTATCATTTAGTAACACCTTCACCATGGCCTATTTTATTAAGTTTTTCATTATTATCTATGGCAATAGGAGCAGTAATGTATATGCATGGATACGTTAATGGTGGTAACTTATTAACTACAGGTTTCATTTTAACAGCTTATGGAATGGGACTTTGGTTTAGAGATGTAGTAACAGAAGGTACTTATTTAGGGGATCATACTAAACAAGTTAAAAAAGGAATACAAATGGGAGTTATTTTATTCATTGTTAGTGAAGTTTTTGCTTTTTTAAGTGTATTCTGGGCATTCTTCCATGCTAGTTTATCACCATCTATAGAAATTGGAGGTATCTGGCCACCTCAAGGTATTACACCATTAGATCCTTTTGCTATACCATTACTTAATACTATATTATTAGTTTCATCTGGGGCATTTGTTACTTATGGACATCATGCTTTACTTAATGCAAATAGAAGAGGAGCTATCATAGGTATTTTCTTAACTATATTATTTGCTGTAATTTTTACTATTTTACAGTATGTTGAATATTCTGAAGCTGCATTTACTATGTCTGATTCAGTATATGGTAGTGCTTTTTACGCTAGTACGGGTTTGCACGGATTAACATTAGCAGTCCCTACTAAATTTATTAATTTATATCAGATAGTAAAGAAAGAAAATTCACTCATTAAATCTGAAAGGAGAATATTAAATTCAATTGCTACATTATCTAAATTTAATTTTTCAACCTTTGGATCCGTAGGACAAAAAGAAAAACTATTAATTAAATTTTCACCTTTTGGACAAAAAATTAAAACATTTTATTTGGATTCAGATTTTTTAGAATGGTTCTCGGGATTTACAGACGCAGAAGGTAACTTTAATATAAGTCTTCGTAATTTAATTAATGATAAATATTCTAGTCTAATCTTAACATTCCAAATTGGTTTACATATTGATGATTTAAATTTATTAGAATTTATTAAAGAAAAATTAAATTGTGGCCATATTTCGATCTCAGGATCAAGATGTAATTATTTTGTTAATGATCAAGCTTCATTAATTAATGTTATTTTACCTATTTTTAATTTTGTAAAATTAAATAGCTCCAAATATTATCAGTATTTAATTTTTGAAAAAGCTATAAAATTAATTATAAGTAAAAAACATCTCTCTCCTGAAGGAAAATTAGAAATGATAAAATATTATCATGAAATGAAAATACCTTCAATAGCTCCTTCATCACAGATATTAAATAATATTCCTTTAACTGTTTATTGGTTAGGAGGATTTATAGATGGTGATGGAACTTTTTCTGTGAATAATTATGCTCCAAGATTAAAATTTGAAAATCATATTAAAGAATTAGAATTATTTAAGAGAATTAAAGAATATTTTAATTTTAGTTCAGCCAATTTAATTATACAAAAACCACGTACAAATAGTTCACAATCTAGTCCTATGGTAGTTTTTGAAATAAGAGAAATAAACATTTTAAAGAATATCATCGTTCCTCTTTTTTCTAATGTAAATGTTTTACAAAGTAAAAAGTTAAAGGATTTTAAGGATTGGTCTATTTTGGTTAATATTTATTATTCTGGTTATCACTTATTACCTGAAGGTAAAACTTTAATTAACCTAATTAAAAATCGTTGGAATAATTTTAGATTATCTACTTCTGACCGTTTGAATAACGCAAATTTAACTTGTTCAGCATTTGAAGTAACATTTGAAAATAAACTAACAAATCTTTTTTTATTAGATGCTCCATACGAAATTAAATATGGTTTAAGATTTATAAGAGGTACTAATAAATTAGTTTCTGAAAAATTAAAGATTATTTCTATTGATAATTTTAATAATAAAGCAATTTTCTCTAGTTTGAGTGAATGTAGTAAATCTTTACATATAGATAGATCAAAAATAAAAAATTGCTTATTAACTGGTGAAATTTATAAAAATTATAAATTTATCTTGGCCTAGAGAATATTTTAATATATTCTAATTTCTTATTTTTAGACTAAATCGTATACTACAATTTTGTACGATATTTAATAAATTTAATAGAAAATAGGGTTAATTGCAAGGAGTTCCTTAATTTAAAAATTTATATTAATATAATAAAATTTTGTTTAAGGATAATTTGCAGCCAAACATATATAAATATATAAAGAAAAGTATATATGGAGGTTCAACGACTAGCAGATGAGTATTATATTAACAATAATTCTGCCACGAAAGCCCTACAATATTATTTAATATTTATTATTTAATATTGATTATATAGTCTGAACAGTAGCGTAAGTTACTGAAGTATTAATTAAATATTAACTACGATAACATATTTGTGCACGTAATAGTGGGAACAATTTTTATTTTGGTAGCTTTTATCAGATTAATAAATTACCATCTTACAGATACACATCATCAAGGTTGCGAAGCAGCTATACTATATTGGCATTTTGTAGATGTTGTTTGGTTGTTTTTGTTTATTGCGGTTTACTATTGGGGTGGAATGTAATAAATTATTTATATTTAAGAGATATAAATTATATTATTATTTCAACAATGAAAATAAATTATATAACTATTAATATTAATAATATCCAAAAATTAATTTTATTTGAGTGTTATTTTATTAATAATTTTATAAATAATAAAAAATTACTTTTTCTACAAAAATGTAAAAATTTGTTATTTTATATTTATTTTAGAATTGTTATTTTTATGTTTTTTAGTTTTAATAAAATTTTTTCTAAATTAATTTTTATTTATTTAATTTTTCTATATTTATATATTTCTTTTTTTTTTATTTATAAAATTATTTATTTAAATATTTGTATTACTGATAATTTTTTATTATTTAATAATATTTTATTAGAAAATTATTCTATATTTGATGATATTAAATTTGATATTTATAATAATAAAGATTTAAATAAAGATTTTAATGTTCTTTATTTTGATAATAATAATAAATCTTTAATCCCTTATAATAATGGGAATAATAATATGAATAATATGAATAATATGAATAATAAAAATAATTTTAATGATATGAGTATCAATGAGATTTTAAATAAAGATAAAAATAATAAAAATGAAGAATATGATACAGAAACAATTTCATTATTCAAAAAACTAAAAGAATTAAAACAGAGTAATCCTCATATATTTGATATGATTAAAAAACATTACTCAGATAATAATAATACTTCACTTGAAAAATCTTTAGCTTTAGTTAAAAATAATACTATTAATGATATTAAAACTATTAATGATATTAAAAATAATACTATTAATGAAATTAATTTCTCAACTGAAAATAATAAGTTAAATTATTTAATTGCTAAAAAAAAATTATCTTTATCTAATAATAATTTACATGATGTTAATACTAAAGTTTATAACACTAACTCAATTATGAAAGTAGTTAATCCTTTATTTGAAGATATTAATAATAATAATATTATTAAAGAGGAATTAAAAATGCCATGTAGAATTATTGGACCTTATACTCACTTACCTATTATTAATAAAACTGGTACAATGTTAAGTTTACCTTTTTATAATGGGACTCCTACTGCATTTGAAAGACTTAATTATGAATTAAATGGAACATTACCTGATGATTTTATTACCGTTAATAAAAATATTATTAAAAATACAATTAAACAAGATGAATTAGATATAATTAAAATTGATAAATCATCTTATTCTAATAATTTATTATTAAAAATTGATAATTTGGATAATAATTTAGATAATAATTTAGATAATAATTTAAATAATAATTTAGATAATTTAACTGTTCCTGCACTTGAATCATCTGTACATGAAAATGCACTTATAAATTCTGTACCTGAAAATGCAATAGCTTCATCTTCAAAAATTGAAGAATCAACCTTTGTACAAGGTTCATCAACATCTAATAATAGTTATGATTTTTTATTAGATCCTTTAAATTATTTACCTGATGATCTTATTTTATCTCACATTCTTACTATTGAAGATACTAATAGAACGGATATTCAACCTTTTATTGGTGGATTTGATTATTTTGGTAATCTTCATCTACCAATGGAAGTTTTAGATAATTATAAGGTACCTGATTATGTACTATTATGTTATGATTGTTTTACACTATATGATTTTGATTTACAACCTGTACGATTCAAAGGAATGTTAGAAGAAGCATGGAAACATGGATATTTAGATACTATTATAGAATTTTATCTTGAACATCATAATGTGTATGATACTTATTATACTAAAGATAATCTTGATGGTGTTATAAAATTTTTAGCAGATAAAATTAAAGATACTAATAGTCCAACGTTAAAGACAGTATCATATTTAGATAAAGGTAAAGGTAAAGCATTTTAAATCTTTTTTTTTATTATCTATTTTCTAATTAACAATTTAGTTTTTATAGTATTTATTTTAAAATTTTATTTTTGTTTTATTTTTATTTTAATATTCTATATTTTATATTTGATAAATAATTGAGATATTTTTTTAGTTTAATTAATAAATTTTAAATATATATTTTTTTAGTATTTTAATTTTTGTTTTATTTTAAAATCCCCCTACATATAATATTTTTTATAAAAATCTGTTATAAATATAATTATCCCTTATAAATAATTTATATTATAATTATTTCCTATATATAAATTATTATTCCTCTTTATTAACTATAAATAATTTATTTAATATTTATATATAATTTTTGTATTACCTCTCTTTATTAAAATATAATTATTTTTGTTTTATTTTTAATTTTTTTTATTAAATAATAATAATTTAATTATTTTAATAATTTATTTTGATTTTATTAAAGGTTCCCTAAGGAATATTGCTAAATTTTTACTATGAATCTATCATTATTCTTATTTTTAATAGGTATTTTAGGGTTTATTTTAAACAGAAAAAATATTATCCTAATGATTATTGCCATAGAAATTATGCTTCTTGCTGTAACTTTATTAGTTTTAATAAGTTCATTTAGTTTTGATGATAATGTTGGTCAAACATTTAGTATTTATATTATTTCTATTGCTGGAGCAGAATCAGTAATAGGTTTAAGTATTCTTGTAGCTTTTTACCGTTTAAGAGGAAATATTTCTATTAGAACATAATGTATCTTTCAATTTTAATTTTTCCTTTATTAGCTTCTTTTGTTTCAGGTTTCTTGGGTAGAAAAATAGGTGTAACTGGATCACATATTATAACTTGTTCTAGTCTTGTAATATCATCTTTATTAGCTACTGTAGCTTTTTATGAAGTAGGTATTTGTGGATCTCCAGTTTCAATTCATTTATTTAGTTGGGTTGATTCTGAATTTATGTCTATATCATGGGAATTCTTATTTGATCAATTAACTGTATCAATGTTTATACCTGTTTTATATATTTCTACTTTAATTCATATTTATACTACTTCTTATCTTGCGGAAGATCCTCATAATCAAAGATTCTTTTCTTATCTATCTCTATTCACTTTCTTTATGTTATTATTAGTATCAGGTGCTAATTATTTTGTTATGTTTATAGGTAAAATTTCGGCCTAAAACACTGTTTATCAGGTGTTAGAATACTACTATATGCTGGAATATTATTAAAATTAAAATTTATTAATATTTTTAAATATTTTATTTTCTCTATTGATTAGAAAAGCAATATTAATTTAAATAAATATTAGAAAATTAAAAATTAATGTAAAAAATAATAATCAGCAGGAAAACTATTAATATCTAATAAATAGATATAATTTATCCTCAGAGATTCTACGTAGTAAAGGTTTTAGCCTTAAGATAGAATCCGATTATCTTTAATATTTATCAATTGAAAAAAAAAGCTTGTTTAAGATAATGCAAGAAATAATATTACAATCTTTCATTATATTAATATCTATAAAAAAATTTTCAACTAAAATTTATAAATCTAAAAAAGCTAGAAAACGAACCAATTCGGATAATCCTCTGATATTAACAGATTATCTTAAACAAGCTTTAATTGGTCTTATTTTAGGAGATGTTTCTTTAGAAAAAGCCACTACTAATAGTAATGTTAGATTAAGATTTGATCAGAGCAGTTCAATTCATTCAAGTTATCTTTACTTTTTATATAATCTGTTCAAAGATTATACTTTGACAGCACCTAAATCTACTAATAGAAAACCAGATAAACGAACTGGTAAAATTTATAATAGTCTTATATTTAAGACTAGAATGTTACCTTGTAATAATTTTTTATGGGATTTATTTTACTTGAATAATATTAAAATAGTTCCTTTAAATATACAAGAACTTTTAACTGAAGTTAGTTTAGCTTATTGGTTCATGGATGATGGAGGTTTAGGCCCAGGTGGGGAATTAATTTTACACACTAATAGTTATTCTTCAGATGAAGTTGATCTATTAATAAAAGTCTTAAAATGTAATTTTAATATACAAAGTCGTAAATCACTGAAAAAGGTAGGACAATGGATTATTATTATACCTAAAAAAGAAGTTTACAAAGTAGCTGAATTAACTGTGGATCATATGCATTCTTCCATGTTTTATAAAATAGGTAAAATTTAATATTTTTTTATTATAATCCTTTTTATTATTGATAAATAAGGTAAATTGTGGGAAGGTATTGGAGTAGTTTCTTATTTATTAATTAACTACTACTATACTAGAGTACAAGCTAACAAAGCAGCTATATTAGCTTTAACAATGAATAGAGTAGGTGATATGGGATTAAGTATAGGATTTTTTGCTATTTTTGCATTATTTGGTTCTGTAGATTATGCTACTATTTTTAGTTTAGCTCCATTTATGAATGAAACAGCTATTACTATTATTAGTTTATTATTGTTGATGGGTGCTATGGCGAAATCAGCTCAGATTCCTTTACATTCGTGGCTTCCTGGTTCTATGGAGGCTCCAACTCCTGTTAGTGCGTTATTACATGCTGCTACTCTAGTAACAGCAGGATTATACTTATTAGTACGTTCATCACCAGTATTAGAATATAGTTCTACTGCATTATTAATTATAACTTTAGTTGGTGCAACCACAGCATTTTTTGCTGCAACTTGTGGTTTAGTACAAAATGATTTAAAAAGAATTATTGCTTTTAGTACTATAAGTCAATTAGGTTATTTCTCATATGTTTAAATAATTATAACAATACTCTTCTTCTTATCAGAAACAGCATTGATATTTTATGATAATAGCAAATTTATTTACATTAATTATGATATATCTGTTTTAGTTTTAATAAATTAGATAAAAATAAACCTTTACAGGTTACTATAGACGGTGTCAATAAAAAGTTATTAGTTTTATCAACCAAAAAAATCATAAATTAGCTATACTTAAAGTTACATTAAAAAATTGTATACTAAAAAAGTTATAGTAGTTATATACTAGTAAGAAAATAATCAATTATAGAGTTAATGTTTCAGTTATTCCATATGACCTATAAAAATTTTACCATATGCTTGAAACTCCTAAAGATTTGATTACCTTATGGTTTCTATAATGAAATAAAACTAAAAAGGTTAAAATATTAAGTATTAAACAATGGACAATAAGCAGGATATTAAATATTGATTATTAAATCAATAGATTAGTATCTTCAGAGACTACATGTGAAACCTAAAAATTAAATAATATTTTTAGGATGATATAGTCCAAATCTTTGTTAAAAGTCAAAGAATAAAATGATATGGTAATGGCTGTAGGATTATCACAACATAATGTAGCATTAATGCATGTTGTAAATCATGCTTTCTTTAAAGCATTATTATTCTTAGGTGCAGGTGCAGTAATTCATAGTTTTGCTGATGAGCAAGATGTAAGAAAAATGGGTGGATTAATAAAATTTTTACCATTTACTTATACTGCTATGTTAGTGGGTTCTTTATCATTATTAGCAACTCCATGGTTAACTGGATTCTATAGTAAAGATTTAATAATTGAATTAGCTTATGGTCAATATAGTTTTACAGGTATATATGCTTATATTTTAGGTAGTTTAACAGCAGGTTTAACTGCTTTTTATTCATTTAGATTAATAAGTTTAGTATTCTTAACTGTTCCTAATGGTATAAAAAATGTTTACTTAAATTCTCATGAATCAAATTTAGCTGTTATTATACCTTTATTTGTATTAGCTTTATTTAGTATATTCTTTGGTTTTGTATTTTCAGATTTATTTGTAGGAGTAGGAAGTGACTTCTTTGGTAATTCAATTTTTATAAATCCTAATAATATTTCTATAATTGAAGCAGAATTTAGTTTACCTTTATTAATAAAATTATTACCTTCTATTTTATCTTTATTTGGTGCTTCATTTGCTATTTATTTATATCATGTAAATCCTGAATTTGTAATTAATCTTACTGATTCTTCATTAGGACGAAATATCTATACATTTTTAAATGGAAAATATTTCTTTGATGTAATTTATAACCATTATTTTATTGCTGCTAGTTTAAAAACTGGTTATACAATATCTAAAGTTTTAGATAGAGGAGTAATTGAATTATTAGGGCCATATGGTTTAGCTTCAGCTTTAAGTAATACTGCTATGAATATAGCTAAATTAGATACTGGAGTTATAACAACTTATTCATTATATATTACTTTAGGATTATTATCATTAGTATTCTTAGTATTTGCACCAATATTAATAGATACTTCATTATTATCTGAAATTAGATTAATTATTATTTATATTGCTGCTTTATTCTTTGTTTTATTACCTAATTTTAATAAAACTATATAAAGTATTAAAATAAATATATGGCAAATTAATCAATCTATTAATATATTATAATTTATACTAGTTATATTTTATATATATTTTATTTTCTATTTATTTTTTAATTTTAATATCCCCCTATAAACTTTATTAAATTTATTAAATTATTATAACTTTAGTATTTAAAAAATATTCAATTTATAATAATATTTAATTATTTTAAAATATTTACTATTATTTATAATTTCCCATTTCAATAAATTAGATAATATATTTAATCCTTTCTAAATAAATTAGAGATTATAATTAATCAATTAGTAACAAATTAGAGAATATAATTAATCTTATATTTTTTTAATAATAATATTATTCTAATATAAAATCTATAATTCTAATATTAAATAATTAATAAAAATTATTTATATACAATATTTAATTAATGTAATTAACATTTAATTAAAGAAAATTTAAACTTAAGGTTGTGATAAATAAAAAAAATATATTCAATTAAAAAAATGATAACATTACTATTGCTTATACCAATAATAGGTTCCTTATTAATTATGCCAATTCAAGAAGATTCATTAAAAAGTCAATTAAAAATGAAAATTATAGCAATTTCAACATCTTTATTAAATTTATTTATTTCTATATTTTTATGGCTTGAATTTGATTCAAGTACTACTCAATATCAATTTGTTTATGAATTTGATCATTTAAGTTTTTGCCATTTTAATTTAGGTGTAGATGGTATATCTTTATTTTTTGTGTTATTAACAACTTTTATAACACCTATAGCTATTATATCTAATTATACGAATATTACTAAAAATTTAAAATATTTCTTAATTTCTTTCTTAATTTTAGAAACATTACAATTAGCTTTATTTTTAGTTTTAGATTTATTACTTTTTTATATTTTCTTTGAAAGTGTGTTACCTATTTTATTTATTGTTATTATTGTCTATGGTTCAGGTGAATTTAGATATAGATCAGCTAATTTATTTTTTTTATATACATTATTTGGTTCTTTATTTATGCTTTTAGCTATTCTTCAAATTTATAGTTATACAGGTTCAACTGATTTCCAATTAATTTCTTTATTTGAGATTAGTTTAGATAGTCAAAAAATTTTATGGTTATCTTTCTTTTTAGCTTTTGCTATTAAAACACCTTTATGGCCTTTTACTGGTTGGCTTTATAGAGCTCATGCTGATAGTCCATTAGCTGGTTCTATTATTTTAGCTGCTACAATTTTAAAATTTGCTACTTATGGTTATATTAGAGTTTTAATTAATTTTTTACCTGATGCTTCTAATTATTTTGGTCCTTTAGTTCAAACTATTGCTATTGTTACTTTAATTTTTGCTTCTTTAGCTACTATTGTACAACAAGATACTAAAACTCTTATTGCTTATTCTAGTATAGCTCATATGAGTATAGTTATTTTAGGTTTATTCTCTAATACTATCCAAGGTATTGAAGGAGCAATTTTATTAGCTTTAGCTCATGGATTTGTTTCTCCTGCTTTATTTATATGTGTGGGTGGAGTTATCTATGATAGAACTGGTACTAGAGTTATTAAATATATTAAAGGTTTAGCTTCTTATATGCCTATATTTTCTATAATATTTTTTATATTTACATTATGTAATACTGGAATACCTTTAAGTTTAAATTTCTTAGGTGAACAATTATCTTTAATTGGAATATGGGAAATTAATCCTATAATTTCAGCTTTAGGTGCTACAGGTATTGTTTTATCTGCATGTTATTCTATTTTCTTATATAATAGAATATCTTATGGAGTATATTCTCCTAATATGAATTCTGTATCATTATTGGACATATCTCGAAGAGAATTTGTTATACTTATTTCTTTACTGATACCTACAATTTTATTAGGTATATTCCCTAATGTTATATTAGATTCAATTCATGTATCTGTATCTACTTTATTATATAACTAATAATATTTTATTTTAAATCCCCCTACATTTTAATATTTTATAATATTAATATTTATAAATTATATAATAATATTTTTATTTAAATAACAGTTTATTAAGTTTAAATATTTTATTGATAATTTCTTTTTTTAACTAATATTATTAATCAAATAAAACAAATATTTTAATTTTAATTATTATTTCTATTAATAATTTTTTAAATAATAACCTATTATATTATTATATATTATTTAATACTTATATTTGTTTATTATTTTTATTGTTATTATTTATAATAGTTTATACTGATATTATTTATATTAAATTTTAATTATATTATTAAAGAATAATAAAAATATTATTTAAATAATATTTTAATAAGTAATTAAAACTAATGAAGGGTAGATAATATTTATTTAAATATTCTATATTATTTTTCTTAGACATTTTAAGAGAGATTTTAATATCAATAATTATATATTAAAAAACTGATTAAGATAAATTTTATTCTTCTCATTTTTATAGAATGAATAATTATTTTTATTACTTTAGATCACTATCAGATTTTGATATAACAATAAATAACTTAATTATATTTTAATTTAAATATTAGCTCATATTATATAAATTTACTATATTACTAATATTTAATATTTATTTAAATAAAAGAATAGTAAAGGAAATAATTTAATAAAAATAAAAATACATGGTAGATGATAAACTGGTTCCATCGCTCCCTTTGGGTGGGAGAGCTAGCGTGTTCGAGTCGCGCCTATCATATTTAATAATAAAATAATATAAATTTAATTAGATAAAAATATTTAAATAAATTAAGGTATCATGGCAGAGTGGTTAATGCGGGGTACTGTTAATACTTTTTTCAGAGGTTCAATTCCTCTTGATACCTAATCTTAATATTTTTTGTTATTGTTATACTTGCTTAAAAATATTTAATTATTTTAAGTAATAATTTAAAAGAATGGTATTCTATCTGAATTATATTTTATATATATTATATAATTAATTATTATAATTTAATTAATAAATGAATAAAAATAATAAAAAATAAATTATCTTTTTATGTAAAAATAATAGCGAACATGTTGAAATTTGGTAAACAATCTCCTCTTAAGCAGGAGTGGAAGTAATTCCTTAAGAGTTCGAGTCTCTTTGTTCGTAATCATTGTTTCAACGATAGTGTACATATTTATAATAATATTTTAACTTATAAAAAAAATATCTTTTATTTTGATATTTATGTTTAATAATACCCTTTATTTTTTATAATATTCTTTTTATATATAATTTCTAATTTTAAGCGAAATAGTGTAAAGGTAGCACAACAGTCTCATGATCTGTTAGATTAGGTTCAATTCCTGAGTTCGCTAAATAAATAAAATAATAATAAATAATAATAAACAAAATAATTATAAATAATAAAAATATAAAAATAAATTAGAAAAATATGATTAAAATAATATATAATAATATCAGTATATAATAATATAATAATATATATTTAATTAATTAATTTTCATTATATTTAATATATTTTAATTTGTATTAATATTAATTAAACAATTAATTTTTATTTGCTTAATTATATTAATTTTTATTTGCTTAATTATATTAATTTTTATTTTTAAAAGAGGTTTAACATTTATTAATAAATAAAATAGATTAGGTCTTTTAGTATAATGGTCGTACAGCTACCCTTCACGTAGCTAGTGTCAGTTCGATTCTGATAAAGACTACTTTTATTTTTATAAATATTTTTTCTTTAATTTTTAGTTTATAAATTTTACTCTATTTCTTAAATTTATTATTTTTTAAATATATAACGTGGAATAGTTATCATTTGGAAAGTTAAGACGATTGCTAATTGTTCGGGGCAACCCTTGGGTGTTCGACTCACCTCTATTCCGTCTATTATTTTAATAAAGTAAAATAAAAATTAATAAATTTTCAGTGTAAAATAAATTTTCAGTTTTAGGTGTTTAGTTGAGATTAGTATTTAATTATATAAATATGTTATTAAATAATATTTAATTTTTATGATATTAATTTTTAATAATATAATTTTTTCATATTTAATTAATTAATTTATAAAGAGCCGATTATGATATAGTAGAAGGTTCCAATACCATTGAATTGGTTGTTTTCTACTAATGCTAAAGAAATAGGAACCCTCTATTTAATTTTCTCTGTTTTTGCAGGTATGATTGGTACAGCTTTTTCTGTTCTTATTAGATTAGAATTATCTGCACCAGGAGTACAATTTTTACAGGGAGATCACCAACTATTCAATGTAATAATTTCTGCCCATGCGTTCATAATGATTTTCTTTATGGTTATGCCTGGTCTTGTGGGAGGTTTTGGTAATTATTTGTTACCAGTACAATGTGGAGCTCCGGATATGGCTTTCCCGAGATTAAATAATATCTCTTTCTGGTTATTACCTCCTTCATTAATTTTATTACTTGTTAGTTCATTAGTAGAAAACGGAGCAGGTAAGGATAAATATCTTGTGCCTGCACCTTAAAAAATAACACTTTTTGCTAGAAAACTAAAAAAAGGAGCTATGATACAAGATACTGCTTATTTAAATTTTAATTAAAAATACGGCTATTCTTTTGTTTTTAAGAATTGTTTTGTTACAATTCATATATCCGATCCTAATTCACCTAATATTTGGATTTTTAGTCATTAGCAGGTAATAAATAGCCTCAGAGACTGTACGTGATATAATTCATTAACCTATTAAATTAAATAAACAGTTCAGACTTAAAATTTATAGGTTTTAAAGGCTGGACTCGTAAAAAACAAAAATATTAATAAATGAAATTAAAGAAACAGTCCAAAAAAAATTTGTGTTTTATTTATAATTGTTTGACAAGGTTAGATTCTACAGTAGAATTGATTACAGCTAATTTAGTAGGAATAGCTAGTTTTCCTAGTACAGATAAATTAAGTGCATATATAGCAGCTCTAGTTGAAGGAGATGGCAGTATAAAAATACCATCTTCTTTCAGATCAGATAAAGGAAAAATTCTTTATCCTTCAGTTACAATAGTCTTTGTGGAGAAAGATTTACCTTTGGCTAATTTTTTATCTAAAATACTCAAAGGTACTGTTAATAAGGCTTCAGGTAATTGGTATGTTTTATCTATATATAAATTATCAGCATTACATGAATTTGCTCAATTAGTAAATGGTAAATTTAGAACACCTAAAATAGAGGCCCTACACCGTTTAATTAATTGGTTAAATAATTATGGTAAATTTGATAAAATAAAACATTTATCTGCAGATGAATCCAGTGTAACTTCAAATAGCTGGCTAGCAGGATTTTCTGATTGCGATTCTAACTTTCTTATTTCTTTTTCTACTTCTAATCTTGGTATTGCTAAAAACATTCGTTTAACTTATCGCTTATCTCAACGTCAAGAGTATCACCGGACATCTTCTACAGGAATTAGTTAATTACCTCTTCTTTCTACTGTAGCTACTGCATTTTACACTAAATTTACGTCCTATGAACGAAAACGTTTAAAAAGTAAGACTAACTCGACCTATACGGAAAAGGGATATTTGGTCACAGTTAGCACTTTAGCTTCTAGAATAGCATTAATTAATTATTTTTTAGAATTTCCTTTGCTTTCTAGTAAACATCTTGACTACTTAAATTGGGTTGAAGCACACGAATTAGTGAGTAGTAAACAATATCGAACTGTTGAAGGCACAACTAAATTACTAGAGCTTAAATCTTCTATGAATAATAAACGAAGTAGCTTTAATTGGGAACATTTAGATAGTTTTGTTTAAACAATGCACTAACAAAATTTTTAAATTGACAGGATGGACAGTTTATCCACCTTTATCTAGTATTCAATCTCATTCAGGTGGTAGTGTAGATTTAGCTATTTTTAGTTTACACTTAGCCGGAGTTTCATCTTTATTGGGTGCAATAAATTTTATAACTACGGTGTTAAATATGAGAACTAATGGTATGAGTTTACATAAATTGCCTTTATTTGTTTGGGCTATTTTTGTTACTGCTATATTATTATTATTATCTTTACCTGTTCTTGCCGGTGCAATTACTATGTTATTAACAGATAGAAATTTTAATACTAGTTTCTATGACCCTGCTGGAGGTGGTGACCCAGTACTTTACCAACATCTTTTCTGGTTTTTTGGTCATCCAGAGGTTTATATTTTAATTATTCCTGGATTTGGAATAGTTAGTCACATAGTATCAACATTTTCAGGTAAACCTATTTTTGGTTATCTTGGTATGGTTTATGCTATGTTCTCAATCGGAATCTTAGGATTCTTAGTATGGTCTCACCACATGTTCTCTGTTGGAATGGATGTGGATACAAGAGCTTACTTTACCGCGGCTACAATGGTAATTGCGGTTCCAACTGGAATTAAAATCTTTTCATGGTTAGCTACATTATATGGAGGTAGTTTAAGATTTACAACACCTTTAATATTTACAATTGGTTTCTTAGCTTTATTCACAATTGGTGGATTAACAGGAGTTATCTTATCTAATGCTAGTCTGGATATTGCATTACATGATACTTATTATGTAGTAGCTCACTTCCATTACGTTTTATCAATGGGTGCTGTATTTGCACTTTTTGCTGGTTTCTATTATTGGACACCAAAAATTGTTGGTAGAACATATAACGAATTTTTAGGAAAAGTTCATTTCTGGACAATGTTTATTGGTGTAAATCTTACATTTTTTCCTCAACATTTCTTAGGTTTAGCGGGTATGCCAAGAAGAATCCCAGATTATCCAGATGCTTTTGCAGGATGGAATGCTATTTCTAGTTTTGGTTCTTTAATATCTGTTTTAGCTACTGTTTTATTCGGTTATATTATTTATGATATATTTGTAAATGGTAAAGAAGTTAATAATAATCCATGGGCAGTGCCTTCATTCTTTACTTCTATTTCACAATTTGAGAATGAAACTGATTCAGCTAATACATTAGAATGGTCATTAGCTAGTCCCATTCCATTTCATGCATTTAACATGTTACCAGTGCAGTCTTAAATTTTCAACCAAATTTTATTTGTTTGTTAAATTTTTAATTAAATTATATTATAATTTATATAATTTATGCTCTTATTGTCGGTTACCCTATTTTTTATTATTTTTATAATTTTATATACAGTTTTTTAACTTTTACAATAATTCTAATATATTATTATATGTAAATTATTCTGGATTATTTGGTAAAAAAACTTAAAAAAAAAATATTCTAAAACAAAAAATTAAGAACAGAGATTTAACTTTATTAAATGAATTCTCATTATTAATTATATTTATGTATATATTTATCTTTTTCTGCTTTAGTAAGCACTAGAGCTGCTGATGCTACAATTATGACTGTTACTGTTGCAGCTGGTAAATCCATTATACAGAGTGCGCCTACTTTACAATGTAAAGTATTAGCAGCTGGTAATTCAATAATGGCAGCAACAATAATAATTAAAATTACAACTTCAGATATGAGCTCTACTTTTGGTTAAAAAAAATTTAATTTTACTGAATTAAGTTCATTATTGGCTGAATTGTTTTATATTACTGGAAACTCTGCATTAGATTTATTATTTTTAATTAAATATATACAAACTATTCAATTAACTATATTTTTTTACACTTTATATTATTTTTTTTAATTTTTAATATAAATGTAAAATTGAATATTATTTAATGAAAATATTTCCTAAAAAAATTGTAGAATTAAAAATGTGAAGTTAGCTAAAAAAACAGGTTTTATATTGTTAATTATTTTCTTATTGATATTAATTATATCTGGATATTTAGTATTTTATTATTTAGATTTCTTTTTAGTAAATTATTTTGATATTTGTGGATATTATATGAATAATAAATCAAAATAATATTTAATAATTTGATTTTTTATATAATATTTTTGTTTTATTGTTTTGTTTAATAAAAGTATGAAGTAACTTAAATTGATGATTTTATAAATATTAAGTACTTCAACAAATTAAGCGTAAAGAAACATTATAATTTAATTATAACAATGTTGATGAATATAATTCAATCTAATTTATATATAAATTCTCCATTAGAACAATTTGAAGTAACTAGTTTATTAAGTTTAGATGCACCTATTTTTGGTTATATTGGTTTAACTTTAACTAATTTAGCTTTATACTCATTTTTAATTTTTATTTTAATTGTAGGATTACATTTTATGGGAAATAATGATACTAAATTATTACCTTCTAAATGGTCTATATTATTAGAAAGTTTATTTGCAAGTATTAATTCAATGGTTAGAGAACAAATAGGTAGAGAAATTTATTTACCTTTTATTTATTCTTTATTCTTTTTCATTTTAATTGCTAATTTATTAGGTAACATCCCATATTCTTATACAATTACTACTTCAGTTATTGTATCTATTGGATTATCATTTACTATATTAATTGGTGTAACAATACTTGGATTATCTATTCATAAAATTCATTTCTTCTCATTCTTTATACCTTCTGGTACTCCTTTAGCTTTAGTTCCTTTATTAGTTTTAATTGAATTAATTAGTTATTTAGCTAGAGCTTTCTCTTTAGGTATTAGATTATTTGCTAATGTAGTAGCTGGTCACACATTACTAAAAATCTTATCTACATTCTTATATCAAATGTTCTCAGGTGGATTAATTATATTTATTGTAACTTTAGTACCTTTTGCTTTATTCTTAGCTATTACTGGTTTAGAATTAGCTGTATCATTTATACAAGCTTATGTATTTGTACTTCTTGTATGTTCTTACATTAAAGATGCTATTGAATTACATTAATAATATAAAATTTATATATTATTAATATATTATCTGTTTATATTTGTATTTAGGTTACCCTTCATTATTTAATAAATTAAATTTATATATTCTTCAAATATATTTTTTTTCTTTTTAGTAATTATAAAAGTCTAGAAAAATAGACGTAATTAAAAATAAGTATATAATATGAATAATATTAATAAATTTAATCAAATTTAATATTTCCTTCTTTAATATTTTTAAACCATTTAATTTGTGGTAATGATAAAGATTTATCTTTATTTAATAATGAATTTAAGGAATTATAATCAACTTTATTTTTATAACTTTTAACTTTTGTTATAGATTTAAGTTCTTTATTATTATCAAAGTATAATCCTCCATATACTTTAGGTGCTAAGAATGTTCCTTCAATAAAATTATATTCTAACTTCATTGAACCTAATTCTTTACCTATAAACTTAGAAGGTTATGACTTATCTATATAAATAGAATCTGTATCACTATAATATAAATTATAATCACTATTATTCTTAAATTGAGTCATATGAATTCTTGAATATGCAGTAATAGCCGAAGCTATACCAATAGAAATATTAGAATGAGTTTCGTTAGAAAGCATTATATTACTTTTAATGTTATTATCAAAATAAGAAATTAATGATTTATTATTATCTAAAGAAATTATATTGTTAATAGTATATTTATCAATATAATTATATAATTCCTCATCATTTATAATATTATTAATATTTAATATTTCATTCATACCAAATCTACCGTATAAACTATTCATTAATAGTTTAGAGATTAGATACATTGGATCATCTTTATTAGATGCTTTTTTAATTTCATATAAATCTGAAATATATTCATTAAATATATTAGCTTTATCAAAAGTATATCCTCTTAATATTTCAAATTTGTAACCATATTTTTTAGCATTAAACATTTCTTCTGAAAATATCATAGCTGTCTATGTTCCTAAAGGAGATAAAGTTCTTATACCATTACCTGTATCTAATTTAGTTTGTAATATTAGATGTTTTAAATTTTTAGGTGTACTAATTATACATTCAAAAAATCCAAATGCTTTAGGATTAATTTTAAGAATATTTCCTTCAAATAATGTTATATTACCAACAGGCATATTCATATTATTCATAACATAAGGATATAATGAATTAACATCATAACATCTAATATTTTCACCAAATGGAATATACATATCAGTAGATCCTCCTGTAAAGGATTTACTAATATCATTAAATATTTTACCTGGTAATAACGGGATAGGGTAATCTTTTAAATAATTACATCTATATAATCCAAAGGCTAATGAAGGTAGAGTAGGATAATTACGAATATTAATAGAATATTTATCAAATATTAAATTATTAAAGTTATAAATTACTTGATATAAACTAATACAATCTTGATTACAATATTTAATAGTTTCATTTTTCAATGACCATTGTTTATTAAAATTTTTAATGTATTCATTATATTGTTCAATACTTAAATTAATAAAATATTTTATTAATAGGAGTTAATTTTTATTTTTACTGTTACTATATTTATTTAATGTTAAATTTAATTTATTATTTTACTATAAAAAAAAAAAATAATAAATATAAAAATTATAATTAAAAGAGAGTTAGATATTTAAAACTGGGATTAATTCTTTATTAATAATAAAGTTTAATTTAGAGAAGATTCAAGGTTATATTAAATATATTCTTTTTAACAAAATAATTTGCGGATATTCTTCAAGAAAATTTAAATTTATTTATAAAAATCTAACACTTAAGTCTGTTATTGCTAACAAATAAATAAATATGAAAAATTTAAGATTCCTATATTTTACCTATAAAAATTTAGATCAAAACAGTTTAATATAAAATTAATAAATTTATATGTATTTAAATATATTAAAAATATTTAAATTTATTATATGTATTATAACAACATTAGTTCTATAGATATTCTAACTCATACAATAATAAATAAACATAAAAATATGTATTAATTATATTAATCTTTTTTTATATAATTTATTAAGCTGAAATAGTTTAATCGGTTAAAACATACCATTCATGACGGTAGAACAAAGGTTCGATTCCTTTTTTTAGCTTTATTTCATAAATTTTTGTTTTTAATAATTATTAAATATTTAAATTAATTAATTAAATATTAATATATTCTATTTTAAAGGGTAAAATCAGAGATTTGAACTCTGAACATCGTCGCCACAAGACGTCATTTTGCCAATTAAACTAATCTTACCTCTTTTATTATAATTTTTATTATCTTAATTTATTTTAAATTAATTATCAAAAAAAAATAATCTAATTAGAATTTCTTTAGTTATATTTAAATTATTTAATATTATTTAATTTTATTTAAATTAATTAAAAAACAAAAATTTAGTTATATTAATTTAATTTTAATTAAAATTTTACTTAAAATATTAAAAAAATAATAATAAAAATAATTATAAAAGTATCGATGACAATATTGTTTTAACATCAAACAAAAATTTAATTTATAAGTATTTTAAAGGGGTTATTAAGGATAACTAGCAAATTTATAAAAAAGGAGGCAAAAGCCAAAAGCCATCAATACAGAAAAAAATATTATAATATTTTTATATTTATTATATATGGATTCTGTTTGCGAGAATGTGGCGATCCTAAGGGAAACCTTATTATTATTACTTCCCGAAGTAAAACATTTCATTAGGGAAAGGAAAGGAAATCAACCGAGACTCCGAAAGTAATGGTGAGTGAAATCGGATTAGCCTGATTTATTTATATAAAATAAAAAGCGATTACAAATATATTAAATTTTATTCTTATTTAAAGATAAAAATAAGTTAAAGTTAAAATTTGGTGAAAGTGGAATTTCATTTAAAATAATTTAATAAATATAATATATTATTAGTATAAGTAAATATAAATTATGTTAAAGTTAAATTTTCATAATTAATTACTTATTGGCTGAATGTTTTTTTAAGCAGGTCCATATAAAAGGTGTCAAAAGCCCTGTATTTTTTATATAAATAAAAATGAATTATATTATATAATATCAACAATATATATAATAATATTTCAATAATCAAGTACGATGAGAGATAACTTGTCGGAATATAGGGGAACCATCCTCTAAGGCTAAGTATTATAAATTTAGCGATAGTGAAAAAGTACCGTGAGGGAAAAGTTGAAAAGTGTGAGGGTAAGTGATTATTAGATATAACTAGAAATAATATATTAAAAATTATAACCCTTGAAAGTAAATAACGCAGTGAAATAGACTTGAATTAGTAACTCTATAAGCAGTCGAAATTTCTTTAAAAATAAAACGAGAGATGACGGCGTACCTTTTGCATAATGGGTCAGCAAGTTAATAGGAGTAGCAAGGTTAAAAACCTTAGCGAAAGCGACTGGATCTTAAAGATATTGGGTAAGTTACTTCTATTAGACCCGAAGCCAGGTGATCTTTCTAGGACCAGATTATAATGGATCGAACGGGTGAATGTTGCATAATTCTCCGAAGAGTCCTTGAAAGCGGCGAAATACCAATCTGACCTGGTGATAGCTGGTTTTCTACGAAACATATTTAAGTATGACATCTACACAAAATTTATGGAGGTACAGCACGGCAATTCCCAACAAGTTTTAGATTAGAAAATTTTTATAAAATTCTTTAATTTATTAGGAGTTTAGGTTGCGGGGACCTCGAAAATCTTACCAATGGAAGTGAAACTCGGAATTACATAAATTGGTGGTAGATATTCAGACTGCTCATGCTAAGTTGGGTAGTCAAGACGGAAACAGCCGAGAACACATGATTAAGGTCCCAAATGATTATTAAGTGAAATAAAGGAAGTAACAAATTGAATGCAGCTGTAAAGTGAGCCTGGTAGTAGCTACTTATAATGATCGTGTAACAACGCATCAGCCCTTAGAGTGTTGCGCCGAAAATTCAACGGGTCTTAAATAATCAACCGATATCGTGTTAATTTTAAATAAAAATTTATTATTTGTTTATTATTTTTATAGACAAATATATCTTAAACTTTTTATAAATAATTAATTATACAAAATTTAATCTTGAAAAAAAAAATAATTATTATTTAATTAAATTATTTTAAAATTAATATAAATTAGTTTAATATTTCCCATTTTTATGAAATATATTAATAATAAAATAATAAATTTATTTTATAAATAACAAATTTTTTTAATAGTTTAAAGTATAATAAAAATATAATTTATAATTAGATTTTTATATTGTTAATATATTTTATTTATCTTAATTTAATATATTATCTTTATTTTATTTAAAATCTAGGTAGTAGAACATTCAGATAGTTTCAATCCCCATGATTAACAGTGTTTCATTGTTCATAGGAATCTGAAGAGATAATGCTGACATGAGTAACGCAAAAAGAAAGAAGAAATTAGATCGAGAGGTCTTTTAAGATTTAAACTTTCTCGCCGAATACGAAAGGGTTATTAGCTAAAGATTAATTCAACTAATGTTATAGCGGTCTCTAAGGTACAAAACCAATGTTTTGTCTGATGAGTTCAACTTTGAAAGTCCACAGGGAGATTATTAATAAATAACACAGAATAGTAATGAAAATATTGAATATAATTAATTTAAACAATTGTTTTTATTAGTTTAGCAATATTCTTATGAAAAGAAAATTAATTTCTGAAAATGTAAGTGATTTTTAAAATTAATATTGAATTGTTTTGATAAACTTAGTTTAATTTAATAGTAAACTTAGTTGTTATTTTTAATAAAATTGGGACCAGGAAAAAAATGTTTGAATAACTCAATTTGTAGAAAATAATTTAGAACTAAACTTTTAGTTTATCTATCAAAAAATATATATTCTAATAAATTTTAGATTTACTCTAATAGTCTAAGAGTTAATTTTAATTTTATTTTTATATTTAGTTTAGTCAAAAGAATTTAATTTTAGGTGTGAACCTGAATTGTCTTTATTTATTTTTTATATTAAAAAAATTTTAATTACAAATTGAGCCTACCGTACCCTAAACCGACACAGGTTCGTAGGTAGAGTATACTAAGGCGTAGAGCTAAAAGTTGTTAAGGAACTCGGCAAATTAACCTCATAAGTTCGACGACAAGAGGAACCATTTTTAAGAAATTAATAACTCCATTAAATTTTATTAATCTCTTTTGTGGTGGCACAAAATCGGAAGCCCCGACTGTTTACTAAAAACACAGCTATCTGCAACGATGTAAATCATAGTATAGGTAGTGAGGTTTGCCCGATGCCATTAATATAAGAGAAGTGATGGGTAACTGTTAATTATCGAAAATCTGGTTAATAGCGGTCTTAACTATGAGGATCCTAAGGTAGCAAAATAAATTGGCCATTAAATGTGGTCCGGTATCAATAATTTAACGATGGCTTCACTGTCTCTACAACTTGCTCAGTGAAATTGAATTACCCGTGCAGATGCGGGTTGCCACCAGGGGGACGGGAAGACCCTATGCAGCTTCTACTGTAGTTAATCATCATATTAATCTAGAACAACCTTAGTCAATAGAAAATAGGAATGTCGATAGACAAAAAATGGAATACCTTAAGTCTAGGGTTGGGTTAATGTTTACCTTTTTAATTAAAAAAACTAAAATGGGAGAGCTGATTGATTGGCAGTTTGACTGGGGCGGTCGTCTTTAATAGAGTAGCAAAGTACATCCAAATATAAAATTAAATAAAAATATTTACTATTAATAATATTAATGTGTAAATATTCTCACAAACATTATATTGCTGTAAATTTTTTAATTTACTTTAACATCAATTTTTATTTTTTGTTTTTATAAGGTATAGCTAGAAGTTGAATGGAGATCAATTAACCAGTGATAAGGTTATGGAGGGTGCAATGGCGGTAAGCATGCTTAACTGATAGACTTAAAAGTCGCACAGATACGTAAGTAGGGCATAGTGACCCCTCGCTATATTATGGAATAGACGGGGATCAATTGATAAAAGTTACGCTAGGGATAACTTGTTGTCCTCCTTATTAATTAAATAATAAGGTAAAAAACTGGGTGAATTGACAAAGAAAACTTAAATATAAAGTTAATTTGCAGCGAAGCTTATCTTAGCATCATTAAAAACAAAATTAAAATATTTTAATAGTAAGATAAGAACGTTCAACGACTAGAAAGTGAGTAATGCTTACAATAATCTTTCCACGAGTGCCCAGCATCTAATTTCTATATACAATATTTAATTAGTGTAATTAACATTTAATTAAAGAAAATTTAAACTTAAGGTTGTGATAAATAAAAAAAACTTTTATAAACAAAATGAATAAAATTAACAAATCTTGTATAATAGGTAAAAGTCCAAATAGTAAATTAATGAGAGAGTATAAAGCATCTTTATTTTCTTTAAATAAAATTCAGTATGAGGCATCAATTGGTTTAATGTTAGGTGATGCTAGTTTACAAACTCAAAACAAAGGTAAAAGTTATAGAATGAAATTTGAATGGGGTAATAAACAATTAGCTTATTCTACTCATGTTTTTAATCTATTTGATGAATGGGTATTGTCTGTTCCTCATAAAAAGGAAAGATATAGCCCTAAAGGAAATCTTGTAATTAATTGGGGCTTTCAAACTATTAGTCATAATGCCTTTAATTTTTTAGCTGAACTGTTTATTGATAATAATAAAAAAAGTGTTAAGATTAATTTAATAAAAAATCATTTAACGGCTAGAGGTTTAGCTTATTGGTTCATGGATGATGGTGGTAAATTAGATTACAATTTAAATTCTAAAAATACTAGTGTTGTATTAAATACTCAAAGTTTTTCAGAATCTGAAGTAAGTCAAATGATTAAAGAATTGAATGACAAATTTAGATTAAACTGTAATATTCGAGAAAACAAAGGTAAAAAAGTAATTGTAATAAAATCTGAAAATTATCCACTTTTTTTAGACTTGATTAAACCTTATATTATAGCTGAAATGAAGTTTAAATTACCTAAAATTTATTAATCTAAATCGCATAGTTAACAATTTATATTTTAAATTATAATAAGAAAAATATTTTGTAAGAAAAGATGAAGACATAGTCTGAACAGTAACGTGAGTTACTGGAGTAATAATATTTATAATTATTACATAACAATAATTTGAACAGGCTGATAGCCGGCGAGAGTACACATTGTCCCGGCTGTTTGGCACCTCGATGTCGACTTATCCTATCCTCCGGGGGAAGAAGCTTGGAAGGGTTCGGCTGTTCGCCGATTAAAAGGTTACATGAGTTGGGTTTAATACGACGTGAGTCAGTATGGTCCCTATCTTCTGGTGGGACAAATAGTAAAAAGGGGGAGACCTTCTAGTACGAAAGGACCAATAGGATGTGTTTCTCTAGTGTACCAATTGTTGAAAATGAACTTTAAAAACTTGAAGGCAAAAGTAAAGCGGATATTGTGATTAATTGGCATAGTTGGGTAGCCACAAACATATTAGATAAGAGCTGATTGTATATAAAGCACGAAACTATCCCCTAGATACTATCATGGATTTCTCTTTATCTCTATCTTTGGAGGATTGATAGGTATTCCTATCTTATCAAATATTTCTTGTAATCTTTTCAATAAAGTTATATTTTAATTTATTTTCTATATAACAAATAATGAAAATTATTAAAAAAAAAGTTTATGTTTATTGAAGAGAAAAAAATATTAGAAATAATATTTATTCTTAATATAAATATATATTTTTAATAACCATTATTTAAATAGTGCAATAAAATTTTATATAATATTTTATTGAATTTAAGATAGAATTGTATTATAATTTAATATGTTTAATCTTATTATATATAATATGGTAAAGAGTTGGGAAAAATCCAAATAAATTAAGAAATAGAACATTTCTTTAATAGGATGCAAATGAATTCACTGTAAAGTGTAAAGTTTAGCATTACTAATTATTTAATTGACTTGATGTTATAGGTTGAAACTAAAAATATACTATCACGTATGAAAATATAACATATATTAATTTATTTTTATTATAATTAAAAAATAATTTTTAATATTATATGTTTTTATTATATATAATTTTTTATTATTAGTCAAAAAATAAAGAAAATTTAAGAAAAATAAAGAAGTGGGCTGGAAGGTAAAGCAAATAATATTATATTAGGTATAAAATTAATATATTATTAAATTAGAAAAGGTTCGAATCCTTTACTTCTTGGATTTTATTATAAAGAAACTTAAATTTAAAAATTTAAATTATAATAAGAGAATTGATTAAGATTAATCTTAGGATACCTATTAACATTTATTTTAAATGTTAAATATATATATAATTAAATAAAATAATAATTAAAAAAATTTAATTTTTTTTTTATATATATGATAATGTAATTAAATAAAATAATTACAAGGTATTTAGATCATAAAATTTTTATAATTAAATTTTATTGATGAAAAAGTAAACTAAGACTGAGTATATTTTCTAAATATTAAATGTTAAAAAATATTTCAATTTTTAATACTATATTTAATGACGCTCCACAACCTTGGCAAATTAGTTTCCAAGATAGTGCTGCTCCAGCATTTACAGGAATTGTAGAATTACATAATACAATTTTCTTCTATTTAATTATTACTTGTGTAGGAGTTTTCTGGATTTTAGGTTCAGTAATGTACTACTATAATTCAAAAAATTCACCTATCGTACACAAATACTTAAATCATGGGACATTAATTGAATTAATATGGACAATAACTCCAGCATTAATCTTAATTGTTATTGCTTTCCCTAGTTTTAGATTACTTTATTTATTAGATGAAGTAACATCACCAACAATTACTATAAAAGTAGTTGGTCACCAATGGTACTGGTCTTACGAATATAGTGATTATGTGAATGAAAATGGAAATTCTGTTGAATTTGATTCTTATATGATACCTGAATCTGATCTTGAATTAGGTCAATTAAGACTTCTAGATGTTGATAATAAAATGGTTATACCTGTAGATTGCCACATTAGATTAATAGTAACTGGTGCTGATGTAATTCATTCTTTTGCAGTACCTTCATTAGGACTAAAAATTGATGCTACACCTGGACGATTAAATCAATCATCTATATTAGCTGAAAGAACAGGAACATTCTATGGACAATGTTCAGAAATATGTGGAGTTTGGCACGGATTCATGCCAATAGCCGTAGAAGCTGTTTCAGTTCAAGATTATTTAGCATGGATAGATTCTGTTTAATTAATCAGTTAAAATAAAAATTTGTAAATAAATTTTATTATAAATATAATAAACATAAATAATTTTATTATTTTTATTAATATAATTACATTATTTTATAATTTTTTAATAGTTAGAATTATACGAAAAAAACTTACAACTTATAATAATTATTATCTTATTTATTTTTTTAATATCACCCTTTTTATAGTTAAATTTATTTTAATTCATATTATTTATAAATTTATTGGTTTTATATTACAAAAATTTGTAAAAGAAGACTTATTTTGATTAAGCTTTTTAATTTAATAAAATAACAAATTAATTTAATAAAAAAAATAATATATTAATTTTAAAATAAAAAAAATAACATATTAATTAATTAAAAGGGGGAATCTGATAATGGTAATCAGTTGTATTTGCATTACAAATATGATAGTTCGAATCTATCTTTCTCCAATATGAAAAATTTAATTTATAGTTATAAATTAAAAAAGTTTATTATTATAATAGCCTCGGTGGCTCAATGGTTAAAGCGTTCGTCTGAAGATCGAAAAACAGTGGTTCGATTCCATTCCGGGGCAAATAAAAATAAGATATAAATATGTTTTTATTAATATATAAGAAATAATGTTAATATAAATAAATTCAGTAATATACTTTTGTTATATTATAAAATTTTTATTATTAAATAATATAACAAATTTAATTAAGTTAACATAGCCGGAATAGTTTAATAGGTAAAACGAATTCCTTGTAAGATTTAAATATTGGTTCGATTCCAGTTTTCGGCAATAATATAAAAAATATAATAATATATATTATTGGAGTAATAAAATAAATATGTTGTGTAATAAAAGAAATAATAATGATTTTATTCAATCAAAGTTTAAAATTTTATTTTAATAACTAACTTAATGTTATGATTTTTTAAGTATTAAGTAGTTAAAGCAAATTAAGCGTATAGAATGATTAAGTATTTTAATAATCATAATGAATTTTTTTCAATAAATGAATAAAATGGTTAAAAGCAAAGTAATATTTAGTCAAGTAATAGTAGATATAATAAATGGTATGTTACTAGGAAATGCATATTTGTCTAAAAGATGAAGAAAAAATGCACACATACGATTTGATAAATCTAATAAATATTTTATAGATCATTTATATAATCAATTAAAAACTTTAGTAAAAACTGGACCTAAAGAAGTAAAAAGATTACATAAAAAATACAATAAAACTTATACTTCTTATTATTTTAACACTTTAACTTTTCCTTATTTTACGGAAATATACTCAAATTGGTATATAATAATTAACAATAAAAATGTAAAAATTCTACTCCCAAAATAAAGAAGAACTATTAACATCTCGTGCTATAGCATATTGGATTATGTTTGATGATTATTACCATAAAACTAATAAAATTATTATAATTAGTACAGATTCATTTAATTTAAATGAAGTAAATACTTTACGATATATATTATTATCTAAATATAATATTAAAAGTACTAGATACTTAAATGGTCATAAATATAAAAAACAAAATATATAATTTTTATATCTAAAAAAAAGCTATTAATTTAACAATGTTTATATTACCTTATTTACCTGATTTTATATTCTATAAAGTAGTTGTTTAAGATAAGAATTAATTTTTAATATCCTCCTAATCTAAAATAAAATAAAAATATTTATTAATCCAGATGAACCTGATTTTAATATTATATCTTTGTATAATCACTAAAATATGTTATGTAATAAATATATTTATATTGAGATTAATAAAAGAAGATCAATGATAGAATGAGTTGTAGTTTAATTGGAAAAACACCATTTTTTGGTAATGGCTTATATCAGTTCGAATCTGGTCAACTCAGTTAAGTTATTCAATTAATTTTTATTAAACTAAACATTTATATTCTAAAAAATACAAGTAAAATTTTATTAATTTAAAAATTGTTTGTATTTTATTTGTTAAAATTGATTATATTTTTTTTTTTTTTAATAAATAATCTTTTGATTATTAGGAAACAGAACTCGAGTGGTTGAGTGTCTCCCTTTTAAGGTGAAAGTCCCGGTTCAAACCCGGGTGTTTCCTAACATAAACCACAATAATTATAAATTTAAGTAACAAAATAAATTTATAATAATAGTAATTCTATTTTAATTATAACAAAATAATAATATAATAATTGTATTTAAAATATTAAATCATAATAGTAAGAATTTTATTTTTATAATTTATTTACTATAAATAATTTTTTATAGACTTTACATTTTCTAAATTAACTTTATTTAATAAATTTATTTAAGATTATATTATTTATTTAATTATATTTTTCATAAGAATAATTATATTAACTAAGATTAATAATAATAATTATATTTATTTTAATATTTAGTTATTTTTTATTTTTCATTTAAAAGAATGAGCTAACAATTTTAAAATTTATTATAATATTAGGAATACTTTATTAAAATATAATATAAATTTTTAATTGAATACAAAATAATTATTTGTATTTATACTAATCTTTAGCTTTAAAATGTACAATAATTATATTAAGTTAGGTATTCCTTAATTAAACATTATATAAATCTAGAAAATAATACATATTGTAATTATTATATATAATGAATTATTGAAATTAATAAATAAATAAAGTAATTATTCTAGAGAGTTTTTAACTCACTTTATTTTTTTTTTTCTTTAGCCATATATTAAGTCTAGAAAAATAGACACTAAAAATAAAAATAAAAATTAAAATCAATGCAAAATAAAAAAATCAAAATGTTAAATTATTTCGACAGTGCTTTAAAATCTAAATTAAATACTGAATATAAAGGTAAAAGTTCATTAGATATAATAAGTAATATAAGTGAATATAACAAATATATACCATTTAATACTAAATTAAATAATAAATTATTTTTATTAAAAAAAATTGAAAGAAATTTAATGAATTCAAATAAAAATATATTAACTGATAATAAAACAAATATAATCACTAATATTAAAAAAGATTTAAATAATAAAAATAATATAATGATACCTAGAAACAAAGAAATTTTTAATAATCAAATTAATCAAAATTTAATAACTAGAATAAAAAATATTAATACTAATTTTAAAAATAATATAAATTTACCTTTAAATATTATAGGTAAACCAGCTCTGTTAAAAAAAAATATAAATTATTTAAGTTTAATAACAACCTTTAATCCAGAAGTAGCTAAAGTTAAAAATACTGTATTTAATTTTAATTTAACTAATAATAAATTATTAAAAAATGTTTATACTATTTTAGATTATTCATTTAAATCAATGTCTAGTTTAATTAGTAAACCTTATTTATATATTAATCAAGATAAAATTATTATTCATTTATTTTTTTACAAAAAAGTTCTTCCTAAATTTAAATTATTTAGACAAAAGTGGAATAGAAACAAATTGGGTATACATGCTCAGAAAGGAAGTATTAAAGCAATTAAAGATAATCAAAAATTACCATTTTTAACTTTAAATAGAAGCAAACTAGAAAACTTATGTGCATTGTTAAGTAAAATTTTCAATAAACCAGTTGAATTAGAATTAACTCAGTTACATAGAATTTATCATGAACCTAATATTTTAGTTAATGCTTTAGGATCAATTGTTAATAGAATTAAATTAAGAAGAATTTTAAAGAGATTATTTAAAGCTATTATTATTAAAAATCCTACAAGATTGATTAATAGAAAAAGATTCTCTGTTATTCCTTGTGTTTTAGCTGGTCTTAGTGTTAAAGTTGCTGGGAGAGTTATGACTCAAAGAGTAGTTCCTAGAAAAACGGTTAAATTTACTCAAAAGGGAAGTTTATCTAGAACTAAATCTATATTTGTAGAAAATGCAAGATTTACTAATAAAAATAAAAGAGGATCATTTAGTATTACTGTAACATCAGGTTACTTCTTATAATTTCTTTATTATTAAAATAAAATTGTTATTTATTGAGATTACCCTTTCACTTAATAATATATTAACTTTTTAATATTTAATATTTAAATATATAACAAGATCATCCTTTCACTTAATAATATATTAACTTTTTAATATATAACAATTTTTTATTTATTATTTAAATTAATTTATGATTTTATTAAATTTTTAATGAGTTATACTTTAATTTTTTAATATAATAAAAATAAATGAATTCATTTTTGGCAGTAAAATTATTTTTTTATAATATATTTTTATTAAATTATTATTTTACAGAGGTTCAATTCCTCTTGGGTTCTTCGCAACTCAATTAAGTTCTTTTAGAGTTATAGCGATTTATATTTTTTTATATTTTAATATATTAAATTATATTTTTAACAATTAATTTATTTTTTATAGTATAAATTTTTGTTTAGATTTAGATTAATGTTCTTTTGAACTCTGCTTTTAATTATTATTTAAAAGTCATATATTCTAGGTAAAACCTACTTTAGCTTATTATTTTTAATTAATAAAAATTAATATTAATAAATCTTCTGTTTACAGCCTTTAGTCGTATTATAATTTAATATATAAACAAATTATTTTATTAATAAATTATAATAATTCGAGCGTTATTACGTAGGCTACAAATAAAAATTACTATAAATTATGAAAAATATTCTTATAAATATATTAGCTTTTGGTACATTGTTATCTAGTATTTTAGTTATTACTTCTAAAAATCCAGTTATTGCTGTAATATTTTTAATCTCAGTATTTTGTAATGCAGCTGGTTATTTAATATTATTAGGTGTAGGATTTATTGGAATATCTTATATTTTACTTTATGTTGGTGCTATTACAGTTTTATTCCTTTTTGTTATTATGATGATCAATATTAAATTAACTGATATATTAGAAACTGGTTCTCAATATACTAAAAATTTTCCATTAGCATTAGCTATAGGATCATTATTTATTTATGAAATCTTTACTATAATGCCATTTACATTTAATAATGTTTCTGCTTTATCTTCTTTATTAGAATTATTAACTAATTTAAATAATTTATTGTTGAATTCTGATACTTCTTCATTTGTTAATGTTTTAAATACATTTAATCCTAATGTGGCAGATATAACTATTACTAATTTCTTACATATTGAAGCTATAGGACATGGACTATATACTTATGGTGCTTCTTTATTAATTATTTGTAGTGTAATCTTATTACTTTCTATGACTGCACCTATTTTCATATCTAGAAAATCTAATTTTTAATTCTATAACCCCCTTCCATATTTAGTTAAATTAAAAAATAATATTTCTTTTTAATATATTAGAATATAATTAAGATTAATTTTATATTTAATTTTAAAATAATTATATGATTATTATTAATTTTATATTAAATTATATTTTAAATTTAGAGTTATTTTCTAAAATTTATTTAGGTTTAATTAAATAATAATTATTATTTTTTTAATCATCCTATTTAAATTTAATTGTTAAAAAAATTATTTAGTTAAATTTTTACTTTTTTAATTTAAATAAAATTACAATAAATATTTTAAAAGAGTATATTATTTGAATTATAAGGTATGTTAGACGCTATCACTAAAGATTAAATATATTTATTATGTTAGCAGCTGCAAAATACATTGGAGCAGGTTTAGCTTGCTCAGGTTTAATCGGAGCTGGAGCCGGAATCGGTTTAATCTTCTCTGCATTAATCGCATCAACAGCTAGAAATCCTCAATTAAGAGGACAATTATTCGGTTACGCAATTTTAGGATTCGCTTTAGCTGAAGCTACAGGATTATTCTCATTAATGATTGCTTTCTTATTACTTTACTCATAATTTTTATATTAAAGTAATTAAGTTTTAATTATTAAAAAATAAAAATTATTCTATTTTTATGTTACCCACTAATTTACCCCCCTTATTTATAAATCTAATCTTAGTATTAATAAAATTTATAAATCTAATTATAATTAATTTTAATAAATTATTTTATTTATATTATTATTTATTATTAAAATAAGTTAATTATTAAAGTAATTTTAATTAAGTAATTTATATATCTGTAAAATTTTTAATTAACTAGAATTTTATTTTATATGTGGTAAAAGAATATAATGTACTTAATAAAATAAAATATTATAGCGAGTATAGTTAAGTTGGTATAGCCTCTACCTTCCAAGTAGATATCATCAGTTCGAATCTGATTACTCGTAAAGAAAAATATTTTTTTAATATTTAAAATTTTTAATATTTTAAATTTAATACTGAACTTAAAGTTTAATTAATTTAGTATTAAGTACCAAATAATTATAAAATACAAAATAAATATTTATTATTATTATTAATTAGTAATAAGAATTTTTAAATAGTATATATTATATATATTTTATTATTTTAAATTAAATTACAATTTCTTATATCTTAATAATAGATATTAGATACCCTCAATATCTCATTTATTGAAAAGTTTATGATTATATTCATAATTTTTCTTATGTTTGATTTATTAAATTATGTTTAATTATTAAGCAGAGATAGTTCTTCAATATATAATATATATTTTATATATAAGAGCCTAAATATATTATATTTATAAAAATAATGCCTCAATTAATACCTTTTTACTTTGTAAATCAACTATCATTTTCATTTTTAACTTTAATTGCGTTAATTTATATTTTCTCTAAATATATTTTACCTTTATTTACATTCCAACAAGTAATAAGAATGTATATAACTAAATTAAGTAATAAATCATAATTATTGAAATAATACCCCCCCCTACCCCCTTATTCTTATTTTATTAAAAAATTATATTTATAAATAAAAATTATATACAAATAAACTATTATTTAAATCAATTATAACTAAAAGAAATATAATAATAAAAATATTATGTTAATTATTTTATAAAAAATTTAATACAAAAAAAATATATTATTTATTATTAAGTATAAAGAGCGTAGTATTAATTGGTTAGTATGGCGATCTCCAAAATCATCGGTAGGTGTTCGAATCACCTCGCTCTTGGCAGTATATAAATTTTATTTTTTAAAAATAAAATTTTAATTATTTAAAAGTATGTAGATAGTGAGTGTATTTTTAAGAGATTAACAACGGGTACTTTAAGGTTTGTTACTTTATTTTGCGCAATGACACAAAACGCTGAAATATCACTTTTTTGTGTTGTGTTTTCATTTTTAAAAACTACTAGTTAGGATAATATTAATTATTTTGGGGTTTAGAACCAAGATATTATTAAGTTATGGTAATATAGTTTATTTTTATTTTTTTTAATTTAAGTTAATTTATTATATTTTTAGATTAAATTTATTTTAAAAGAAGATATAAAAATTCCTCCGGAAATTTATTAATTTTTTAATAACGAGAGATTAAATTTTTATATTTAAAACAAATTTTAACAAACAAAAATGAGAAACAATTTAAATAAACTACAACTATTACAATTATTACAATCTAATATCTGGTTTAATTATTTTATTTCTATTGATAAAAAATTATTAAATATAAATTTAATTAAACTATCATTAATTAAATTTTGGTATGAAATTATGAATAATATTGATAATAAAATGGTTATCTTATTATTTAGAATACAATTCGAAGATAAAACCTTTAGAACTATTGGTAATTTACAAAAAATAAAATTAAATGATTTTAATATACTATATAATTTATTAACTAGTTTATTAACTATTTTAAGTGATGAATATAAAAATTTAGCTATAATTAATATAGTATTTAGTTATAAAATTATTGATACAGATAATAAAGTATCTAAAATTGATAATAATAATATTTTTAAAACTAATAAAATACCAACATTTAAATTTTATGGTTATAATTTACCTTTAACTATAGATATTACAAAATGGGGAACAATATTATCTCAAGATAATAATCATTATTTAATTAAAAGATCTAATTCTGATTTATTATATGATATAACAATTGAACCTTTATGGAATATTATTAAAATATTAGATTCTAATAATAATATAATATTAACATTTAAAGATATTTCAGATATTAATGATAAAAATTCTTTTACTAGAATTATTAATAACCAAAAATATTATTTTAAAAATGGTGAATTAATTCTTAAGATATTAAATAAATCTAATAATATATTAAAACCTTTAAAAATAGATAAAAAATTAAATAATAATTTTATTACTTTAGATATTGAAACTCAAACTATTAATAATATAATAACACCTTATTGTATATGTTTCTTTGATGGTAAATCTTCTAAATCTTTTTATTTAAGTGATTATAAAGATCATAATGAAATGTTAACATTTGCTATCGCTTCATTATTAAAAAGAAAATATAATGGTTATAAAATATATGTACATAATTTATCTAATTTTGATGGTATATTTATACTTAAAATATTATCTTCTATTGAAAATATTAAAATATTTCCTATTATTAAAGACAATAAGATGATTAATATTAAATTAACTTACGATGGAATTAATAATTATAGTAGATCATTTAGAGATTCTTTATTAATGTTACCTAGTTCTCTAAGAAAATTGTCTAAACAATTTAATGTTGAGAATAAAACTATATTTCCATATAACTTTGTTAATGATCAATATAATAAGAACATTAATTTAAATTATATAGGTAAAGTACCTAGTTTTAAATATTTTAATGATTTAAATATTGAGGAATATAATCAATATATTAAAAATTTTAATAAACAATGGTCATTAAAAGATGAAACTATTAAATATTGTAATCAAGATTGTATCTCTTTATATCAAGTTATTGAAAAATTTAATGATTCTATATTTAATCAATTTTCAATTAATATCCATAAATTTCCTACATTACCTAGTCTAGCTTTCGGTATTTATAGAGCACATTACTTAAAAGATTACCCTATCCCACTATTATCTGGTAAAATATTTAATGACATTAGTAAATCATTTACAGGAGGATCTACAGATATGTTTAAACCATTTGGTATTAATTTATTTAGTTATGATGTAAATTCTTTATATCCTTATGTTATGAATAATATGGATATGCCTATTGGTAATATGACATTATTTGAAGGTAATATATTAAAAATTGATACTAAACCTTTTGGTTTCTTTGAATGTAAAGTAATAGCACCTAAAAATTTAAAACATCCAATATTACAAACTAAATTTGATACTGGTCAAGGTATAAGAACTATTTCACCTTTAGGTAAATGGACTGGTACTTATTTTAGTGAAGAAATGTTTAATGCAATGAAATTTGGTTATACATTTAAAATATTATCTGGTTATATTTTTGATCAAGATAATATTTTTGAAAATTATGTTACAGATCTATATGAAATTAAAAAAGCACATTCTAAAGATGATCCAATGTATCTAATTAGTAAATTATTATTAAATTCTTTATATGGTAGATTTGGTATGGATTATAAATTAAATACTCATAATATTATTGAAGGTGAGGAATTATATGATTATATTGATAATTATAATATAATCAACTATTAAAATATTAGAAATAATTATTAAAAATGATATAGAAGATAAATTAATAGTTGACATACTAAATAATAAATTATAAGGAAATAAATTTAAATTAATATTATTAGAATTAATCATATTAAAAAATAATTTATTTTTATTATCTTTAATGAATTTTTTAGCTAAATTTTCTCCTACTAAGGTTCCAAATGTAATACTTTCAGCTGCTAATGCTCCTACACTTGCTACAACTAAAGCTTTTCCACCAATAGAAGGGACATTTTTAGATACTTCCATACCTACTTTATATGCACCATATCCAGCTATAGGTTTAGGGAAATTAACTATTAATTATTATAATTAATAGGTGTATGACTAGAATTATTTAAAGTAAGATCATTAACATTATTAGCTAAATTTTCAAAATCATCAAAAGATAAAATAACCATATTATTTATAAATGTTTCATCAAAATGAATATAGAAATTTAAGAAATTATATAAATTATATATAAGATATAAATAAAATATATATTTAAATAGAAATGAAAAAATATTGGTAAATAAATGAAAATACTCTCTTAATGATGTATACATTATCAGAGGATGTATCAATATAGAATTAATTAAAGAAGTTAATTCTTTATTAAATAAACCTACTAGAAAACTAATAATTATAATGATATTCATAGTATAAATGTATGCGATATTCCTTAGGGAATTTTAATAAAATAATGATAATAAATTAATATTATCTCTTTTATTTATAATAAAGATTTATTAATCTTTTAAATATAAAAGTACAATATATTTTTAGTTTTTAACTAAATTATATTAATTAGGATATAGATTTTTAATAATTTGTGACCAACTACTACATTAGTAAATAATCTAATACCTAAAGAGTAAAAACCTAATTAAAATATATTTAGGATTACTCAGAATAAATAAGTTAATTTAAATGATTTTATAAATTATTAACTATTTAAATAAATTAAGTGTAAAGAAGTTAAAAAATAACTGAACATATAAAAATGTTAAAATTCATTCATCTATTAAATAGATTCGCCATGTCTTATATTCTTCATATTAAAAATTTTAAAATATCTAATATTTAAAACTAAAATTGATATAGGTAATGGTAATTTTATCACCTTTACATTAAATAATTAATTATTATTTACATTTACTGATATTATGAATGATAAATCTGATCTAATAACGTTTAAATTTAATATTTTAATATTTTTTTTTAAAAGGAAATATAAATGTTTTTTTAATAAATAAAAATTTAATTGAGTCCTTAGTTTAATAGGTTAGGGCACCTAATTGTCAATTAGGACGGTACCAGTTCGAATCTGGTAGGACTCGTATAAAATATTTAAATAATAAACTAAAAATTAAATTAAAAATTAATAATTTAAAATTAAATAAAATAAATTAAATAATTAAAAATTTATGTTTTATGTAATATTTTTGATTTAGTTATTAAGTTATATTAAATTTAAGTATATTTTAAGATGAGCAATGATTTTTATCAGTATATTAATTTTAATAGTGGCTATTGCCCTACCTTCATTTCAAAAGAATTTTTCTCCTATTTTATTCACTCGGTTATCCTCTATAATATTTATTTACGCCGGAGTATTAAGCTTTAATACTTTATATATAGAATCAATAGGTTCAGGTTTAGGTATATATAGTGGATTATTCCATGTAACTGTAACTTCAGAAATAATGGATACATTTTTATTTTTAATGGCTTCTTTAATATTAATAGCTTGGCCTATAATAAATAATTCTGTATTAACAGTTAAAAATGATACAGTTAACAAAACAAATAATTTACCTCAACATAAAGTAGGTAAAGCTATTAATCCATCTACTGAATATTCTTTAATTGTTATGTTTAGTACATTGGGTGCTTCTTTATTATTATCTTGTGCCGATTTGGTTTCTATGTATTTAAGTATTGAATTACAATCTTTTGGAGTTTATATTTTATCTACATTATATAGAGATTCAGAATCTGCAACCTCAGCTGGTTTAAAATATTTCTTATTAGGTGGGTTATCTTCATGTATAATCTTGTTAGGTTCTGCTTTAATTTATTCTTATACAGGATTAACTAATTTTGAATCTATTTATAGTTTAGTTTCTGTATCTTACAGTAATCAAATTATTCATGGTTTAACTTTAGGTTTTATATTAATTTTTATAGGTTTATTATTTAAAATCGCAGCAGCACCTTTACATAATTGGGCTCCAGATGTATATGATGATAGTCCCACAATAGTAACAATATGGTTAACAATAATGCCAAAAATCTCAATAATAATCTTATTATTAGAATTACAAAGTGGTATCTCATTATCATCAGAAATAGAATTAATAGAATCATTAAAATCAATAAATATTTTAAGTGATCTATTATCTGAAAATATAATTTATGTTTTAAAAAATTTATTACTTATTAGTTCATTATTATCATTAATAATAGGAACAGTAGTAGGTTTAGCTCAAACTAAAATAAAAAGATTATTAGCATATAGTACAATATCTCATATAGGATTTATTTTATTAGCATTAGCTATTAATACAGAACAATCTACAGAATCATTAATATTCTATATTATTCAATATTCATTTACTAATTTAAATGTATTTTTAATTATTATTGCTTTAGGTTATTTAACACATATTAATAAATTTATTAATGGTAATTTTTATGGTTCTAATACAGATATTAGATTTATTTCTGAGCTTAAAGGTCAATTTTTCTTAAATCCTATTCTAAGTATTAGTTTAACTATTTGTTTATTCTCTATGGCTGGTGTTCCTCCTTTAATAGGATTCTTTTCAAAACAATTTGTATTATATTCAGCTGTACAGAGTGGATATTATTTTATGTCCATAGTTGCAATATTAGTAAGTGTAATAAGTGCTTCTTATTATTTAAAAATAATTAGAGTACTTCATACGGAAGAAAATATTACTACAGACAAAATAACAAATAGTAATGAAACAAATAATTCAGTATTAAGTAATTTACATAGTTTCTTAATATCTATACTAACTTTATCAATTTTATTGTTTGTTCTTAAACCATCTATAATTTTAAATAGTACACAATTGCTATCATTATCTTTATTTAATTTCTAATGAATAATTTATTAATGTTATTTATAATTGTTCCTATAGTAGCTTTTGCTTTATTAGCTTTAAATGTTTTATTAGCTCCTAGAAATCCTTATGAATCTAAAGTTTCTGCTTATGAATGTGGTTTCTTAGCTATAGAAGGTCAAACTAGATCAACTTTCCAAATTCATTTTTATATTGTAGCTATGCTATTTTTAGTTTTTGATTTAGAAATCTTATTATTATTTCCATTAGCAGTAACTCTATATCAAGTAAGTACTTATGGTTTTATAATAGCTTTAGTATTCTTTTTTGTATTAACTATAGGGTTCGTATTAGAAATAGGATCTGGTGCAATATCTTTAACTAATTATGATAGACCTTTATCTAATGAAAAATAATATAATTATTTTGTTGTTTATTTTTAAATCACCCTTCCTAATTTTTGTTTTTTTATTAATATAATTTATTTATATTAATTATATAATATATAAGTTAAGATTTATAATTTATATTTAAAAAAAGATTCTGAATAAATTAAATAATTAATTAATATTTATATTAAAATTTTTATATTTAACTATTATATATTAGTTATAACTTTGATAATATCTATATTAAAAATATATTATTATATTATGTTTAATTTTAAAATTTAACTAATATTGTTAATGATTCTATTATTAATAATATTAATACTATTAATTTAGATTTTATTCAATTTCCATATAATTTATTATTTAATTTTATAGATCTTTTATATTTAAATTTAAGTAAGAATAACTTAATAGGAACTAAAGCATATTTAAGTCAAAGTTTTTATAAAAATACAATAAAACTCGAGAATCCTATAAATTTAATACTTTAACATTTACTTATTTTACGGTAATTTACCCTAATTAGTATACTATAATTAATAATAAAAAAATTAAAATAGTATCACATAATATATTATTAACTCTTCAAATTATATCCTATTGATTGTAGGACGAAGGTAGCTAAAATAATAGAAATAAAAATACTAGTATTTCTACTAAAGGTTTATCTATTACAGATATAGATATATTATAAAAAGAATTATATTTTAAATATGCAATTAATAATAGAATATATTCTCATAATAATAAATAACGCAAAATTTACTATAGACTTTACATACCAAAAATAGATAATATTAATTTATCAATATTAGTTAAACCTTATTTAACTGAAAGTATGTATTATAAAATAGATTTATAATTATTTTTAAATCTCCATATTTAATTAAATTAGGGTAAATAAATTTTAATTCGGAAAAAAAAAAATTAATTTTTTATTTTATAAAAGAATGTGATAATAAATTTAATTTAAATTAAGATATACAAATATGATAAGGCAGTTGACCGATTGGTAATGGTGGTTATCTGTAAAATAATTGGTCTCCGACCGTAAAAGGTTCGATTCCTTTACTGCCTACTTTAAATAAAATATTAAATTATTAAAATAAATTCTTTCTTCTTATTAGTTGATTATTTAATTTCTATTAATTATATAAATATAAAAATATACACCTCTAAATTTCTAAGTTTATAACTATTAATTTACAAATTATAATTATGAATGTTATTAATATAGCTAACTATATTATTTATTAAATAATAATTTTTTAATTCACAACTACTACTATTTTATTTTTAATTTGTATCTAATTATTTTAAATATAAGTTAAAAATAATTTAAAGACTAAAAATTAATAGTTAATAATATTTAAATTAAACATAATTTATTTTATGAGAAAAAAAAATAATTTATATAGTAAAGACTGTAGCATAATTGGTTAATGCAGTTCGCTCATAATGGATTTTATAAGGGTTCAATTCCCTTCGGTCTTATAATTAATAAAATATTAAATCTTAGTTTATACAGGGTTATATAAATAACTATAAGTTTAATTATTCATATAAAAATAAAATTATAATAATTATTATAATTATTAAGTATTTATTAAATATACAATAATATAATAAAATATATTTACTAAAAGAGTAATAATTATAAAGAATTTAATCTATCTAAAATATTTTATTTATTTTTTATTTATTAGCTTTAATTTAATAAAATATATTAATTTTTAATAGATACTAACTATAAAATAATAGTCTTTTATCTAAAAGGGTACTTGGTCGAGTCTGGTTTATGGCACTCGTCTTGAAAACGAGCACTCCCTCAAAGAGTCGTCGGTTCAAATCCGACAGTGCCCGTAAGAGTTATATAAAGATATATTATATATATTTAAATTTGGTAGATAAATTAATAATAAAAATGGGGTATAACTGTATTTATTAATGGTTATAAGCTATTGTATATAAAAATAATTTTGATGCTGTTTTATTTATTGATCTTAAATTTAATTCAATTAATGTTAATTATACCTTATATAATCATTTATTATTTAGATTTACTAATATTATGAGCAATAAATATGATTTATCTTCATTTGTTAAATTTATTAAAAATCAGGTATATATATTTGAAAATGGATAATTAATAGTTAAATAATAAATGATTATAATTTAAAATTTTTATCTAAAGTTAAAACTGAAGCATTTTTAGATAATAAATTTATTACTATGGATTTAGTTTAGAAACTAGAGTAATTAATGGTAAAATTATATCTTATAATGTAAGTATCTTTAATGGTGAATAATATTATAACACTGTATTTCTATTTAAATATAATTTTTTTATCTTTTGAGATAGTCAATTTTGACTTTAAAAACTTTCACCCTCTTATGAGATAAAATATATTATATTTTTTAATATTATTATTTGTAATTATTTGTTTTATCTTAAATTTTTTATATGTATAAAATTTAGTTTACTCAGAGGGATTCTAAATTTTTGTGTAATATATTATTTGCCTCTTCAGTTTTTATTTATGTTATTTTTAATATGACAAATCTAAACTTATTTATTTTAAAATTATAAGATTTCATCAAATTGTTATTTAATAATCTCTGTAATTTCAACAGAATTAAATTATTTTTATTATTAAATGAGTTAAGGTTTTATTATTTAATGAGTTAAGGTTTTATTATTTAATGATTATAAGTTATATTATAAATAATAGTTATAAAAAATAAAAATAAATTAAAATAAATAAATAAATATTTAAAATAATTATATAAAAGAGATATTAAATATTGCATTTAAGCAAATAAAATACGACAATAAAAAATTGTTTAATTTAAGAAAGAATTTAATTTTGGTTCCGATTGAACGTTTTTCAGTAGTTTTAAGACATGCAAATCGTTGTTTCTGAAAGTAAATTTTTATTTATAAATTATAAAATGATTAATAAGTAAAAATGATAACATGAAATAAGGTGTAGAGGTGAGGATAGTAAATAAGATACCCTGTAGTCTTCATAAATAGAAGATATTATTCTAAGTAAATTATTTAAATTTATTACTAGTATTTTAAATTAATTTACTTGCATTATATTAAATTATAATTGTTTATCATTAATTGTAAAAATTTAATTAATAACTGACTAAAGCAAGAATATTATTTAAATAACAATAATGTTAAATAAAGGAATAAAATAAAAAAGCTATTTTTATTAAAAAAAGGAAATTTTCTGCTATAGGATTCTATTTATTTTGATTAGGTAGTTGGTATGGGTAAAGGCCTACCAAGCCAACAATCAATAGCCATGCTTGACAGAGCAGATGGCCACATTGGGACTGAAATCTCCCAAGTAGTTTTATACTACCAGCAGTCAAGAATATTAGTCAATGCTCGCAAGAGTGAACTAGCTAACTGAAATCGCAAATGTGTCATTTGCGATAAAGTAAGAGAAAATTATGATATTATCTTACTACTAGTGCTGTCCAAAACTGGTGCCAGAAGACTCGGTAAGGCCAGAGGCGCAAACGTTAGTCGTCCTAATCAGGCGTAAAGGGTTTGTAGGCTGCTTTGAAAATTTTAACATTATAATAGCTATTTAATGATAAGATGAATTGAAGCTAGAATCTAATAGAGGGTAAAACAAATAATATTTAAAGTAAGGATTAAATCTCAAGAGTTTAGATGGAATACTAACGGTTAAAGCTTTTATCTAACTACAGATTGACGCTGAGAAACGAAAGGGAGGTAAGGAAACAGGATTAGATACCCAACTACTGCTCCCTGTCAACGATGAATGGTGGTTGCTAGTTATTCTCTTAAAAAACTACGAGCGTAAATTTTATTAAAAAAATTAGTAGTAAAAAGATGAAAATGATTTGTAGCGATGCTAACGCGTTAACCATTCCGCCTTGTGAGTACGACTGCAAAGTTGAAAACAAAAAAATTAGTCGGTTTCGAAGCAAACGAAGTGAAGCATGTTATTTAATACGATAATCCGCGTAAAATCTTACCAGTTCTTGCATACAAACTTTAAAAATAATGAAAATAATTTCTTTAAGGAATAAAATAATTATTTAAAAAGGAGTGTTTTTAAATTTTAAAAATACTTAGATACAGGTGTTGCATGGCTGTCGTCAGTCCGTGCTGTGAGAAGTTTGGTTAAATCCGCTAACGGACAAAATCCCTGTTGTTAATTTATACTTAACAATTAATGATACTGATAGAGCATCATTTGGGGCGAAGACAAGTCGTTATGGCCCTCATGAACTGGGCTATAGACGTGCCACAAAGACTTTAACAAAGTGAAGCGATACTGTTCCCTAAATATTATTCTAAAGAATAATATTAAGTTTAATAGTAACAATTAAATTATAGGGAATTTAAGGAGGAGCTAATCATTAAAAAAAGTTAAACTATTAAATATAGTCGGATTGTCATCTGAAACTCGGGGACATGAAGAAGGAATTTCGAGTAATCGTTGATCACTACGCAACGGTGAAGCTAGCATTCGGAATGAACTAACCGTCTGTCGCTGGGAAGGAGCTTAACTTGGTGGAAACTGGAATGAAGTTTTAACTTTTACAAAAAAAAGTTTTTTATTTATTATCTTTGATTTTAAATATCAAATTTATAGTTTTTTCGTTAGATTTTTAATTTATTGCTTAATTAAAAAGTATTATTTTTTATAATTAATACTTGTCTAACAATGTTTAATTTAAACGATTTTGTTAAGCAAATTAGCTCTAGTTAAACCAATTGAGTAACATCTCAAAAGTCATAGCAAGGTAGCCGTACTGGAAAGTGCTGCTGTAAAATAAAACGAATAGTTTATAACCCCCCTATAAATATAAACTAAGTTCTTTCATTAATTACCTTTTTATTAATTTTTTAAATTCTATATTTATTTATATTTTATATACTAATATTTTTATTTTTTTACAAATTATTAATTCATATTAATTTTAATGTAATTTATTAATTTATTTTATAAAAATTTTTTTATTATTATTTTTATATTATTATTCTTATTATTATATTGTTTTAAAGGGGTTAGCTGAGTGGTTTAGCAGTAAATTTACACTTTACAGACAGGGTTTCGATTACTCTACTCCTTATTTTTTTTTTAATTATAGTTATATTTTTAAATATAAAGTATAATATTCTAAACTAATTTATTTTATTTTAATTTTTTTAATTTAATTATATAAATATTTTAGTAAATAAATTTATTTAACATAATAAATATAATTTTTATGATTAAATTTTAGTATAAAATTTTTTATCTACAAAATATAATAATATAATATTTTAATTATTATTATTAATGTAATTTAGTATACTAAATTTTAACATAATTATAATACGAATTATAAATTATAATTTAATTTTCGTATTATTTTATTTTTATATATTATAGCGAGTGTGCCGAAATTGGTAGCCGGGTGAATCTTAGGAATTCATGATTTTCGGATCGTAAGAGTTCAAGTCTCTTTACTCGTAAATTATTTATTTTAATATTAACTACTAAAAATAGTATTAAGTTTATTCAAAATTAATTTGAAATATATAACTATATTAATAAATTGTAATATTATTTATTTTTTAAATTCTAAATTTGGACAATATTTAATATTTACGATTAAATTTTAAAGTTAATTTAATAAACTATTTAAAGTTAATATAATTAGTAATAAGATTAAAAAAATTTATATTTAATATTAATATAATTATTTTTAACAATATCTAATATTTATATAAAGGTTTGATTATTTACATCTTTAGCTGAATGGTACAGCGTTTGCCTTCGAAGCAACTGTTTATTGGTTCGAGTCCAATAGGATGTTTAAATTTAACTAAATAAGAATAAATGTTTATTTAGTTATATAATTATTATTAGTCAAAATTTAATTAATATAAATTCAATATTTTTAATTAATATTGAAAATATTTTAGTAATAATATTTTATTATATATTTAAATTTTTATTTAAAAGTAGTTAAGTTAATTATTATTTAATTATTTTAAATCTTTTATTTTACTAGACTAGATTTTTAGTTTATAAACTTATATTTATATAATTATATAATTAATAAAAAAAAATGTTTTATTTGTATTATTTTATTTATTATTATTTATTTTTAGAATTTGTTATTTGGTTATTTTATTTATCTAATTATTATAAAATTTAAAATTGAGCTAAGTTTACAGATGGTTCTGTAGGAGACCTGCAAAGTCTTTCAAAACTAGGGTTCGATTCCTTCTTAGCTCTGAAAATAAAAACAAGTAAAATTTAAATTATAATTAAAAATTCTCTTAGTTCAATGGTTAGAACAGCATTCTTCTAAAGTGTTAATTTTGGTTCGAATCCGAAAGAGAATACTAACTATAAAAATTATTACAAATTATTGTTACAGTGTTTTAAGAAAATAAATAATATTATATAAAAATATTTATATATTATTTATTAATATATTCTATTTTACTATAAAAAATCTGTCTATATTATTTATTAATATAATTTTTTTTTTTATTATAAAAAAAAAATTATATATATATTTATTAATTATAAAATTAATATTAACTAATATTAATAAACAAAAAATTGCATTATAAAAATTTAAATACGAGATTTTATATCTTTATTGTAGTATTATAATATTAATATATACATTTATCTTTAATTTTTAATGTAATTAAATTATAAATTATATTGTACATTAAAGATAGTTACATAAAATAAATAATTGTATAAAAATATGATAAATAATAATTTTATTTTAACTATATTAAATTTATTAATTAATTTAATTGATGTTTTAGTGGTATTGTTACCTATACTATTGTCTGTGGCTTTTATGACTATTATTGAACGGAAACAATTAGCTGCTCATCAAAGAAGAGTAGGACCTCAAGTAGTAGGTTATTATGGTATATTACAACCATTCAGTGATGCTTTAAAATTAATTCTTAAAGAAACAGTTATACCTTCTCAATCTAATAAAGTTCTTTTCTATTTAGCACCTGTATCTACTTTAATATTTAGTTTATTAGGTTGGGCTATTATACCTTTTGGTCAAGGATTAACTTTATTTGATTTTTCTTTAGGAATATTCTATACTTTAGCTTTATCTTCATTAGGAGTTTATGGTATACTTTTTGCTGGTTGGTCTGCTAATTCAAAATATGCCTTTTTAGGTTCTCTTAGATCAACTGCTGCTATGATTTCGTATGAATTAATATTAAGTTCAGCTATTCTTATTATTATTTTATTAGCAGGATCTTTTAATTTTTCAACAATAATTGAAACTCAACAAGCTGTTTGGTTTATTATTCCATTATTACCTATTTTCATATTTTATTTTATAGCTATTTTAGCTGAAACTAGTCGTACACCTTTTGATCTTCAAGAAGCTGAATCTGAATTAGTTGCTGGTTTCTTTACTGAACATTCATCTGTTCCATTTGTATTTTTTTTCCTTGCTGAATATTCTTCAATTGTATTATTTAGTTGTTTAACAGCTATATTATTTTTAGGAGGTTATAATTTTCCAGAAATAATTGTAAATAATACTATTATTAATTTACAATCTATTATATTAGGTCTTAAAACTTGTATTTTCTGTTTTATGTTTGTTTGGTTTAGAGCTACTTTACCTAGATTAAGATATGATCAATTAATTGATTTATGTTGGGTAAATATTTTACCTATAGCTGTAGCTTTTATTATATTTGTACCTAGTTTATTAGTAGCTTTTGATATAGCACCT
>Ga0209577_10000257_pt1 | contig 53987 bp, 47 predicted proteins | sample GraSoiAngelo_109_FD_185874 | JGI IMG/M metagenome (GOLD analysis project Ga0209577, IMG submission 185874) | Grasslands soil microbial communities from the Angelo Coastal Reserve, California, USA - 14_0903_12_20cm (SPAdes) (version 2) | ecosystem: Environmental > Terrestrial > Soil > Grasslands... | reverse complement strand
CATATCGTGCGCGCCGAGAACGCGGTGGGCTTCGCCATGGAGCGGACGGCGTTCGAGCTCGCCTACACCAACTTTCGGCACCGGGACACCACCAGCCTGATCCGCGCCAGCCTCTCGCCGGATCCCGGCGAGGTGGTCGCGACGACCGTACTCGCGGCGCGGCAGCTCCTCCCGCACGACACGGCGTCGCAGCTTCGCGTGCGGCTCACCGGGGTGACGCCGGGGGCGTTCGATCTCGGCGGCGGGCGCCAGCAGCAGAGCGGTGACACCTTGCTGATCCGGCGCGAGCCTCGGGCGACGCTTTCCGCCCGCTACCAACTCCCGGCGCGCGACTCGAGTCTCGCCCGCTGGCTCGCCCCCGCACCGCTGATCCAGAGCGAGGATCGCCGCATTCAGGCGCAGGCTCGGCTCATCGTCGGACGGGAGCAGGATCCGACGCGCGCGGCGCGCCGCATCGCGGATTGGGTGCGCGCCAACCTGGCGCAGCGGCCCACCGCGACATCGCCCGGCGCGCTCCAGGCGCTCAAGGCACGGCTGGGCGACTGCAACGAGCACGCGGTGCTGTACGTCGCCTTGGCGCGGGCAGCCGGACTGCCGGCCCGCACCGCCGCGGGACTCGTGTCCGTGCACGGCCGCTTCTACTATCACGCGTGGGCCGAGGTGTACCTTGGCGACTGGGTGGCGGTGGACCCGATGCTCGAGGAATTCCCCGCCGGCGCCGCGCACGTGCGGTTCAGCATCGGCGGTCTTGCCCAGCAGGCGGAGCTCGTTCGCCTGATCGGGCGCATCAAGCTCGAGGTGCTATGATCCAACTGGAGAGGCTGACCAAGCATTACGGCAGCTTCGTCGCCGTCGATGATATCTCGCTCGACATCCCACAGGGTGTGCTGTACGGATGCCTTGGCCCGAACGGCGCAGGGAAGACCACGACGCTGCGGATGATCGCCGGCATCCTGCGCCCCACCAACGGCCGGGTGCTCCTGGGTGGCGACGACGTGCATGCGAACCCGATCCCCGCCAAGATGCGACTCGGCTTCATCCCGGATCGGCCGTTCGTGTACGACAAGCTCACCGGGGTCGAGTTCCTGCGCTTCGTGGCCGCGCTGTACGGTCAGGAAGGGGACGCCGTCGAGCGGCGCGTCGCCGAGCTGCTCGACGTGTTCGAGTTGACCAGCTGGAAGGACGAGCTGGTAGAAGCCTACAGTCACGGCATGCGCCAGAAGCTGATCATCTCGAGCGCCCTCATCCACCGGCCGCAGTGCATCGTCGTGGACGAGCCCATGGTGGGCCTCGACCCGAAGGCGGCGCGACTGCTGAAGGACATCTTCCGCCAGTTCGTGGAGCGCGGCGGTACCGTGCTCATGAGCACCCACACGCTGGAGGTGGCGGAGGCGATGTGTGACCGCGTCGCGATCCTCCAGCACGGCAAGATCGTCGCCGAGGGCACGGTAGACGACCTGCGCCAGCACCACCGCGCCGGCGACGCGAGCCTCGAGGAGCTGTTCTTGAAGCTCACCGGCGGGGCGCAAGTACGCGACTTGGTGGAGGTGCTGGGCGGTGGGAACGACGAGGGAGGCCGGGCCGCGTGACGCAGCCCTCGCTCTGGCGGGTGCTCGAGCCCAAGTGGCGCACCGCCCTGCAGCGGATCCGCGAAGAGCGCTCCCGCGGGGGCTCGGCCAAGCTGCTCATCCTGACCTTCGTGGGGCTCGCCTTCTGGGTCGGCGTGTTCGCCATCCTCTACCGAATCCTCAAGTACTTCCGCGGCGTGGAAGACCTCGGGCCGTTGCTCGCCGGCAAGATCCTCGGGATCGTGCTCCTCGCGTTCGTCGGCATCCTCGTGTTGTCGAATGTGATCACCGCGTTATCGAGCTTCTTCCTGGCGAAGGACCTGGACCTCCTGGTCTCGGCGCCCGTGGACTGGCTGCGCATCTACCTGGCGAAGTTGGGTGAGACGATGCTGCACTCGTCGTGGATGGTGGCCCTGATGGCGGTTCCCATCTTCGCGGCGTACGGGGTGAGCTACCGGGGCGGCCTCCTGTTCATTCCCTACGCGGTCCTCACCGTGCTGCCGCTGCTGGCGCTCCCGGCCGTGGCCGGCTCGGCGCTGACGCTCATCCTGGTGAACATTTTCCCGGCGCGCCGCACCCGCGACCTGCTCTCGATCGTCGCGCTGGGCGCGGCCGGCGGCCTGATCCTCCTGTTCCGGTTGATCCGGCCGGAGCGGCTGGCGTCCCCCGAGGGGTTCCGCAACTTGCTCGACTTCATCGCGGTGCTCCGCACTCCGACGTCGCCGTTCCTGCCGAGCGAATGGGTGACCCAGGCGATCATGAGCTTCCTGCGCGGGCAGCCCGACCTGCTGCCCGTCACGCTTCTCTGGACCACGGCGGCGGCCTTCGTCGCGCTCGGCGCGATGCTCCACCGCAACCTGTTTGCGTCGGGGTTCACGAAAGCGCAGGAGGGAGCTGAACGGTTCGTGCGGGGCGAGTTATGGCGCCGCACGGTCGGAACGCTGCTGCGCTTCCTCCCGGTCGCCAAGCGCGAGTTCGTGATCAAGGACATCAAGCTGTTTTTCCGCGACACCACGCAGTGGAGCCAGCTCATCCTGCTGGCGGCGCTCGTGCTGGTGTACCTGTTCAACATCAAGACCCTGCCGCTGCACCGCGGTGAGGCGGTGGGGTTCTTCTATATCACGCTCGTCTCGTTCCTCAACCTCGGGCTGGCGGGGTTCGTGCTGGCCGCCATCGCCGCCCGCTTCATTTTTCCGGCGGTATCGCTCGAGGGCCGGCACATGTGGCTCCTGCGCTCGAGCCCGCTCGACCTGCGGGCGCTGCTGTGGTCCAAGTATTGGGTGGGGACGATCCCGCTGCTGGTCCTGGCGCTACTGCTCACCGGCCTGACCAACGTGCTGCTGCAGGTGCGGCCGTTCATGATGGTGATGGAGCTCGTGACCATCTGCGGGCTCACGTTCGCGATCGGCGCGCTGGCGCTGGGCTTCGGCGCCCTGTACCCGCAGTTCGAGACCGAGAATGCGGCCCAGATCCCCACGTCGTTCGGGGGGTTGGTGTTCATGATGGCGACGATCGTGCTGCTCGGCGCCGTGATCTTCGTGTTGTGGCAAGCCGTGTACCAGTACGTCCGATCCGTCTTCCTGGGACAGCCGGTGGTGGTGGACGCGGGGATGATCGCGTGGTTCGCCGTGGCCGCCGCGCTGTGCGCGGGGGCCACGGCGGTCCCGCTCTGGATCGGCCTCCGGCGGATGGAGCGCTTCGAGTTCTAGCTAGAGCGGGAAATTCAGCCCCGCCAGGACGTTGAACGCCGTGTTGTCGGCAAACACGAACTTCGCTTCGAGGAACGGCTTGAATGGCCGCGCGCGCCGGCCTTCCCACCCTGCGAAGAGGTTGGCCCCCGCGTCGCTCGCGCCGCTCGCGTGCAGGTAGGCGAGTCCCGCGCCGAAATAGAACAGTCCGTACACCGTCGGGGGATGGTACTTCAAGTCGGCGTTCAACCGGAACGGCGAGCCGTTTTGGCCCGGAAAAAACTCCGCCGACGGCACGAGCCCCCAGCGACGCCCGACCGGCAGGTTGAGCTGGCCGCCGACGAAGATGTGGTCGAAGTCGAAGTCGTAGCCGATCCGCGGGCCCACCGCTGGCCGGTCGACCATCACGGCGCGCCCACCCCGAATGCGCCGCTGTCCCTGGGCCATCGTCGCCACCACCACCAGGCCCGCGACGACGACCGCGACCCGCACTGTGACTCCGCTCACACCGGCGCTCCGCGGTTGAAGGTCGCACACTGATACGGAAGCGCGGCGCGAAAAGCAAGAGTCGACTACTCGATCCGATACGGAATCCCCACCTCGTTCGTCCGGTCGTTGTCCCCCGTGCCGAGCAACAGCGTGGCCGAGTCGAGGGCGTCCACCACGAATCGATCGATACCAGTGCGGCGCGCGATCCAGGTGCGCTGGTAGGTGCCGTCACCGTTGTCGGTCATGGGTATGCGGCGCCAGCTCGTCCCCAGCCTGTCGGCATGGCGCACGTGCAGGAACACGAAGCTCGCGGGCGTGAACCCCGAGCCCGTCGTGTTCGTCACGGCCGCTACGACTTTCACCGTATCATCCAGATGGAACCGGGGGATGCGGTTGGCTACGTCGAACAGGGCGCTGGGATCGGTGACCTCGATGAGCAGCGTGTCGTTGCGATAAACCCTTACGTCGGTGACCGTGACCGTCTGCCGGCTCGCATCCACCACGGTCCAATTCTGCGGCGAGAGCTCGACGGCACGCCATCCGCGGCTTTCCGACCGGTCGCGCACCAGCACGGCGCGCTGCGTCATGCGGTCGGCCAGCGGTTGGGCGGTCGGGTTGAAAAGGCCGTCGGCGGACGTATCAACCAGGAACACGCCTTGGAATGTGACGTCGTGCTCCACGCGGGCCGTGTCGCCTTGAATCGTCACGTCGCGATGGTACACCGGCCGCGGGCCACCGGGCACGACGCGCAGCCGACCCCAAAACGTAGGGGCCGTATCGCCGGCGGTGGCGGTCGGCGCAGCGAGGACGCCGGAGCTACTGGTTGTGGGCGCCGCCGTCGCCGCCGCGCCCGCGGCGCCGAAATCGGTGTCCACCATGGCGCCCAGCTGGTCCGCTTCGGCGGCGACCACGTCAGCCTGCCCGGACGCGGGCGCCGTGCCCTCGCCGCAGGCGGCGAGCCCAGCCACGGCCGCCGCTATCACGAGACGAATCGCCCTTCGCATATGCCACCTCTCCTCAAGAAGTCTTGACGGTTGACCTCGACTCCGAGCGGTAGGGACGGCGGGGCGGCGACATTGTTAAGACGAGAGCACGTTGTGACAGTCCCGCACTCGCGATATGTTCGCACTGGACATTCGCACAGGAGCAAACCATGCGTGCCGTCCTCCTGGCTTCTCTCGTCGCCTCAATCCTGGCCACTCTCCCCCCGGCGGCCCTGCAGGCACAGGGCGGCAAGGTGCCCAAGCGTCCCAATCTGGAAGAGGGAGCGGATACGAACTTCGCGCCGGCCTACTACGAGTTCGGCATGCGCAAGATCGAGCGGGATCCGCAAAGGGCAGCCGACGCGTTTTACTGGGCGACGCGGCTCGACCCCGCGTGGGCGCAGCCGGTCTACGCCCGACGGATCGCCCTGCTGATGGCGGACCCGCGGCTCCTCGTGGGCTACATGAGAGGCAACCGCCGCTTCCTCGAGTCCAAGGAGGCCCGCCGCATTGACTCCCTCGAGCTACGGGCACTGACGCTCGACCCGTTCTTGAACCGCGATCTCGACAAACAGCTGATCGTGGTCTACCTGCGGGCCCTGTTTCAGGAGATGCTGCAGCAGAACGGACAACAGCTCGACGCGGCTTCATCCGTAGGGTTCGAGTATTACATGGAGCACTACCTGCGGAACGACGCGAGGGAGCGCGTGAGGGCCTCGATGGCCATGAGCGAGGGCCGCGTGCCCGACGCGCTGGAGCTGTACCGCAAGGCCATTCCGCAGGAGCCGGACGACGAGGCCTGGATCCACGTGGAGCGAGCGCGGGCGTTCCACATGCTCGGCAACGAGGACAGTACGCGTGCGGAGCTGGCCCAGGGCCTGGAAAAGCTGCGCAAGCGAGACCAGAAGGCGTTCGTCTTTGTGTACGAGTCCAAAGCGTTGCTCGAGCACTGCATCGGTCTCACCTACGAGCTCAAGGCCCAATTCGAGCCGGCGCGTGAAGCGTACGGGCGGGCGCTGCAGGAGGACCTCAGCTATTACCCCGCCCACATCCGGCTCGGCTCCGTCGCCTTGGCCGCGGGCGACACGACCAGCGCGCTCAGCGAGATGGACCTCGCCGTCCAGGTCAAGCCCGACGATCCTTGGGTGCGCGCCACCTACGGTCAGACGCTGGCACAAATCGGGCGTGCGGCCGACGCTGCCGTGCAGCTTCGAAAGGCGGTCGACCTCGAGCCGTTCTACCCCGGCCCGTATTACCTGCTCGGTCGCGTTGCGGAAATGCTGGGCAAGCCCGCAGAGGCCGCGGACGATTATCGCGGCTACCTCGCACACACCAGCAGCCGGGACGTTCGCGTGCCCGACGTGAAGCAGCGCCTCGCGGCGCTGGGCCCGGTGGCCGGGGAGCGTCCGTGAGAGGCGCACTGCTCGGGCTGGCGCTGATCGCCGGCGTGGCCCAGGCGCAGGAGGGGCCGGCGAGTCCGATCCGCAAACGGACCGCGTACGAGGACCTGCAGATGTTCAGCCAGGTCCTGAACCAGATCCGCGTGAACCATCCCGACTCGATCGATACGCACGACCTCTTCATGGCCGCGGTCACGGGGATGGTGCACGCTGCCGACCCCCACTCGTACGTGCTCCCGGCGACGCGCCTCGCCCCCGAGAAGGAGACGGCCATGCGTGCGGGGAAGCTCTACCCGGTGCCGATCACGTTCGCCTTCTACGGTGGCTCACCGGTGGTGGTGAGCCTGGCGCCTGGCTCGGAGGCAGCGACCCTGGATATCCTGCCGGGCGACGAGCTAGTGGCCGTCGATTCGCAGCCTGTCCGGGCCGAGAGCGCCGAAGAGCTCGACATCAGCCTGGCGGGCCCGAAGGGGTCCACCACCAAGCTCAGCCTGCAACGTCGCCGCCTGGACGGGTCGATCGTCACGGTCGAGCGCCGCGTGGCGCGGGAGCGGACGGAGGAGGCGACCGCGGTACCCGCCGCGTTCATGCTGCATCCGCAGGTGGGCTACATCCGCCTCACGACATTCGCGAACGAGAAGGCTGCCGACGACCTTCATGCGGCGCTCGGCCGCCTCGAAGGACGCGACATGAAGCGACTGGTGCTGGACCTCCGCGACAACGGCGGTGGCAGCGTCGCCGAGGCGGCCAGGGTGGCGGGCGAGTTCCTACCGAAGGGCGCGATCGTGTACACAGAGCAAACCCGCAAGAAGGTCGAGGGTGAGAAGGACACGGTGCGCGTGAGCCGGTCGTTCTGGAGCCACGAGAAGCGGTACCCCCTCGTCGTGCTGATCAACGCCGGCACCGCGAGCGCGTCGGAGCTCGTGGCCGGCGCACTCCAGGATCACGACCGGGCCGTCATCGTGGGACGCCCGAGCTTCGGCAAGGCGCTGTTGATGCGCGGCCTTCCCCTGGCGGACGGCTCGCTGATGATGCTGGTGGTCGGTCACGTCACCACGCCGTGCGGGCGAGTCATCCAGCGCCAGTACCGCGGTATCACGCGTCGCGACTACTTCCGTCTCGCGCGCGCGGAGCGCGACACGGCGGGTCGTCCCTCGTGCAAGACGGACGGCGGGCGAACCGTGTACGGCGGTGGTGGGATCTATCCCGACGTCGTCTTGCCGGAGCCCGATCCGGCGCCCCTGTGGCTCGAGCGCGCGCGCGAGGATGACCTCCCCCTCAAGTGGGTGGGCGGCTACGTCGCCGCTGCCGGCGCCTCGCTCCCGGTCCTCGATTCGTTGGCCGCGCACCCGGTGCTGCCGGCCACGGCGCAGGAGACCTTCCGTACGTTCGCCGCGGCTCAGGGGGTTGCCATCCCGGCGGACGCGGGCGACCAGCTGCAGCGGCTGCTGGTGCGCTCGGTCGCCCTGGCCAAGTGGGGAGAAGAGGGACTCTACCGGATCGCGGCGGCATCCGATCCGGCCGTGGAAACGGCAGCGAAGCAATTCGAGCGGGCGACGGCGATCCTGAACGCGGCCAGGCCCAACTAGCGGGACTGACAACCCTCGCTGGGGCGGACGACCCCGACAGGGGATCGCCCGCCCGCACCGAGTGGTGCGCGTTACTGGCAACTCGGTACGTGCAACTGGATGTTGCCACCCGCCAGGGTGCCCGAGGCGCCGTAGCCGCCAGACAGCTGGAGCGTGAAGGTGTCGCTGCGTCCGGGCTCGCCGTTGTCTGCGACGTCCACCTGATACGTGAACCCGTCCTGGCCATTCACTTGAGCCGTACCCTCGATATGGCGCGTGGTCGGGTTCACCACCTTGTAGACGGTGACGCCGGTGCCTTTGACCCGCGGCCCGTCGGGGCCGTGGTCGATGTAGGTCAGATGGCCCCAGAACTGCCCCTGCTTGATCCCGCCAGCGGCACCAAAGTTGGCCTTGGCGCCGGAGGGCGTGCCTGTGATCCACCCGCCGCCGGTGGCGAAATCCGCCCCGGCGCAAACGGGGGGAGGCGGAGCCGGTTGGCAGGTGATATCGGCATGCGCCGAGGATACGATCACGTCCGCGACCCCAGGTACCTCGATATGGAGCGCGTTGACAGTGATGTCGCCCGCCCCCTTGCTCGTTTGCTCGTTGATGATCACTTCGCCGACGAGCAGCGGCACTCTCTGGTTGGGCGTACCCGAGATCGTGACGGTTTGGCCATTCACGGAGAGCGCGGTGATGTTCGAGGAACCGGTCGCCGTCGCCCCGCCGTCGCCGCAAACGGCAGAGGCGCGCGCCTGGAGCAGGCCGGCCGAAATCGTATTGCCGGCAACCGTCAGCGAAAGTTCGGCCACCGACGCTTCGGAGCGGCTCGCGTTGCCCTGACCCACGGTGGACGCGTGCAACACCTCCGCCGTCAGTAGGCCAGGCACGCTCGCGTTCAGAAGCGACGCTTCCTCCGCACCACCCGACGGCGGCAGGGGGCCGGCATCGGCCAGCACCACGGGTGAGAGACCGAGCACTGCGGCCTGCAGCACCGTGGCGCGACCGCTGTAGCTTGTCGCCTGGCTGGCGGACGAAGTGCTGACGTCTGCCAGCACCCCCGCCAGCGGCGCGTGGCGCTCGGAGCACCCGAGCGTGAGCGTTGCGGCCACGAGCAGGCCGGGGCCGAGCGCCGTATTCAGTCGAATTGTCATTGCGGTACGCCTCCTTCCTCGAGTCACGGACTCGAGTGAGCTGGGACGTTCCCGGTTGGTGGCAAGGTGGGTGCCGCGATGCTGCGTCGCTACGTCGTGGGAGTGCAGCGACGCGCGCGCGCATCGTTGTGAGGCCGAGGCCCGGAACCGCGACGCGATTCGCAGCGTACGGGCGCCGGAACAAGTCCGACGGGGTTCGTCAGAGTCCGGCCGACTGATCTGTAGGATTTTTCTGACGCCGTGGCGGCGCCGCCGCTAAGCGGCGCACGAGGCGGCGTTCGATCGCGTACCGGATGATCTCCGCGTTGGTCTTCAGCTTGAGCTTGTCGAGGATCCGCCTCCGGTACGTGCTCACCGTTTTGGGGCTCACGCCGAGCTCGGCCGCGATTTGCTTGAACGGGATTCCGGAGCTGAACCTGCATAGCACCTGGTACTCTCGGTCTGAGAGCATCGCATGCTGCGGCCTTCTCCCGCCGCCTCTCCAGTCGGAGATGAGCCGGCTGGCGAGCGACGGGCTCACGTACGATGCGCCGCGCACGACCTGCCGAATCGCGTCAATCAGTTGCTCACGCGAATGATCCTTGCCGAGGTATCCGGCGGCGCCCGTCCCCAGCAGGCGCAGGGCATTCGGATCCCGCCCGTGCACGTTCAACACGAGCACGCGGCACCGGGCGTGGCGGCGCCGTACCTCGCGGATGAGTCCCCGCGTCTTGGGGCCGCCGAGCCACGCATCGAGCAGTATCACGTCGACTTCAGTAGGTTGCAGCCGCTCGAGCACGTCGTCCGGTGTTGCCGCCTCGCCGACGACCTTCATGTCAGCGCATTGTGCGATCATGCGCTTCAGGCCTTCACGGACGACCCAGCGGTCGTCCGCGATCAGCAGCTTGATCCGGGAGTGCGTGAGTTGGAGCGGCGCGTTGGGCGACATGAGCCCCCAAGCTCTGGATAAAGAAACGCCCCGCTGAGCCGCATGCGGGCGCAACGGGGCTTGGAGTCCCAACTTTCTGGTACGCAGTCTAGGATGGCGGACGTCCCGCCGTCAAGGACGCTGCCTCAAGCGGCGACGCGCGCCCCGCACGAATGGCAGTAGTGGGCGTCAGACTCGAGCGCCGTGCCGCACCGCGCGCAAAAGCCGGGCGCGGTCGCGAGACGGCGCCCGCAATCCGAACAGAACTGTGCGTCCGATTCGGGACGGGGACCGTGGGTCGGGCAAGAGGCAGCAGGGAGCGGGGAGCGGGGAGCAGGACGCTCACGGAGGGAACCGCTCCCGGCTCCCCGCTCCCCGGTCTCGGCGCGGAGTGCGGCAAGCGCTTCGGACGTGTACCGCGTCTTCAAGACGTCGTAGTCGGCATCCGATAGCTTGCCCGTCGCGCGATCGAACTCGATCTCCTTCAGGGCGCGCAGCGCGACGGCGCGGGGCGACAGATCATCCTCGGGATCCTCCCCTTCCTCCAGCCCGCCCTCGTCCTCCTTCCCCAACTCCGGAAGTTCCGGGTGCAGGATCGGCCGCAGCACGAAGTACACGGCCCCTGCAGCGAGCAGGATCCCGGTGATCAACTCGAGCATGCCGGTTAGACCGACAGCCGATCGAGCTCGCCGCGCAGCCGCTCGAGCTCTTCGGACGTGCCAGCTGGCGCGACGGGCCCGGCGGGGAGCCGGTCCGGCGCCGCGGTCCGCGCCCAGCGGCGCAAGACGAGCGTCAGGACCAGTCCCGCTGCGACAATGAGCACGGAGGGCAAGAAGTAGCCCGCCAAATTGAACCCACGCTTGGGCGGCGCCATGAGAATCGCGACGCCGTGCTCGCGCACGAACTGGTCGATGATCTGCTGCCCGGTCATTCCCCGCTCCGCCAGCCTGACCACGTGTTGGTGCATCGCTGGGCTGACCGTGCAGGTGAAGTCCGTGGTCCGGCAGGTGTACACGTCGAGATTGCAACCGCACGTGCAGTGGAGCTGCTTCTCGATCGCCTGGATGGCGGCGTCATTGTCGGCGGCGTTGACGGGCTCGAGGGGCCTCCCCGCACGCGCCGGGTCCCAGAGGCGGCCCGCGGGTCCGGTGCCCGGGAGCGAATCCGGTCCTTGAAGCGTTGCAGGACGCCACGACGCCACGACGCCAAGAAAACTTCCCGCACCGAGCGCCAAGAACTCGCGCCGATCAACGTGCAACGTGGCGTCATGGCGTCGGTTCACGGTTTTTCCCCCACCAACCGCACCGCATACCCGGCTTGCGCCCGCTTCGCCGCCGGCGAGCCTCCCGGCCACATGACGATCAGCCCTCCAAGCGCGACAATCATCCCACCGTACCACACCCACCATACGAGCGGGTTGATGGTGAACCGGAACACGGCCTGCTCGGTGCCGTTCACCACGCCACCGAGCACGACGTAGAGATCCTCGCGTAAATCGCTCCGGATGCCGACCTCGGTGGAGGGCTGGAACGTCGGCCGGCCAAAAGCATCGACGTGTTGGCGTTTCTCCGTGGTGAGCACGCCAAGCCGCTTGTCGTCGCGGCTCACCTCGAGCGTGGCGGCGGTGACCTGTCGGTTGAGCGCGTCATACTGGGAGATCCCGAGATGGGTGAGCCGGTAGGTCCAGCCGTACGGGCTGCGGATCGAGGCGGACTCGCCAGGCCGCAGACTGGCCTCGGTCTCGGTCTTGAACGCCATGCCGGCGAAGGCGACGAACAGGATGACGATGCCAGTGTGCACGATGTAGCCGCCGTAGCGCCGGCGGTTGCGGGCGATCAGCCGGCCGAGCGCCAGCGCGTACCCCTCCCCGTACTGGCGGTGCCGGGCGCGCGCCCCGCGGGCGAACTCCTGCACCACGGTCCCCACAACGAACCCGCCGAGCCCGATCGCCATGAGGGCGTAGAAGTCGCGCATGCCCGCGACCAGCAGAATCAACGCGGTGAACACCCCGACCGTGCCCGGGACCGCGAACTGGCGCTGCAAGTTGGGAACCGACGCCCGACGCCAAGCGATGAGCGGCCCGATGCCGGTGAGCGCGAGCAGCGCGAGTCCCAGCGGGATGTTCACCTGATTGAAGAAGGGCGGTCCGACGGTGACCTTGGTCCCCTGAACCAGCTCGGACAAAATCGGGAACAAGGTACCCCACAGCACGGAGAAGGCGATCCCGATGAACAGCAGGTTGTTGAAGAGGAAGCTCGCCTCGCGGCTCACCATCGACTCGAGTTGCGCCTCGGCGGAGAGCAGCGGCAGCCGGTTCGTGTACAGCACGAAGCTCGCAGTCCCCATCACGATCAGGAACGCGAGAAAGAAGTATCCGACGCTCGATTGGGTGAACGAGTGCACACTCGAGATCACGCCGGAGCGCGTGATGAACGTGCCGAAGATCGACAACAGCCACGACCCGATGATCAGGGCGAGGTTCCACTTCTTCAACATCCCGCGCTTTTCCTGAATCATCACCGAGTGGAGGAACGCGGTCATCGTGAGCCACGGCAGGAGCGATGCGTTCTCCACCGGATCCCACGCCCAGTACCCGCCCCACCCCAGCTCGACGTAGGCCCACCACATGCCGAGGCAGATCCCGATCGAAAGAAACAGCCACGACAACAACGTCCACTTGCGAATCGCGACGAGCCAGTCGGTGTCGAGCCGCTTCGACAAGAGTGCGGCGATCGCGAAGGCGAACGGGATAGTGATCGAGATGTAGCCGAGGTACAGCATCGGCGGGTGGAACACCATGCCGGGGTTCTGGAGCTGCGGGTTGAGGCCGTTCCCATCCAGCGGTGTGTACGGCAGTCGCTGGAACGGGTTCGCCTGCCCGAACAGCATGACCGAAATGAAGAAGGCGGCGACGAGCGACACCACGCCGGCGACATGGGGAAGCAGGGCGCGATGATGGCGCGGCGTGAGCACCAGCGCCAGCGATCCGAACACCGATAACACGGTAGCCCAAAACAGCAGGCTTCCCTTTTGGCCCGCGTACAGTGCCGACCAGGTGTAGAAGACCGGCAGATTACGGCTGGTGTACGCGGCGACATACTCGACGTTGAAGTCGTGCTGGAACAGCGCCCACTCGAGCGAGACGACGGCGACGAGCAGTGCCGCGCACATCGCGAAGACGGCGTGGCGGGCGCTGCGGGCGAGGTCGGGACGATCCTTGAGCCCGCCCACGAACCCCGCCAGGGCGCCCCAGATGCCCACGAGCAAGGCGAGCCACAGCGCCAGGTTGCCGAGCAGCGTCATCTAGGCTTTCGGAACCGCTTCGTAGCGCGACCCGCACTTCGCGAGCACGTTGGTCGCGTGGATCACGCCGTCCCGCTTGAGCCGGCCCTCGACCACGACTTCCACGCTGTCGTTGAAGGTATCGGGCGGCAGGCCATGGAAGACGACTGGATAGCGCGCGCTGCCGTCGGTCACCTGGAAGCGCAGCGTCTGGGTGGCGACGTCCTTGGACACGGTACCGGGCACGACGCGAGCGCCGACTTTCATGCCGACGTCATAGAAGGAAGGATCGACCGCGATTTTCTGCGTGAGCTCCGTGGGCGTCAGGAAGTACTGGCCCGTCTGCTTCACGCCTGACGCCATGAGGTAGCCGACCGAGCCGACGATCAGGACCGCGCCGATGGCGAACTTGGTTCCCGCGTTCATAGGTCCCGAATTATACCTCCCGGTGTCGCGCGTGGTCCAACGCCCACCGCACCGCCTCGTCCGGCTGCTCCACCCGCGGAATATCCACGCCCGCCGTGAAGGAATCATGAAGGCCCACGACGGGGGTTTCAATGCGCCGCGCCATGGCGATTTCCGAGAGCGTGCCCCAGCCGCCACCGATCGCGATCACGGCGCTCGCCGCGCGCACGATCAGTGCGTTACGCATCTCACCCATCCCCGTCGCGAGCGCGACGTCGATGTCGGCGTTCGCTTCGCGCGGATCATTCCCGGGCAGGATGCCGACCGTGAGCCCGCCGGCCTGCTTCGCGCCCCGCGCCGCGGCCGCCATCACGCCGCCCAGCCCGCCGCACAGCAGCACCGCGCCCCGCTCGGCGATCAGACGCCCGACGGCGGTCGCCCACGCGGCCTCCTGCGGCGTGCAGGTGCCGCCTCCCACAACGGCGACAAGCGGGCCTGTCACGGGCGGTGGCTCCCCGCGCTTCCATCCCCGAACGGCGGCTTCTCGAGGCCACGGTCGGTCACGAACCCGGTCACGTAGCGCGCCGGCGTGACGTCGAAGGCGGGATTGAGCGCGGCAGCGGTCGCCGGCGCGATGCGCCGCCCCGCGATCGTCTTTACCTCGTCCGGGCTGCGCTGCTCGATCGGTATTCCGTCCCCGTCGGCGAGCGCCCGATCGATGGTCGTTGAGGGCGCCGCGCAGTAGAACGGCACGCCGTGATGCAGCGCGAGCACGGCCAGCGGGTACGTGCCGATCTTGTTGGCGAAGTCGCCGTTCGCCGCGATGCGGTCGGCGCCGACGATCACGAGGTCCACCTGCGCCTGGCGCATCAACGAGCCCGCGACGGCGTCGGCAATCACGGTGCACGGAATCCCGGCATGCCCGAGCTCCCAGGCCGTGAGCCGGGCGCCCTGAAGCACCGGCCGCGTTTCGTCGACGAAGACGTGCAGGCGTCGCCCGGCTTCGTGGGCGAGATAGAGGGGCGCGAGCGCGGTTCCGATCCCGCCGGTCGCGAGCGCACCCGCGTTGCAATGGGTGAGCACCTTGGCGCCGTCCGGGATGAGCGGCAGCCCCGCCTCCCCGATCCGCCGACACATGGCGCGGTCTTCTTCCCAGATGGCCGTCGCCTCGGCCTGGAGCCGCTCCCAGACGCCCGAGCCCCCCCAACTGTCCGGCGTCTCCGCCGCGACACGCGCCATGCGGTCGAGCGCCCAGCGCAAGTTCACGGCGGTGGGCCGCGTCGCCCCGAGCAGCCGCGCCAACTCGTCGAGCCGGGCGAGAAAGCGGTCGCGCGGCGCCGCCCGCAGCTCCCGCATGCCCGCGACCAGACCCATCGCCGCCGCGATCCCGATGAGCGGCGCACCACGCAGCTGCAGGGTGCGGATCGCGTCCGCCACCGCCTCCCCGCTCTCCAGGTCGCGCTCGATCTTCGCCTCGGGCAGCGCGCGCTGGTCCACGATCCGCACGGCGCCCGACGGCGACCACGCGATGGCTTGGACGGTCATAGCAATGCGGAATGTGGAGTGCGGAATGCGGAGTGTAAATGGAAGGTCGGACCGCGAGTGACGGTGAACTGGTCGCCGACTGATGTGACGCGACACCAGCAGCCCTGGGTATCCAGTCTGGACACACTCACGGAGGCATCGCATGAAAGGGGTTCTGACGGCCGCGCTCGCGGCCACTGCGCTCGCGGTCGCCGCCTGCAGCGAACGGGACGGGGCCGGGCGCCCGCTCGGGCTCGCGGCAGCGGTCGACTCCTCGGGAGACTCGATACCAGGCCGCAAGCCGGGGCCCGTCGCGTCGCTGACGGTCTCACCCGAGTCCGCCACCGTCGCCGTAGGCGACAGCGCCGGGTTCTTCGCCGATCTGCGTGACGCTGCGGGGACTCCCGCGAGGGACGCCAACGTGAGGTGGAGCGTGGCGGATCCGACCGTCGCGCGCATCGAGGGCGAGTTCGGGCAGTCGGTCATTCTGCGCGCCCTGCGGCGTGGCAGCACCACGGTCACGGCCAGGAGCCATGGAAAGAGCGGCACCGCGCTGCTCGTGGTCGACTCGTTGCCACCGCCCCCACCCCCCGGCGATTCCGTCGCGACCGTGGAGGTCACACCGTCGGCCGACACCGTCGCCGCGGGTGACAGCGCCAGCTTCTTCGCGACCCTCCGAGACGCCAACGGAAACATCCTCTCCGGCCGGGCCGTGTCGTGGACGGTGAGCGACTCCTCAGTGGCTCGTATCGAGGGCGCATTCGGCCAGACCGTGCTCGTCCGCGCAGTCGGCGCCGGGTTTGCGCTGGTGACCGCGTCGAGCGAAGGAAAGAGCGGGTCGGGGAGCGTGTTGGTCCGGTAGGGACGCGACCGACCGAACGCGGAAGTCGGAACGCGGAAGGCGGAACAGGCACACGGCCCTCGGGCCCCCTGTTCCGCGTTCCGAGTTCCACCTTCCGCGTTTTCGTGGTACCATTTCGGCATGGTCTACCAAACCCTCCTCTTCGACCTCCGCGACGCCATCGCCTTCATCACCATCAACCGCCCCGACAAGCTGAACGCCCTGAACGACCAGGTGGTGGACGAGCTGGCCGACGCGGCCGAGCGCGTGGCCACCGAGGACGCGATCAAAGGGGCGATCCTCTCGGGGGCCGGGCAGAAGGCGTTCGTGGCCGGGGCGGACATCGCTGACCTCGCGAAACAAGGGCCGTTCGACGGGAAGGCACGGGCGCTGCGCGGCCAGGCGATGCTGCGGCGGCTCGAGACCTGCGGCAAGCCGGTGATCGCGGCGGTGAACGGCTATGCGCTGGGCGGCGGCTGCGAGCTCGCCATGGCGTGCCACCTGCGGATCGCGAGCGACGCCGCCAAGTTCGGCCAGCCCGAGGTCAAGCTCGGCATCGCCCCGGGCTATGGGGGCACGCAGCGGCTGCCCCGGCTGGTCGGCAAAGGCAACGCGCTCCGCCTGATCCTCACGGGCGACATGATCGACGCTCAGGAGGCCTATCGCATCGGCCTCGTCAACCAGGTTGTCCCGGCGGGCGACCTGCTCGCGGCGGCGGAGCAGACGCTGCGGGGTATCCTCGCCATGGGCCCGCTGGCGGTGCGCCTCGCCCTGGAAGCCGTGGACCAGGGGCTGGAGATGACCCTCGATGAGGGACTGCTGCTCGAAGCCAATCACTTCGGGCTCCTGGCGGCGACCGAGGACATGAAGGAAGGACTGACGGCGTTCCTCGAGAAGCGGCCCCCGCGCTTCCGCGGCCGGTGAGAGTAAGTCTTGCCACGACAATAACTTCTGAGTATTTTTAGTGGGTTATCTGAGGCTCTCGCGGCGCCGCCGCGCTGCGCCACGGGGTGCCCCGTGGCGCTTCTTGTAAGGGGGGGCAACCCGATGGCCGAGCGCGGGGGAAGCAGGGGGAAACGGCCGACCGCGGTGGGTGAAGCCCTGCGCAGCTACCTCGCCAAGTCGGGGCTCGCCACGCGGCTGGCGCAGGCGCAGGTCATTCCCGACTGGCCCCGGTTGGTCGGTCCGCAGATCGCCCGCGTCACGGCACCCGAGAGTGTGACCCCCGACGGCACGCTGTTCGTGCGGGTCGCGACGAGCCCCTGGATGACCGAGCTGCAGCTTATGGGGCCGCAGATCATGGCGGCGATCAACGCCGGCCGCGGCGCCGGTCGGATCAAGACGATCCGTTGGCTTCTCTCACAGTAGAAGGTTATGGCGAAGGCAAAACCCCGAGCATCGAAGGACAAGGGTAACGGCGACTACCAGGCCGACTCGATCCAGGTCCTCAAGGGCCTGGAAGCGGTGCGGCGACGCCCCGCGATGTACATCGGATCGGTCTCCGGGCGGGGGCTCCACCACCTCGTGTACGAAGTGGTGGACAACTCGGTCGACGAGGCGCTCGCCGGCTACTCCACGCAGATCGACGTCACCATCCACACCGACAATGCGATCACCGTGGTCGACAATGGTCGCGGCATCCCGGTCGATATTCACAAGACCGAGAAAAAGCCCGGCGTCGAGGTGGCGCTGACGGTGCTGCACGCCGGGGGCAAGTTCGACAAGAGCACGTACAAAGTCTCGGGCGGGTTGCACGGCGTCGGCGTATCGGTCGTGAACGCGCTGTCGGAAAAGCTCGAGGTGTGGGTGGACCGCGACGGTAAGCGGCACCACATGGCGTTCGAGCGGGGCAAAACCACGGAGAAGCTGGAGGTCATTGGCAAGGCGAAGGGCACAGGCACGACCGTCTGGTTCAAGCCCGACACGAAGATCTTCACCGAGACGCGCTTCGACTACGCCACGATCGCCACCCGGCTGCGTGAGCTCGCGTTCCTGAACAAGGCCCTCACGATCACGCTCAAGGACGAGCGCAAGGGGCAGCAGAAGGAGGAGACGTTCTTCTACAAGGGCGGCCTCGCCGAGTTCGTGAAGCACCTGCTCGGCAACCGCAAGTCCCTGCACCCCAAGCCGATCGTGTTCGAGACCACGCGAGAAGGTGTAGTCGTCGAAGGCGCGATCCAGTACGACGACGGCTACAACGACAACACGCTTTCCTTCGTGAACAACATCAACACGCACGAAGGTGGCACGCATCTGACCGGCTTCCGCGCGGCGTTGACGCGCACGATCAACGAGTGGGCCAAAAAGGATGGGATCCTCAAGAAGGAGGAGTTCACCCTCACGGGGGACGACATCCGCGAAGGCCTGACCGCGGTACTGCATGTCAAGGTGAAGGATCCCCAGTTCGAAGGGCAGACCAAGACCAAGCTCGGCAACTCCGAGGTCGAGGGGGTCGTGAAGACCGTGGTCAACGACGCCCTGGGCGACTTTTTCGACAAGAGCCCGAGCGTGGCACGTACCATCATCGCGAAGGCGGTGAGCGCGGCGCGGGCGCGCGAGGCGGCACGCAAGGCGCGCGAGCTGGTCCGCAAGCGGAGCGGCCTCGAGGGGGGATTGCTCCCCGGCAAGCTGGCCGACTGCAGCGTCACCGATCCCAAGCTCACCGAGCTGTATCTCGTCGAAGGCGATTCCGCGGGCGGCTCGGCCAAGCAGGGTCGGGACCGCAGCTTCCAGGCGATCCTGCCGCTGCGGGGCAAGATCCTCAACGTGCAGAAGGCGCGGATCGATAAGATCCTGTCCAACGAGGAAATCCGGACCATCATTACCGCAATCGGGACGGGCGTAGGCGAGGACTTCAAGATCGACGACGCGCGCTATCACAAGATCATCATCATGACGGACGCCGACGTGGACGGCGCGCACATCCGCACCCTGCTCCTCACGTTCTTCTACAAGGAAATGAAGTTCCTGATCGATGCGGGGTACATCTACATCGCGCAGCCGCCGCTGTACCGCGTCGCCAAGGGCAAGGAAGAGTTCTACGCCTACGAAGAAAAGGAGCGGGACGCCTACGTGAAGCGACTCACGAACGGCGAAGGCGGCCACGGGAACGTCATGATCCAGCGCTACAAGGGCCTGGGGGAGATGAACCCCGACCAGCTGCGCAACACGACGATGGATCCGGCCCGTCGCACGCTCCTCAAGGTGACCATGGAGGACGCGTTCGAGGCATCACAGCTGTTCGAGACGTTGATGGGCGACGAGGTCGAGCCGCGCCGCAAGTTCATCGAGGAGAACGCGAAGTTCGTGCGGAACCTCGACATCTAGGGTCTAGCGCTTCAGCTGCTCGACGCCGGCCTTCGTGACCCGATGTGAGATCAACGGCAACGGCTTTTCGGTGAGCTTGTCGCCGATCGCAATCGCCTGCTGCAACGCCTCGAACCCGAGCTTGATCCCCGCCGGATCCTTCGCGAACACCGAGGCGATCGGCTCCCCCCCCGGGATCTTGTCGCCCGGCTTCACCGTGATCACGAACCCGACCGTGGGATCCACCGCATCGTCCACCGCGAGACGCCCCCCACCCATGGCGACGACCGCCCGGCCGATGATCTTCGGGTCCACCCGCTGGACCACGCCCGTGCGGGGCGCGTTGTACACCTCCACCTCCTGCGCTTGGGGAAGCACCGAGGCATCCTCGACCACCTTGGGGTTGCCACCTTGCGCCTCGATCACGCGCTCGAACTTCTCGGCGGCGAGCCCCGACCCGAGTGCGTTCTCGAGGCGGTGGCGCGCCTTCTTCGAGGTCTTCTCCACACCGGCCGCGAGCAGCATCTCGACGCCCAGGGCGTAGGTCACCTCCATCAGATCCGCAGGCCCCTCCCCGCGCAGCGCGAGGATCGCCTCTTCGGTTTCGAGCACGTTGCCGCAGGCGCGCCCCAGCGGGCGGTCCATGGCGGTGAGCAGCGCCACGGTGGGGCACCCGCGGTCCTCGCCGAGCGCGATCATCGTCTGCGCGAGCTCGAGACTCTGCTCCACCTTGGGGAGGAACGCGCCGGTGCCGCGCTTCACGTCCAGCACGAGCGCGTTCAGCCCTTCGGCGAGCTTCTTCGACATGATGCTGGCGGCAATGAGGGGAATCGCCGCGACCGTGCCCGTCACGTCGCGCAGCGCGTACAGCCGACGGTCGGCGGGGGCGATCTCGGGGGTCTGCCCGATCATCGCGCAGCCGAGCTTCATCACCTGAGCCTTGGCTTCCGTCAGGGACAATCCCGTGCGGAACCCCGGGATCGCCTCGAGCTTGTCGAGGGTGCCGCCGGTGTGGCCCAGCCCGCGGCCCGACATCATCGGCACGGCCACGCCGCACGCCGCCACAAGCGGCGCGAGCACCAGCGACACCTTGTCGCCGACGCCGCCGGTCGAGTGCTTGTCGACGCGCGGTGTCCCCCACGAGTCGAACGCGAGCCGCTGGCCCGAGGCGAGCATCGCATCGGTGAGAGCGGCGAGCTCCTGGCGCTCAAGCCCGCGGAGCACAACCGCCATGAGTAGCGCCGACATCTGGTAGTCGGGGATGCGGTCCGCGGTGTACGCGGCGACCAGGGCGGACCACTCCTCCGGCGTAAGCGTACCGCCGTCGCGCTTGCGCTCGATGAGCGGCACGACCAACATTACCGGCCCCCCTCCTCACGGAGTCTTCGATGCGCGGCGCCGCGTCCCTGCTGATCTGCCTCGCCCTGCCCGCGGTGCTGGCCGCTCAGGCGCAGCCCACGGTGGCGGAGCACATCGCGCTGGGCGACAGCGCGCACGTGGCCCTCGCGCCGCAGCAGGCGCTGGGGCACTATCGCGCCGCGCTCGCTCACGATTCCACGAACTACGCCGCCCTGTGGAAGGCGGGGCGCGAGGCCGTCGACATCGCGAAGCAGATCGAGGGCAAGGACGACTCCTCCAAACAGGTCCGGGACAGCCTCTACGTCATGGCGCGCGCGTTCGGCGAGGCCGCAGTGCGGGTAAACCCCAACGGGGCGGATGGGCACTTCACCATCGGGCAGGCGCTGGGCCGGCTGTCGCGCACCAAAGGCGGCAAGGAGCGCGTGCGCTTCGCCAAGATCATTTACGACGAAGGCATGAAGGCGCTCGAGTGCGACTCGACCCACGACGGGGCGAATCATCTGATCGGGGCGTGGCACGCCGAGGTCAAGCGGCTGTCGGGCTTCGAGAAATTCTTCGCCAAGGCGCTGTACGGCGGCGGATTCCTCGACAAGGGCAACTGGGAGGACGCGCAGAAGTACCTCCAGAAGGCCGTCGCCCTGAAGCCGCAGAACATCTTCCACCGGCTCGAGCTGGGCGAGGTGTACGTCGACGTCGGCAAATACTCCAAGGCGCGGGAGCAGTTCACGGCGCTCGAGGGGCTCCCGATCGCGGACGTGCTCGACCACGAATACAAGCAGGAAGCCAAGCAGGTCCTCGCAGACATCAAAGGCGAGAAAGACGAGACCTAGCGCCGCCCCATCAGGCGCTCGATCTCGGCCGTGGTCCTCGGCGCTTTGGCGGAGAGCCACTCCGCCCCGGTCGCGGTCACCAGCACGTCGTCCTCGATGCGCACGCCGAGGCTCTCCTGCGCCAGGTAAATCCCCGGCTCGATCGTGAGCACCATCCCCGCCTTGAGTGGCGTGCTGTAATCGCCCACGTCGTGCACGTCCATACCGAGCCAGTGCGACAGGCCGTGAATGAAGTAGGCGTCGCAGGTCTCCGCACCGCACAGCGTGCCGGAATGCGTGCGCATATAGTCGCGCGCGACCCGGTTGAGCTGCGCGATGGTCGTGCCGGGACGGGTCGAATCGAACGCGACCTGCTGCGTCGCCAGCACGAGGTCGTAAATCGCCTTCTGGCGCGGAGTGAACTTCCCGTTCACGGGGAAGGTGCGCGTCACGTCGGCAGTGTACTGTCCCCACTCGGCGCCCGCGTCCACCACGACCAGGTCGCCCTCCCGGGTCTGCCGCCGACTGACGTCGTAGTGGAGCGTGGTGCTGTTGGGACCGCTGCCTACGATCGACGGATAGCCCACCCGATCGGCGCCGTTCCTCCGGAATGCCGCCTCGAGCGCCGCCTCGATCTCGTACTCCCACACGCCCGGGCGGGCCGCCTGCATCGCGGCAACGTGGCCGAGCACCGAGATATCGACTGCCTTCCGCATGCGCGCGATCTCGTCGGCGTCCTTCACGAGGCGCATCGAGTCGGCGCTGGGGCGCAGGTTGCGCACGTCGCGCCCCGCGAAGGTGAGCTCGCGAATCCGCTGCTCGTCGCGCGTCGTCTGGTCGAGGGGGACGTACAGGGGGCCGCGAACGCGGAACAGCGCGGCGGCCAGCGCATCATCGAGCGAGTCGGTGGGGAGGACACGCGGGATGCCGCTGAGGCGGCCCGCCGTGCTGTCCGGTCCGAGCCGCAGGCCGGTCCAGCGCTCCTGGAGCGGGGTGCGGGGCGGCAGGAACAGCACGGTCTCGGAAGCGCCGCCGCCCGCGACGAGCAGGAGCCACGCGTCCTGAGTCTCGAGCTCGGTGAAGTAGAAGAACGTGTTGCTCTGGCGAAAGTCGTTGTCCTGGACGTAGTCGCGCTCGAGCTCGCGTTCGTGCGCGGCGGGCACCAGCACGACGCCGCGGCCGATGCGGGCCAGCAGCGCGCGCCGCCGCGCGGCGACGCTCGCGGTGTCGACGGGACGACCCATGCCCGGCAACTCCGGCACCGGCGTCCAGGCGCCGAGCGGCGGCGGCGCGGGGCTCGGGCGCCCCTGTGCGGCGAGGGCGGGCACGGCGACGCAAGCGGCAACAAGGAGTGATCGCATGGGCTCCGAAGCTATCGCGCGCGCGCGCGCGCGGCAACTTGACGCCGCATCCGCCGGGGACGAAACTATGCCATGCCTCTCCCCTCCGCACTCGAGGCGCGCGTTGCCGAGCTCGAGCGCGAGCGCAAGCATCTGCTCGCCATCATCGAGATTCTCAAGGAAGTTTCCACCTCGCTCCATTTCATCGACATCCTCCAGGGCATCGCGCGTAAGCTCGGCGAGGCGTTCGGGTTGGACCGCTGCTCGATCTTTCTCGCCGAGCGGGGCGGCCGGTCCGTGCGGCTGGTCGCGTCCTACGAGGATCCCACCATTCGCAACTACGTGGTGGACCTGGAGCGCTACCCCGAGCTGAAACGCGCGATGCAGGGCGGCGAGACGGTGTTCATCCCCGACGCGGCCACCGATCCGAGTCTCAAGCACGTGAAGGGCGAGCTCATCAGCCGCCGCGTGAAGTCCATCACGGTGGTGCCGATCACGTGGCGCGGCGTGGCGATCGGGGCGATTTTCCTGCGTACCTTCCGCGATGGCCCCACGTTCTCCGACGAGGACGTGCGATTCGTGCAGGTGGTGGCCTCGATCACGGCACAGGCGCTGCGCAACGCGCACCGCTACGAGCGCCTGGCGCAGCGCCAGCAGGAGACGGGGGAGACGATGCGGCGCATGGAGCTCGAGCGCGTGGCGCTGTTGTCGTTCCTGCGCCGCCTGCTCGGCGCATTCGGCGAGCGCGAGGGCGCCTGGGCCGAAGGGCTGCTGCCGCGCGCCTCGGCCGACGAGCTCGACCGGCTGGTGGGCGTCGCGATGGCCGTCATTCAAGAGGAAGCCAAAGGTCGGTGAAGGGTCCTGCCGCCCGAGCCGCCGAGCTGCGGCGGCTCATCGAGCGCGCCAACTACGCCTATTACGTACTCGACAAGCCGGAGATGTCCGACGCCGAGTACGACCGCCTGTTCCGCGAGCTGCAGGAGCTCGAGGCCAAGCATTCCGAGCTGCGCACCCCCGACAGCCCCACGCAGCGCGTCGGCGTGGAGCCCGCGACGGCGTTCAAGAAGCACCGCCACCTCGTGCCGATGCTGTCGCTCGCCAACGCGTTCAACGAGGCGGAGCTCGCCGAATGGGAAAACCGCAACGCCCGGCTCGGCCCGGAGGTTCGCACCGCCGGCTATACGCTCGAAGTGAAGATCGACGGCGCCGCCGTGAGTCTCACGTACGAGAAGGGACTCCTCGTCGTCGGCGCGACGCGCGGGAACGGCCTGGTCGGCGAGGACGTCACGGCCAACCTCCGTACCGTGGTGGACGTGCCGCTGCGGCTCACGGGAAAGGGCTGGCCCAGGCTGATGGAGGTGCGCGGCGAGGTCTATCTCTCCAAGTCCCGCTTCGTACAGCTCAACCGCGAGCGCGAGGAGGCGGGCGAGCCCACCTTCGCCAACCCGCGCAACGCCGCCGCGGGCTCGCTGCGCCAGCTCGACCCCAAGATCACGCGCAGCCGCGGCCTGCGGATCTTCTGCTTCCACGTCGAAGCGTCCGGCCAGAAGCTGCCCGTCGCGACGCAGCACGAGCTGCTCGAGCAGCTCACCGCGTGGGGGTTCCCGGTCGAAGCGCACCACGCCCTCGTCCCCGACCTCGCCCACGCCAACACGGAGATCACCAAGCTCGAGACGCTCCTCCCCGCGCTCGACTATGGCGCCGACGGCGTCGTGGTGAAGGTCAACCCGCTCAAGCTGCACGTCGAGCTGGGGACGGTGGGGAATCGCGAGCCGCGTTGGGCCATCGCCCGCAAGTTCGCGCCCGAGGTCCAGATCACCAAGCTCAAGGAAATCCGGATCAATGTCGGACGCACCGGCGCACTCAACCCGTATGCCGTGCTCGAGCCCGTGGAAATCGGGGGTGTCACGGTCACCACCGCCACGCTCCACAACTTCGACCTGATCGAAGCGAAGGACATTCGCGAGGGCGATTGGGTGGAAGTCACGCGTGCCGGCGAGGTGATCCCGCAGGTGCTCGGACCGGTGCGCGAGCGTCGCACCGGGAAGGAGCGCAAATTCAAGCGCCCGGAGCGCTGCCCCGTCTGCCACTCGAAGGTCGAGTACCCGTCGGACGAGGTGATGGCCTACTGCTCCAACGTCTCGTGCCCGGGCCGGATCCTCGAGAGCATCGTCCATTTCGCCGCCGTGATGGACATTCGCGGCCTCGGATACGAGCGGGTGCGCGCGCTGCTCGAGGCCAAGCTGATCAAGGACGTCGCCGATCTGTACGAGCTCACGCCGGCGCAGCTGCTCAAGCTCGAAGGGTTCGCGGAAAAATCGGCTCAGCAGCTCGTCGACGCCATCCAGGCGTCCAAGCAGCAGCCCCTCTCGACGCTGCTGCACGCACTCGGTATCCGCCACGTGGGCGCGCAGGTGGCGAAGCTGCTCGCCCGCCACTTCGGCACCATGAAGGCGCTCCGCAACGCCGCGGTCGAGGAGATCAGCAAGATCCGCGGCGTCGGGATGGCGATCGCGGAAGCGGTAGCGGGGTTCTTCGACGAGACCAAGAATCGCAAGCTGCTCGAGCGCCTGGAGAAGCTCGGGCTGAACTTCACCGAGCCGACCGTCACCGAGGGGAAGGGCCCGCTGGCGGGACAGACGTATGTCGTGACCGGCACCCTGCCGTCGCTCTCCCGGACGAAAGCAGCCGAGCTGATCGAGGCGGCGGGCGGGCACGTCGCGGACAGCGTCTCGAAGAAGACCACCGCCCTCGTCGTGGGCGCCGACGCGGGGTCCAAGTTCGAGAAGGCCAAGGCGCTCGGCATCCCGATCATCGACGAGGCGGAACTCTTGCGCCGCGCACGCGCCAAACCCTAAGTTGGCGTCCCAGATGCGCGCCCCCCCCTCCGCCGCCGCGACCGAAGCCCTCACGATCGGCCGCACCGCCCTGCGGCAGCTCCACGACAGCCTGCTCCGCGATGCGCCCGACCTCACCGTCCCCATCTTGCAGGAGGTCGGTTTCTCCGCCGGCGCAGGCGTCTTTCAGGCGTTCTGCGTCTGGCTCCCCGCGGAGACAGGCGTCGCGCACCCCGATGACCTCGACGCCGGCCGGCTGAACGACGTCCTGTCCGCGTTCTTCCAGGCGACGGGGTGGGGTTCCGTCAGCGTCGCGCCGCTCGGCCACGCGGCGCTCGTCCTGGACTCGAGCGACTGGGCCGAAGCGGCCCCCGGGAGCGCCCAGGAGCCGATGTGCTTCTTTTCGTCGGGGATGCTCGCGGACTTCTTCGGCCGGCTGTCGGGAGAGCCCGTCGCCGTGATGGAGGTCGAGTGCCGATCCCGAAACGACGAGCGGTGCCGGTTCCTGTCCGCCTCCCCGGATACGCTGAATGTCGTCTACGAACAGATGAAAGAGGGGAGAGGGTACGAAGAGGCGCTTCGCCCCGTGTGAAGCCCCCGGCGTGCTGGAGTACTAGCGGCGAGCCACCGACACCCCCTCGAACCGCACCGACGGCGCCCAGCGGGACCCCGTCCAGCGCGCGTCGTCCCCGAAACCCCCGACCTGTTTCCACAGCTCGTAGGCGTTCCCGGCGACGGCGGCGTCCTTCACGCGACCCGTGATCACGCCCCGCTCGATTCGATACGCCAACCCGACCGGGTGGCTGAACGCCCCCCCGGTGACGTTCCCCTGTCCCACGCCGATCAGCTCGTCGACCAACAAGCCATCTCGGATGTCTCCCAGCAGACCGCCGCCCAATTGTAGGGGCGCAGCATGCTGCGCCCCTACGTCGTTGACCGCCCCCACGTGGTTCAGGACGATGTTGGTGTATCCCGGCACCGGCTTCCCGAAGATCCCACGCTGACCGTTCCCGGTGCTCCGGGTCTTCGCGCGCGCGGCCGTCTCCAGGTCGTAAATGAACCGCTGCACGACGCCACCTTCGACGAGAGCCAGCGTCCGGGAGGGCACGCACTCATCATCCAGGGGGCGTGACGCGATACGACCGCCACGCAGGGGATCGTCGGTGAGGGAGAACCGCGGGTCGAACACCTGCTCCCCGACCTTCGCCTCCAGAGGGGAAATGCCCTGGAGCACCGCCTTTCCAGAAAGGGCTTGCGTCACCGGAAGCATCAGCGCCGACAGGCCGGCAGGAGTGAAGACGACGGGGAGAGCTCCTTCGGGCGCCGCGACCACGCGCAGCGCATGATCGAGGCGCGCGTTGATCGATGCGATCAGGGCCGCCAGCGCCTCGTTCGAGGGAAGATCCGCTCCCTCGAACGCGTCGGAGACCACGAGGACGTCGTCGCCGGCGATGCGCCACACGTCGGCGCTCACCCCGAATCCCGTCCCGCGATACTCGCCGGCGGCCCCCGCGGAGTTAGCGACCCGCGTCGCCGTCACTTCACGCTCGATGGCGACGTTGACCCGGCATCCCTCGCGCTCGAGCCGCGCCAGGAGCGAGCGCCCGATGCCGATCAAGTCGACGAGGGACGCATTCGCCGCCCGGTCGAAGAACGTCGTGACGGTGGGCAGCGTCGCCGGGGGGGACGGGGGCCCGGGAAACTCGAGGTCCAGTGCCTCGCCCAGCTCGGCCGATGCGAGGGCGCGCTCCAGTAGGGGCGCAGCATGCTGCGCCCCTACGTCATCACCGCCCACCGCCGTCGTTCCCGCGACTCCGACGCGCCCGCGGTGACGCACGCGGAGATTCGCCCCCGCTTCTTCGGTGGTACCGGCCGACTTGAGTCGCCCCCATTCGAAGGCGACCGTCGTCCGCTCGAACCGACGCCACAGCCCATCGGCGCCGCCGTCGGCGCGGCGCCGGGCCAGATCGACGAGCCGCGCGATCACGCCTTCCCCACTGCGCCGCCGACCAGCGCCTCCTCGATACGGACGTGCGGCGCCCCTTCGGTCACCGGGAGCGGGTACTGGCCGGCCTTCCCGCACCCGCCACCCATCTGGTTCCAGCGGAAGTCGGCCCCGATATGATCGATGCGATCGAGGGTCTGGAACAGGTTCCCCGCGAGCACGACGTCCTTCACGAGCTCCGCCACCCGCCCATCACGGATCATGCGGCCGTAGGCGGCCGTGAACGAGAAGTTCTCGAGCATCGTCTGGCCGCCGAACGCGCCGCAGGCGTACACCCCGAGCTTGACGTCGCCGATCAGGTCCTCGAAGCTTCCGCCCCCCGGGGCGCCCGCGATGTAGGTGTTGGTCATGCGCACGATCGGCGGGTGACGAAACGAGATCGCGCGAGCGTTGCCGGTCGGCCGCTCGCCCATCGCGGCGGCGGTCTCGCGCGAGTGCAGCCGGCCCACCAGGATCCCGTCCTCGATGAGCGCGGTGTCCTGGGTGGGTGTTCCCTCATCGTCGAACGGCAGCGTCCCGCGCAGGCCGGAGGCCGCGCCGTTGTCTCCCACATTGAGGACCGGCTTCCCGAAGCGGCGGCCCAGGGTCATCATCTCGCGCGCCTGCGGGTTCTCGTATACGAAGTCTGCTTCCGAGAGGTGCCCGAACGCCTCGTGGATGAACACGCCGGCCAGCTCGGGATCGAGGATCACGGGATACGTGCCGCCCTTCACCATCGGCGCGTCGAGCAGCTGCACCGCCCGCTCCGCGACCTCGCGGAACCCCGCCGCCTTGTCCTGCACCGAGTTCCAGCCGCGGCGCAACCCGATCGACTCGAGTCCCTTCTCGATGGTGCCGTCCCGGCGCGCCACCGCGGTCCCCGAGAGCGTGACTTCGGGCCGCAGCTCGTGCAGCCGCGTGCCCTGCGAGTTCACGTACCAGTATTCGCTCACCTCGTCGCGGTACACGGCAAGGGTGTCGACGATCCGGTCGCTCACACCGAGCATGACGCCGTTGTACGCTTCGAGCAGCCGCTTCTTCTCCGCGATGGGCACGCCGCGCACGTCCCCGTCGAGATCGAGGAGGGCGTCGGCCTGATGCGGGGGGACGTCGGCGAGGCGGATGGGCGGGTCCACCGGCACGGCGCGCGACAGCTCGCCCGCGCGCGCCACCATCGCCTCGAGCCGGTCCAGCGAGGTGAACGACGCGACGCCCCAGCCGCCGCCCGCGTGCAGCGCGCGCACGAAGCCGCCCTGGTCCTCGCTGGCGGTGGCGGATTCCAGCCGCCGGCCGCGGAAGGTCACCGCCGTGCTCCAGGTGCGTTCGACGCGGATTTCAGTGTAAGCGGCGCGGGAGCGGGCGAGCGCCGCGGTCAGCCGGTCGATCAACCGCCGAGTTCCTTGAGCTTCGCGGCGTAATCGGGCCGCATCACGATCTCCCCGTCGATGATGACCTCACGGTCCCAGGGAAGAATGATGAAGTTGTCGGTCTCGAGCGCGTAGAAGTCCGGCCGGAACTCGCCGGTGCGGAACGAGACGGCCGTCTTCACGGCGGCGGGCTTCAGCTCGCGCACGGCGTTGAGGGCGAGCTTCATGGTGGCCCCGGTGTCGCAGGTCTCATCCACGACCAGCACCCGCCGGCCGGTCACGAGGCGCGTCGGCCCGGCGATGACCACCGGCCGGCCCCCCGTCTCCGTGCGGGTGATGGCCATGGAGGCGAAGTCACGCTGCAGGATGCTCGCCACGACCGCGCCGGGGATCACGCCCGCGCGGGCGATGCCGATCACCACTTCCGGATCGTAGTCCCGGAAGATTTTGAGAGCCAGCGCCCGGCACATCTCGCCGAAGAACGGCCAGTCCACCTCGAGGACGCCATGCGGCGCCTTGCGAGTGGCGCGCGCGTTCCCGGGCCGGGGCGGGGGCGGGGGCGGGGCAGGCATGGGCTGTGAAGCTACATTGCACAGTCGCGAGGCCGCAAGCTATTTTCGGCCCATGGGTTTCTGGCGCCGCCTGTTCGGCGGCTCGGGCGCCGACGAGATCAACCCCCAGCGCCTCGACTATCTCAACGAGGCGCTCGCCCTCGAACGCCAGGGCGATTACGACTCGGCCCTCACATCATATCGCCTGGCGCTGCGCGACCATCCCAACGACGCGCGCATTCTCCAGAACATGGCGATCGCGTTCACCAAGACGCGGCGCATCGACGAAGCGATCCGGCACTATCGCCGCGCGCTGGAGCTCGACCGCGAGCTCGCGGGCGCGCACTACGGGCTCGCATTCCTGCTGCTCAAGCGTGGCGATCCGGACGGCGCGGCCCAGCACCTGCGCGCGTTCCTCGCGCATCCGCCCAAAGGACCCGACGCGCAGAAATGGATCGAGCACGCGACGCAGGCGCTGCGCGACCTCGGCGCCTCCGGACCCACCAAAGCCGCCGCCGCAGAGGCACCCTGACCCCACAGGGAACCGGGCTGGGCCGGGCCGGGGGCGTCGTCCTCCTGCTCGTGGCGGCCGTGGCCTGTAATAAATTCGGGCCCGCGGACTTGAGCCGCGTGATCGCGCTCGACGTCAGCGCTCCCGACAGTCTCGAGGAGTATGACACCCTCAAGCCGCACGCTCGGGTGCTCGACGGCCATGGCGACTCGGTCGCGGCGACCGTCGTCTGGGCCACGGCTGACACCGCCCCCATCCTCACGGTGCTCGACAGCCTCACCGGCTGGACCGTGGTGAACCGCACGGGCCAGACGGGGCGACTGGTGGCGCGGTCGGATCGCCTCGTCTCGAACCCGCTGTCGATCCGCACGCTCGCCGCTGCGGATACGCTGTTCACGACGCTAGTGTCGACCGTGGATACGGTGACGCTGTCCGCCGACTCGGTCTCCGATTCGCTCACGGTCGAGGTGGCGGACACGATCAAATCGTCGAGCGGAGGCGACTCACTGACGGTCGCCCTCGCCGGCAGGCCGGTCGTCTACGCGATCACGTATCCGGCGACCTCCGGGCCGGTCACGCTGGTGACGAACGACTCGACTCACGGTCTCGTCACGACCGATACGGTGGCGACCGGCGCGTCGGGCATTGCGTTCGTCCAGGTACGGCTCCTGGGTGCGCCGGTCCCCGACAGCGTCGTCGTCGCGGCGATTGCGCGGCGCGCCGTGGGAGACACGGTGCCGGGCTCGCCCGTCACTTTCGTCGTGAGGTTCCGACCATGAGCGCCCCCCCCCGCACCCTGACCGAGCTGTTCTTCGACGCGGTGCACACCTACGGGGCGCACCCGGCGGCGTTCCGCCACAAAGTGGCTGACGCGTGGCGCGACGTCTCGCATCAAGAAGCCGCCGCGCGCGTGCAGCAGCTGTCGCTCGGCCTGCGCGAGCTCGGGCTCGCGACGGGCGAAAAGGTCGCCATCCTCGCCGAAACACGCCTCGAGTGGGCCCTGACCGACTACGCATGCCTGTGTGCCCGCACCACCGACGTGCCCATCTACCCGACCCTCCCCGCCAATCAGGTGGAATACATTCTGCGCGACGCGGGTGCGGCAGCGGTGGTCTGCTCGACGGCGGCCCAGGTGGAGAAGATCCGCGCGGTGAAGAGCGGGTTGCCGTCGCTCCGCCACGTGATCGTGTTCGATGGTCCGGGGGGCGACGGGGTGCTCACGCTCGCCGAGCTGGAAGCACGCGGCCGCGCGGCCGCCGCCAAATATCCCCGGTTCAAGGAGGAAGCACTCGGCGTGCGGCCTGCCGACCTCGCGACCTTGCTCTACACCTCTGGCACGACGGGGCAGCCCAAAGGCGTCATGCTGACCCACGACAACATCTGCTCCAACGTGCGCGCCTGCGTGGAAACGCTCCGGGTCAACGAAGACGACAGCTGCCTCGCGCTGCTGCCGCTGTCGCACATCCTCGAGCGGATGGTGGAGTACTACTTCCTGCACGTGGGGGTGACGATCAACTACGCCGAGTCGATCGACGCGTTCGCGCAGAATCTGCAGGACGTGCGGCCTACCATCGTCGCCGCGGTGCCGCGCGTGTACGAGAAGGTCTACGCCCGCGTGCTCGAGAAGGCTCACACGGGTGGCGCGGTGAAGCGCGGCATTTTTCAGTGGGCGAAGCGCGTGGGGGAGCGGTGGGCGGCGCACCGCCTGGCCGGCATCGGGGTGCCCCCCGGCTTGAAGCTGACGCACGCGATCGCGGACCGGCTGGTGTTCTCGAAGCTGCGGGCGCGCACCGGAGGACGGATCAAGCTGTTCGTGTCGGGCAGCGCGCCGCTCTCGGCCGAGATCGGACGGTTCTTCTACAGCGCCGGGCTCCCGGTCATCGAGGGATACGGCCTGACGGAAACGTCACCGGTGCTGACGCTGAATCCCCTGACGCGGCCGAAGTTCGGCACGGTCGGCAAGGCGATCCCGGGGGTCCAACTGACGATCGCGGGCGACGGCGAGATCTTGGCCAAGGGCGCCAATGTCATGCGGGGTTACTACAACAAGCCGGCGGAAACGCGCGAAGCGATCGATGCGGAGGGCTGGTTCCACACGGGGGACATCGGCGAGCTGGATGCCGACGGCTACCTCAAGATCACCGACCGGAAGAAGGACCTGTTGAAGACCGCGGGTGGGAAGTACATCGCGCCGCAGCCGATCGAGAACACGGTCCGGCTGAACAAGTTCGTGGCAAGCGCCGTCGTGCTCGGCGACCAGCGCAAGTTCCCGATCATATTGATCGTACCCAACTTCGATCAGCTCGAGCGGTGGGCCACGGAGCGGAACCTCACGTACGCATCCCAGGGCGAGCTCATCCGGCTGGCCGACGTCCAAGCCAAGATGGAGCGTGAGGTGATGGGCGGCCTGCGCGACCTCGCCAAGTTCGAGATGCCGAAGAAGGTCGTCCTGATCGAGCGGGACTTCACGATCGAGTCCGGCGAGCTGACCCCGTCGCTCAAGGTCAAGCGCCGCCAGGTCGAAAAGAACCACAAGGATGTGATCGACCGGGTGTACGCGGAGGCCGACCCCACCGCGGCGACCGTGGAAGGTTGATCAGCGCCGCTCGCCGACGAACAGGCCGTGCCCGAGCGCCAACTGCGTGAGCCCGGCCGGCGGGGCGACGCGCTCGCTCTCGATCACCAGCCGCCGCCCCGGGAGTAGCACCCGCCGCGCTTCGGCGAGCCACTCGGGGCCCAGGCGGTCGGGCCCGACGACGGCGGCCCGCCCCACCTTCTGTCGCAGCGGAATCATCGTCTCGCAGGCGAGCAGGCTCAGCACCGGGAGCTCCTCCACATCGTCCGGTGCATTCACGGCCACAAAGTGGATGCCGCCCATGAGCCCCGCGAGCCCCACCGCATGTCGCGCAGCGGACCCGAGCAACAGGACGTAGCCACCGGGGCCGGAGAGATCGAGCAGCGCCTGGAGAGTGTGAGCGTCGACGGGAGCAGGGAGCGGGGAGCGCGGTGCGGTCGTTGACGGTGCAGCACCGCTCCCGGCTCCCGGCTCCCGGCTCCCAGAGAACTGCACCACGCCTCTCACGACGGGATACTCCCGCCCGCATTTCGGACAGGCCAACACGCCCGACCGGACCATCCGCCCGAGCATCTCACCCGTGGACAACACGAGGAAGCCCTCCTCGTGCCGCTCTGGGCAGCGCAGCATCTCCGTCAGCTCAATGTGCACCCGAGCCGAACTCCACCCACGTAACGCGGTTCGCTTCGACGCGCACGCGGCGCGTCATGCGCCGTCCCCCCACGGCCACGGCGAGCGTGTACTCGCCCGGCTCGACATCCGAAACGGCGAAGTGCTCCCGGTAGTCGGGGTCGGGGTGATTGTGCTCGCCGTACGTTTCGGCGTAGGAGTAGGGCGTCTCCTGCGGCTCGGCCTTGACCAACCCATACACGCGCACCTGCTGTGCCGGCTGGCCCTGCGCATCCCACACCCGCCCCGCCACGATCCCCGTCCCGGGCAGCGGACGGATCCAGAGCTCCGGGTTCACCGTGTACTTCGGGAACCGCTCGTTCGGATCGACGATCCACGGTACGGAGTCGACCGGTGCGACGTGGATCTCGAGATGCAGGTGGTCGTTGGTCGCGCGGCCCGTGTTGCCCACCAGGGCGATCACGTCGCCGGCCTTGACGCGCTGGCCCACCGACACCAGGAGCTGCGCATTGTGGTAATACGTCGAAAAGATGATCAGGCCCTTGAGCCTTCGATCGTGACGGATGGCGACCGTGTTCGCCCCGCGCTCCGCCGGCCCCGCGAACACGACCACGCCGTCGCCGATCGCGAGGACCGGAGTCCCGTCGGGGTTGTTGAACTCGACGCCCTGATGCTGCTGGAAATTGCCGCCCATCGTCGAGCCGTAGCGGTACGTCTGGTCGATGTACGGCTGGTCGGTGAGGGCGATCGGCCGTCCGAACCACGTATGGCGCGTGCCGCGGGAGTCCGTGTCGGGCCGCTCCTGGTACGTGACGCCCACGAGCGTCAATCGCTGATCGATGCGGCAGATCCCGAGGCCGGTGGGTCTCCCGGCGGCGTACACCCCCGGCGCGAGCAGCAACAGCGCGCTGACGCTCCGCGTCATGTCGCAGACGTTGAGCGCGTCGCCGTCCTCCGCGTACACGCCCTCGCGCGTACCGGCGAACGCGCGCCCCGCCGCCGCGCGCACGAGCGCCTGCACCGGAGGCAGGTCTACCCGGCAGCCTTTCACGACAGGTCCGACCGGGCAGGTCGGAGTTCCCCGCTTATCGAGCCATGCGCCGTGTGTCGGATCGAGCCGGTAGAGGCCGCGCTCCGTGCCCACCCAGACGAGGCTCCCGGTATCCGCCGCGAGCGCCCGCACCCGGTTGATGCACTCGGCGTCGGGGGGGGGACACCGCGTCGGCGCCGGGTATTCCGTCCAGGTGCGGCCGCCGTCCGTCGAGCGGGCGAGGCCGCGCAGATGGCCGGCCCACAAACTGCCGTCGGAGCCGCGGGCCAGCGCCAGCACGTACTGGCTGCGCAGCCGGCCCCAGGGGTGGGGTGCCGTGATCGCGCCGGCCGAGTCGGTGATCTCCGCCCAGGTCGTGCCGCGATCCCACGACAGCTTGATGCCGTCGGCGGTGCCCACATACACGGTGTCGCCCCGCGTGACGATGCCGTTGGGCGCGACGTATTGCCACTCGGGGCCGAGCTGCTTGAGCTCCCAGTTGGTCCATGTCTTGCCGCCGTCGGTCGACAGGCCCCACCCGTTCCCCACCGTGCCGTACCAGATTTCCCCGTTGGGACCGAATCCGAAGGCATGGACGAAATCGAAGGAAATCGTCCGCGCGGTCGAGTCATCCGAGTGCTTGAACTGTTCCCAGCTCCCGGCCCCTCTGCGCAGCACGAAGATGCCTTGCCCATAGGTCCCGACCCAGACGGCGTCGTCGGGCGCGCGTCCCAGCGCGAGCACGTGCACGCCGAAGCCGGTCGTGTCGGGGAGCGGGGGGAGGGATTGGGCGCTGGAACGTGCCGCCAGGGCGACGAGCAACAGTCCCGACAGCAACGCGGAACGCGGAACGCGGAACGCGGAGCAGAAATGAGAGATTCTGGCACGCGGAGGTCTCCCTGATGTTCCGCGTTCCGACTTCCGCCTTCCGCGTTGCCCCTTCCGCATTGCGGTCATCCTCTCACGGTGTAGACCGTCGGCAGCAGCCGGATCTCCGTCACGTCGACGCGCGGGGCCCGCGTGACCGCAAACAGCACGGCCTCCGCTACGTCGCCCGCCTGCAGCATGGCGTCGCGCCTGGTGAATCCCGGGCGGCCGTCGGGGTCGATCGGGTCCCAGATCGGCGTGTCCACCGGTCCCGGCGAGACGATGGTCGTGCGGACGCCGGTGCGCGACAATTCGGCGCGCAGCACCTCGTGCAAACCGCGCACACCGAATTTGCTGGCGGCGTAGGCGGTCGAGCCGGTGAAGGCCACATGGTCGGAAATGGAGCCGATGGTGACGAAGTGACCGGTGCCGCGCCGCACGAGATGTGGGACCAGGGCGCGCGTCACGAGAAAGGGACCCAGGAGATTCACGGCGATCGTGCGGGAGAACTCGTCGGGCGTCGTCTCCGCGACCGGCTTGATGAAGAAGATGCCCGCGTTGTTCACCACCACGTCCGGCACTCCCCGCTCGGTGAGGACGCGGCCGACGGTGCGCTCCACCGCGGCGGGGTCGGTCACGTCACAGCGCAGGTCCGTCCGGCGGTCGGCCGTGCCGTCCACCAGGGTGCGGGCGAGCCGCACCACGTGAGCCCCGGCGGCGTGCAGCAGCTCGGCGACGGCAAGCCCGATCCCGCGCGACGCGCCGGTGACGAGCGCGAGCTTCCCGGCGAGGGCGGTGGGGGACGCGTCGCTCACCCCGGGCCCCGGCTGTATACCAGCCGCAGGAATTCGTCCCGGGTCTTCGCGTCTTGCAGCAGCGCACCTCGCAGCGCGCTCGTGACCGTCTTGGAGTTTTGCTTCTCGACGCCGCGCATCATCATGCAGAGATGGTACGCCTCGATCACCACGCCCACGCCGCGCGGATCGAGCACTTCCATGAGCGCGTCCGCCACCTGGTCGGTGAGTCGCTCCTGCACCTGGAGCCGGCGGGCAAACACCTCGATCACGCGTGGGATCTTGGAGAGACCCACCAAGCGACCGTTCGGCAGGTAGGCGACGTGGGCCCGGCCGAAAAAGGGCAGCAGGTGGTGCTCGCACAGCGAGTAGATCTCGATGTCGCGCACGCACACCAGGTTCTCGTGCCGCTCGCTGTACAGCGCGTCACCGATCACGTCCGCGACGGACATGTGGTAGCCGCGGGTGAGCCATTTGAGAGAGGTCTCGACGCGGGCCGGCGTCTGCCGGAGGCCCTCCCGGCTCGGGTCCTCGCCCAGCTGGTCGAGCATTTCGCGCACGAGACTCTCGAACGACGTGCGGGCGCCGGCCGCGGGCACCGGCGGCAACGGCTCGGTGTGCTCCTCGTGGAAGCCGTGCAGGCTGGCGGACTTCATCTTGTCGCGTCCCATGCTTGTTGAGCCTCCGGGGCAGGACTATCTTCGGCGCACGTGAAACTAAAGGTACTCGCTTTCCTGTCCACGGCGGGAGGCTCCGCCCTGTCCGCGCTGTGGACGTTTCCCAGCATTCTCGCGTCGGCCTTCCTCGTCGCCTGGGGTGCGGAAGCCGCACAATTCCTCATCTCCCAGGGCCTCGCGCTCGCGATCCTCGCCTGGTTGCAGACGCTTCCCGAGTTCGCCGTGGAAGCCGTGATCGCGTGGGATGCCGGGCGGGAGCCCGAGCGTGCCCACCTGGCGATTGCGAACCTCACCGGTGCGATCCGATTGCTGCTCGGGCTCGGGTGGCCGATGATCTACTTTGTGTTCGCGGTTTCCGGTCGCAAGCGTGCGGCGGGAGGGGCGCAGCATGCTGCGCCCCTACTCCCGGCCATCCGGCTGGAGCGCGAGCATGCGGTCGAGATCATTGGACTCGTGCCGCCGCTCGTCTATTTCTGCGTAATCCTATTCAAGCGGAGCCTCAGCTGGGTCGACGCGGTGGTGCTCCTGGCCCTGTACGTCGTCTACCTCGGCATCCTGTTCCGCAACGCGCCGCATGGCGCCGATCATGTCGCGGACGCTCCCGCGGTCTCGCGCTGGGCGTACCGTCAGCCGGGCTGGCGCCGCCCGCTCGCGATCGCCGCGCTGTTCGGCGGCGGCGGCGCGCTGCTGTACGTCACGGCGCACCCGTTTCTCGAGTCGATGCTCGCGGTGGCCGGGCTCCTGGGCGTGAGCCAGTTCGTGCTGGTGCAATGGGTGGCGCCGTTCCTTTCCGAGTTTCCGGAGAAGGTGTCGGCGTTCTATTGGGCGCGGCGCGTCAGCCGCGCGCCGATGGCGCTCATGAACATGGTGTCGAGCAACATCAACCAGTGGACGGTGCTCGCCGCCATGATCCCCATCGTGTACGGGTACTCCAGCCTGCGCCATCACGGCGTGTGGCTGGATTTCCACTTCGACGGACCCCAGCGGCTGGAAATCCTGCTCACCCTGCTGCAGTCCGGGCTCGCGATGATGGTGCTCGCGAACATGGAGTTCGACTGGCGCGACGCGACCGTGCTGTTCGTCCTCTGGCTCGTGCAGTTCCTGCAGCCGAGCCTGCGGGAGGTCGTGGCGATTGCGTACGCGGTCTGGATGGTGATTCTCGCGATCGATTTCGCGGTCGGGCGGAAGGCGTTGCTCGCGCCGAAGTACTTCTGGGAGATCATCCGGCGGAAACGCGATCGGCCGGAACCGCTGTAACGCGGCCCGGCCGACCGGCACGACCGGAACGGAGAGGATTATTGAAGCCCGAAAGGAATGACTGGTCCCTCACCATGGCGTCTGCCTTCCCCACGCGGGGGCATGACATCGGTCACAGTATCTGGGTCCACGATCGAGCTGTTGGCTCAATAATTCTTCTCCCCGTCCCTTCAACTACAATACATCGTGTACTTGAGACGTCAAGGAACGACGTCACGCAGAACCGTCACGTAAAATCGTGGGGGCACGGACCGATGAATCTCACGCTCATGGCCGCGATCGCGCTACTCCTGCTGTGGTGCATACTCGTGTTCGCGTTGCACCTCGGCAGCGGGCCGGTGCAGTTGCTGTACGCTGTGTCGGTGGTCCTGTTCGCTCGTCGCATCATCGCGGGCGCGCCCAAGTTCCTCTCCTGAAACGAGACGGCGCCGCAGCAGATTACTTCTTGGAACTCTTGCCGCCGCCGAACGTGACGCCGACGGTGATGGGGACGAACTTCGTAGAGCCGCCGCTTTCCTGAATGCTCACGTACCGGATCTCGGCGAAGAAGCTCGCCGGACCCGCGCCAAAGGTCGCACCGCCCCCGAAATCCCAAGTGAACTTCGTCTCGGAGGTGTCGATGGTCGCCGAGCCCGACGTCGCCTTGATCTTGAGGTTATAGACGCCGCCGCCTGCGAGCAGGTAGGGTTTCACCACCGGTGCTGGTACGGGAATCTTGTACACGAGATTGGCGATCCCGCCGATGAGCTTCGTGTTCCCAGTAACCGGTGTAGTACCGATATCCTTGTGGCTGGTTTGGCCGTACAGGCCGTCCACGCGGATGCCGACGGGAGACATGGGGATCGCGAAGTTCGCGTTGAGCGTGGCGTGCCAGCCCGTTTTGTCGATGTCTTTGTAATCGCTCAGCGGGGTGATCAGCCCACCGCCCAGGCCGAAGCGGACCCCTTGAGCCGCGACCGTCGCGACGCACGCGAGCGAAACCACTACCACTGTGATGACCGACTGCAGAACTCGGTTCATTGAAGCCGCCTCCCTGCTGCGGGAAATGTTCGGGTTGTGGGCGCGCTCCATGATTGGTGATTCCCTCTCGGGGCGCAAGCACGAGGGGCCCCGCGGTACAGACACGGGACCCCATTCTTGCCGTTGTAGTGGCGACTTCCGCGCTACAACGTCCCCTTGAACAGCAGCCGATTCGGCGTGCCGCTCACGTTTCCGGTGATCACGCCCGCCGTCGAGTTGGTGATGATCCAGTTCGCAACCGTGGCGGACGACGCGTCGCCGAAGGTCGCCTTATAGAGGGCGCTGACACCGACGACATGCGGCGTCGCCATCGACGTGCCGCTCAGGGTCATCGTGGTGGCGAGGTAGGTCGACTTGATCGCCGACCCCGGGGCGTACAGCTCGACGCACGTGCCCCAGTTGGAGTACGACGCCTTGGCGTCCGTCTTCTCCGAGGCCGCGACGGTGAAGACGCTGGGTGCACCCGACGGTGACTCGGTGCAGGCGTCGACGTTGTCGTTCCCGGCCGCGACCGCGAGAAACACGCCGGAATTCCAGAGATTGGTGACGGCCTGGTCGAGCGCCGGCGATTTGCCGCCGCCGAGCGACATGTTCGCCACCGCGGGATTGACGTGGTTCGCGCTCACCCAGTCGACGCCGGCGATCACGTCGGAGTTGAGACCGATGCCGGCGCAGCTCAGCACCCGCACCCCGTGCAGCGAGACGGCTTTCGCCACGCCGAACGTCACGGCGCCGATCGTCCCCGCGACATGGGTGCCGTGCCCGTTGCAGTCCTCGCCCGTGGCGTGATACGCATCGAACACGTTGTTCGCCCGGCCACCGAACTCGGGTTGCAACGTCCAGATCCCGGTGTCGATGATGTAAGCGTGCACGCCCGCGCCCGTCCCCGTGTAGGTGTACGTGCGGGAGAGCGGCAGCGCGCCTTGATCGATGCGGTCGAGGCCCCAAGGATCACCGTTGGCGTCCATGGATTGCGTGACGTCGGCCCGCATGACCTGATCGGCTTCGACGGACGCAACCAGCGGGTTGCCCTCGAGCGCCGCCGCCGCGGGCGCGGACAGCTGCGCCGCGAAACCCTTGATCGCGCTCGTATAGACGCGGAGCAGCGACCCGCCGGCGGCGTTGACGAGATCCCTCGCCACCGTGGCCGGATCGGCGACGTTGTCCTGCAACACGACGATGTACTGCCCGGGCACGGACTCGACAGCCGCCGTACGGTTGCCCGGGTCTGGCGTCTGCTGCGCCGGATTCGACATGGACTCGCAACCCGCGAGTGCGGCCACGAATGCGAGAGCGACTACGCGCGCGGCTGAATGCATGGTTACCCCTCAGTGACGGTTGAAAAGCCACCTCCACGGGCGGGCAAAATCCGTTCCGAATCCGTCGCGCCCACGCCGCGCGGATTGCAGTCAGCAACCGGGCGCGGTGGGGCACGCAGGCAGCGTGCGGCGACGCAACGGTGTGGCGCATGGGCGACGGCGCTCCACAGACGGGAGACAAATGCCCCGGAGCGGCGTGAGCGGCGTCACCGGCATCGGACGCGGACACCGCGTAGTGATTGCGGAGAGCGCCACCGTTCCGAAAGGCACGTGCTCCCATGCAAGACACTACGAGAAGCGGGATCCTGCATACCCTCATGTGGGGAGCTCTGCTTCTGTCGTCGGCGTGCAAGGAGCTGAACCGACCGCCGGCGCCGCCTTCAGGGGAACAACGGCTCGCGGACCGCTACCCCTGCGATCGGGGGATCGCCGGCGACCCGGCGGTGGTCTGGGCCGAGAGCTTCGAGGAGGGCTCGGTGTCCGCGGTGACGTCGCGCTACAACGACTACAAAAACGCAGGCGGCATGGCTCTGGTCCCCGACACGCCGTCAGGGAGTTGTGGGGCGGCTTCGATGCAGCTCACGGCCGACGGCCGGAACGCCGCCACACAGGCCACGGACCTGTACAAGCGCCTCGACACCGGTCAGGACGAGCTGTACGTGCGCTGGTACGCCAAGTACCAGGCGGGCGCGCCCTGGCACCACACGGGCGTGTGGTTCGGCGGCTACAACCCGCCTAGCGACTGGCCGAACCCGCAAGCGGGAATTCGACCGCTCGGCAACGACCGGGTCTCCTTCTCGGTGGAGCCGGTGTGGGGCAACGGCGGTCCCAATCCGGTCTTCGATTTCTACAACTACTGGATGCAGATGCACACCTGTTCGGGCTGCGGCGGGTCCTACTGGGGGAACGCGCTCATCAGCCGGACGGCCTTCACTGCCTCCGACAACACGTGGGCGTGCGTCGAAGTTCACGCCCGACTCAACACCGACATGGCCTCAGACGCCGGCGCGGTGCTCGAAGTATGGAAGAACGACTCCCTCATCCAGCGGTTCCCCGACACCGCGGGGGCCGGGTACTGGGTGCAGGATCACTTCTGCCCCGTGGGCGCCGACGGCTCGCAGTGCACTTACTCGCCCACCGCTGCCGGCCCGGCCGACCTGCAATTCCGGACGACCACAGACCTGAAGCTGAATGCCTTCTGGCCGCAGAACTACGTCACCGACCCGGCCTCGGGGAGCGTCTGGTTCGACGACATGGTGGTCGCCAAGCAGCGTATCGGCTGCCTCAGCTAGGCGGCACGGGAAACGACTCGGTAGACCCTCTGCGGTATTAGCCCATCACAACCAGCACGGCGATCCCCCACACGAGGGTCAAGAGTGTCACCGGCACGCCGATCCGCGCGTACTCGACGAACCCGACGTGTACGCCCCGGGTCTGGGCGCGCTCGGCCACGATGAGATTCGCCATCGAGCCGATGAGGAGCAGGTTCCCCGCGAAGGTGGAGCTCATGGCGAGGACGCGCCACATCAAATCCGGGTTGGGGATGGTCGGCACGGTATGGCGCCACAGAATGACGGCCGGGACGTTCGAGATCAGGTTTGACAGGGTGGCCATCACGCCACTGACGACCAGCGCCGCGCTCCAGGGCGAGCTGCCCTGCATCACTCGCAGCGCGTGATCGTCGAGCCAGGCGACTGCGCCGGTCTGTTCGAAACCGCGCATGACGACGAACAACGAAGCGAAGAACAGCAGCAGCGACCATTCGACGCGGTCGATCGCATAGGCCGGGTCCCGCTGAGCAACTGCGACCATCACCGCACCTGCGGTGATCGCGACGAGCGGCAGGGAGCCGCCCCCGAGCCACGCGATCACCGCGGCGCCGAACAGCGCGAGCGCCCTCAGGACCAGGGGACGGTCGAGTGTCACCGGCACGGTTTCGAGCCGTTCGCGAAACGGCTCGCGCAGCTCGGCGCGATATGCCCACCGGAGGTAGGCATAGGTGATCGCGAGACCGCCGATGCCCACCGGCAGCATGTGCACGAGGAACCCGCCGAATGAAGCGCCGCTCCATATCCCCACCAGCATGTTCTGCGGATTGCCGGTGACAGACACCACCGATCCGACGTTCGCGCCCATCGCCAGCCCGATCAGGTACGGATTGGGCTTGACGCGCAGCGGCCCGAGCGCGGCAAGCAGCACCGGTGTGACCACGAGGCAGATGGTGTCGTTCACGAACAGCGCGGAGAGCAGTCCACCTCCCACCACGACCCCCAGCAACAAGCGCTCGGGCGTCCGGGCGCGCGCCAGGATCGACTCGGCCGCCCACTCGAAGAACTTCCCCACCTCGAGATAGCCGACGATGAGCATGAGCCCGAGCAGGAACACCAGCACGTCGAAGTCGATCGCGGCGTAGGCATCCCGCAACGGCAGCACGCCGAGCACCACCATCGCGACCGCGCCGAGCAGGCTCGCGGCCGGTCGATTCAGGCGCAGGAACGGCAGCCGCTGCGCGGCGATGAGAACGTACGTCGCCGCGAAGATCAGGAGGCCGGGGGTCATACGAATGCGGAGTGCGGAATGCGGAATGCGGAATGGATCGAGCGACTTTCGAGACGAGAGGTGGTCACTCGGGATCGAACCTGCCCGTTCGATTCCGCACTCCGCATTCCGCATTCCGCACTGGTTATATCTCCCAATTCGAGAACAACACTCCACGGCCTGGATGGGGCTCGGGATAGCCCTCGTAGGTCATCCGGAGGTCGGTCCAGCGGACGCGATAGCCGCGGGCCACGAGCCGGCGGAACGCGTCGTCGAAGCGGGTCTGGCATCGCACGGCCACCCGCCGGATGCCGGCGCGGGCCGCGGCGGCTTCGGTCGCCGCGATCGCGGCATCGAAGGTGCGCGCGTCCCGGGCCGCGAGCTTGAGCACGCGCACTTCGTCCTTGGGCCGACCCTCGGCGAGCGGCGCCGAGTGCCACAGGACCAGCGCGTCCAGTCCGTCGTCGCCGTCGACGAGCGATGTGTCGCCGAGGCCGAGCTCCGCGGTCAGCAGGATCTCGCGAGTGAAGTCGTAGCCCGGAGCGAGGGCCGCGACGAGGTCGCGGGCCGCCTCGAGGGCCAGGCCACTCGCCGCGCTCTTGCGCTGCGACAACAGCACCGGGCTCTGATGCCCGCGCGTGACGATGTCGTTGGTCAGGGTCACGGTGAGATGGCCGGGGAAGAAGCCGAGCCGCGCGTAGAACCCGATGTTCTCCACGGTCCGGGGCATGGTCTCGAGGCCCAGGGTCGCCACGTCCTGCTCGAGCAGCCAGTCGAGCGCCGTCCGCACGATGGTCTTCCCCACGCCCGCGCCCTGGCGGTCGGGCCGCACGGCGAGGGGCCCCATCCACCCTTCGGCGCCCGAACGGTGGGCGATGTTGAAGGCGACCACGTGTCCCGCTTCGTCGCGCCACAGCATCGCGCCCGGGCCGGCGTCGAGCAGGGCGTAGCGCCATACCTGAGGATTGAGGTGCGGCACGCGCACTCCCACGAGCCCGTCGCGGCGGTACCGGTCGGTGAACGCATCGGCGAAGACGCGGTTCAGCCCCTCCGTGTCCCGCTCGCCCGCGGGCTCCGGCCCGTAGACCTGACGCTCAGGCAGCCACGCCCGCATCGGCGGCTCCCAAGGTAGCGGTGTCGTCCCGGACGACGCTCGCGCCGCGCGCCGGGTCGAAGTCCACGCGGATCACGCGATCGAGACCCTCTCGCACCTGCTCAATGTGCGTGATGAGGATGACCTGAGGGAAGCGGTCCGCTAGGCGGCGCAGCAGGCCGACGACGTGCAGGCGCCGGGCCTCGTCGAGCGAGCCGAAGATTTCGTCCAGCACGAGCAGGGACAGCGGCTGGCCGGCCCGCTCGGCGATCATCTGCGAAATGGCCAGCCGCAGGACCAGGCTCGCGATGTCCTCCTCGCCGCCCGAGATGACGGGCTTCGGTACGCCGCCCTCGAGGATCGTGAGGGTGTAGTCCTCCGTCAGCTCCAGCTCGTCGTAGCGGCCGTCGGTCAGGTCGGCCAGGAAGCCGGAGGCGAGCTCGGCGATCTCGGGGCGCATGCGCGCGTTCAGCTCGCCCCGCAGGTCGGAGAACGCCCGGTCCAGCTCGTTATGGAGGCGCTGGCGCGCCTTGAGCGCGGCAATCTCACGCTCGCGCTGAGCCCGCTCGGCTACCCGCCGCTTCGTCTCCGCCAGGTCATCCTCGGCGCGGTTCAACTCGCCGCGGGCCTCGACAACCGCGAGCTCCGACTCGCGTAGGGCACCCACCGCCCGATCGTAGCGATCCTTCGCCTGCCGGTATTCGGCGTCGGAGAAGCCCTCGGCACGGACGGCGTCGGTGAGCTCCCGCACCCGGCGCTCACCCGCCGACAGCTGCTGCTCGGCGTGTTCCGCATCCTGCACGAGGCGCTCGGCGCGTCGGGCGCGCTCCTCCAGCGCGGCGGCCTCGAGCGCGACGGGCTCGAGCTTCGCGAGCTCGGCCCGCACGGCGTCGTGCCGTGCCGGGTCGTAGCCGGCGGGCCGCGCGGTCAGCCGACGCTCGAGGTCGCCTGCCCGCCGGCGCGCGCCCACCAGCTCCGCGCTCGCGCGATCGCGCTCCTCGACCTGCGCCCGCAGCTCTCCCGCCCGGGCGCTGGCGCGGCGGCTCTCCTCGAGCACGCGGTCGCGCTCGGCCTCCGCATCCGACAGCTTGGTCGGCGGCTGGGCGAGCTGCTCGAGGCGCTGCCGGAAATACTTCCCGTCCCCGGTGATCACCTCGAGTTGAGCGTCGAGCAGCGCGAGAACGCCCGCGTATTCCGGCCCGAGCGGCCGCTTGCAGGTGGGACACGTGCCCTGCGGGCCGAGCTTCACGATCTGGTCGCGCTGCTCTTTCACTTCTTCGTACTGTTTGAGCAGCTCGGTGCGCTTGGTCTCGGCGTATTGCCGGTCGCGTACCCACAGCGTGCGCTCCTCCTCCGCGACCCGCTCGACCGCCTCCAGCCGCTCGTGCAGTTCGCGCGCCGCGGCATCCGCCCGGGTCAGGGACTCCGGGACGTCACCGAGCTCGGTGAGGCGGCGCTCGAGCATGCGGATGTTGCGGGCCAGCTCGGCGAGCTGCGCCTCCTCCGTCCGCCGCGTCGCCGTCTCACGCTGCAGCCCTTCGAGCGCCGCGACCTCCTGCTTCAGCCGGGCCACGGGCGCGAGCTCGGCGTCGAGCGCGCGCAGCTGCTCCCGGGCAGCGAGCGCGTCCGCGAGCTCCTTGTCGAGCCGTTGGAATTCCTGGCGCGACGACACCACCGCCTGCTCCGCCATACGCCGCTCGCCGTCGAGCGACAGCGTGCGCTCGCGGCGTGCCATCCACTCGTTCCAGCGCGGCTCTTCCCGACCCAGCGCGTCCTCCGCGGCCCGCCGCGCCGCGTCCGCGCTCTTGGCCGACCTGCGGGCCCCGCTCAGTCGCTGTTCCGCGGCCTGCCGCGCCGCGGCGAGCGCCGCGCCGTCGGGGAGGCCGGCCTCGAGACCCCGCACCTCCGCCGCCACCCCGTTGCGGACTTCGCGTACCCGCTCCTGCGCCTCGCGCAGGCGCTCGTACCCGAGCACGCGCGACAGAAACGCCGCCCGCTCCGTCTTGCCGAGCGCCGCCATCACGGCCAACTCCTTTTGGCCCGTGAAGTAGGTGTTGAAGAACTCGTCGTGGGTCATTCCCAGCGTGCGCTCGAGCTTGTCGGTGACCGCCTTGAGCGAATTCGCGATCACCTGCCCGTCCTGGTGGAGCACCGCGGTGGAGAGCCCGCGCTTCACGCGGTACTCGTGGGCGCCGAGGCGGAACTCGAGGTCCACCTCGACGCCCGCCCGACCCTTCGCGCCGAGCCGGCGGATCGAGTCCTTGTCCCCACGCACCGCCTGCACGCCGTACAGCGCCCAGGCGATCGCCTCGAGGATAGACGTCTTGCCGGAGCCGTTCGGCCCGATGATCCCCGTGATCCCGGGACCGAACTCGAGCTCGGTATCGGCGTGCTGGCGGAAGTTCACGAGGCGGAGCCGCAGCAGCTGCATCAGGTCCCCCCGCCCTCATCACCCTCGCGGCCGACGTGCGCCACGTACTCGACGCCGAGCCGCACGAAGTCGGCGCGGTCCAAGTCGGCGTCGAGCGGGCGGTGCTCGAGGAACTCCTGGACCGTCTCGGGCAGCGTCTGCCGATGCCCTGGCGCCCCCGACGCTTCCGCGCGGAGGACCTCGGGTCGGCGCAGATCGAGCTGGAAGTGGAGCGCGCGGGCCTTGTAGGCGCGGATGGCGCCATGATCCAGGTCCCGGGCGGTGGCCCGGGACACGTCGAACACGAGCTGCCGCACGATCTGATCGTCGATCCCGGGCTTCGCGCCGGCGACGGCGGCGGCGATCTGCTCGTCCAGCTCCTTCGGCGTGAGTCCCTTGCCCTCGATGGTCGGGAGCTCGACGTGACGCCGCACCGGAGCGATCGGCCGGAACGTCACTCGCGAGCCCGGGAGGTCGACGAGGAGGTACCCTTTACCTCGACGACCCTGCTCTTCCTCGTCTTGGAGTTGGCCCCAGGGATTGGGCGTCACGTACTCGATACTTCCCGGGTACCACGCGTTCGCCGCGACCTGCTGCGCGACATGGTAGTGGCCGAGGGCCACATAGTCCCACTGGGCTGGAGCGAGGTCGTGCTGATCGACCAGCGCTCCGCCGTACTCCGCGGTACCCCGCTTGTCTCCCAGGCCGGCCAACTGGCCGTGCAACAGAAGAATGTTGATCGTACTCCCGCGCTGCGGCCGGAGGGCCGGTCGCTCCGGCTGGATGACCGCCTGGTGAGGTGCCGCCAGCACCGAGCAGTCCAGTTTCGAGAACGTCAGGTGACGCGCCTGATCGACGACGACGTCCACGCCGAGTGCTTCGTACAACCGGAGAATCGTGCCTGTTTCCGCCGATCGCGGTGTGTCGTGTTCGCCCGCGATCATCACGATGGGAGCGTCCGGAAGACCGGCCCGCAACCGGTGCAGCTGCTGGAAGAGGTAGAGAATCGCGGGATTGGTCGGGCGGACGGAGTGAAAGATGTCGCCCGCGAGTACGATCAGATCCGGCCGTTGCACGAGCAGGTCGTCCACCGCGCGGCGGAACGCGTCGGCGACGTCGGCCTCGCGCTGATTCCCGCCCCGCGGCGTCTGCCGGTCGTACTGACGGAAGCCGAGGTGCAGGTCGGCGAGGTGCGCGAGCTTCACCGCGTCACTTGGCCTCGGTGAGTTGCAGCGACGTCTGCTGCGTCATGGCCATGGTCATCTCGGGTTGACCCGCAGCTCCACTCTTCATTTTTATCGTCCCGCCCATCATGGCCCGCACCTGGGCACTCCGCTTGAGTGAGTACAACTGCTCGCCCGAGAGATTGCCGGAGAGCCGGAGCGTGCCGGTTTTCGGGGCCCCACCCGGGCCCTGCTGCGTCAATGTGATCGGTTCGTCCGGGAAGGAGGTCTCGATACCGAGCAGCACGGACGTATCGACGCCGGCTACCTGGATCTCTTTGACGGTGATCCTGGTGCGTGATTTCAGCGGACCGCTCGTGCTCAGCGCCTGCTGGCCGAGCGGCAGCTCATGCTCCGCCACCCAGGAATCACCGACACCCACGGGCCCCTCCGGCAGCGGGAACGCCATGCCCTTCATGCTGGACCCCAGCTGCTCGGTTACCGGAGACGGGGCGCCGGCGAGCCCCGTAAAGGCCGCGCTGAGCACGTGCATGCGCTCGTCGTATACGACATCGCTCTTCATCCCGCGCATCCGGTCGAGCGCCGGCCCCATGGCGCCCGGACCCATCCCCGGGGCCTCGATCGACGTGGAGTCGAACGTCACCGTCACGGCCACCCCGCCCTGTGCGGGGCCCTTCACCAGCTGCGTGTAGTACATGCGCATCCTGAAGGTCTGCTCGGGCATGGCGCTCATCGGTCCGCCTTCGATCCGCATCGCATTCTGCTGATCGAGGGCGTAGTGGTAGGCCGCCCCCGCCGGCGGGTGGTAGCGCAACGTGACCTTGGGTCCACTCGCGCCACCGCGGCACCCGCCGACCGTGACCAGGGCTACCGCGGCGAGGGCGAGTGAACGGGCACCGGGCATTCGAGGCTCCTGTCGTTTCAGTAAGGTTCGTCGGAGATCGGGTTGAGCGGCGGCACGCGCTCGCGCGCCGCGGCCGGCGCGGCGGTGACGCGGCCGCCCAGCTGTTTCTTGAAATGCGCGAACGCGTCCTGGGGGCGCGTCTGCCGCGTGTGCGCGAGGGCGCGGCGCACGTCCTCCTCGCGCCGATCGGCGATCACGTCCTTGACCAGGTTCGGCCGCACCCGCCGGTCGAGCTTCACGAGCTGCCGCACCACCGCGTCCTCGAACGGCAGATCGGCCGCGGGCGGGAACCGCTCCACGCCATCCCGGCCGCGCAGCACCGCCGGCCGTGGGAAGCGCACGAAGATGGGCTGCGTGAAGTGCGGGTGCCGCAGCATCAGCTCCCCAATCGGGAGCGTGGCCAGCTTGATCTTGGTGGCCGGCGAGAGCACCTGGTAGCCGGGCGTCGCGAGCTCGTCCGAGTCCATGCGACCGAACACGATGGTGCCCGCGTTCCCCACCACGCGCCGGTGCACCTGGGAGCGGAATTGTTCGGCCCCGAACAACACCAGGCCAAGGTAACGCCCGCGCTCGGAGATATCGAGCAGCATTTTCTTCACGTACGTCTCGGGGCCGTCACCGGGCGCGTACTTGTTCAACTCGTCGACGAACACCACGACGGCGTCGACGCCCAGGTCGCGGCGCTCCAGGTGCTCGCGCAGCTTCGACACGACGCGCGCGAAGACGAGGTCCTGGCCGAGCGGATCGACGTTGGCCACGTCGACCACGTACACGGCGCGGTCCTCGAACCGGCCCCACGGCAGATCGTTCGACGGGCCGTCGTCGGTCACGAGACCCTTGCAGCGGGTGGAGATGTTCGATAGGCGATTGCGCACTTTGCGGATCGTCGCGATGTGGTGCGTGCGCCAGGTGTCGCCACGGCCCCCCCCGAGCTCCAGTCCGTCGAAAATCGACCGGAACAGCCGCTCCAGGTCGGCGAAGGTGACCACGCGATGCGTCCCGCCGAACCCGTCGTCGAACTCCTTGTCCACAACGCGATCGGAGAGGAAATCGATGAAGGCGTCGGCCTTCGCATCGATGTCGTCGCGGTTGAGCAGGACCTCGGCGTAGTCGAGTACCTCGCGCAGACCCCAGACGAGCGGCTCCACGTCGCCCACCAGGTCCGGGTGCGTGCGCAGCGTGTTCAGGTTCACGCCGTCGGCCTTGAAGGGAGCGTAATAGCGCACCCCCTCGAACGGCTGCGCCCGGACGCCGAGCCGCTCGTAGCGACGACGGTCTTCGTCCTCGAGCGCGCCGGGCTGATCGAGGAAGCACAGGTCGGGACCCTTCACGTTGAAGCACACCGCCGCGACCCGCCCTTTGTGCGACGGAAAATGCTGGAAGATGGAGCCGAGCAGGAACTCGACCGCGCTCGTCTTGGTGGCGAGCCCGGACACCCCGGAGATGTTCAGGTGCGCGGCTTCCGGTCCGAGCAGGAAATCGGCGTCCAGATAGACCGGTGCCTCGAGCCCACCCGACGTGTAGAGGCCCACAGGAATCGCGGTGGGCTGTGCTCCGCCGAGATAGGTGTCCATGCGCAGCGCCTGCGCGACGTCGACGTCGCTCGCGACGTGCACCTGCCCGAGCGGGACCGGTTGCAGCGGCTCCTCGGGCCTCTGACGCAGCACCGCCGCCGTCCACAAGCGGATCTCCTGCCGCACGGTCGGACTGTCGGCGGCCTTGGCCGGGTCGCCCTCGGCGCCCACCACGTCGTGCAGCGGAGTCGCCAGGTCGGAGTACGCGAACCCGTCGGTCACCACGCCGTACACGACCCGACCGGCTCCCTGCTCCCCGCGTCCGGCTCCCTCGACCTTGACGATCGCTCCGATCCCGATGCTCGTCTCGTTCGCAGTCCAGAAGTGGAATTGGTGCGGCGTCGCGGGCTTCTGTTCGGTGGCGACGACGCGACCGACGGGGGGAGGATCGCGTCGATCGATCACGACCCGGTCCTCGGAAGGCGGGAGGCGAGATGCGGGATGAGGTCGCGCGGAGCGCGCGCTCTCAAGTAGGTCTCCACGTCATGGATAGGGTAAAGTAACCGATCCCAGCGCCGGTCGGGCGTCGCGAGCGGCGCGCGTTCGGTGGTGAGCCAAGCCGAGATCGCGGATGCTCGGGCGACGGTTTCCGGATGCGCGCGCGCTTCCACCCGCAGCAGTCCGTACAAGAGGTCGTTCCCCTCCCAAGGCCACAGCCGGAGATACCAGGAGTGGATTGCGCGGCGCGCGCCGCGGCTTTTCGGCCGGAACACGCTGGTGCGGTGGACCGCGGGCAGGGTCAACGCGCGCTCGAGCTCCGGGCCCTCGAAGTACTCGGCGCCGTGACTTTTGACGACGCCCACCGCGCGGGGGTGCGCGGACAGCGTGGGCGAATCGGAGAGCACCCCGTCCACGACCAGCCATTCGTCGGCGCCGAGCCTCGAGAGCTGCCGCTCCGCGAGGCGCCGCTCGAGCGTGGCACGCGCCCGCTGCACTTCGATCCGCGCCGCCGGCAGGGCGCGGGCAGGCTGGCCGGCGTCCTCTGCGGAGATCTCGACGACACTGACCCCCGTTTCCGCGAGCGCCGCCCGCACGGCTGCGGGCAGGTGGTCGAGCCGGGTGATGGCGAGCTCCTCCGCGGCTTCAGCGATCGTGCGGGGGCGGCGGTCGCCCCCCCGGAGGCGGATCGCAGCGGCGACGTGCGCCCGCACGATCGGCGTGACGCCGGCGTACCCCACCACCCGCCACTGCTCGATGCCGTCGAGAAAACCGACGGCGGCGGGCGCGAGCGGGCGCGCCCCGGCCAGTGCGTGCACCCGGAGCTCCGGGTCTTCCACCGGGTCGGCGCCGGTGAACTCCTCCAGATCGGTGCGGCCGACGCTCGCTTCGGGGACGTAGGAGGCCGGCACCACCCCCGCCGCGAGGATCGCTTCGACCCAGGAGCGCGACACGGTCAGCGTGTCCGGAGGGCCCAGCCGAGGTAGGTAACGCTGAGATCGTCGGTGAGCACTCGCCGGCCGGTACCGTCGCCCGCCCGCTCGACGCCCTTCATCTCCTGTACTACCATATCGTGGCGAGCGAACGCGTCGCTCAGTTCCGCCGGCGTGATGAAGCGTGCGAAGTCGTGGAACCCCTCGGGCATGGTATGCTGCACGTACTCCTCGTCCCACACGACCTGCAGGAATCCGGCGATCGTGCGGTTGTGCGTCAGAAAACCGAGCCCGCCGCCGGGCGCGAGCACCAGGGCAATGCCGGCGATGGTGCGCTCCAGGTCGTCGACGTGCTCCAGCACGTCCACCGCGAACACGAGGTCGAAGGTCCCTTCGAGGCCGGCACCGTCCAAGTCCTCGGCGGTGCCGTGGCGGTAGTCGATGGTCAGTCCCGAGCGCCGGGCGTGGTCCCGCGCCGCCGCAAGCGATTTCTCCGACGGGTCGATACCGGTCACCGTTGCCCCCTCGGCGGCGAGCGTCTCGGCGAGGATGCCACCGCCGCACCCCACGTCGAAGACGCGCTTGCCCCCGAACCCGCCGAACACGCGGCGGAAGTATTCGACCCGCACCGCGTTCAGCTCGTGCAGCCCGGCGAACGGCCCCGCGTCGCTCCACCACACGCCGGGGACCCGGTCTACCAGGCGCTCGTACTTCTCGGGCTCCGAGAGACCGCCCAGGCGGGGGAGCTGGTCGGACATACCTCGAAATCTACGGCGTTGAGGAGGATGGTGGAGGATGGTGGAGGTTGGTGGAGGATGGTGGAGGTGGCTACCGGGCGAGGGCCTTGTAGAGCTGCCACGTGAGAAATCGTGCTCGGCATTGGCGATCGTTGAGGGCCGACCAATCCTCGTCGGCTAGCAGGCCAGCCTCCCGGGAGAACCGCAGCGCATACCCTACTTCAGTGAGCGACGATAGGGAGATGTCCAGAAAACGACGAAACTCCTTCCGGCTGCGCCGGGAGGACCCTTCTACAATGTTGACTGCGGCAGAGAACGCGGCACGACGGGTCTGCGAGGTGAGACCGTACTGCTCTTCGCTCGGGAAGGATTTTGTAACCCGGTAAACAGCAAGCGCTAGCTCGTGGCACTCGCGCCAGGCGTGAAGCCTTTCGTACGGGGCCATGCAGGACAAGCTACGGGGAGCGTTTCAGCCGGCTTTACCATTTTGCTGCTCGATGGGCTCTTTTACCGCCTTTTCGACCTCCACCAACCTCCACCCACCTCCACCATCCTCCAGAACCTCCTCCGCTCACGCGGTCGCTTCCACGTTGGGGAACGGCGGCACGTCGAGAAACCACAGCCCCGCGAGCCGCGAGTGCTTGTCCACCTCGACGAGCAACAGGTCGGCGACACGCACGACGGTGGCGGGGCGTTGGCGTCCTACGCGGATGTGGAGCACCGACTCATTGGTGTTTTTCTCCACCGTGAGCGCGGTGTCCACCTCCACCGCCGCGACTCGTGGCTGCGACTTGCGGCCGGGGAACACGACGCGTCCGTCCTTGGCGGGCTCCGGGATCGGCAGGGTGTCGCGCGTGCGGATGTCGTCCGGCCACGTGACGACGTCCACGCCGTGGATGCAACCGCCGGCCACGTCGATGACGACGAACGAGCCGTCGCCGCCTTCCAGGTCCACCGTCCCGTTGAGACCGGTCGTCTTCCCGGTGCCTTTGCAGGCGACGGAGAGGATGTCGGTTTCCGGGTCCCAGCGATAGCTCACCTTGGGCAGCTTGCCCGTGAGCGGCTCGATCCGTGCTTCGAATTGCATCGGGAACCCGCCTTCCAGCCTCCGCGGAGGGCGGGTAATATAGGCCGCACTCTCAGGAGGAGCTAGGACGATGCAGCGGCGGGACTTTGTGGCGGCTGGCGCCGCCGTGATTGCGGGACAGTATCAAACGCGGAACGCGGAACGCGGAACGCGGAACGGCAAGCTCGAACGCCTGTTCCGCGTTCCGACTTCCGACCTCCGCGTTATTCCGGGGCAGGAGCCCTCCCTTTCCCCGGAAGTCTTCGCCCGCCGTCTCGACCGGGCCCGGGGCGAGCTCAAGGCCCGCGGACTCGACCTCCTCATCGCCACACCCAGTACCAACTACGAGTACCTCACCGGCTACAACCCGGGGCGGAGCGAGCGGCTGATCGCCCTGCTCCTGCCGGTCGTGGGCGCGCCGGCCATCGTCTGCCCGTCGTTCGAGGTGGAGCGCATCAAGCGCCACAGCCTCGTGACCGAGCTGCACGGCTGGGAAGAGCAGGAGGACCCCCATGCCCTGGTGCGCGAAACCGTCCGCCGGCTCAGGCCGGGATCGGGGGCGGGGGGCGGCACCATCGCGCTCGAGTCGTCCACGGCGTACCAGACGTTCTTGCGGCTGGGGCGTGCGCTCCCGGGCTGGAAGTTCGTGGACGCCGGGCCCGTGACGGATCGACTGCGCGTCGTCAAGTCGCCCGAGGAGGTGGCCCTGCTGCGCCGCGCCATCGCCATCACGCTGGACGCCATGGCCGCGACTTTCGCCCAGCTCGCGGTCGGCTCGACCGAGGTTCAGGTCGCGCAGACGTTGTCGCGCGAAATGGAGCGGCGGGGCGCGCCGGGCGGCGGGCTGGTGCAGTTCGGCCCGTCGAGCGCGCTACCGCACGGCGGCCCCGCGGGGCCCAAGCTCGAGCGCGAGACCGTGGTGCTGATCGACTGCGGCTGCCGCGTGGGTGGCTACACCTCCGACATCACGCGCACCATCTGGTTCGGCGACCTCCCGTCGGAGGAGTTCCGCAAGGTGTTCAACGTAGTGCACGACGCCCAGACCGCCGCGATGGCGCTGGGGCGCGCG
>Ga0209577_10000255_pt1 | contig 54048 bp, 45 predicted proteins | sample GraSoiAngelo_109_FD_185874 | JGI IMG/M metagenome (GOLD analysis project Ga0209577, IMG submission 185874) | Grasslands soil microbial communities from the Angelo Coastal Reserve, California, USA - 14_0903_12_20cm (SPAdes) (version 2) | ecosystem: Environmental > Terrestrial > Soil > Grasslands... | reverse complement strand
GGGCAATTCAGAGGAGAACCGCCGTAAGGCGCAGCAGCACGGGTTTCAGTTTCCCATCGTGGTTCAGGAAAAGTGGAAGCTTTCGAAAGAATACGGAATTTTCGCCACGCCCGTAGCTTTTCTGATTAGAGAGGACGGCGTGATTGCTAGGGACGTGGCAGTCGGAAAAAACGCTATTTTGGCCCTTGCCGGGAACGGCGTGGGCGCATCAGAGGAGGAATCATATGAGCGCATTTCTTGACGATGTATCACGGATCGTTGCCAGTCCGGTTTCCAGACGGAAAACGCTCAGGCTAGTTTGTGGAGCGTTTGTTGGCGCCGTGTCCGCATCCCTGGGCTTCGGCAGGGCGTCCTGGGGCTCCGGTGGCCCCGACCCCGGACCCGCGGGAGCTGCTGTCACCTGCCCTCAGAATCAGACCGCGTGCGGCAGTCAATGCTGCAATAGCAGCCAGAGTTGCTGCAACAAGAAGATATGCTGCAATAACAACGAGAGCTGCTGCGGGACTGGGGGTCATTCGAAGTGCTGTCCGCCGGGCAAAGTGTGCTGCAAGGGCCTCTGCTGCACGCCCGGACCGTCGCCTAGCACTCCTTGTGTCAATTCGAATAAGTGCTCGTAAATCCGGGCTGCAGGAAGAGGCTTGTCCCAGTCGGACCGGGCAAACCTCATATCAACCGTGCAGGGTGCATGAGCTTGCGGCAATTTGGCGTTGCGCGAGTCGAAGTCTCACTTCAGGAGCGTTCTCGTTCGCTGCCCTTCCTGGTAGTGGTCGGCGCCGTGAGCCTAGTGCTCGCAGCAGAAATCTCGTTAGTTGGGATCGCTTCCTCATTTGAGGGGCCTTCAACGGGTCGTCTGGTCTCGCTCCTGAGTGCGGACGAGGCTCAGATTCAGCACCGGCTCGGGCAAGTCTATGCGGAGACCGATACGAATAAAAGCGTTCAATATCTGCGCAGGGCCGCAGAGCTAAGCCGCTACAGCAGGCTCTACTGGTCAGACCTAGCCTCAGCTTGTCAATCTATCGATGACACACAGTGCGCCGACTGGGCTGCGGAACATCTGTTGAGGCTTTGCCCCATGGTGCCCTATTACCATCAGCTCGCGGCTGAGTCTTATCTGCGAAGGAATCGACTTGATGAATCTCTCGCGCAGTTCCGGCATTTATTGGAACTTGACCCAATATACGCGACGGGCACCTGGGCCGATCTTCTAACCGTGCTCAAGCCCGACGTCATCTTTCAAAAGGTGTTGGCTAATAATAATAAAATTGACTCGACGGTCGAGGTGGGCTACGTAGATTTCTTGAGCGCCCAAGGCGACAACGATGCAGCCTACCGCATTTGGAACTTAGTGGCAAACGGCCGGCCTTTTCCTTTCTCTTCGGTTCAGTCTTACCTCGAGCGCCTGATCAGTACGGGCAGAATCGAGGAGGCCACGCATGTCTGGCAGGACCTCGAGCGCCGGGGGACAGTTAAAAGTCCCGATGCCGAGGAGAAGAACAACCTGGTCTTTAATGGCGGTTTCGAACAATCGCCATTAAACGCGGGATTTGATTGGCGGACCGGCTCGACAAATTATCTTGCTCTGGATTTCGCAGCCCCCGGAGCTTACCACGGTGCGCATTCCCTTCGTGTGGACTTTACAATTGGTTCTAATAATGAATATGAGCCCGTATATCAGATTGTGCCAGTCCATTCTAGTCGTACGTACTCGCTGAAGGCCTACGTCCGCTCGCAGGACATCACCTCGACTAGCGGCCCTTGCTTGCGCGTGAGTGACGCCCAACCACGAGGATTCGAAGACGCTATTAGCGAGACTACCGTGCGAACAACCGAGTGGCATCCAGTGAGCCTGTCTTTTTCGACTGGGCCTGAAACACAGTCTGTGCGGCTCTCCCTATGGCGACCTCGTGGCCGGATTTTCCCCATGGAAATTTCCGGAAGTTTCTGGTTGGACGCGGTAACCCTCGAATGCAAGGATTGCACCGCCGAGAAATGACCTCCGCCCGGATCGCGCCCACTCTAGCAGTCGCCTCGGTGGAATCGTTTGAGGTTGCTCCGCGCCGACAGGGTGAGTTGGCGGCGGAGCCAGTTCCGCTCGCGTTCTCCGTTGCTCGGGTCTTGCTCGTAGTCGCGCTAATAGGCGCACCACTGGCCTTCGGGGCCGTGGTTACCTGGGCTTGGATGGCACTGGGGCTTGTGGCTAGCCTCGCGCTCTTCTTGTGGGCCACAGGCAGCGTTTGGCAAGGGAGGCTCGACTTAATCTGGTCGCCGCTTTACATACCCTTGGCGATATTTTTTCTTCTGGGACTCGCTCAGTATTGGGCGCAGCTTCCACTTGATCGGTTCGAGACGCGCCAGGCTTTGGTGCTGCTGGGGGCGGACCTCACGTTCTTTTTCCTCGCCGCCCAGCTTTTCGCAAGCGCTGATAGCCGAACGTGGCGCTTGTTTGGCCCCACCGTGCTGCTCTTTGCTGGTTCACTGGGGTTGTTTGCGATTCTGCAGATTGCTTTGGGCACGCGCCAGATTTATGGCATAGTGGATACTCCGAGTAATGCCCACTTTGGCCCCTACGTTAACCCCAACCACTACGCCGGGCTCATGGAAATGCTTATTCCGGTTGCAGTGCTCTACATTGCTGGACGGTATAGACGATCTTCTGTTGCGGCACTGCCGTTGCTCGTTGTTATTGCTACGGTCGCCGTGGCAGCGTTGCTGCTTTCTGGCTCTCGTGGCGGCTTGCTTACGCTGGTCGACGAGACGGCGATCATGGTTGCCCTGCTCGGGTGGGGCGCCCGGACTGCTGAGAAACGGAGATTGGCCAAGGCTGTGGCGGCCACAATCCTGGCGGCAATGCTGCTATTCTCCTGGGTCGACTCCGGCCGGGCCTCCAAACACTTGGCACTGATCTTCAACATCGAAAGTCCAGGTGGGAGCGAAATTTCCCGCGAGAATTTGGCGCTGGATTCGCTCCGGATGTGGCGGGATCACCGTATCTTAGGTGTGGGCTTGGGGAATTTTGAGACTGCTTATCCCGCTTATCAGAGCCTCCCCACGGACTTGTGGATCGATTACGCGCATGACGACTACTTGGAAGCAGCGGCTGAGACCGGGCTGGTGGGGACAGTACTCATTCTGTCAGCCCTGGCGCTCTTTTTTCGTCTGGCGTTTCGAGATTTGCGCCACCGATTAAGATCTGAAGGCGGTTGGATTCGGTTGGGTGCGGCAATAGGATGCTGTGGCCTGCTTGTGCATAGTTTCTTTGATTTCAATTTACACATCCCGGCTAACGCAGCATGGTTTGCAACGCTGGCCGGGTTGGCAACTACAGGAGAACAATCATCCAATTCAAGACAGAGCCCATGGCCTCAGACTAGAGCCGCTTATTAAATCTCAGAATCAGAATCTTGAGTTAGTTCCAAACTCTATGACCGACAGCAGATGCAGGGCGGTGGAGCGGGTGCCGAGACCAGAACGGCATGGGTCAGTGTATTGGATCGGCAACAGGATTCGCGCTCACGCCTGATGGTGTGTGCTATTGACGCCCGACGTCGCTAGTAGCAAGTACAACGCAGATTAATTCCCTTGATGCAAGATAACGAGGAGAACCGAAATGATGGTTTCTACTGGCGTAATGTGTGCCCCCCTGAGGACGCTCCGTGGGAGCAGCCTTGTCGCCGCCTGTCTGCTGGTGTCCGTTTCCTGTTCGTCCCTGGCTGCCCAAACCTATTCAACGACTAGCTCTAGCTCAAAAACCTTACCGGGATCCGGTTCGCCCTCGAAATTTGCCACCTCGCTCACGCTCCCGGAGTACATTATTAGTCCGGACGACGTGCTCAGCATCAACGTTTATGACGCCCCGGATATTTCGGGCGAGTACCGCGTCGGGCCAGCTGGCCAGCTTGAGTTACCGTTGCTCGCCGAGGCTGTGGAAGCCGCTGGGCTGACACCCGCTCAGCTCTCTAGACTCCTAGTCAAGAAATACGGTGAGGAAGAAATCTTTAGTAATGCTCGCGTGACCGTGGCGGTCAAACAATCTCGTATCCATTCTATTACCGTAGCCGGGGCCGTGAAAAGCCCCCAGATCTACCCATTATTCGGAAAAACGACAGTGTTGGATGTTTTGTCGCAGGCGGGCGGCCTTTCGGATGACGCGAGTAATATGGCGCTCGTAACCCGTGGCGAAGTCGCGATTCAGGCCCTCAACCAATCCGGAGTATGCACTCCCTCCAATAGTCCCAACAGTGATGTTGCTTGTACAGAAAAAGTCACAATCGACCTCAAGCGGCTTATGGAGACCGGAGAACCGGCCTCGAACGTGGAGCTCTATCCGGGCGACCGGGTCACCGTTCAGCGCGCCGGAGTCGTTTATGTCGTCGGGGCCGTAAATCGTCCAGGAGGATTCCCATTACGGAGCAGCGAAGAGGAAATGACTGTCCTGAAGGCACTTGCGCTTGCGGAGGACACGAAATCCACAGCCCAAAAATCCAAAGCGGTGATCATCCGGAAAAATCCACAAGAGAAGAATGAACGAGAAGAGATTGCCGTGAATTTGAAGAACGTATTGACAGGTCGAGCCCCCGACCCCCGCATGCAAGCCAGCGATATTCTCTTTGTTCCAGATAGCTCAGGGACGAAGGCCCTACGCCGCGCTGTCGATTCTGCAGTCTACATCACCACCGGCCTCATCATCTGGCGTCGCTGAAGATGAGTGAGGCACCGCAGACTCTCGTTGCCGATTCTTGCCTCATAAAGTGAAGGACATGCCTGACAACCAAGCGCTGTCGCTACGCGGGCCAAGGCTGCCGGTGCCGGAATCGCCGCACTTGCCTGCTTTCCCTGTTCTTGGGACCGATGTACAAGAGTTCGAGAGCTTCAGCTATCTGCAAACTTATTGGAACATCATTAATAAGCGCCGATGGACGATCGTGACCGTCGCCTTTATTGTGACGCTGCTGGTCGCCATCGCCTCTTTTAAGATGGTGTCGATTTATGAAGCCACGGCTCATCTGGATATAGAGGCAGATACACCGCAAATCCAATCCCTCAACGACCTTTATCGGCAGGTTCCGACGGACGATGCATTCATCGGCACCCAAATCCAAGTCCTCGAGAGTGATAACCTGGCGCAGCGGACAATCGAGCAGCTAGGGCTGGCAAGAGATCCGGCCTGGGCGTTGGCCGTCGGGCTGGGCAACGACGTGCCTCCAGTACAACTTCAGGTATGGGAGGATAGGCTCCTCGGACCGTTCAAGCGCCGTCTACACGTTCAGCGAGTCCGGGACAGCCACGTAGTGAACATTAGTTTCGAGAGTCCGGATCCCGGCCTTTCAGCCAAAATTGCGAACTCGCTGGCAAACAACTACATCGAATACAATTTTCGGCAGAAGTACGATGCGACTCGCCAAGCATCCGGATGGTTGGAACAGCAGCTTGATGAATTAAAAGCCAAGGTTGAAAAGTCCCAGCAGGCACTGGTCGATTACGAGAGGCAAAACTTAATCGTCAATATCAGCGACAAAGAGAGTGTCGTTGAGCAGCGACTGGCTGACCTTAGCCGAGACTTGACCAACGCCGAAGGCGATCGGGTCCAAAAGGAGTCGCTCTATGAACTAGTGCGATCGAATGAATCGCAAGTGGCTTTCGTTGCTCAAAACGAGATCTTGCAGCGGCTAGAAGAAAAGTTTGCCGATCTGAAAGCGCAATACGTTGACGCCTTGGAGCAATACGGGCCAAAACATCCTAAAGTGGAGAGGTTACGGAGCCAAGTCGACGAAATTCAATCTCTCATTGACACAGAACGGAAGCGAGTGGTCGAAAGGTTGAGGAATGATTACGAGGCAGCGCTCGGCCGGGAAAAGCTCCTAGCTGCGGCAGTTGCCAAAGAAAAGGTCGGGGTCGGAGCACTGAGCCAGCTCCTGATCCAACACAATCTCCTGAAGCGTGAGTTTGATACGAATCAACAACTCTATGACAGCCTGCTTCAGCGGCTCAAGGATGCAACGGTTTCAGCCGGTCTTCGCGCAACCAACATTCATGTGGTTGACCTGGCTCGGCCTCCCAAGGTGCCTGTCCGACCTCAAAAACTTTTTAATATCGCCGTAAGCCTAGTTGTCGGGCTGATCCTCGGGGTGACGCTCGCTTTTGTAAAGGAAGCCTTGGACAGTTCGATCAAGAGCATCGAAGAGGCAGAGAGAGTTGTGAACGCTCCCGCCTTGGCGGTTGTTCCGCTCGAGCGCGAACTCCCTCACCGGCCAGCTCGATCACTCACCCGAAACAACGGCAACTCAAAGTCGAGCGGTGCAGAGTTGGCGCTCTTAAAGGAGCCGTCGTCAGCGCTCGCAGAATCCTTTAGAACCCTCCTCACTTCTGTAGTACTCTCGACGGCGCCACGGCCTCCGCAGGCGTTATTGATAACCAGCGCTACGGCTAGAGAGGGGAAAAGCACGACCGCTCTCAACTTGGCGATTGCACTCGCTCAAAGAGGAGACAGCACTCTGATCATAGATGCCGATCTTCGAAGGCCAGGGATCGCCGAGTCGCTAGATCTCGTTGATGGAGAAGGTCTCGCTGGCTACCTGACGGGAGCCCACAGCATTGAGGCGGCACTAAGACAGTTTTCTCCTGTACCTACGCTTTGGGTACTCCCCGCCGGTCCCAAGCCTCCCAACCCAGCACAATTGCTTTCCTCGTCTGCCATGGAGTCCTTACTGAAAGAATTGCGTCAGCGGTTCAAGTTCCTGGTGATCGATTCGCCACCCGTGCTTCCCGTGACCGATGCGATGATCCTTTCAACGTTCGTGGATGGTGTTGCTTTTGTCGTCGAAAGTGGGGTAACCGCCAGAGGAGCAGTGGCGCGCGCTCGCAGGGTCTTGGAGAATGCAGGAGCAAGAATTCTAGGATTGGTCCTCAATAAGGTAGACGTGCGTCATAACGGATACTACGGTTACTATGGTCATTACTACTATTCCTCCGGCTCCGGCAAGACGAAGCGAACTCCGGCTTCGGAATCAGTCAGCTCACACCTTCCAGGTTAGGATAATCGGGCGCAATTTCCTGCTCCATGGCGGTGGATACCTCATTCTCTAAGACGCGGGACGTAGCTTGGGTGGCGCCTCAGTCCGGCGGCGCTAAAACCTCGCCCTTCCGGTGACCCACGCGCTTACCGGACAGATTGTCGTTCTAACATTGGGCATCCTGCCATGCGCACGGCCAGGATTTCCGTGCTACGCCGCATAGACAACCGAGGGAGGTTCATAACCCTTGCCTCGGGACGCTAGACCAGAATCGCAGGTAAACCTGACGGTCATGAGCGACTATCAGCACAGAATATACGCCCGGTACTCCGAAGTTCGCCCTCACTACCCTGTGCCCACGAACCGGACCGAACTCCTCTCGGGCGCCGACGTTATCTTTCGCAAATTCCTGGTTCCTCTGCTGCCCGCCCGCAAAGACGCGAAAATCCTCGACATTGGTTGTGGGTACGGCCATTTCGTACATTTCCTTCAGAGCCGGGGGTACTCAGTAGCGATGGGGATTGACCTTGTCCAGCAGCAAGTGGAAGTCGGTCAGCGTTTGGGCGTGCTCAATCTTCGTCACGGCGATGCCCGCGAGTTCTTGCGCGAGTCTACCTCGCAGTTCGATTTCATCTCCGCCATCGAAGTCCTAGAGCACATTCCCAAACAAGACGTTTTGGGATTCCTCGACCTGATCCACAGTGCCCTTCGGCCCGGGGGACGACTCGTGTGCAAAGTGCCCAATCTGGGGGCTTTTTACTCGCCGACCTTCTTCATGGACTTTAGCCATGAAACACCTTTTACCGGGCCCAGCCTGAAGATGGTTTTCGAGCTCGCCAATTTCGCCAACGTGCGTGTGTCACCGATAGGGCCGGTGGCGCACGGGATGAAGAGCGCGGTGCGACTGGTCTTGTGGAAGATGATCAGCGGGGGCCTGCGGTTTGTTCAGATCGTCGAAGGCGGGCCTGGCGACAGGCTTCGCACGCTTTTCACCTCCTCCATCTTGGCTTCCGGTGACAAATCTTGAATTTGCTGATTGTTGGGGGACCGAAGGATTTCAGTGTGGCGGCTCGGTGTGAAGCGTTCGAGTGAAACCATGGGCGCGGAAATTACGCTGGGTGACATCCCGCTGAAGTCAATCATAATGACCATGTTGGCACGCCGCATTGCAGGTGGGTTCGTGTCCGCTCCTTGTCCAATTGGGCATTCTCGGGCTGGGGCTTCACGGGTGTGGCGTGAGCGCGGTTCTGGGCCCCCAGGGTCGCGGGGACTCGCTGCGCTTATTCTGTGGCCCTCAGTGTTAGGTCATGTTGGCCTCGCTGGGCATCAACCAGGCAACCGTCTTCTACCGGGGAAGACCCATGTTCTCTGTTTCCAGGACACCGCGGAGATTCACCGAGGAATTATCCGGCATATCGAAGCCATTTGGCTGCCGAAGCAGGCGTTCAAGTTCGATTCAGCTCGCCGAGGACCGAGAAACGTGTGTTATCTGAAAGCTCACCTACAACTCAACCGCCTCTCCAACGTAAACGTAATTGAGGCGGCGGTTTCCGATTGTATGGGCGAGGCCTCTTTTGACGGGGGGGCCAATGATTCGATGGGTCACCTCGCTGATAGGGGGATGCTTCGAGTGAAGGTCGTAGCTCTCGATGAACTTGTTTCAGCACGGGATGTGGCGATCCCTAGCTGCATCAAAATCGATGTTGAAGGCGCAGAGGCGCGTGTCCTCAATGGCGCTAAGGGTCTTCTGTCAAATCTGCATCCCACCGTTTTCGGTAAGCATTCACGCCGCGAGTGCTGCCAGTTCCTGAGTTCTCTACCGTACGAATTAAAACCGATAGTCGGAAGAAACGTGGATGAGACCGATGAGATTATGGCGTTTCGACCGGGATGCTAGCCCGGAAGATTGCAGGCGAGATCCGATTGAGACCCTCAAATCAAGATCTTTCTGAACCCATCTCTTGCTGGAAACTGGTCGATGATCCAGTTTGACAAATCTCGAATTGAGAAGCTCTTTTCCAGTTCACTTGTGGGCAATCTTCTTGTCACGTTCGCTGGCAACGGGTGTCTAGCGTTGCTGGGTCTTGTGACGGGAGTGCTAGTTGCACGATTGTTGGGGCCGCAGGGCCGAGGGGAACTTGCGGCCATTCAAACCTGGCCAACTAATATTGCGTCGCTCGCCATGCTCGGGCTGGCTGAGGCGACAGTCTATTTCAGCGCCCGTGAGCCGCGCCAGGCCGGAAGGCACCTCTCATCTGCCATAGCGCTTGCGTTGCTGCTGAGTCCTCCCGTGGGACTAATTGCCTACCTCCTGATGCCCGTTTTACTTAGTGCGCAGTCCGTGCATGTCATTCAGGCAGCGCGCTGGTATCTCTTGTTAATTCCCGTGATGGCCTTGGTGGGCATGCCGTTCAATGCGCTGCGGGGAAGAAGCGATTTCCTCATCTGGAACGCTCTGCGGTTGACCCCTAATATCGGCTGGCTGATAGTTCTCATCGCCGCCTGTAGCCTGCGTGCCGCAACACCTCAATGGCTGGCTGGTACGTTTCTTGTCGTTTTGTCCCTCCTGTTTGTCCCTGTTTTTGTAGTGACTCGGCGTCGCGTCCCGGGTCCTTTCACTCCTGATTACCGCCTATGGAGACCTATGTTGAGTTACGGCGCTCCCTCTGCGGTGGGATCAGTTCCGCAGATGTTCAATCTTCGATTAGATCAGATGCTGATGGCAGCACTGTTCGCGCCGCGACAATTAGGGCTCTATGTCGTTGCCGTTGCCTGGAGCGGGGCGGCCGCTCCCGCCGCGAGCGCCATAGGAGCAGTAGCTTTCCCTCGTGTGGCTTCACAGCGCTTAGCAGCGGCGGGGGCGGAAACCTTGGGGCAGACGATCCGCCTCGGAATCCTCGCGTGCGCCTGCGTCGGCGGAGTTGTCCTCATCCTTGCGCCCGTAGGGATACCTCTGCTTTTCGGCGCCCGGTTTGCGCCCGCAATCCCGGCGGCGCTGATCCTAACGGTCGCGGGCGCTGTTCTGGGCCTGAACGTGATTCTCGAAGAGGGCGTTCGCGGACTTGGCGACACGCGGGTCATCCTGTGGAGCGAGCTCGCCGGGCTGGTGACGACGATCGCGGCACTGGCGCTTCTTTTGCGCCCTCTTGGCATTGTGGGAGCTGCAATTGCATCGCTCTTGGCGTATGTCGCAGTTTGCGTTTCCCTGGTGATTCAAGTCCGAAGCAAGATCGGGTGTTCAGCGACGAATCTGCTGCGGCCCCGCAGAGCGGACTTCCTCTTCGTTCGGCAAAGGCTGCTGGCGATCCTCAAGGGATAGCTTGTGGTCAAACTAGCTGCGATTTTCTCACATCCGATCCAGTACTTCGCTCCGTTGCTGCGAGCGCTAGCAGCGCGGCCAGAGGTGGATCTGACGGTTTACTTCTGCGACCAAAGAGGAACGGTGCCCGCGCTGGATCCTGGGTTCATGGAGGACGTGGTTTGGGACGTCCCGTTGCTGGAAGGATACCGGCATAAGTTCCTGCCGGGGCTCTTTGGCGTTTCGAGGGATGACTGGACCGTCGGCCTCATCAACCCGGTGATTGTCGGAGAGCTCTTGCATCAGAGCTACCAGGCGGTTCTGGTCCACGGCTACTCAATCCTAACAAATTGGCTGGCGATGGCCGGCTGCTGGATCACGCGGACGCCAATCTTTTTCCACGGTGAAACGTACCTTCGAAGTTCGGCACCAATTCACAGGAAAATTGCGAAGGAGATCATCTTGAAGATTTTGCTGCGGAACGTAGCCGCTTGCCTTTATATCGGATCGAACAGCAAGGAATTTTATTCTCACTATCAAGTGCCAGAATCCCGTCTTTTTTTTACGCCCTACACAGTAGACAACGCATTTTTCTTTCGCTACGCTAAGAACCTGGAGCTTCAGCGAAATGCGATCCGGGCAGAATGGGGAATTCATGATAACCGACCCGTTCTCCTTTTTGTGGGAAAGCTCATCCCCAAGAAGCAGCCGCTGTTCCTACTCGAAGCTTACCGCAGATTACGCCGCCGCTTCACCTGTGCCTTGCTCTTTGCGGGTGACGGTCCCTTGCGCAGGACCCTAGAGGAGATTATCACACAGGAGAGTATTCCTGATGTCTCCATTACAGGCTTTTTGAACCAGACGGAGTTGCCCCGAGCATACACGGCGGGTGACATCCTCGTCCTCCCCTCCGCTGAGGAACCGTGGGGACTGGTCGTCAATGAAGCCATGAATTTCTCGCTTCCCATTGTGGTAAGCGATCGCGTGGGTTGCGGACTGGATTTGGTGCGACAGGGAGAGAACGGGTATGTTTTCCCGCATCAATCCGTTGACCAACTTTCCGACTCACTTGCGGAGTTAGTAGCACATCCGGAACAGCGTGAAGCTTTCGGCCATTCCTCCCTGGAGATCATAAAGGGATGGGACATAGCTCACACTGTTGAGGGGATTCTCGGAGCCCTTGGGAGGGTGACGGGTTGTTTTAGAGGTATGTAATGAACCGTTTGTCTAAATTGATTTTCCTCGAACTGCCGACGCGCGACAAGCCGCAAGTAGTACGTCCCTATCGATATTTCGCTGTGGGGAGTGCCTGCTAATCTTTCGCTAGCGCGTCGAGACTCCCGCCGAGGCGGTAGAGCATTATCAAAAGGCATACAGTTGAGCGATGAAACCATCGAAACAGAGAAAGGCAGGGTCTTGGACTATGGCTGCTCGTGGGGTTATATAGTGCAGCGCCTTCTTCATCACGGGTACGTGGCAGTAGGCTATGAAGTCTCGCGGCGCAGGGCTCGGTTTGGTCAGGGAAATCGGCGCGAACAGCGCTTGGGTGGGCTTCTCCAAGGCGCGGGCGCTCCGCCCGCAGAATTTCAGCAGCCAGGGCGTTGTGCGGGTGAGTCCGGAGTCGGGGTTCGCTGATGCAACAACCTCGGAATGGTTCGCGCGCAGTGAGTAGGTGGGTCCACGGTTCAACACACATAGATCTTCTAATTAAACTCCTCGGCTGGAAATCGACGATACTGGCCGGGGATCCTTGCGTCTACGACAGATGGCGCTGGCTTACGCGTCATCTCCGGCGAGGGCCATGGCGCACCCTTGATGCCGGGTGCGGCTCGGGTGCCTTTTCGTTGTACGCCGCGACGGTGGGTAACGAGTGCGTAGGGGTATCCTTCCAACATAATGAAGTCATGAAAGCGCGGCGGCGGGCCGCCCTGCTGGGCCTTCCCGTCGCGTTTATTCAAGGTGATCTCCGGCAGCTCGACGGGTTCGAGTGGCCTCCATTTGACCAGATCATCTGTACCGAGACTATCGAGCACATTCAGGACGACCGGAAGCTGATCCGAGACTTCGCTAGACTACTGAAACCGGGTGGCAGGCTCATTCTGAGTACGCCGTTCGAGCTGTGCAACCCATTATTCGGTGACAAGATTTCTGACCATGAAGATGGCGGCCACGTGAGGCGAGGGTACACGCATCAGCAATTGCGGAGACTGTTCGATGAGAATGGCATCTGTACCGAGTCCGAGGAATACGTGTCGGGAGTTGTTACCCAGGAGCTGACCAACTTGATTCGAATGCTTGGTAGGATCAACGGAAGGATGGCCTGGTGCCTTACGCTCCCATTCAGGGCCCTCGGCATTCTCGATCGCCCACTCACGGCCCTCACCCGACATCCATATCTCTCATTGGTCGTCGTAGGGGTAAAACGGCTTCCGGATAATAGAGAGTGAAGGGGATAGCAATTTGAAGGTTTGCATAGGGAGCGCTGGTCGCTTTCACACTTTTGATTTGGCCCGGCAGATGGAACGGCTGGGCCACCTTGGATGTGTGTACACCGCCTATCCCCGCTGGAAGGTGGATGGTCTCCCGAGTGAGAAGGTCCGGACGTTTCCGTGGCTGATGACGGCCTCTGTCGCCTTGGCCCGGATGACCGGCATTCATGCTCCGCAGGAAATTGATTGGATTATTCACGACACCTTTGACCGCTGGATGGCACGGCAGTTGCGTGCTTGTGATGTTTTCCACTGCCTTTCGAGCTTTGGGCGGCGGACCCACCGTGTTGCGCGGGAGCAGCTTGGAGCTGTCACGGTGTGTGATCGGGGGTCGTCTCATATTGCCTATCAGGACGAGATTCTCGCTGAAGAGCACAGGTTTTGGGGAATTCCATACAGGCCCATTGACCGCCGCATTGTTGATTGGGAACTGGAAGAGTACGAAGCATGTGACCTAATTACGGTGCCTTCAACCTTCGCCTATCGCTCCTTTATTGAAAAAGGCCTCCCTGAGGCGAAGTTGCGAAAGGTTCCTTACGGGGTAGACCTGTGCACTTTTCGCCCGACTCCAAAAAAAGACCGGATCTTCCGAATCATCTACGTCGGCGCGCTGTCTCTCCGGAAAGGAGTGCTTTACCTCCTGCAGGCCATGCAGGGCTTGCGCCTACCACAATTCGAGGTCTGGCTTATAGGCGCAGCCTTGCGCGAGGTGAGGCCATTGTTGGCCAAATATGATGGCTTATTTCGATACTTTGGGCCTCTCCCCCGAACCGAGCTCTATCGCTATTACAGCCAGGCTTCTGTGTTCGTACTACCCTCCATTGAGGAGGGCTTAGCCCTAGTCCAGGCGCAAGCCATGGCTTGTGGCCTTCCCGTGATTGCGACAACAAACACTGGCGTAGAAGATCTTTTCAACGATGGAGTTGAAGGCTTCATCGTTCCGATTCGTGACCCGGAAGCCATCCGCCAGAAGGTCCTGCATCTCTACCAGCACCGGGATGTACGGGACGACATGGCCCAGGCGGCTCTGACGCGTGTTCAAACCCTCCGGGGATGGAATAACTACGGGGAACAAATGCTCCGAGCTTACGAGGATGCCATTTTCGCTTCGGCAACCTCGGGCGCGCTGGAGCAAAACGCCGCCACGTTGTCAAACTGAGAGAAAACGTAGATGTCATCTGTTCGAGCCCTTCGTGGAATCGTTGCTGAACTCGGCTGACAGTGGCACGTGGCAGCCGCTTGTTCCAAGGTCGTGTGCCCCAACGCGGGTAACGCACACGAGGCGCACAGCTCGTCCACCTTCGTGGCTTGGCCTAGCCTAGCCAGCCTAGCCCCGTGTGGGCCCGGGCCTCGTGTTTCGGATCGATGTGTCGTATCACCAAGGCGACTTAGTATGAGAATCTTTGTGGTCGGGCCCCAATTTCCTGACTCCTTCGCGCGGAACATTGCCGTCACTCTGGAACAAATGCACTTCCAAGTCAGCACGGGAACTCCTGGGTGGATGGAGGGGCGACGGGATCTGAAGCTCAATCCGTTTATTTCCTTGGGCCTGCAAATATCGCCACGTGTTGAAAACTTAGTGCAGCAGACTTTCGTGCGTGCGGTTGAAAAGACGAGGCCTGACCTCGTCCTAGTCACCTACGGCGAGCTGACTCCTCAGACCGTTAGGGCGCTGCGGGCCATTTGCCCTGCTGTTGTCGCTTGGTATCCGGACCCCTCGGCCAATCTCGGTCGCGAATATATCTTGGGGTCGGACTATCATTGCGTCTTTTTTAAGGAGCCCAGGGCGGTCTCCTTATTCCGTCGGAATCTCGATCTGCCGGCGTATTTCCTTCCGGAATGCTGCAATCCTCTTTGGCACCGACCCACAACATGCTCGGAGGAAGAGATCTCGAAGTTCGGGTGCGATGTTGCCATCGCCGGCAACTGCTATTACTACCGCCTGAGGATGATCGAGGGGCTAAGCGGAATTGATGTCAAGATTTGGGGAGGTAGGGCGGCACGCTGGCTCGAGCATCCGATGCTTCGATTGCGACAACGCTACTACCTTGCAGAAGGGGAGAAAGCCAAGGCGTTTCGCGCCACTAAGATCGTCCTTAATACCTTTGTGCATAAAGAGACTGACAGCGTGAACTGCCGCCTCTTTGAGGCTACTGGATGCGGAGGATTCACTCTCACGGAAGGGCGCCCGGTGGTGCGGAAGTTCTTCGAACCCGGACGAGAAGTCGCGATGTTCGAGTCCAGCGTTGATCTCGTGGAAAAGGTAAAATACTACCTCGCACGTCCGCAAGAGCGCGAAGCCATTGCCGAAGCGGGTTGCCGCCGGGCCCATCGAGAGCATACGTACGAGGTCCGTCTTCGCCGACTCTTGAAGATTGTATCTCAGCATTGTGGACTACGCTTCGATCCAACATGTGCCACCAAGCCGAGGTTGACCCCGGCCTCGGAGGTCCGTGCGCTGGCACAGGCGAATGGCAGGAGGTTCAATTAAAGGTGCGAGATAAATCTCACGAGGCTGGCAGGGATAACTTCGCGGGCTCTCTAATCTAAGGACTTTCATGCCGGACAAATCCTGTGGAATCGCATAAGGCAAATATGGGTCTATCTAAAGGACTTAGTTAGGGGAACCGATGCCAGAACGACCCGATTACTTGAGGCCTTGGGCCGGTGCACGCGCCAAGCCTGCTTGACGCTTCAGGCAACAAGAAAGGCTTTTTTGGCCTGACTGGTCGGTAGTCCCGCGGACCAACCTGCGTAGACGTGATCGCGACGCTATTTTTGGACACCTCAGCCACTCCGACTTTGACGGAACCATACTGCGCGACTACGGGAGCTGCTGCTCAACCTGGCTTTGCGCTACACGTCCGCCAAGAATCGCGAAAACTCATCCAGAATGGAGCCCCAAATTGTTGACGGCGTACTCGAATGCCTGCAGCGCGTCTTAATTAATAGGCGAGCGGCAGGCACTCGATCTGGCAGCTAGAGGGCCGTGCGTGAAGCCGGGAAAGCAGGAGAATAATTTGATCGAAAAATTTAGGTATCTTCTATGGTCGGCCGTGCACTTGCCAGGTGCAAATAAGACATTTGTAAACGATCTTCGTTATGTGTTGCTAGTGTAGTGCGTCACACAGATGGTCGTTTATTGAGGGCCGCTCGTCCGCGTTTTACCTTTTCCAGGATATCCGAGGCCTTGGCTGTCCAGATAAACGGCTTGGGCTCCTTGTTGTGTTGCGCGAGGGAAAGCATGATCGTGGTGACGAGTTCTTTAACGCTGTGAAACACGCCTCGGCGGATGCACTTGTCGGTGAGATCTCGAAAAAAACGTTCCACCATGTTGAGCCAGGAAGCGCTGGTCGGTGTGAAGTGCATGTGGAAGCGCGGATGGCGCTTGAGCCAGCTTTGCACTCGGGGGTGCTTGTGCGTCGCGTAGTTGTCAGCAATTAGATGCAATTGCTTGTCAGCTGGGGTCTGCTCATCAATCCGACGCAGGAATTTTAGCCACTCTTGGTGGCGATGCCTATCCATGCAGGTGCCGATGATTTTTCCATCCGCGACATTGAGCGCGGCGAACAGCGTGGTCGTACCGTGGCGCTTATAATCGTGAGTCCTCGTTTCACCTCGCCCTTTCTTCATCGGAAGTCCTGGTTGAGTGCGATCCAGAGCTTGAATTTGGCTCTTCTCATCGATGGAGAGGACCAGAGCATGCTCCGGTGGATTTAGGTATAACCCCACGATATCTTCCAGCCTCTCGATGAATTGCGGATCGTTGCTGAGCTTGAAGGTCTTCACCACATGCGGCTTCAAACCGTGTTTGTGCCAGATGCGGCGGACGGTGGCTTCGCTCATGGACACCGCATGGGCCATGCTGCGAGTGCTCCAATGGGTGGCATCCGGGGGCTTCTCTTGAGTGGTCTTTTCGACGACCATCCGAATCTTCTCTGGTGTAAAAATGGGAGTACGTCCGGGACGCGGCGCATCCTTCTTCAGGCCGTCAATTCCCGCTTTCAGGTAGCGCGCGCGCCAGCGAGCTGCGGTTCGCGGGGTAACGGATAGCTCCTCGGCAATCTCCAAGTCCTGTTTTCCCATAGCGGCCAGCAAAACAATCTGAGCACGCTCGACGGCCCTTGCCGGCAAACTCCTGGCTCGCGCCAGCGCCTGAAGTTGACTCCGGTCTTCCTCGCTTAGCTGAACGGGGAGTGCAATTCGCATAAGCCGCCTCCACATTGTATTGGACGCGACCCGATAATAAACGTCTCTATTTATGACGCACTACACTAGCTGCGAGTCCGTTCGGTCTTATCTACTACCCGAAATATGGGGAGGGCCTCTATGATTTTCGAATGCGCAACATGATCCTTTCGAGAGAAGATCGTGTGCAACTGCTGCATCCGATAGGCCCTACAGGTAGAGCACGTGTCGAGTGGAGTGGGGATCGTTCCGCATCTCTCCCGCAGAAGTTGAATGAAGGCGCGCCGTATCGTAAGTCAAGCCACACACCAACCGATCTTGCCATGCCAACCAGGGACCAGCGGAGAATGTAAGGTCTCCAAATCAAGTGCGCATTCGTCAGAATTCTTGGCTCAAAACCGTTGCCAACTGGAGTAGGTTCCTTACGCTATAGCGTGCTCGCTGTTATGTGGATTTACGGACCGCGCGAATCGCGCATGAGTTCGCATGCGGATGTCACTTTAGCGCCTGCTCGTCCTCAGGTCTCATCCCATTCAATATCAGGTTCAATGTACCGTGCTCTTATAGCCCCAGTGGGCGGCCCACGGTGCGAGTAGGGGTGCATATGACCCACCTTACCGCTAGCTCGAGACAGCAGCGCGTGCCTGATGCTGTTCGACCGGCCCAGCTCACGTTTCTGTTGATTCTGTCAGTTATTACTGCCGCCTGGGGCGCCACGATGATCGCAGGAGGCCAGGAACAGAACCTGGAACTCTACCTTCTCCTATTGGCATTGTACGGCCTTGCTTCGTCTTCGTTTCTTTTCCCCAGACTCAGGGCGGGGTCGGATTCCATATTTCAGGCGCCGGTCCTTCTAACCCTTCTTTGCTACTTGAGGTTTGGCTTGGTGCCCATGGTCGGCCTCCTCGATCCGGGCGTGGTGAGCGTGTACTTTCGCGGCGATTATGGCCACTCGCTAGTAAAGACACTTCTACTCTTCGCCCTCGGCATGGTCGCCTTTTGGATCGGTTGCAAACTCGGGTGCTCCAGGCGGCTGGCATGGACCAGACGGGACGCAGGAGGGGCCAATGAGGAGCGTGTCTCTTCCCCCCTTCCCGTGCTGGTTCGGGTAGGCTTCGTTTATATAGTAGCCGTCGCCGCCCGCCTCTACCTTCTTCGAGCCGGCATGTACTCCTACACTGGAAGAGAGGAAGTGTACTGGTCCAACGTTGCTTCGGCTCAGGTACTCATGGTGCTTGGGACATTAGGGACTTACGTTTTTGTCGCAGCGGCGATCGAAAAATACACCCACCCAAAGGACAGAGTTTGTCATTTCGTTTTTGGTCTGATTTTCGCGTCGGAGTGCATCTGGGGGCTAATCTCCGGAATGAAGCAGGAGTTGCTCATACCATTCATAAACGTGGCGATTGTTTTGTCGCTGGTCCAGAAGAAGAAGGCGATGCGATGGCTGCCAGTCCCGATCGCAGTCTTGATCGTCGTGTATCCGTTTTCGAATTCTTACAGGCATTTTTTGCGAGAGTCGGGGGCAAGCGTCACCGGCCTTGGCGGGGCTTTGGAAGCAGGCAAAGACGCAATCCGCCAGGCGACGTACATCAACCAAAGCCCGAGTGAGTGGTTAGCGACCGGATGGCAAGAGAGTGAGCTTCGCATGGATCTACTCCAGGCGATGGCGCTGTCCATTAACCTAGAGTCCAGAACAAGTTACCTGAAGGGTGAGGAGCGATGGTGGATGATTCCCTATTACCCTTTTGTCCCACGATTTTTGTGGCCTTCCAAACCTGTATTGACAATGGGCGGGCGCTTCAGTGAGGCTCTCGGGGCTGGCGCACACACATCCACTGCGATCAGTTACCCGGGCTCCTTATACTTGGAGGCCGGCGTGCCAGGAATCTTACTCGGAATGTTGACATTGGGGCTGGTCGCCCAATGGTTAACGAACCGCGTACGCGGCCCGTCCGATAAGTTCCAAGTTTTCCTATATAGTAGTATCTTAATATCATTGATTAATATGGAAATTGATTACTTCAGCTACTGGGTCACTCTTATCAAGGCGTTTGTGTGCTTGTGCATCTTAGCGTGGTTCTTTTACGGCCCGCTGCATCGGAACTCGATTGTCCCCCGCGATGTGGTGAGGCCCGCTACCCGTTCATGCAAGTCCTAATCGTAGCCACCGACATTCAAACAAGGGGCGGGATTGCCCGGTACACATGGACGTTGGCGTCGGCCTTGGGCGGTCTCATTGGCGGGCGGAACGTGCATGTGTTGGCGCTAGTGGGCAAGGGGGGAGCGGGGGAAATTCCGGAGGACTTCCGGATTCTGGATGTCGTTACTGAGCGTTTGACTCTGATTGCGAAGATCCGGTTCGCGGGGAAAGCCCTCGCGCAGGCCCGCCACAGGTATGACTTGGTCGTCTGTACTCACTTAGCCCTGGCACCGATTGCCGGGGCCATACGGCTTGTCTACGGATCGCCCTACTGGGTCGCGTGCCACGGAACCGAGGCATGGCGGCCCCTGGGACCCACCAAGCTTCTAGCGCTAAGGTGCGCGGATTTGGTCCTTCCCATCAGCCGCTTTACAGCTTCCATGCTCCACAAGGTAAGCAGAATTCCACAATCTATTATGCGAGTTCTCTATAACGCCATCCCCGAGGGATTCACCCGGATGTTGGCTTCACGCCAGGACGCTGGTACGGTGCGCGCAGAGCGCAACGGGGATAGCAAGTGGTTGCTGTCTGTGGGCTCGCTTTCTAGCGGTCATTCATATAAGGGATTTGACGTTGTGATCCGGGCCCTGCCCGAAGTTTTGAAAGCTGTCCCCAACCTTCGTTACGAGATTGTGGGCGAAGGGCAGGATAAGGAGCGCCTGAAAAAACTGGCGGACGAGGTGGGGGTCGGACACAAAGTCAACTTTACCGGCGAAATCTCCGATCCTGAACTGGCAGCTCACTATCGCACCTGTGACATTTTTGTGCTTCCCAGCAAAACATCGCAGCGTAATAAGACGCAATGGGAAGGAGAAGGATTTGGCCGAGTCTACGTCGAGGCGGCCTTGGCCGGAAAGGCTGTTGTCGGTAGTCGTAGCGGCGGCGCGGCGGAAGCGGTTCTGGACGGCAAGACAGGCCTTCTGGTTGATCCCTCGTCGGTTCGCGAGGTTTCAGAAGCACTGCTGGCGCTGCTGCAAGATCCTGTCCTCGCGGCGAAAATGGGAGCGGAGGGATGTTGCTGGGCGCAAGCGAACTTTACGATCGCCTCAATGAGGAAGACCCTCGCTGAACTGCTGGCTCCCTATAACGGTTGCTCAATTACTGAACAAGGAAAACGGGACTCTCTCCGTTCTCCAGAACCATCAAGGCCTAACCCGGAGCATCTCAGTGACCGCTGGAAGGGGGTTCAATCTTGCGCTTTTTGACCGTAGGCTTGTTGATTCTTGGCTCTTTCGCTCGTGCGCAGCAGCCCGCACTACTCGCCACGGATTTTCCGGGCGCGAACGCCGGCACGAAGATTGCCGCGTGCATTGCGGCCCTTCCCTCCGCAGGCGGGGTGTGCGACGCTCGCGGACTAACCGGCGAGCAGAGCATTTCCTCGCTTACCATCGCCAAGCCGGTCAGATTGCTGATGGGGGCCGCAAAGTACTCCGTGACGGGAACGGTGACGTGGCAAAATGTGGATGGTCCGTCGCTTGTTGGCGTAGGTACCGTACTCCCCTCCAACAACATGACTGTTTTCATTTGGGCTGGAGACGCTACCGCTCCCATGTTCAGGCTGAGTGGAGTACGCAACGCTGATTTCCGCATGTTCACGGCTCGGACCAGCAGTGCTAAACCGCTGGTCACCGCCATTCTGAGCGACAGCGGCTCCGGCGGCATATTGACCACAGGCAACCATTTCACTGACATCAATATAGATGGAACGAATGGCGGGATCTCCAAGGGCTTTCGGTTCATTATAGGTATAAATGGGGATGTCAACAACGACGTTGACGTGTTCACTCGCGTTAGGGTGTCGAACTATTCGACTGCGGGGTGGAGCTTCGAGCACAGCCAGAGCAAGGGTCACGAGATGTATTCCTGCAGCTGCTCGGGCAACGGGGGAGGCCAGTATTGCATCACCACGGCCCTTGGAGTGGGTGGACAGGGGGGGAGCTTTAGGTGGATTGGCGGCGGCGGCGGCGGCAACACCGTAGCAGACTTTTACCTGGGGTCGCCCAATGATCCGATTAACATAATCGACAGCGGTTGGCTGGGCTCGGACCGCTTCCTCCTGACCGCTGGTAACAGCTCCAGTTCGTGGCCCGTCACTCTGATTGGCAACGAATGGGAAACAACCGCCCTCAACCCCGATGGCAACGTGGTGTACTACACGCACGCAGGTGTCCTGGCCATTTATCAAAACAACTTTGTCGGCAACGTCCCAAGCTTGCGATTCTTCCTCGACTGCCATGTGGCTGAGTGCAGGGGGCTGGCCCAGGGAAATACGCTCTCTAGTACCGTCCCTAAACCCTTCGTCGGAATAGGAAACTGGAACTGGAGCACACAAGGAAATTGGCGTTGGAACGGCACCAACCTGACCCCAGTACCAGATGTGATCCAGCCGTGGATGGTGGGCGGCGCTGACAACAATCTGGGCGGACCAAAGGCTCGGTGGAGCAACCTCTATCTCAACCGGCTGCTCGACATCACGGGGGCTTCGCAGGGAATGATTCTCCGCTCTGACGGCACGTATTCAGGTCCAGCCATTACGTCAGAACCGGGGCAATTGCTCTTGGTTAATCCCAACGGCAACTTGACCGTCGTCGGGAGTAACGGCGTCGATTTCCCCGCGCAGCTCACCATCCGCCAGTCCGGTGGGAACAACATACTCTCGACAGAGAACGCGAGCGGAACAACACAGTATCTGGCGATCCTGAACGGCGGTTATGTCAAGATCACCTCGCTTACGTTTGCCAATCTCAAGGCCGCTGTCAATGGGGTGCTAGTGTACTGCTCCGACTGCACGAAGGGAAGCAATCCGTGCTCGGGGGTGGGGACAGGTACGTTTGCCTTTAGAATCGACGGTTCATGGATCTGCTTCTGACGGAAGTAACCAGGATTCGAGACCGATAGCTTAACACTACGGCGATGTGCGGAATATTCGGATTAATAACCCGACGGAAGCTGGATTTCGCTTGGGTGATGGCAGCGGGCACGCAGGCGCTGGCTCATCGCGGGCCCGACGACGAGGGGATTGAGCTTCTACCTTCGGCGAGTAATGCGGAGTATTGCGTCGGCTTGGGAAGCCGACGACTCTCCATTCAGGATTTGTCCCCTGCCGCGCACATGCCGATGAAAGATCCCACCACGAACAATTGGATTGTTTTCAACGGAGAAATCTATAACTTCCAAATCCTCCGTGACGAACTTGAAAAACTCGGACATCGGTTTTGCTCCCGGGGAGATACAGAAGTGCTGCTAAGAGCCTACAGTGAGTGGGGTGAGGCGTGCCTGGATCGTCTCGTCGGTATGTTTGCTTTCGCACTGTGGGATGCGCGGAAAGAAAGGCTTTTTCTGGCACGCGACCGGCTGGGTGTAAAGCCGCTCTATTATTACACGTCGTCCGAGTTGTTTCTCTTTGGGTCGGAAATCCGCGCGTTGATGGGTACCGGGCTTGTCCCGCGTCGCCTGGACACGGAGGGCCTTGCCTCATACCTGGCTTTCGGAGCTGTGCAGGACCCCATTACCATCATCGAAGGCGTGCGCTCACTTCTCCCTGGGCATACCCTCATTTGGGAAAAGAAGCTTGTCGAAACACGAGAATACTGGAGCTTGGCGAAGGTGGCTGGGAATCCACCCGAGACCGATGTTCCGGGTGAAGCCGCGGCCGCAGTTCGAGACCTAATTCAGCGAGCCGTTTCTCAGAGGCTGACCAGCGACGTCCCAATCGGGGTCTTCCTGAGCGGGGGTGTGGACTCAAGTTCCATCGTGGCCGTGGCGAGTGCGGTTTCTTCCAAGCCGGTTGAGACCTTTTCCGTCGTGTTCCAAGATAGCGAGTTCTGCGAGGCCACCTACTCTGACCAAGTCGCGCGCAAGTTTGGTTGCCATCACCATAAGGTTGAGTTGACCGAAGCCAATTTGCTGGAAGAAATCCCCCAAGCCTTATGTTCGATGGATCAACCGAGTGTTGATGGTGTCAACACGTACGTCATCTCGCGGGCCGCAAAAGAAGCCGGAGTGACCGTGGCACTGAGCGGATTGGGTGGCGACGAAATTTTCGCCGGATACTCCAGTTTCCGGTTTGTCCCGAAAATGATGAGCTTCCAGCGGTACGCTGGATGGCTGGCCCCTGTCGCGAACAGATTGGGCGCCTTGTATGGCGCCAACGAGACAAACAAGCTTTCGAAACTCCTAGCCATGGCCGACAATGACTATTGCAAGGGCCACCCTCTTTTCCTGTCGCGCGCGCTTTTCCTGCCGGGAGCCGTCCAGACCCTGCTCGGTCGTCAGGCCGCCAAGAACGGTAACCTTCTGGCGTCCCGGAATGGCGCAGGGTTGGCCGAGCGAGTTCGCAACCTTGACCCGGTGAACCAGGTCTCGGTGCTTGAAGGGTTGACCTATATGGCCAACATGCTTCTTCGTGATACCGACTGCATGAGCATGGCAGTTTCGCTCGAGGTCCGCTGCCCGTTCTTGGATCACCGACTATGGGAATATGTCCTTCCTCTGGCGGGCAGGCTGAAACTCGTCCCGCGTGTTGCCAAGCCTCTTCTTTTCCGTGCCGTTGGCCACGGCGTGCCCGAAAAGATATATCTGCGGCGCAAGATGGGCTTTACGTTTCCCTTTGAACATTGGATGCGAAACGGACTGAGAGCTGTGCTGGAGCGTGAACTCTTAGACCCCGGCCCCAACGGGCACATTCCTCTGGACGCCCGCGAGGTGGCAAATGTTTGGAAAGCCTTCCTCGCTGGCAAGACCTCTTGGTCGCGGCCCTGGTCGTTGTTTGCGCTGAAGCGGTGGGTTGCCCACAACCTGGGAGTTGCCGCGTGAAAATGGTAATCAATGCCGTCTCGGCCAAAATGGGCGGAGCAGTCACTTACATCACGAACCTTCTGCGGCACCTGCCGGGCCCTGAGAGTGGGTACGAATTCTTGGTTTTTCTTCCCCCTGAGACTGCTGGGAAACAGAGCGGGATGCACAAAAATGTTCGACTCGTTCCCACAACGGTTGGGCACCGGAGCTGGTGGAGGCGATTGTGGTGGGAGCAGGCGACGCTGCGACGCCTCTTACTCGCAGAGCGCGCTAACGCCCTATTTTCCTCCGCAAACTTCGCGATGTTCCGTTGCCCCGTCCCCCAGGTTCTCTTAGTCCGCATCCCGGTGTACTTCTCCAGAACCTATTCCGACGTCTTCCTGTCCGAACAGTCACTTAAGATGAGGGTGCGCTTGAAATTTGGGCGCTGGCTCTGTTGCCGGAGTGTGCGCGCTGCGGATGTGGTGATGACGCCCACTCGCGCGATGATGGAGGACCTGCGCCGGTTTGTTGACGTGCCTACGCAGAAGGCTGTGGTGAATCCTTACGGGGTGGCCCCAGCCGATGCTTCCCAGCCCGGGCCTCAGAGAAAGGCCACACGGCTGCCCCAGGCAGCACAGCCCATCGTTTGCTTGCTCTACGTTTCCTTGTACATTGAGCAAAAGAACCTGTCTACGCTCCTGAAAGCGCTTCCCGAACTAAACCGGGATAGCGCTGTCAAGTTCCTGCTGAGAACAACTGCGGATCCTGCGTGGAACGGAGCAGCCTGGACGGCTACACATAAACGGGAATTGGCCTTGGCGTGCCAACCGGATGTGGCTCAGTGTGTCGAGTTCTTAGGCCCACTCCCGAACGAGCAGGTCCAAGACCTCTACAGGCGGGCCGACCTTTTTGTGTTCCCCTCCCTCTGCGAATCCTTCGGTCATCCCATGGTGGAGGCGATGGCACACGGTCTTCCCATCGTTGCTTCCGACACGCCGGTCAACCGGGAGATTTGTGGGGAGGCGGCCCTTTACTTCCGGTCGCGTGACCCAAAAGACTTGGCTGAGAAGGTCCAACGGCTGTACGCCGACGCAGGCCTGTGGCGGAAATGCGCCGAAAGTGGATTCGCACGAACGGTTGGGTTTTTCAAGTGGAAAGATCACGTGGCTCGACTACTTGCCGCCGCTGGCGAGACCCTGTGAAGATCACTATAGTTCAAGGAGGTGCATTGCCCATCCCTCCGGTCCGTGGCGGAGCTGTAGAGAAGGTTTGGTTTAGCCTCGGAAGAGAGTTCGCAAAGAGGGGTCACGAGGTAACCCACATCTCACGAACATTTTCAGAACTTCCAAGCGAGCAGTGGCTCGAAGGCGTCCATCATGTACGTGTAAAGGGCTTCGAACTCTCATCCAAAAGATACATCGCTCTGTGGAGGGACCTCGGGTATGCAGCCCGAGTACTGCACGTGCTTCCGCGGGCCGACATTTTGGTTACGAACAATCCGGTGCTTCCCCTTCTGATCCGGACCTCCCAATTCGGAGCCCTCTATGTCCATGTGGCAAGGTACCCCAAGCGTCAGATGCGTTTTTACGGCCACGCGAGCCGCATCCAGACGGTATCTCAGGCAGCCGCCGAGGCCATAATAAGCCAGGCTCCGAAGATCGGTGGAAAAGTGCGTGTGATTCCAAATCCACTGCCGAGCGCCATTTGCACGCTAGACGTGGCTGCGTCATGGCAGGAACGAAATAAGCAGATCCTCTACGTCGGGCGCGTCCATCCGGAAAAAGGTGTCCATCTGCTGATTGACGCCTTTAAACTCCTGGTGCAGTCGGGTGTGCACGGCTGGCGTCTTATAGTAGTCGGGCCTTGGGCTGCGGCCCAAGGTGGTGGTGGGGAAGGCTATTACCAATCTCTGCGGGCCAGGAGAGCTCCGGTCGTGGACATGGTAAATCTGTTAGGCCCGATTTTCGACCCAGACGTCCTGGCTATCCACTACCGGCACGCGAAACTTTTTGTGTATCCCTCTCTGGCGGAGTACGGAGAAGCGTTTGGTCTCGCTCCATTGGAAGCGATGGCGCAAGGCTGCCCGCCCTTGGTTTCAACGCTAGCGTGCTTTCAAGACTTCATCGAAAACGGTCGCTCTGGGTTTATCTTTAACCATCGCGCGGACCGTCCCGAAGAAGAACTGTACCGCACACTGAAGACAATCCTCAGCTCGGACCAAGAGCTCATGTCAGTGGCCGTCCGCAGCCATGAGGTCTCGCGGGTTTATCAATCAGCGAATGTTGCTGAAATGTATCTTAAGGATTTTGCTGTGATCGGCGCCGCGCGCCGTGTCCCACACAATCGCGTGGCCCAATGACCTCGGTGGGCACGCTCTTTGCTTCTGAACACGATCCACGCTTGGTACAGCTGGAACACCGATTGCGAGGTTTCTACGCAAGCTGCCAGAGCTACGACGCATTCAAGACTGTGAACTCCAAACCGGAGTTCTGGGCCCCAATACGCGCTAATATCGCGCAAATGGCAGCGAGGGGGCAATGCCGAGTTCTAGAGGTCGGGGCTGGTCGAACCGGTTTCGCAGCATACCTCGGGGAAGAGTTGCGTGGCCGCGTCTTCTTCGCCGTACAAGATGTCGTCGATCGAAACGCTGAACACTTGTTCGCGGTCGCTGACCGCGTTTACATCGGAGAAATCACGCGAATCAGCGAGCGCTACGACGTCATCTTCGGGACGTTCATGTTCGAACATCTCACGCGCCCCAAAGCCACGCTTAGACATCTGCTGACAATTTTGAGACCCGGCGGCAGCGTTTTCCTGGCCTGTCCGCGGTATGACTTCCCCTTCTATATCAGCCCGACTGCGCGTCACCTCTCAAGAGTGCGCCAGCTCGTCATTGCGGCGTGGCTCGTGCTGGAAAGGCTTCGCGTTTTGGGTGGCGGCCAGCCCCGGTTTCTCATCCATCTGGATCCAGCCATATTTCATAAGCAATGGTTTCGGGATGCTGATGCCGTGCATTGGGTGTCACTCTGGGACTTGAAACAGCTCCTCCGAAACGATGCGGTCGTCCAACGGTTGCAGCTCGGCGGACGAGGGCTGAGACATCACTTCTGGGCTCGCTTTTTGCTAATGTTCGTCCAGATACAACCAAGGCGTCGGTCCTTACATCCTTCCGAGGCCGAGATTAGCAGCGATCCACGATGAGTGTTTGCGTCAGCGTTCTGGTTATTACACGCGATGAGGAATCGAACATCGGAGCGTGCCTGGACAGCGTCCGGTGGGCCCGTGAGGTTTTCGTTGTCGACGCATCCAGCACAGACCGCACCGTCGAGGTTGCTGGGACGTTGGGCGCCAACGTCGTCTCTCATTCATTTGAGGGGTATGCCGAGCAACGTAAGTGGGCGCTTAACAACCTACCCTTTTCAAACGACTGGGTCTTAATGCTCGATGCCGACGAGCGGATCCCCTCGGCGTTGGCGAAGGAAATTCAAGTTGCTCTTGACACTCCCCAGAATCCTTTTGACGGATATTACCTTAAACGGCGTTTCCTGTTTATGGGCCAGTGGGTAAAATGGGGTGGTCTGTACCCCACGTGGATTTTGCGTCTCTTCAAGCGTCAGCGTGTCCAGATCGAAGAGCGCCCGCTGAACGAACACGCCATTCTCGATGGCGAAGCGGGTTACCTGCAGAATCCTTTCGATCACAGTGACAACCGGCCGCTCTCCGAGTGGATTGCGAAACACAACCGCTATGCGGAGCTCGGGGCTGACGAATACGTCGAAGAAACCTCCGGCGAAGGCTACCAGGATTCGATCGGGATTCGATTCTGGGGCGCCCAGTCTGAAAGAAAACGATGGGTCAAGCTGTGTGTTTGGAACCACCTGCCTTTGCTGCTGCGCCCTTTCCTATTCTTCTTCCGAAATTACGTTCTCAAGGGAGGCTTTTTGGACGGTAAGGCTGGTTTCATTTACCACGTACTCTGGAGCTTCTGGTATCAGTTTCTTATCAGCGCAAAGATTATCGAGCGACAGGGTGTGGTGAAATTCGGCTGGTCACGTGAACCAGCTCGTCGTCAGGCTTCAGACGATTCTGTGGTTCGACAGGTAAGGAGGTCAGGACAGTAAGTACGCAATGAATTCAGTTAAGTGCGCGGTTCAGACGTACTGGAATAGCAGGCCTTGCGGGTCGGGCGAATCACCGAATGAGAGTAGCCCAGCCGAATTCTTTCGGACGTACGCGCGGATGCGTTACGAGAGGGAGCCCGATATTATGCCCTTTGCGGAATTCAGCCATTGGGAAGGGCGGTGTGTGCTGGAAATCGGCGTCGGCATTGGAGCAGACTATGTTCAATTTCTAAGAGCAGGAGCCAAGGCAATCGGGCTTGATTTATCACTCCGTTCGCTTGAGCTGGCGCGCCAAAATGCAGCAACAAATAAAGTTGCGGCAAATCTCTTAAATGCTGATGCAGAATACTTGCCGTTTGCCGACGAGACCTTTGATCTGGTTTATTCCTGGGGTGTGTTGCATCACTCGCCGGACGTTGCCCGGACGCTGCAGGAGATCCATCGGGTCCTCAGGCCAGGTGGCGAATGCCGCGCGATGCTCTACCACCGGCATTCCCTGGTGGCTTTGCAGTGCTACCTGCGCTACGGTTTGGGTAGGCTTCGGCCATTCATCCCACTCTCAGACCTGATTGCGGCCAACATTGAAAGCCCCGGCACAAAGGCATTCACCTGCCGTGAAGCAAGATTTCTTTTCCGGGACTTTCGGGAAATTAAAATCAGGCCGGTCGTGACCGTCTATGACTTGCGCCTAAGGCGACGCCGGTTTGCGCCGCGCTGGATGCTCCGGATGGTTCCAAATCGGCTGGGTTGGTTCCTGCTGATTCGCGCGCATAAGTAGTCGAGCTCAACAACCTATGTGTGGCATAGCTGGACTCGTCGGACAAGCTGACGACGACCTGATCCGTGCAATGACGGGCGCACTGGCGCATCGCGGGCCGGATGGCGAGGGCTACTATTGGGACAAGGGCCTCGCCCTGGGTCATCGCCGGTTGAGCATCATTGACCTTGCGACGGGCCAGCAGCCCATGACCACGGCGGATGGGCGCTACACAATTGTCTTTAACGGCGAGATCTACAATTTTCAGGAGCTGCGGCGCGAGCTGGAAGGCCGAGGCGTGCGGTTTCGCACGCGCTCGGATACCGAAGCCTTGCTGGAGGCCTACGTCGCGTGGGGAAGAAACGGGCTCGAGAAACTGCGCGGAATGTTTGCGTTCGCTATTTGGGATAAGCAAGAGCGTACGCTGTTCGCAGCCCGCGACCGCATCGGGCTGAAGCCTTTCTATTACGCGCAAATCGGCACACAGTTCGCCTTTGCATCCGAGATGAAATCCCTGCTGCTGCTCCCCGGCTGGGAACGGAAACTCAACTGCGCCGCCCTGGACGATTACCTGACGTACCTGTATGTCCCCCCTCCCCAAACTATCTTTCAGGGTCTCTTCGAGCTGCCGGCGGCGCACTGGCTGGAATGGCAGGAGGGACGGCTCCGCACGGGAAAGTACTGGGACGTTGATTTCACGAGGGAGAAGGATGCGTCGCGTGAAGTCGTCAAAGAAGCCCAGGAAGTCCTCGAAGATGCCGTGACGGCGCGACTGATTAGCGACGTGCCCCTGGGCGTCTTCCTGAGCGGCGGGATCGACTCCAGCACCATTGCCAGATTGATGGCCAACCACGTTTCGGAACCTGTGCGCGCCTTCACGCTAAAATTCCAGGAAGCAGGGCGCTGGTATAGCGAGGTGGAATTCGCCCGCGAGATCACCGAAGCCATTGGCGCGGAATCCAACGAACTGGAAATTATCGCTAAGTCTGCACAATTGCTGGGCGCTGTAACCCGCCACTTTGATGAGCCTTTCGGCAACCCAACGTCGATCTTGCTTTACCAACTCTCCGAGGCAGCACGAAGACATGTCACCGTGGTGTTGGCCGGCGATGCGGGCGACGAGGTCTTTCTGGGCTATCCACGCTACCAGGGCGCGCTACTATCTTCGCGGTATCGGAGTGTCCCGCTCTTTTTGAGGCGGGTGGCGGCTTGGGGGGCCGAACACCTTCCGGAGGCCAGTAATGGAAATCATTTTAAGCGGCGGGCACGGGAGTTTCTTGTCGGCAGCTGCCATCCCCGCGAACTCATGTACCTTAATTGGGTCCGTTATTTTGACCAAGCGCTGCTTAACCGCCTTTATTCACAGGATTTGAAACGCGAATTGGCCGGCCACGATCCCTCTGCGTTTCTAATGGGACTCTTCACCAGAGCGGGAGGCGCTGATCTGATCGATCGCATCAATTACGTCGACCTCCATTCATTTCTTCCGTACAACATCCTACGTTATAGCGACCGCATGAGTATGGCTCACGGGCTGGAGATTCGTTGCCCCTACACGGATCACAAGCTCATCGAATTTTTGGCTCGCGTGCCGTGGCAATATAAGTTGCGGGGGAACCGAACCAAGCTCCTTCTCCGGCAAGCTGCTCAGGATTGGCTGCCGGAAAGTGTCCTCAAGCGGGGCAAGCTGGGATTGAACCCTCCCATGGGGGTGTGGCTCCGAGGGCATCTGCGTCCCCTGCTGAGCGAGTATCTTTCACCTGATCAGGTAAGGCGCCGAGGGTATTTTGACCCAGAAACGGTAACGGAATTGATTCGCGACCTGATGACAGGTCGGCGTGATTATTCTCTCCACCTCTGGGCACTGATTTCCTTCGAAGAATGGCATCGACAATACCTGGATTCGATACCGCGTACGCAGTCAGCGGAGCCTGCGAAGTTCGTCTGCCAGAGTTCGCATCCCGCGTGACACGGCCTACCGTTGGAACCTACTGGCGGACCGTGCAGCATCTGCGGGGGTCGCAACTTGCCGCTCTTGCTCAGCGGCGCGTGCTGCGGCGCGAAACGCTCCGACGGTGGAAGTTTGTCGCAGTTGTACTGCAAAAAGTTTCGCAACCTGCCTCATTCCCGGAGTGGCAGGCACCTTCAGCGCTTCAGGCAATTGAAACTCGTGAATTCCGCTTCCTGAATGTCACGCATCCACCATCAGCGTACATTCCCTGGTCGTCGAGGGAATTCAGCCGACTTTGGCTCTATCATCTCAATTACTGCGATTTCCTCAATGTCGATCTTTGTGCGTTCGAGCGTCGCTTTCATTTAGTTAGGGCGCTGGACGTAGCACTGGATTGGTGCACACAGAACACAACAGGCATGGAGGTTGGGTGGGAACCATATCCGCTCTCCTTGCGCATCGTCAATTGGCTGAAATTCCTAATGCGAAACGCGGAGAGAGCAGAGGCTCTGGGGGAAGGGAAGACTCTCGAGGTCCTGCTTGCGGGCCTGCGAATCCAAGCGCTTGCCCTTGAGGCCCGACTGGAGACGCACCTTTTAGCAAACCACCTCATGAAAAATATCAAGGCCCTGATGTTTGCTGGCGCGCTCCTCGGTGCACCTGAAAGCTCGCGCTGGTGGGCAAAGGGCGAAAGGCTTCTGCAGCGAGAACTTGCCGAACAAATCCTTGCCGACGGTGGACATTTCGAGCGATCTCCGATGTACCACGCCGAGGTCTTGGAAGATCTCCTGGACATCAGGACGCTGGCTTCAGCGTGCGGGTGCCTCATGAAGTGTGCGCCGCAGTTGTCAGCATGCATTGCGCAGATGGCTGCCTTTCTCCGTCGCATTCTCCACCCCGACGGCGAGATTCCGCTTTTCAATGACTCGGCATTAGAGATCGCGCGACCGGCCGGTCAACTCCTCACGCTGACGGGGGATTCAGTCGCAGTTCCGTCAATCGCTCGCCCCGAGGTGAGCATTCTGGACGATACGGGGTACGCTGTGATTCGCGCCCCGAGCTCTGGGGGATGTTTGATTTTCGATTGCGGACCGCTGGGGCCCGACTACCAACCCGGCCACGGGCATTCCGATGTCCTCAGTTACGAACTTTCTTTGCACGGCCAGCGCGTGGTGGTTGACACCGGCGTGAGTACTTACGAGTCTTGCTCCGAGCGACGCTATGAGCGTTCCGCAGCAGCGCACAACACGATTCGCATCGATGGAGAAGACCAGGCTGAAATCTGGGCGAGCTTTCGCGTGGGACGCCGGCCCCGTGTCGGCCGAATCGACGCGGGTGAAACCGCTGGAATGAGTTTTGTGCGAGGAGAGCATTTCGCTTACCAGCACCGTAGCGTTACTCACTTTCGCATGATCGTCCTGACGCCCAGAAACAGTTGGGTGGTCATCGACTCACTGAGTGGCAAGGGGAAGCACCTCGTCGAGTCCTTCATCCACTTCCACCCGGCAGTCCGAGTCGAGAATGTGAACAATCCAGCCAGAAGTGCTGTCGGTACAGCCAGTGAGCGCTGGGCAATACAGTTCGATGAAAGACGATACTTCTTGATGACTCTCGGGCCTGGAGAATTGATGGCGCGAGAAAGCTGGTACGCGCCTGAATTCGGCTTGCGGCAGCACCGAACGACACTCCACTGGAGCTGGGAAGGTGATTTGCCCGTAAGGCTTATTTACACTCTGACTCCGGATGGAGAAAGACCACCGGTCATATCGCAATGTCTAGGCCAAGAAGCCGTTGAAGTCGACAATATTCCGCTACCTTTAAGCTGAGAAAGCTTTCGTTCTTCCCTTGAACATTCTTTATATCTCCCAATATTTTGTGCCCGAGGTTTGCGCGCCTGCGGTGCGTGCTGCTGATCTGGCCGACGAGTGGGTACGAGCAGGGCATCAGGTCAAGTTATTGACCGGTTTCCCTAACCATCCGGAAGGAGTTTTGCACTCCGATTACCGACGGCAGTGGCGAAGGGGATTTAGCCGTGAGACGCGCGATGGTGTGAAGGTCTACCGGACATGGCTTTATCCGGCAGCCAATCGTGGCGTATGGGGTCGTTCGGCAAATTACTGCTCTTTTGCACTTTCAGCCGCCCTGGTAGGCCCATGGATCGCCCCAAGAAATGGTGTGGTCATCGCGACCTCCCCTCAACTTCTGGTAGGTGCGGCAGGGTACGCGGTGGCACGGACGCGGAGGCAACCGTTTGTGTTCGAAGTGCGCGATCTCTGGCCGCAATCTCTGGAGGCTGTGGGAGCTGCTCCATCAAGTTCAATCTTCTATCGCAGCCTGGAACGCCTTGCAAGGTTTCTCTATCAACGCGCTGACCGCATTGTGGTGGACGGCGAATGGAAGAGATGCACACTAGCCGCTGCCGGGGTCCAACCCCAGAAGATCGTGGTCATCAGGAATGGTGTGGCGGAAGATTTTTGTCTTGAGCCCGAGTCAGCGGGCGCGCTATCTGCTCGCCAACAACTGCGGATCGAATTGAAGCTGCTTGATAAGTTCTTAGTGATGTACTGCGGAACGCTTGGAATGGCTCACGGCCTCGAGACAGTTCTCTTGGCCGCCGACCGATTACGCCAATGGCCAGAGATTGTTTTCCTTTTGCTAGGTGAAGGCGCGGAACGGGACAAGATCATACGGCGGATCGACGAGTTACGTCTAAGCAACCTACGCTATCTCGGCAAGCAGGCGAGGGAGAGAATCCCTGCATTCCTTGCCGCTTCTGATGCATGTCTGGTCCCTCTCCGTCGAAGCGAGGTCTTTAAAACCGCTATCCCTTCCAAGATGTTTGAAGCAATGATTGCCGCTAAACCTGTGATCCTGGGAGTCGAAGGCGAAGCTAAAGAGATCTTGCTTGAAGCACGGGCCGGAATTGCTGTCCCGCCCGAAGATGCCGAGGCGCTTGCCGGGGCGATTTGTACACTTTGGAAGAACCCCGTACTTGGCCTTAAACAGGGAGGCAACGGAAGGCTTGCAGCGCTTGATAAGTACACTCGTCGGCACCAATCGACTGCCTACTTGGAGCTTCTCGCTGGGCTGGTGAACACTCCCCGGCACCACGGTGTGCCAGAGCAGTTGCAGCCGGGGAAGCCCACTTCAGTCAAATAACCGAGAGATGTTGAACATAAGGAAAGCATGAGAAGCTACCTCGGACTGTTCTTCATTGCCGCGCTGTTCAGCTTGCTGGTGACGCCAGCAGTGAGGACCCTGGGTCATTGGCTGCAGGCCTACGGCCAAGCAGACGATGGGCGGGAACAGCCCCATATTCCACGCTTGGGGGGTCTTGCGATTCTTGTGGCAGCGCTTGCGGCCTGGGGCGTGCTGCTGTTCGTGCCGAATGATGTGCGAGCGCGGTTTCTTTCAGAGTGGCGCACTATGGCCGTCTTGATGGCCCCAGGCACGTTGGTCCTGCTGTTGGGTGTGTATGACGACCTGATGGGCGCACCCCCGTGGCAAAAATTGATAATTGAGACGCTCGCAGCAGGGATGGTTTGGTGGGTGGGCTTTCGCATCGTCCACCTACCCATTTTTGGCTATGGTATTCACAGTCTCTTCCTGAGCTTAGCCATTACTGTGTTCTGGATCGTTGCGATGACCAACTCGTTTAACCTTATTGACGGGCTAGATGGCTTGGCTGCGGGTATCGCCTTCTTCGTTACCCTTTCCGTCTTTGCGGTTTCGCTGATCCAGGGTAACCACTTTGGTTGCATTCTGGCCATCACGCTGGCCGGTGCGTTGCTGGGATTCCTGCGATTTAATTTTTCTCCTGCCACGATTTTCCTGGGCGATACCGGCAGCCTTTTCTTGGGATTTGTCTTGGCGACACTGGCCATTCACACCTCGCAGAAGAGTTCGACGTTGCTCGCCATCGTAGTACCTTTTGCAGCCTTCGGCCTCCCCGTGTTCGATACTTCGCTTACCGTCGTGCGCCGTTTTCTGAGCGGTCGGCCCTTGTTTGTCGGCGATCACGATCACATCCACCACCGACTGCTTCAAAGGCTCTCGCCGCCTGCAGCTGCCTTGGTGCTCTACGCCTTGACGGCACTCTTTTCGTTCGGGTCGCTCCTCATCATTCACTCCACCGGAAACCTGGTAGCGCTGGTGGCCGTGCTGGCTGGCGTCTCGAGCTGGTTTTTGACTAGTCGGCTTCACTACGAGGAGTTGTCAGAGTTGAAAGTGCATGTTTCACGGGCCCTTCATTCACAACGCAGGGTCCTGGCTAACCAAATCCTGATTCGTAAAGTGTCGGGACAGTTGAAAGAGCCCCAGCTAGATCTCGAGGAAAGTTGGCAAGTACTGGTTAAGGCGCTGGAAGCATTGGACTTTGACAGTGTCACTTGTCAGCTTTCGGGCTGGCAAAATGGCTCGACGCCCTTCCTAGCCCCCTGGTCTCGCCCGGGCGAGAGTGAAAATGGCGACCGCTGGACTGTTTCCATCCCTCTGCGCGCGGGCGGAAAAGCCTTAGGGCAGTTACAGCTTCGACGTACGCTCGGCAAAGAGCATCTGATCTTTCATTTCTCCTCGCTTCTGGACACGCTGATTCCGGCGTTTGGGAAACAAGTCAAGCGCTGCTATGACTCCGAGGAAGCGAATTTCGCGGTCATGTATGCCGTGGAAAGGCAGCTTGCCTTTCAACACAGTGTTCTTGCAAATGGACAAAAAGGATGAAGCAACTTCTGCAAGACCTTCGCTCTCACGAAGTAGTGGTGGAAGAAGTACCGCCCCCCTCCTGTCTTCCAGACGGTGTGTTAGTAAAGAGTGCCGCGTCTTTGATTAGCAGTGGGACGGAGCGGGCGACGATAAGCCTCGGGGGCAGATCCTTGCTCGGAAAAGCTTTCGAGCGGCCCGACCTAGTGCGGCAGGTCTTTCGACGCCTCAAGACAGCCGGCGTGACAGATGTGATCGCCACGGTGCGCTCGCGCTTAGACTCATCCATAGCGCTAGGTTACAGCTCGGCAGGCGTGGTGCTGGAGGTTGGGGCTGGCATAAATGAGTTCGTCGTGGGCGACCTCGTGGCTTGCGCAGGAGCGGGTTATGCCAGCCATGCAGAGGTGAATTGGATTCCCAAAAACCTGTGCGTGAAGATCCCTCCGAACGTTAGTTGCGAGTCAGCGGCCTCAGTGGCCTTGGGCGCCATTGCATTGCACGGGGTGCGCGTCGCGGAGGCGAAACTCGGCGAGCGCGTGGCCGTAATCGGATTGGGGCTCGTGGGGCAGCTTGTGGCACAGATTCTCCACGCGGCGGGTTGCGTAGTATGGGGGCTGGACACCGATCCGGATCGCGTGCGGTTGGCGCGGGAGCTCGGCGCGGACTATGCTTGCGAAAACCGCGATTGGGAGCAAAGCCCGTGGAGCGCCTTGGGTCAGCACGGACACGGAGCCGATGCCGTGATCCTCACGGCGGCAACCAGGTCCGCCGAGCCTATCGAATTGGCGGGACGGCTGGCGCGTGACCGAGGCATCGTGGCCCTCGTAGGCGACGTGCGCACCGACATTCCTCGCGAGCTTTATTACAAGAAAGAACTGCAGTTGCGTTACTCACGCTCCTACGGACCTGGCCGTTACGATCCCGAGTACGAAGAATGTGGGCGTGATTATCCGCACGCGTTTGTGCGCTGGACAGAGAAAAGAAACATGGAGGCTTTCTTGGAGCTCGTCGCTCAGCAAAAGGTGCGCGTTGAACCGTTATTGACGCATCGGTTCAACATCAGTGGGGCCTCGGAGGCCTACAGGCTGCTCTCGGGTGAGAGAAAGGAGAAATATGTCGGAATCCTTCTTACTTACGCTGATGCGTCGCCACCGGGAAAAAGAGTCTTATTTAGACAGGATTTGCAACGTCGCTCTGGGCCAAGAGGAACGTGCGAGACGGTCGGCGCGGGATGGATTGGCGCCGGCAGCTTCAGCCGGGCGAAACTGATTCCTGCACTGCAAAAGATCTCTGGTGTCCGGTTTGTGGGCCTAGCCAGTGCGACTGGGATTTCGGCACAAAGAGCGGCGCGGAACTTCGGATTTGGTTATTGCTGTACAGATGCCAATGAGATTCTGGATGATCCGGCCATAAATGCGGTCTTCATAGGCACACGACATCACCTGCACGCCTCATTGGTGATTGGCGCCCTGAACCGGGGTAAACATGTCTTTGTCGAGAAACCGCTTTGCGTCAATGAAGCCGAACTGAATCAGATAGCCGAGGCTTATGCACGTTCGGGGCGAATCCTGGCCGTGGGCTTTAATCGCCGCTACTCTCCCTTCGCCTCGGATTGCACTGATCTGTTTAAGGGCCGCATTGGGTCGCTGTCTATGCTTTACAGGGTGAACGCAGGACGGCTGCCGAGCGGGCACTGGGTTCATCACCCGACCCAAGGTCATGGCCGAGTGATTGGCGAGATCTGCCACTTTGTAGACCTCATGGGGTTTTTGTCTTCCTCTCTCCCGGTGGAAGTCCAAGCATGGCCCGTGGACCATCTTGACGCCAACCCTGAAGACAACATTCACGTTCACATTCGATTCGCCGATGGCTCTCGGGGCGAGATCCTCTACCTCTCTTCGGCTAGCGCGAGCGTGTCTAAAGAACGCATCGAAGTTTTCGGTCAGGGGCGGACCGCAATATGCGAGGCCTTCCGAACCTGCCACTTTTACCGGGGCAACCAGCACCGGCGGGAACGGAGTTTCTTTCATAAAAAGGGGCATCGAGAAGAGCTCCGTGCGTTTGTCGCGGCTGTGAAGCATGGAGTGGAATCGCCCATCCCATTTCACAGCCTTTACGCATCCACCTTGGCCACCTTCCGCATTCGCGAGTCGCTGCAATGCGGCAGGGCATTGCCGGTCCATGTTTGTGGTCCTTTTTGATTTTCATTTTATTGCTCATCACGGACTCGGCAGAGAGCATGCCAAAACTGCCGAATTGGTATAGCACGGTATGACATTGACGGGTGAATAGAATGGCAGACTAGCCTCCGGCCTCGCGGAGGGTCCTAAGCGAAGGGATATCGGGAATTGGCTTTCCCTCAACAATCGCGTTTGGAATTGTTGAGCATAGGGCCTCGGCAATGTCTTTTCCGAATTTGCTGTGGATGGCGTCGCGAGCGGCACTCATGATCGGAGGTCGCCGTGTCAAATCGTGCGCGTCAGTGGCAACCGCAGTCACTAAACCTCGCGCGAGCAGCCCCCAACAAGTTCGGCGGGCCTCTTTTCCCCAGAATCCAGTGATAGAGTTGGCAGTCACCTGTACCAAGCAGCCCATTCCAACCATCGAGTAAAGCATGTCCGGCTTCGACCTGAGGAACGGATTTCGCTCAGGGTGCGTAATTATTGGTCTTACCCCGCAACGTATGAGCCGCCGTAAAGTCGTATCGGCATTCGGCGGTATGCCATAATCGCTGAATTCGACCAACAAATAGGGACCGGATCCGATGCAGAATTGCCGCCAGTCGTCGAGAGCAGCTTGCACGTTGTCTAGAGAGAAGTTGAAGTCGCATCCCAAAGAGAGCTCGATTGGGACATTTACGCGCTTTCTGAGTTCCAGCAAGCGATCGGCGAACGCGGAACGATCGTAGCGAAATTGAGCATTACTGTGCGGCGTCGCTACGATGTGACGAATTCCATCTTTTGCCGCGGCCACGACCATCTCGACGGCGATAACCCAGCTTGAAGCACCGTCATCCACGCAAGGTAGGATGTGAGAATGAATGTCAATCATGCTAATCGAGAGTTTCGCTCTCTTCGAACACAGCCAAGATTATATCCACCGGCGGCGGCACAGCTTGGATCGATTAATCCGTGTGTCAGTCTAGCATTTAAGCGCCGACTGCAGCTTCTGGCACGACAAGAATGTCTGGGACAAAGCTCGTGAAAAGTAAAGTCCTCCCTTATCAAAAAGCGCGGCAGTGCGCCCCGTGTGACAACCCCTCCATCGCGAAGGAACTCCCTGGACCCTGTGGCTGATGCTTGTTGAGTTTCAGAATCGGCCCTGGAATTTTCGGTGCCCTCGAGCCGCTGGGTCTGGGCCTGGGTTTTAACAAAGTCTAGGGGCAAGTCCAGAACATGCTCCAGCTCCAACAGGCTTTCCGGCAGATGAAACGCTCGAGAGCGAACGCCTATTGAAGGCACAAACATGAAAATCATGATTGTTGTGGGAGCTAGGCCAAATTTCATGAAGGCCGCTCCCTTAATTGCTGCTATCCGCGAGCACAATCAAAGGGCTGTGGCCCTTTCGCCCGGGGAACAACCTATTGAAGCAGACCAGATTGAAGGAGTCCTCGTTCACACGGGACAACACTACGACGAGGCCTTGTCGGGCTCGTTTTTTGCCGATCTCGGCCTGCCGAAGCCAGATGTACATTTGGGGGTCAGCTCCTACTCCCATGCCGTACAAACAGCGGAGATTATGCTGCGATTCGAAGTGGTGCTTATGCGGGAGCGTCCGGAGGTGGTTGTCGTCGTGGGGGACGTTAATTCCACACTAGCCTGCGCACTGGTGGCGGCAAAGGTTTCATACGATTCGGATGAAACAAGGCCCATGATCGCCCATGTCGAGGCCGGCCTGCGTTCCTTCGACCGTGCGATGCCGGAAGAAGTAAACCGCATCGTGACTGATCACCTTTGTGACCTGCTCTTTGTGACCGAGGAGAGCGGTGTTCGGAACCTGAAGAACGAAGGTATCCCGGACAATAAAATTCGTTTCGTGGGTAACACCATGATTGATTCTCTTGTCGCCTATCAGAAAAAAGCGGACCGGTCCGCCATCCTTGAAAAGCTAGGTTTGCGAAACGGATCAAGCAAGCCCCTGTCAGCGAGCGGGACCCGCAAGTACGCACTTTTGACTCTCCATCGTCCTTCGAATGTTGATCATCGAGGAACGTTTCTAAGCATTTTGGAAGGATTGAGGGAATTATCGGATTCGTGCCCTATTTTCTTTTCGGCTCACCCGAGAACTCGGAAGCGGATCACAGAATTTGGACTTGAGCCTTTCTTTGAATTCAAACATAGGAAAGCGGAGGCGAACGGTCCGAAGGATCTTTCTCCGCACAGAGGGATTTATATCCTCGAACCTCTTGGGTATCTTGACTTTCTCTGTCTGATGAAACACGCCGTCCTGGTGATCACCGACTCTGGAGGAATCCAGGAAGAAACCACCTACCTGGGAGTCCCCTGTATCACGGTGCGGGAGAACACGGAAAGACCCGTTACCGTAAGTTCCGGCACAAATACGATCGCTGGTACTCAGACCCAGAGGATCCGGAATGCCATCAAAGCGCAGACGAAAACTGGACCAAGGGCTCAAGCACCGGAGAAATGGGACGGCTGGGCCGGAACGCGAATCATGGAGGCGATCCTGCTCGATCTGAAGCGAAGTAGGTCGACCACGCGTTGCTCATTCGAAGACACCTCGCGCAGTGCAGACTCCGTTGCGATACCTGGGTAGGAGAACGTCAGAGGGCTATAGAATAACAACGAGCTAGTCACAGAGCGTTCGGCAGGCGTACCTTTAGCGGATCACATCTAATACACACTGAATCTGGGGAACAGCACACTTTATGTCCCAGAAAAACTTTCCCGCCGGGAGAAATCAGGGAAATCCTTCGAGGTTCCTTGACGGAGCGCTTTCTGACCTGCGGCAAGCCAAGACTGCCGATGCGCCCTAGGTGAGCGACACGGGCCGGTCTGGTATCTGAGTGTCAGCTTGGACCAATCACACGAACTGGCACCAACGGCACCAGGGTGCCCGCCGATCATCTAGAGCGCGTGCGACGCGGCATTGAAAGCTATCGCCGTGTGAGTGAGCACCTGGAGCAAATATCCGACATCAACCGCGAACTGCTGCGCCGCGCGAAGGGCCCGCGGCGAGCGCGGAAGAAAATGGAAATGAGGGCCCTCGAGCCAGGAAAAAGAGGATTGGTAGCAGGTTTCTTGCAGCCTTACAGAAGAAAGATAGAAAATAACCATAACCTCTTTCTTTTCAAAGGGCACTTTGTGGCTCTTTTCATGGTTCGTTGTGGTTCGAAGAACTATGAGCTATTCGTAGCGCAACGCCACGATTGGGTCAACGAGCATCGCACGGCGTGAAGGAATGTAGCAAGCCAAGAGCGCAACTAAGACGAGCAGGACAGCGACCGCCGCAAAAGTCAATGGATCGTATGCGGTCACACCAAACAGCAGATTCCTCATCAACCGGGTCAGTTCGAAAGCAGCACAGACTCCGATCGCCACGCCCACCAGCGCCAACTTCGCGCCCTGCCTCAAAACCATTTGCAGCAAGTCTCCACCTTGCGCCCCGAGCGCCAAACGAATTCCAATCTCGCGCTGGCGTTGTGACACTGTGTAAGAAATCACGCCATAAATTCCGATGATTCCCAGCGTGAGCGCCATGGCCCCCGCAATCCCGAGCATGACGAGCGTGAAGGAAGTTCGCGCGAGCGATTTGCCATACACTGCCTGCATCGTCCGCACGGACGCCAGTGGTAAATTCGAATTCACCGACCACACAGCTTGCCTGACCTCATCGAGAAAACCTTCGGTGCCTGCGCGGTCGCTTCGCATCGCGAACGTCACCGTCCGCACGGCCGGTGCAAAACCATCCCGCATCAGTGGAGGCCAGTACACCATTTCTGGCGCCCGCTCCTGCACGCCTTTCTCACGAACGTCCTGGACCACTCCGATCACCTCGTGCCACGGCATGTTCGAAAACTCGCGCAGATGCTTCCCGATCGCCGCCGACGGCGTGCCCCACATCTCTCGTGCCAAATTCTCAGAAATCATCACCACCGGCCGCAGGGCGTAGACTTCACTCCACGTCATTTCGCGCCCCGCAACCAATCTTGTCCCTGCCGTCTGCATGAAACCAGGAGAGACATACTTGTACAGCCGCAAAGGCGCGATTGAGTCGGCAGAATACACTTTGTCCTCAGCAAAGATCTCGTCCCAAGCGGAATCGAAGCCTTCCATCGGCATTTCGCTTACGAACCCGGCAGACTTCACGCCCGGAATCGCGGCCAGCTTATCGAGAATGCCATGCTGTATTCGCGTCACTCGTTCCGGTTCCTGGATCAGCGAATCTGGAATCGAGATTCGCATGAGTTGCAAATGCTGCGCGTCCGTGAATCCCGGCTCGACCGCTCGCAACGCCTCGAACGTACGAATCATCAACCCCGCGCTCACCAAAAGCACGAATGCCATCGCCACCTGACCTACGACCAGCAAATTGCGCGCCCGGTGGCGCTCCCGGCTCACACTAATCGTCCGTCCCGCACTCCGAAGTGCTAAAGAAGTTCGCGGTACCGCGTATTTCAGCGCAGGCAGCAATCCGAACAGCAAACCGGAGAGCACGGAAAGAACCAACGCGAATCCCAGCGCCCGCGCGTCGATCGAGATTTCGCCGAGTCGAGGCAAATTCGCCGGACCGGTCGTCACCAGAAAACGCACGCTCGCATACGCCAAGCCAACACCAATCACCCCGCCCATCAGCCCCAGCATCACGCTTTCCACGAGGAGTCCGCGCACGATGCGTCCCCAGCCCGCGCCAAGCGCTGCGCGAACCGTCAGCTCCTGCTGCCGCGCCTCCACCCTCACCAGCATTAAGTTCGCTACGTTTGCACACGCGATCAACATCACCACGCCAATCGTTCCCATCACCACCCACAACAATTCGCCCACGTTGCCGATCGCTTCCTGCTTCAACGGCCGAATCATCGGCGTGATTTTCCAAGTTTCGTAGATATGCTGATTCGTCCCCGGCCCGTTCGACCACGAGTCCATCCAGATCGGCAGCATTCGCGCTATGTCCGCATTGGCTTCCGCAATCGTCGTGCCTGGCTTGAGCCGCGCGATTCCGTGGAATCCGAATCCCGCCAGGATCAGCTTCCCGCGATCGAACGCCAGTGGCACGATCACGTCGAAGTCGGTATCAACGAATCGAAACCCCTGCGGCATCACCCCGATAATTTCCCGAGGCCGCGATTCCATCGTGAGGTTGCGCCCGATCACTGCACGGTCTCCTCCGAAGCGCCGCTGCCAATACCCGTAGCTCAGCGTCACCGTTTCCGGGCCGCGTGGAATCTGCTCCGCAGCGGAGAACCAGCGGCCAACTTCCGGCCGAGTGCCAAGCGCCTGAAGCAGGCCATCGCTCACGTAAACCGTGCGCACTTGTTCCGGCTCAGCAAGGCCCGTGACGTTCGCTGTACCTGTGACCCATACGCCCAGCGATTGAAACGTCCGATTTTGTTCTGCGTACGTGAAATACATAGAGGGCGAGAGCAGCAGGCCATTCTCGAAATCTGCCAGTCCTGCCGCACCCGGAGCGGTCTGGTGCAGCGCCACCAGTTCTTCCGCCTTCGGATAATTCAGTGGCTTCAGCAGCACGCTATTCACCACGCTGAACACCGCGGCGTTCGCGCCGATTCCAACTGCGATGGTCAGCAAGCCGACCGCGGTAAAAACCGGGTTGTGGCGCAGCGTGCGCACGCCGTAGCTGACGTCCATGAGAGAGTCTTCAACGGACGGCCACCGCCACACTTCGCGGCTGCTCTCTTCAGTCAGTCCGACATTCCCAAACTCGCGCCGCGCCAAGTGGCTCGCTTCTTCTCTCGACATTCCCTCAGCAACCGACTCCTCGATCTTTTCGTCGAGATGCGCTTGAATCTCTTCCGACAGCTCGATGTACCGCTGCCGCCGCGAGAACAGTTGCGTCAGCCAACTCATGATTCACCCACGGCCAAAACACGTGTGATCCCTTCGAGCATGCGCTCGAAGCTTGATACCTCACGTTCCAGGTGCTTTGCGCCTGCCGCCGTCAATTTGTAAATCCGAACGCGGCGGTTTGTAGAAGAGACGCCCCACTCAGCCTTGACCAGTTCTGCTTTGAGGAGACGCTGAAGAGCCGGATACAGCGATCCTTCTTCGATCTGAAGCAAGTCGCGCGAAGTTCGCTTGATGTACTGTACGAGTGCGTAGCCATGCAAGGGCTGTCGCTTCAGCATTCGGAGAATCATCATCTCCAGGGCGCCCGGAAAAAGGTCTCGCTGTGCTGCTTTTTTCATGTGAACAGCCTCTTCCTCCCACCTGCAGGCTTGCCGACTCTATGCCTAGAGTAAGATAGTATGAGAGCGCTGCCGAGGTCAAGTCAAATAAACACGTCTTGGCGAAAGGTATTACACGACGAAGATATGGCAGCGGCCATCCTCGATCGGGTTCTCGAGCGTGGGCGCTTTATCCACCTCGATGGACCCTCCGGGAGAACCCGTCATCTCAACCTGGAAGAAAACACAAAACGGCTCAGAATTTCCGGAACCCACACCAATCTAATATTGCTCCCTCCCTGTGTTATGAGCATAGACCTGCCCAGCATTACACGGCTAATTGGAAGTTGTGGACAGCGATTGAGACGCATTATTCGAGGAGTCTGAGGCGCTTAAGCGCGGCGCGGGCCAGCGCCTTCGATTTTCCCATGCGCTCGGATTCTCGGGCGGCGCTGCCAACGCTGATTCTCAGGAACATCTCTCCTTTGAGCACGTACAGCGCGCTGGCAACGGGACTGGCGACCCAGTAAGCCTCCTCGCCAAGACCACGAATGGGACGTGGCTTGCGGCTCTCCCTCTCGCGTTCGGGATCGAGCTCCTTCACGTTTTTGCCTGTGGCCGATTCTTCGTCGCTTCCCACCTCGGAAGAATGGAACTGCTTCTGCCAAAGTTGCCGCGCGGTCAGCGCGGCCGGACGCAGGGGACCGGACGAAGTCAGCGACAGGCTGACCGACTTGCTCAAGGTAGGCGTGCGAAATAGACATTGCGCTGCCAACAATCCCCCGCTTGGCCGCACAGTGGGTTTGGTTTCCTCGACACGCTCACCCTGGATCGCTTCAATTTCAGCGGGGGTCAGAAGCGTGCATGCATCTATATTCCCTTTCGTCACATCCGTGGCGTTTTTGGCGTTCTGCGGCACGGCTCCTTCGAGCACGCCGACAAGAACAAGGGCGACGCAAGGCAAGATCGTCAGTGTTTGGCGCATAAATATTTTCGCTGAGCAGGCGAACCGTTGCTCCTAATTGCTGGCCTTGCAGCCCGGATCGCCTTGAATGCCCGTCGCTGGGTCTCCAAAGCATAGCTTGACAAGCCCCACGATGCTCCCGCTGTTTGTGCCGAATTGCGTGCCGTCGAATGCTTTGAACAGCCCCGGGCCTCCCACCTGGCGGGCAATCGTTGCCAGTGCGTCCTGCGCGCTGGCAGGACCAGTGGAGGCATTCTGCGTTGGGTCGGTGACGCAACTTCCTGTGCAGCCGTCGGCGTAGCCTACGAGCACCCGCCCGAATCTGTCCACGGTGATGTCGTTGAAATCAAGCAGATTGCGGCACGGGTTGCTTCCTCCCTGGTTCCATATGCAGCCACGCTGCACTGGGTCCGTGGGAGTTGCGTCAATGGTGGTCCAGTTGTGGCCGGAATTGTAAGTGAAAGCCACATAGAGGTGCCAAACCCCCTGGAAGTCGGCCGACTGTGTATCCCCCGAGGTCTGAGTGCCAAGGAAGGCAAAGGCCGCGCGATCATCGTCGCCGGCGATCACTTCGGCAAACTCCGCGTTCTGCACTCCAAACGGAGTCCCCGCATCCTTGGACTTCGACCAGTGCAAGCCGCGGTCGCTCGAAACCGCAATCTTGGCGTGGCCGTCCGAGTTCACATACCCGAGGTAGATGGTGTTGTTCGCACCTTCTGCGACCGAGGGGTCTGTGCCGGGGCTGATGCTCTTGCCGTCCGACACAGTGCGCACCACCCAGCTCAAACCGTTGTCCGTAGAAACGGCCACGCCCGGTCGGCTGACGCTGTTGGCGTCGAAGCAGTTTTCGTTGGGAACGTAGACGGTGCCGTCAGGTGAAACGCGCACGTGGCCGTGCAAACCGCCGCACGTGCCCGGTGCAATGGGAACATCCACGCCGTTGACGTGGGCGAAGGTGTAGATAGGAATGCCGGGCCCGAAGGTCACGCCACCGTCATCGCTGCGCGAGCAGAACGCCGTCACAATGTCCTGGGAACAGTAATAGATCCCATGCGGGTACCCCGTTGGCGTCAGCGGCGCTGGAAAGGCATAAGGACCTCCGCCCACAGTCTGATGGTCGACGCCAGCAGGCTGGCCGGACCCCTGCGTGGGAAGCCAGTTGTTGCCATCGTCGTCGCTGAAGGAAAGCTCGCTGGTGACGAGGTTCAGCTGCGAAGAAAACAGGCGATTTGGCCCGCCAAATTGGCCGTCGTCAACGAACATGATCGGGTCCAGACTCACGCGCGCGAAAGGTGAACGCTTGTCCTCCCAAAACGCCGTGGCCGGGTTGACGCTGTCGTTAAAAGTCACACGCAGCGTATGGTTTCCCGCCTCGATAAACGCTATGCCGGTGTTCCAGTCAACCCCAATGGATGGCTCGCCCGCGCCGTGCTCCCCGGCAGTCGTTGAGCCGGTCGATGGTTGGATGCAACTCGGGGGTTGCTGCGTTCCTGTGCAGTCATCGGGAGCAGGATAATTGATGAAAGCTGGGGCGCCAGGAGCCGGCGGAGGGGGCATCGGCGCGATGGGCCTGGGTGCAATCGTCAGCGTAACCGCCACGTGAGCCGCAGTTGGCACCGGGGCCAGCGAGGCCACGGAGCGAATGTGCCAGAGCCCGTCAATGGGATCGGTTACCGTGAGGTCCTCCTCGCCAAGTCCGGTTGAAGTGTTGTCAGGCGAGCCTGGGCCGTGGTCGGCTCCGCTGGGGCTGATGGCGAAGATGTCCAGATCCGTGGGCAGCGTGCTTGTCCACGTGTATTGAAAGGTGAGCTTGGCCGTCATCGTCTGATAGAACGTGGCCGCGGGGGCGGGGAGCACCACGGCCAAGTCGTGGTCATCGCACAGGCCCGGTGGGCAGATATCCTGTATTCCTACGTTTATCAGCGTCCCGCCGCCCACAGGATTGAAATCCCACGCCAATGGGCCCGAACTGCTGCTGATCGTGCTGCTGGGAGGCGTTCCGGCTTGCGCCCACGCGGGGGGCGGGTCAGTGACGAGCAACGCTGCGGTCGTAGCGAGAAGTAGAACGACGAAGGAAATCCACAGACAGAACCGCATGACTTTCATGAGGCAAACCTCCTCCCGAGTATTTGGCCGCTTGACCGGCGCACACTCTAGGAATGACACAAAAGTGCTGACGAGATCCCTTCGTAATCGGTAGCGCAAGTTTCTACAATTAGGTCGCAACCTGATTCAAGACTGCGGGGTTTACTCTATAGCTTGGCTTGACTCCGCTGAATCCGCTGCAGAAAATCGCGCCGTTTCTTTGGGTTGTGGTTCGCCAAAACTTCAGCCGGGACAAAAAACGGGCGGTTCTTGGTGGAGTGAGCTTGAATTCGATCATTGCCTCGATATAGCACGAGAACTCTGGAGGGCAGGAACCGGAGCGCGCGTGGAGCGCACCTCTATAAGCACGGGCGGACAGTCGGTCCGCACTAGGCCGCTCGATCGTAACGATGTTAGAGATGTCCGGTTACCCGACAAATCAGTTGAAGGGCGTTTTCATGTAGGATTTGGGACAACCATGGGCGAGACGACAATCATCATTCCATTTTCACTGCCTGCAACATTGCTTGCGATTGGGTGGTGGAGAGCGGTTTCTGCGGAAAGAGAGAATCGACGTTCTGCCGATTGGCGTTCACGTTGTACTTGGCTGGCTCTGTTGTTTGCGACTATTTCGACCATTGCAGCCGCTGCGTTTTGGTTCTCTTGGAATGCAAGTGGTGGAAGTCCGCACGGATTGATGCCAAGCCCAGGTCCGTGGGTCCGCTTTAGGGTCTTGTGGGAGTGTTCGGTTATTGCCACCTTTGCTACCATAATTTTCTCGATATTCAAAAGATCCGAGAATTCATTTGCTGGAAGCGGGAGATGCGGGGCGCATAAAGCAAAGAGGACTCCTCGTCGGAGTCCCCAAGCATTAAAATCCTTGACCTTTCAGCCACCTCTAGCTTGCCAATTCACGGGAAATTGTCAAGTTCTACTTGCCTACTTGCTACGATTCTTCCATGAACAAAAAGCCGCCCAGCGAGGATGGAACGAACGATCGCGAAGGTCAGGCCAGACACCACGATTGCGACCAAAGAGAGGCCACGCGCGATAGTGCTGATGAAGGCCTGCTGAAGGACGCTGTGTCCGGGTTGAACCTTATTGTAAGTGATGTGGCGGAAGCGACGGGACTCGAACCCGCAACCTCCTGCGTGACAGGCAGGCGTTCTAACCAACTGAACCACGCCCCCGCTGCTTTGGTGCTACTCTGTGTTCCCATCGTGACCTCAGTATCGAAGACAGCAACAACCAGAGGGGCGATAGTCGGAAGAGCGACCTGTAACGGTAGTGGTTTTTTAAGAACAACCCTCGAATGCGGAACGTCCATGGGAGCGTCTTCTCGACAAGTGGATTAAAGCAGATAGCCTAGCACCCCGAGACAGTTCTCCCAATGCCTTCCATGAGAGTTCTTTACCAGTTTCGCTGGATTCGTCGACAAAATCGCGGGGGGTCTTTACTTGGTGCAATACTGGTTTAAAAATCCGAAAACGTCTTCGGCCCAGACGTCGGCTCCAAAGTAGCCAAAGCTGTGGCCGTCCCGAGGGGAGTCGCCATAGGGGGGATAAATCTTCAGTTTGTAGGTCATGCTCGCTTCGTTCATCTCTGCTGAGAGTGTCTTGCTTGGCGACAGGTCAAAATCGTTAGCGGCCTGAAAAAAGAAGATTGGTGCTTTTGCATTTCGCACTGCACGAGTCATAAGCGACTGTAACTCAGGAGCCTGCGCCCAACTCTGAGCGCCCCCCGCAGAATCGATCCCCGCACAATATCCTCCTCGTTCTACTCCCAGCACAGTTTCGATGCCACCAAACGAGTTTCCCGCCACTGCGATGCGACTCGGTTGAACGAAACTCTGTTTTCGCAACCACGCTAGAGCTGCGAACTGATCGTCCAAATGATCCGTCTCCAGTAACCGCACCATCGTTGCGGCAGCCGCAGAGACGCCTCCGGCTTTCTCGGCAGCCGCGATCTGGTCGCCAATATACGGACCTGCCGAGGCACTCAATCCCTGCCCCCGGCGGTAAGGTCCAAAGAATACCCATCCATGCCTTGCGAACACTGGACCCAGCGCGGCGAATGCCTCCTTACTCATCATGCCCGGCGCGCTTCCGTGGTTATAAATAACTGCGGGAAAGGGTCCAGTTCCTTCGGGTTTATAAAGCACTCCGTGCAGGGTAATCTCTCCACTTGGAAATGTGACGGTTTCTGCCACAGCCAAAACTGAGGGTAAAAGCAATAGTGTCAACAGGGTGGAAAAATAAGGCATGGTCATTTTTGTATCAACCTAGCTCGAGCCATCATTCATCGGTGCTTTGTGAAGTTGGAACTGATGCTCATGTTCGCTCAGACCGACGACATGCGCAAGCAGGGACCCAAATTCCCTAAAGTCCCCAAAGTCCTGGTAAACAGCGATCGCGTCCACATGGAATCCGCCGCGAAAAGGAGCTCGTCAAATGGACGAGAACCCCACTATACGTCCAAGTGACCACTGGAAAATTCGGTCCAAGGATGACCTGCGAGTGGCCGACGATACTTCCAGGGACGATCTAGACGATGCCCGTTCTTGGTTTATTGGAGGATCGATCTTCCAGAACTCACAGTTCGCGAAGGCATAATGTTAAGCTGCCCGAATGCAAGCTCCCGCGTTGGAGATCCCACGGCAGACGGACGACGCGTTTATCCGGCCATTCTGGGCCGCGCGCTAGGTGCTCCGTGGCGTGCGTCCGTCCTCGTGCTGGTGCTTCTGACTTGCGCGCGGGCCTATGCGATGCTGGGCCCACCGTCAGCCCGTCCGTTGTTCCTGCTCCAGTTCCTCGCCATGTGGGCGCTGCCTTTCGTCCTTTTGACCCCCGTGGGCCGGAGGGAAATTGGGCTGCGTAAGTCCGGCAACGCGGTGGCTGCCTTCTTTTGGAGCGCATTGGCGGCGCGGCTTGTGCCCTGGGGCCTTTGCGCTGGGCCTGGTATTGTTCGGGCAATCGCCCCAGAACTGGAACGTGACCGTCCGCGACAGCTTTCGCCTCCCGGAACTGCGCGGCTCGATGCCTGGCCCTCTCCTCTTTGCCGCGATCGCTCTGCCAGCCATGATCTTCAGCCCTATCGGCGAAGAGATCCTGTTTCGCGGAGTGATTCGGCAGGCATTTACGCTTCGCTGGAAAGCCGGCATCGGAACGGCCGTGAACTCATTCAGCTTTGGTTTGGTCCACTTGCTTCATCATGGAATCGCAAGAGACGCCGCAGGCATTCATCTGCAATTCCTTTCGGGTTCACTGATGGTCCTCTTGATGGTAGCGACGAGCTACGTGTTTACGCTGTGCCGTCTGCGCAGCGGCTCCTTGTGGCCCGCCATGGTTGCGCATTCGACGTACAATTTGGCCATGATCGTCGGAATCTTTCTCTACTTCGTGTGACATCCGGCTCTCCCTGAACTACCTTCTAGTCGAAGAGCGAATGTTGCTGTCCCATCCGACCGGGGCTATGGACTTTGGGCAGTAAATCAATCGTGAACGGGTTGCGGCGGAGACGGTGACCGACGCCGTTGGGCGACAAAGCCGCCGCATGCACCACCCACGAGTTTCAACGCGTGGGCCACAATGTATGCAAGAGGTTCAGGCTGCGCGCGCGTCAGGGCAACGTAGATCAACGCTGCGATCACTCCCACCAACGTCCCATGCAGAATGAAATGAGATTCGATCCGCCGACACACCCAGAGCGCTCCCAGAAAGCACATGACGAAGGACCCGGGGGGAGCAGTGTAGTGCAGGAAATTGTCGCCGAGACGCAAGCCGAGAGGGACAATCGCGAGAATGAGAGCTACTTCCGCGAGCAGCCCGCCGAGCAAAATTCGTCCCCAGTGGATTGTTGTGCTACTCATTTTCCTGCTCCCGTGCGCATGAAGAGCGATACGCGATTGTAGCAACTAGCGATGAATCCAAACACAGTCGTTAAGATCCCGCTTACTTCTTGGCAATTATTTCCGAGTGGCCGTATACGGATGTAATTCCAAAGGCCCCAGTTTTCTTGCTCGTAGCCGGTTCGGGAACAAAAAGGAATACTGAAGCGTATTGGAAGATATATGTGCCGGTGCCCTTCATGGTTGATTCTTTGATTCTTTGCCTGAGCCTTGTCGTAGTCGCGACACCCATCGTCCCGCAGGTTCCACAGGGCGACGATCCCATACTAGCTGCTCTAACGGACCATCAGCAGGACCTGGAAACGGATGGGCTAAAGTTTCTTCTCGATGAAGCCAGCAAGAACGACTTCTTCTTATTGGGAGAAGTGCATGGGGACAATGAAATTCCCAAGCTCCTCAGGATGCTTTGGCCAGTGATGTGGAAGCAGGGGTACCGGCATATTGCAGCGGAAGTCAGTCCTTGGGCCGCTCACCAGCTCGAATTCGCTCCCGTGGGAAAGGGCCCAGCCGTTAAAGGGCTTTGGACCAAGGAAGAGGTAAGCGATGCTCATATGTTTGCTGATTCAAACGAGGGCGTCATTTGGGGTTGCGACATAGAGGAGACACAGCCGCAGTTGCTGATCGCTGAACTGGCCTCGCTGAATCCCGGTGACCGCAATCTGAAACGGATGCAGGAACTCACGAAGGACGGCTACAACAGAAAAATGGCGCCCGATCTGCTCAATCTGGCGGAACAGAGCAAAGCCGACGTGGATACAGTATGGAACGACGTGTCTCTTCGCAAAAGCCTTGTCGAGACCCTGGAAGTGGAGAAAAACCGCCTCGGAGCAGACACAAAGATGATTGCTCAAAATGAACGCGAGCGGGTCATGAAAGAGCAATTCCTGAAACACTTTCGTCTTAGCTCAAAAGCGGGAACTTCTGGAAAAGTGCTGCTTCGTTTCGGACGGAATCATTTACATCGAGGCTATGACGCCCGGGGCATATCGACACTGGGCAACTTCATAGGGGAGTTTGCTTTGGAGGAGGGGAAAAAGGCATTCAATGTTGGCGCTTTTGGTGCGGGAGGTCAGCAAACCGTGGCCGGGAAGACCTATGACGCAGACGAGCGACAGGACGAGCTCGCGTTTGCTCTGCTCGCTGAAAGGGCGAAGTACTCGGCTACGATCTTCGATCTTCGCTTCCTGCGCCCGCTGCTGCATCAGATTCCCCCAGACAAACGTTCCGCCCTTCAGGCTAATCTGATCTACTGGGCCGACTCCTATGACGCTCTAATTTGCTACAAAACCGTGACTCCCCTCAAGGCCCAATTGCAGCGCGAAAAAAGCGCCAACTGAGACCATTCCCGGATGACGGCAAACCTGAAGTTATCGGCTAGATTGCAGTTTCCCATTTGCCAACCATCCGGGAGTTGGTCGGTTCGCTCAACACTGCGGCGTTTGGGCGAAGCGGCTGGCGCAGCGGGCGCTACGCGTGGGATACTTCAGAAACTTTGCATCCTCGGGATGCTCGAGGGGCTCCGCTGGCTGACGGTCAAGATGCAACCGTGAAACGAAGAACATTCCTCAAAGAATCCACCTTGGCCGCGGCCGGTATCGCAACTGCTGGAGCGCTTCGCGCCGCCGAGCCCGCGCAGATCGAAGCCCGTAGACAAGACGCTGGCTCCATCCTGGTGGATCCGAAGCCGTTGTTCGAATTGTCGCCCTATCTCTACATGCAGTTCATGGAACCTTTGGGCGCAACGGATGGCTCAGTCGAGGCGGCATGGGATCATCTACTCGATCAATGGCGCGAGGACGTCGTGGAGATCACACGCGAGCTCGGGCCGCCGATGATGCGCTGGGGCGGGATCTTTTCCGATTTTTATCGGTGGCGAGAAGGCGTCGGGCCGCGCGACACGCGCCCCTCCATGCTCAACCTGCTTTGGGGCGGAATCGAATCGAACCAGGTGGGCACCGGCGAATTCGTCGATCTGTGTCGACGAGCTGGCGCGGAGCCGCTGATCTGCATCAACTTCGAGTCGGACGGCCGCAAGCAGTACATGAAGGTCAAGGGCAGCGTGCGCACGGCCGACGCGAAGGAAGCCACTGAATGGGTGGCGTATTGCAATGATCCGGGGAATGCCGACCGGAAGGCTCACGGAAACGCGGCTCCGTTCGCTGTCCGGCACTGGCAGATCGGTAACGAGACGTCCTACGACAAGAATGGCTTCGATCTCGAAACCGCCGCACGCAAGACCGTCGAGTTTGCAAGAACCATGCGCGCAGTTGATCCAACGATTCAATTGATCGCCTGGGGCGACAGCGGTTGGGCGGCGCGCATGGGCGAGGTGGCGGGCGAACATGTTCAATATCTCGCGTTCCATCACATGTTCAATCCCGATTCGCCGCGCCAGCCGGTGCTGCGGGGCGAGCTGTATCGGCGCGACCCGGATGCGACCTGGGAGCAGTTGATGAAGGCGTGGCAGCTGAACGACGCCAAGCTTCGCAGCATTCGCGACAACCTGGGTGCGCGGAACATTCCGCTGGCGCTGACGGAATGCCACTTTGTGATTCCCGGCCGCGATCGAGGCGGCGTGCTCGCTTCGTGGGCGGCCGGTGTGTCCTACGCGCGTATCCTCAACAACCATCAGCGGCACGGTGATGTGCTGAAAATTGCCACGGCCGCGGACTTTTGCGGCACACGGTGGCAGAACAATGCGGTGATCATTCCGACGCCGAAGGGCAATAACCGCGCTTATCTCCAGCCGGTGGCCCGCGTGATGCAACTGTATCGCCACCACATCGGCAGTCACGCGATCAAAGTGGGTGCCTTGCCCGACGGCCTCGATGTGGTCGCGAGTCGTCGCGGCGACTCTGTGTATCTTCATGTCGCGAACATTCAGCGCACGAGACCGGTGAACACCACAATTCAGATCGGGAGCCACGTCATCCGGCGCGGACGTGTATTCGAGATCACTGCCGAACCGGCGGTGGAGCTGTCGTATTTGAATAGTGCTGACGTGATGAAAACGCTAGAGAAGCCGTTCGCCCCGGATGGTGTTTGGGAGTTCCCTGCCGCCTCCGTGTCTGCAGTTGAACTCGAGATCGCGGGGAACGGGACCAGGGGTAAGCTAGCGCAGCCCCGTATGCGATGCCCATGATGCCGTGCATTACCCGCTCACCCGGGTACACGCCTCCCAGCGGCTTGCGTATCCAATCTTCGACGACAAAATCCCACAGCGTTAGAATGAT
>Ga0209577_10000254_pt1 | contig 54239 bp, 55 predicted proteins | sample GraSoiAngelo_109_FD_185874 | JGI IMG/M metagenome (GOLD analysis project Ga0209577, IMG submission 185874) | Grasslands soil microbial communities from the Angelo Coastal Reserve, California, USA - 14_0903_12_20cm (SPAdes) (version 2) | ecosystem: Environmental > Terrestrial > Soil > Grasslands... | reverse complement strand
CAATGGTACTTGCTTGAATAGACCACGTTGTGGTTTGATTTGTACCCTTCCAGGGCCATACTGATGTTTATACCTAATGAAGCAATCTAAGACAAGGCAAAATCACGCCTTATATCCCCAGCCCTAAAGGGCGGGGCTTTACGGCGCTTCTCGGTAACGGAGGCCTACTGAGGAGGAAAGACCGCAGAAACAGCGGGCAAGATGAATATCTATCTTGGGGAAAAAACCCTGGCCGCAGCTGGCACGGATCTTAGCGCTTTTCCTCGAGAACTCTGTCCTGCACTACCACGGAACTGGCGCCGTGGAGCGGGTGGGCTTTGCTGCCATGAAGGAACACGAGGTGGATGAAGAACATCACGATCAGCACTGCGCCGAAGGTGCACACGATCGTCGCTCCCGTCGGCATATCAAACAACACGGAGAAGTACACGCCCAAGGCGGACACTAGAGTGCCCATGGTCCAGCCAATGGCCAGGCGCCGGCCAATCCGGTCAGCAAACAGCATGGCGCCTACCGATGGAACGACCAGGTAACAGAACACCAACAGCACTCCGGCGATGGCCACCGATGAAGTCACGACAAAGCCGAAGGATGCGTAAAAGAGGAAGTCCCAGGAACGAATGCTGAGGCCGCGGGCTTCAGCTTCCGAGGGGTTGGTGGAGATCAGCAGGAACTGCTTGCGGAAGATGTAATGGAAGACACCGATCGCGCCGTAAAGAATGGCCGTCTTAGCAACATCGTGCATGGAAACAGCAAGGATGTTTCCCACCAGCATGTCTTTCAGGTGCTCGGTTTCACCGGTTGCCTTGCTCATGGCCAGGATTGCGGTCGCGGAGGCAACGGCGTAAGTAATACCGATAAACGCCTCTTGCGGGATGTGTCCGCGGCGGGTGCGGGCAAAGGCAAAAATTGCCGCGCCCACGAAGGTAAACGCCAGGCTTAGCCAATAAGCACCCCCGGCGTGGGGATCCATGCCAATGAGAATGGCAATCGTGGCGCCCAGAGCGGCAATCTGCGCCAGGGCCAGGTCCACAAAGATGACGCCACGTTCTACTACGTGCACCCCCAGGTAGGCGTGGATGCCGGTCAAAATCAGGCTGGCGAGAAAAGGCGCCAGCAGAAATGGAAGGATCTCCATGGGGCTCCTTTATTTCCTCTATTTCGTCGCGTTGAATGCCTTGATCAGCAAACCAATATCGTAATCGAAGAGCTGAAAATAATTATCCACTCCCTTTTCACCGCCTACCGAAGGCAGATAGACGACCACTTGGGAGCCGGTTTCCCGCCCGATCGATTGCGGGGTCTTGAGATCAAAATAAGGCTCAACCAGCACGACTCTGCAGTTCTCGCGCTTCATCAACTGGATAAGTTCCAAAGTATGCGTGGGGGTGGGGGGAATGCCCGGCCGGGGTTCCACATATCCAATTACGTCCAGTCCAAAATGCTTGGCAAAATTCGGGAAGGAACGATGATAAGTAACCAGTTTGCGCCCGCGGTAGGGCTTCATTTCCTCATCCCACTTCTGCTCGGCTGCGGTCAGACGCTTGTCGAAATCCTCGAACCGCTGCTGGAAATATGCGCCGTCGGAAGGATCCATCTCCGCCAGGTTGTTGGCAATGCCGCGCGCAATGCGGCGCCCGTTGTCGGGATCGAGCCAGTAGTGCGGATTGCCTAGGGGGTGAACATCTCCCATAGCCCGCGTGACCTGCCCCTGGGGGATTTCCAGAATTTCGGCAAATTGCGATGCATCGAGGTATCCCGGCGCCCCAACTTGAATTTTTGGATTGCCGCTTTGTGTGATAAGCGGCGGCAGCCATCCGATCTCCAGTTGCAGTCCAACGCTGATCAGCAAATCCGCCTGGCGCAGCTTCAGCAGAAAGCTCGGCTTGGCTTCGACAAAATGCGGGTCTTGATATCCCCTGGCGAGGGCTTCGACATTGACCTTGTCGCCACCGACTTCCCGGGTCAGCGCGGCCATGTCGGTCGTGGAAGTCACGACATTTAGCTTCTTGGCCTCCGCCCGGGAAGGCAAGAACCCAGCCATCAGCAGTCCGAGGGTCACAATGACTCGATAACGAACGAAGGTATGGTTTTTCATGCGTCTCCTAGAATGGATGCGCGCCGTGGGCTCCGAGCGAAAACATTACTTGCATTAACAATTCATGGGCGTCGAGATTGCCGGCGTAGCGGGTAAAGCGATATTGCCCGCGCACCTGGCTGAACTCGCTCGGCCAGTAAGTCAGCACTGCTGAGGCACCGTTGTCGGTCAGGCTGGCGGTTTCAGGACGGTCAGAATGATCATAGCGTCCGCCAACGAACCAACGCCGCCCGAGTTGGTAATCGCCCGAGGTGTAAAAGCCGAAGGCGCGTTGTTCAAACGGGAACTGCCGGCGTTGGCTCCAGATGAATTCGCTTCGGCCGATAAAGGAATGGTAGATGGAACGGCGCAGCGGCTTCCAGCGCAAGGTGGCATCCATGCCATAAAGCTGGGTCAGGAAGTTAGTCCCCAGGTCATTGTGCCCGCGCGCGTAGGACAGACCAATGTCGAGATTGGTTGATTCTGTGATGTCCTTGTAGGAGCGCAGGTGTGCCACGGCGCTCACGTCGCTCTGGGCGGACGCCTTGAACAGCGGCGACTGTGCGCTCCCCGAATCGCCGCGAAACAATTGCCCGGTCGCTTCCAGGAAAAGCCACTTGGGAGCGGGGAGAATGCGCTGAATCGAAATCCCGGCGTCATCAATGCCGTCTTCGCCGCCTACCAAGCTATTCGTCACCAGCGGCCGATCGACCCATGGCAACACGTGATTATGCAGTGTGTTTACCTTGCCAAAGGCAGAACGCATCTTCCCTACCCTGGCCACAAATCCCGCGGGAAGCGCGGTGAAGGTAATGTATCCCTCCTCCAGGTTGACGCCCTCTTCGCCGAAGGAAAGGAAGAAATCGCCGCGCGCATAAGGGTCAATGATCGCCTGGAATCCCAGCTCCGATTCGTGCATCTCCAGCGACGGCGACGGCTGTACTGAATTGTGCCCGGCGACACTGATGAAGTCGCCGATGGCGCTGATGTCGGGATTCAGTGCCTTGGCCGCGCTGCCACCGGCTCCTCCCAAAGCAATTGCCTGCTGTTGGGTTACCGCAGTAGCCGCTGCCGAGGTTGGCGACGTCGTCGGCGCCACTGGCGGCTGGCCTTGCGGCGCGGCAGTTGCTTCCTGGGCGCCCGCTTCTGGCGGCGCCTGCTGGCTCTTCAATATGCGGACCTGCCCTTCCAGCGAGATAAGGCGATCTTCAAGCTCGCGAATCTTCTCGAGCAAGGCTGCGTTATCGGTCTGCCCCGGCCTGGATGGCGCACTCTGCTGCGCAAAAAGTGGGGAAGCGAGCAGCACGGTCAAGACTGCGAACAAGCTTGTATGTCTCATGCGAAAAACCCTCGATAAGGAAAACGGATTTGGGGCGCGGAACGCCGGATCGCGCCTCGCTGTCGATGAACGCGCCGGCAACAAAATCGCGGAAACATTAGGCCGGAGGAGGTCGGACGCAGAGGCAAAAAATCTCCAGCAAAGCGGGTGGAGGTTGCTCAAGAAGAGCCGCTGGTCTGCTGTTGAGGATGGGAAGAAAGATCACCAGCAGAAGCAATACGGCCCTGGCTGGCTGAGCCATCAGGCAGATGCGGCAAGGACCGCCGCCCGCTGCAGGCCAATTGCCTTGGGCGAGACTGCTGGAATGGTTTGTGCGCAGACCTGCGCCCCCTGGGTCATTGCCGCCAACCGAACAGCAATGCTAAGCAGCCGCGTTGCCGGGCCGCTTGCTTCAGCTGTCGCTGGCAGATATGTTCCATCTCGGCTGTTAGATGCAGAAAAAACGTCTGGAATTGTCTGGAATCAATCTTTCTCGGAACCGGCCCGGCCTGATTCTAACATCGTAGGCGCCTCAGGTTTTTTATCAAGCAAGAATTGACCAGGCAATCTCGTTAACAGAGTCGGAGGGGAACAGCAGCGCTCTCGCCCATCGTCCAATCAATCTTCTCAGGGATGCTTCCTGATGAATTTCAAGGCATCTTCCATGGCTTTCCTGGTGGGAGCACCGGAGATGACGGTATCGCTTGCAAACCACCCAGTTGCATCGCGAACGGAATCTTTATTGCCGATGGACTTCCAGTTTTTCTTGCCGTCCTCCCCGACGGCCCGTTTGTAGATCTCGACCGAACCGACTTCCTGCACCACCGAATCGTGCTGCGGGTCCTCCCGGCTCATACCTGCCCCATTATCCTTTCTATCCTTGAGCGCATCTCGATCCTGCAGCGGATCAGGGTGAGTCTCCGGGTCTTTGCGCGTGACCCGATCCTCCCACACCAGCAAATAATCAGCCTCGTCTTCGAAGACCAGGCAGAGATCGGGATACTTCTTGACGCCCTTCTGCTCCCACCAGTCATTTTGCTGCTTGCTCAAGGCAGCAACCCGGTCTGAGCGATCGGCGGTTCGGTGGGCGACGGCGAAAGGTGTCTTACATGCGGCCTTGGACTTGGGCGGTTCCGCGGGTTGCGCCAAGCAGGATGCGCCGATGAACAGAAGCAGTGTGAAACCTTTCATTTCTGCCTCGAGCGGGCCTTCCGACCAGATAAATGTAAAGCACCAAGCAAGGCTGGTGATGAGCACCTTGCGCGAGATAATTTAACGCTGTGAAGCAGCACTTGCAGCCTCTGCAGGCCCTAACGGGCAAACGGCTCTTTGCCTGGGAACAACGTTTGGACCAATAGACTGGATTTTAGCGCTACGTTGTGGCGGTAGTGCGAGGCTAATTAGGGGTAACCAAACTCATCAAGGTTACCGAGGTGCAATGTCTTAGGTTAGGCCATTGCGTTTGTGGCCACGGGTCTCGGACTCAAGCAGGCGGAGACCCGCCTACACACGATTCTTGGGCTAAATTGCCGGGTAGCAATGCTGAACGATAAACTGTCGTAGCCTTAGCGTCCTTTGCCCGGGTGGCGAAACTGGCAGACGCACGGGACTTAAAATCCCGGGTCCCGAAAGGGACGTATCGGTTCGATTCCGATCCCGGGCACCACCAGATCCCTCGCCGAGCTCGGGATTTCGGCTGCGGCCGTTCCCCCCTGCGCTCAGGGCTTCAGCCTCGCGCGGCTCGGCCTTCGGCTGAGTACAGCTTCGCTCACGTCGGCAAGATACGCTTGTCCTCAAAATTCCGGGTCCCAAACGGAACTACTCACCTAGACCGGTGATACAAGTCACGAGTATCGACCATCAATGCGAGTTAGCGTGTTGAAGATGGGCATCCCCCCAGGTGCCGAAGGCATGAGCAGAGGGCTGCCTTCAAGCGTATCTTAGCGTGCCTTTCCGAAACCGGACGGTTCCCACAAATGGGCCTCCCCCGATTACCAAAGTAACCGCTTTTTCGACCAGCTTCCGGCTGGAATGCTGAACCCGAAATTATGTGCCTGATTTTTTTCTCCCTGCGCACTGAATTGCACACCTGCCGTGAGGCGCTGTCCGCCAATCCGTTGGATTATCGACCTGCTCAAAAGCCTTGACTGGCAAAGGACGTGCTCAGTACCCTCTCGCAGAATTATCCAGCCCTGGCTGAGATAGTCCCCCAAAAAGCGTGCAAAACGAGGCCCAGAAATGTATCTGGTAATGCTGTTGATGCTCATGCAACGGCCGGTGACCCGATCGGAGCATCCCATCAAATCCGCGGCGGTGATCGAGGTTCCGAACTTAACGGTCTGGCGGCAAGACAGGTTTGGCCGCTGTTTCGAGGTCGGCCTCGACAACCAGAAAACTCTTGGCCAGACGATTCCCTGTGAACCACGCGGAAAGAAAGAAATAAATTGATTACTATGCTCCACCCGGGTACACTAGCAGCAGAGAAGTGGACGTTATCTGGTCTCCCTCCTAGTTCTACCTCCTCGGTTTTGACTCTCCCAAGTTTTGCCTCTCCCAGTCGAATCTGCGGCGCGCAACTAACGACGCGGATTGAGCTGTCTTTGCCCTAAGACCTGGCCCAACACTTGCGGTGGGCTGGCGAATTTTTGTGCAGCTATGGAGCTGCATTTACAGGAGGAACAATGAAGTTTTCGTTTGAGAGAGGACTTGCTTCGTCTTTTGTGCTCGCAGTGCTATTCGCGGGATTCGTGTCAGTCGGGGAAACAGCTCAGGGCCAAACCTTGTTTTTAAAGGAAGGCGGCTCGATCACCGCAATCAAAACTTCCAATGGAGATATCACGACGCGGGCAGACTCTTACTTCAATACTGTGTCGCAGGCGTTTTCCCGGCAGAAAGAGTGTTCGACGGTAAAGCTGCAACAGAATAACGCCAACTTCACAGTCCAATTCTACGTCGCCCACCTGCTCGAGCAGTACACGGTTAGCTATGTGGTGGTCAACAAGTCAGGGGCGGTCATCACTACGGCCAGCACGAATTCGATTCCGGACGCGGCAGAGAAAATTTGTGAGTTGATTAGACCCCCCAAAGTGTCCCGTCTTCCCAAATGTCCGCCTAGTGTCAAGGGCGCAAAGAGCAGAGCCTGTGATCCGGACGACGCGGATGTCAGAAGAGGTCGGAGAGGGATGTCGTACTACTGATCGTTTGCAAATCTGCAGACGATTGGATCAGATGGACGAAGTCCATCTCTGATGGCGCGTCGATTTCACCCGCGCCGCGCCGCAGCCCGGGAGGGATAGCGTCACAAGATGCATATCCCTCCTTCCCCGCCGGCAGGATCGGCTTCATCTACTTGTTGTGGCGAGCCTCATCGAGATCTGGCGAGAGCGATAGGTTGCGCGATACCTTCTGCCGGTCCCCGGCAGAGCAATTTGCGCTTCTTCAGGTAAGCACACCCAGCTTGGGTAGAAGCCATTGGGTCAAGAATAGGTAGGCGGCGAAAATGCCGAGAAACCAGAAGAGATCGGTCACGCTTCTTTTCCTGTAATCGGTATTCGGGTTCGAAAGTATGCGGCTCAGAACTGCTATCGTCCCTATCAAGTCGGTGTCGTAGCTATTGGTTCGCCGGGCTATTCCATTCCCAACCCTACCCACGACTTACGTCGCGGGCTTTGTTTTGCGCCGTTTCGCGGCTCGGGACATTCGCTCTGGCTCTATCCAACGCGGACGAGCTATGGCACCGACGCCAACTGCACTGATTCCCATGCTATTAATAAGATCCGGTTCAGCTGAAATTATACATACTGCTTAGGTCAAAACGTATTGCTGATGAGGTACTCGAGGTATTCAATCAGCCGGACTGGTTCAAACCGGGAGGATCGTTTCTGGCTCGTCGACGGATTCTGAGCGGCGTTGCTTGCGGAGTTCATCCAGAAATTCGGCGGTGGGCAGGTTCGCCTTGTGCTCAAAGAGTTCCAGCAACGGGTCTTCGGCACTCTCGGCATTCAAGCCTTCTGCCATTTCCTCCAGTGCATCGGGGCTGACCAACTCCAGCCCTTCCGGTTCGACGAACAATTCCGGGATCGCGCCCTTGCTCTCCATCAAGGTATGTATGAACTTTTCTACTTCCTGGCGTTGCTCGGGAGTCCTCTGAATGAAAGCTACTCCCATGCCCACGTCTGGGTGCATCACACGCACCAGGCCTGTGGCATGCACTTCGAGTTCACCCACGCGCATGGATAATTCGACACGGGCCCGCACGGGAAAAGGTGAGGGGGTTTCGAGGTAGCATCCACCCAGGCTGAGGTCGGTCAGTTTGCAGCGTGACGGTGGGTCATCTTCGTCGCCTTCCGGTGAGTTCGCTTTCAGCCAGCTCTTCAATTGCTGGCGCGTGCCCGCCGGCAAATCGAGAAAACGGATTCCCGCCTGACCATTGGGATTTTCCCAAGCCAGTTCGGCTTCGGCTTCGATCAGCTGCTTCGAACCGGGAAGCTTAAATTGCAGGCGCATGGGTCCGCGATCGCGATGGCGCCGGGCCAAGCGGACTCCGATTCCGTCCTCGCTCAAATCAGAGCTGACCGTGCGTTCCAGTTCGATCGAATCGTTGGTCTTGAACTGATACATGACTGGCATCTCGACCGGAATGCGCCCGGCTCGGCGGCGCTCGCACTTCATCAACGCCCGGGCCGCGCGGAAACTGGACTTGGCCCGCTCCGCAGATATCGGCTTGTAGAGGACAAAATGCGCGCCCAGCTCAAAAGCGCTACGGACATCGCTCTGGCAGTCAATAAGCGCTACTGCCACGGCATTCTTGTTGGAGGGTGCGGTGCGCGCAGCTTTAAGAATCTGTCCGGCAATTGCCGGGTTCTGACAATCGACAATAACGGCTTCGAATCTCCGCCGGCTCAGCTTCAGGCCGGCCACTTCCGGATCGGAGCAATGCTCCATCGTGATTTCCAGGTCGTTGAGCACACGACGCAACACGCGCACGATCTTCTCGTCGGAGCACAACACCAGCGCTTGCAGATTCATAGCCGATTCACATCGTAGGACGGCAACAGTTACCGGCCAAGTTACTGCAGTAATCACATACCGGCGGTACAAAGGGGGAGAAAGCCGCCACAGCGACCGCCGGATAGATTCGGACTAGCGTCCGGCCGGGTGACCCTGCTCGTTGTCGTCGTCCTGCAGGAGGTGGGCGATGGAGCGTAGTTCCTCAGCCGCTTCTTGCAACTGAGTGATCTGCTTGCCCAGAACTTCCAATTGGGTCTTCTTGCGTCGCAACACTTCGTTAATATCTTTCACGGTTCCTCCTGCGGAGGCACTGTACGGCGTGCCCGCCACCTGCGTCAACGACCCAAAGTACCCTCTCATTACGGCAGTAACTTGCTCCTGCCAAGAGCTGGATTACTATCGATTTTTGGGGACAAGCAGGTCGGAGTAAAGTATGGGGTCGATGGAAGTTGGTACCGTGGAGCAAGGTGAGGCAACGGCTAAACTGCCCTCTCCCGTTTCCGTTTCACCGCTAAAACGCCTCACCGCCGCCGACGTGCAGAATATCGCAGATGTAAACCGCGAGCTTTGGCTCCTGCTTTCGCTCTACCTGCTGGCTGCCCTCCTGAATTCGATGCTCGACTCACGCCGCATGCTGCTGGGCCTGTATACCCTACCCACATTGTTTTCGGCCTATGTGTCCGGCCGCAGCCATGCCAGGTTAACCGCTTTGGGCAGCGTTCTGGTGGTGCTGATCACGTACTTCATTCCAGTGCTCTTCGCCCGGCGTGGAGGCGATCTAGGCAAGCTCGACATCAGCCGCGAAATTCTTTATAAGGCTGCGCGCTTGACTTCCGATGAATATCAAGACCTCCAGAAACACGTTGGTGTCCAGATGCTGCGCCCTGTGGGCGGGCCGCTCGGGCGAATCCTCCTATCATCATCTCATCCTGGCTCACCAGGACAAGTTCGATGGCACCGGCTACCACCCCAGGCAGGGGAGGAAGCCGGAATCCTTACCGTGGCCGATGTTTACGCCCCCTGACCAGCGACCGTCCTTACCGAAAGGCCATGTCGCCGTTTGAGGCTAAGGAAGCTATCGTGAAGAGTGCCGGGTCAGACTTCGATCCGAAGGTCGTGGAGGCGTTCGCGGTGTGCTTCCGCCAGGGCTACGTGGATGTTCCCGAAGTGCTGGGGTAGTAGGGGCAGTCGAGCGTTGTCCTGACTTGTGTAGGACCTTGCCGGGCTGACTCGCGCCGCTGAGCCGCTTTCGGCCAGAAGCGGGCTCCTGGCCTGGAATTTGTCCTACAATGGGAACATTAATTCTTTTGGTACCTTAGAGTTAGAAATGATCAAATTTCCTGAGTTTGTGCTTGATTCCGTTTGACTTAGGAGGAAAGTTGCCCTAAAATTTTACGTTTCCATTTCCACCAAGGTTGCAAGTAGTAGGGCCTCCGGTTTAGTTCTGGAAGCGCAAGCAGTTGCGTGAATCCCGGGTGTGGTCAGGCGAATCTAACCTTTGAGAACTAGCGGGGGAAACTTAGGGAAGAAGAAGAAGTCAAATTCATTCGAAGCAAGAGGGACATAATCTTCATGGCAAAGCGACGCGGAAATCCGAACTGGGGGAAGCCTGAGCCGATCGGGCCCATCACCCCCACCATCACTGAATTCGAGCAGGTGGTACGCGAGTATAAGCTGGCCCCCGATCAGTACTTGCGGTCTACCCGCCTGCGCGAGTGGGCCCGCCGCAACAAGAACTCCAAGTACATTCCGGAGCCGCTGCTGGAAGCTTGGGGATTTGAGATCGAATCTACGCTCTAACTGAGGGCGTCGTCGAGCATTGAGGGTCGCCGATGAGGCGGCCCTTTTTGCTGGATTCTTCTCTGAGCCGGGACTCGGATGTTTAGCGCCGTAAAATTGCCGCCAGAGGAACTAGCTGGGGTGCTGGCCGCTACCAGCTTCGCCGCCGGGCTGAACCTTTACGCGACGGTGGCAACCGTGGGACTGGTATCGCGCACCGGGCTGGTAGAGCTTCCCCCCCACTCCACCTTCTTACCAGTTGGTACATGATTGGGGCCTCCGCTCTGTTGTTCGGGGTCGAGTTCTTCGCCGACAAGATACCTGCCTTCGATCTGGTCTGGAATGCCCTGCACACGTTTGTGCGAGCGCCGGCGGCCGCGCTGTTGGCTTACCGGGCAACGGCACAGCTTTCTCCTGGAAAACAGTTGCTGGCCGCTCTGGCCGGCGGCCTGATCGCGTTTGCCGCGCATGGCGGAAAGACCGCAGTTCGTGCCGCCGTCACTCCATCTCCCGAGCCCCTGTCCAATATCTCTCTTAGCTTGGGCGAAGACGTTTTCGCGATTTTTCTAACCTGGTTTGCGACAAAGCATCCCTACCTGGCGGGCGGCATCGTGCTTTGGCTGCTGGTCGTCATCGTGGTGGTGATCCGCTGGGTTTTGCGCGCATTGAGCGCCTTGCTCGGCGAGGCTCGAAGGCGAATCGCTTCGTGAATTATGAGGAACGGTGCCCCAAGGCTTGACACCATGGGCTTTACTCTTGCGCCGACGGCACCGCTGAGCGGTGCTCCGAGAAACCATTATTCTTCTGGGATTTCGGCGCTCCAACGCACTCGGCTCAGCCGCTCCGGAGTTAGAGTTGCCCGCAAACGGCTCCGGAGCGTGCCCGCATCTAAGGGTTTGGTGCGGATAGCCGACTTAAGACGTGCGCTGGTTCGGACCTACACGGATGTCATGCGGAACCATACTCTGCAAATGGCGGCCGCCCTGTCCTACTACTTTGTGTTGTCGCTGTTCCCGGCCTTGATCTTCCTGTCTGCCTGTCTGCGGTTGTAGCGTATCTACCGGTGCCGGACCTCTTCAACCAATCGCTGGGCTGATGTCGCATTTTTTGCCAGGCGATAGCATGGGCCTGGTTCGGAGAGTCCTATCCGACGTGATCACACCCAATCGGGGAACCTTCCTCTCGTTCGGAATCCTGGGTACGATATGGGCGGCTTCGGGTGGTTTTGCTGCAGCTATCGAAGCTTTGGATCTGGCTTATGAAGTCCAGGATGACCGTCCGTTCTGGAAAACGCGACCGCTGGCGATTGGGTTGGCGTTTCTCACCGGAGTTCTGCTGCTGATTGCGCTCTCGGTGATGGTAGTGGGTCCACGTTTTGGGGAATGGCTTGCGGCTCGAGTTCACCTTTCCGGCTTGTTCGTTTTTCTGTGGCCCTACATTCACTGGACCGTCGCCGTAGGATTCACGATTCTTGCCGTTGAGGCTCTCTATTTTCTCGCTCCCAATGTGAAACAGCGCTTTCTGGCAACACTACCAGGTGCAGCGCTGGCGGTTGGCTCCTGGATCGGCTTGTCTTACCTGTTGGGGGTCTACTTTCGTCAGTTCGCGAACTTCAATAAGACTTATGGCACGCTGGGTGCCGCCATGGCGCTGGTGACGTGGCTCTATTGGACAGGTTTTGCCATGCTGGTGGGCGCCGAGTTGAATGCGGAACTGGCCACAAAAAGCAAAGAGGGCAACCCGGAAGAGAAACGCGAACCAGAGGACATCACCAAAATTGACTTGGCCGCATAATTCTACGCGATGCGTTTGGTTTGCTCTCCAGGTTCTGAATCATCGAGCGGAGCAAACAGGGTTCGCAGGTTCAGCAGCTGCTCAATTACCTTTAATAGATGACGAGGAGGCTCACTCTTGGAGATAAAAGCGTCTACCGCCTGCAACAACGTTTCCGAAAGTTCTTCGTCGGCCGACAGCATCGCGATCGGAACGTCACCTTTGCTTGCCTTCATTCGTCGCGCTACGACATCTCCGTTCATTTCCGGCATGTGAAAATCCAAAAGGACCAGGTCCACCGGATTTGTGACAAATAGCCGCAAAGCTTCTTGTGGGCTGGTCGTGACCAACACTTCGCATCCGTGTCCCTCCAAAAGTTGCTTGCGGCCTTCGAGTGCATTCCGTTCATCGTCAAGGCAGAGGATTAAAGATCTTCGGGCCATGGCTTGCTCCTTTTGCTCAGAGGTGGGCAAGATCAATGTATTACGGCTGCGCCATGCTGAGGGAATGTCTTTTCGAGACCTATTAGCCGCAGGCACGATGCGTGCCAAACGCAAGATGCGGCAGACTAAGCTCTTTAGGCGAAAAAGTGCTGGGGGAAGCAATCCTTACACAGCTAGGACGGACACACTAGGGTGTAAAAGGTACAGAGTCCGAGGCATAACTCTTCTCGAGACAGCGGCTAGCGCGTCGCCTGAACCGGAGTGACGTCGGCCCCGGTTCTCCGAAAACCGAAGCGCAAAACCCAGTCTCGCGGCTCCGGCGCCGGTCGGAATTTCCACTTTTTTGCAGCCTGCATGGCAAGGCGAGCGAAGTAACTGCTCGGACCGACAGAATCGAACTCCGCGCTCGCCACGTTGCCAGACAGATCTACGTGAACTCTAATTGTGACTCGTAGGGTTCCTTCAATCGTCTTTCTCGCACTCTCGGGAATGGTAGGCAAGACCCGTGCAACGATGCCGGACCGCGGCGGGATATTGCCGGTTTCCGCAATTCTCGCGTCCCCAGACTGTGGTCGAGCAGGGGTAGGCTTGGCGGGCACTCTTGACGGCTCGGGTGCGTTCAGGGTTAAACTCTGTTCCGCTTTCGGCCGAGCTTTCCGCTGCTCAGGCCTGGCCGGAGCAGGTGGCACCAGCTTCTGAGTTCGATGCAAGAATCGCGGATCTGCCACTAGCACGGCGATGATCACGAAAGCGGCAACGATTGGGAGAATGAGACGACGCCTTAGCGCGGCATCGTGGGATTCGGGAGCGCCCTGGTCTGGCGCTGGCAATGCCCGCTTGAGCTTTGCCGTGATTGCCGTAAGGGTCGCCCGCTGCCGAGGATCGCGGTGCAGACATGCACTCGCAATTTCACGAAAGGGTTCTGGCAATTTCTGCGGCACAACCGGCTCGGCGCTGGCGTTAGAAGGCGGTAGATGTTGCGTCAACGCTTCGACCAGCGTGACACCGAGCGACCAAACGTCCGCGGCCGGCGAAATTTGTCCCCTTGCCCGCTCCGGCGCATCGCAGGCACTGTTCTTCCCTGCTCCCTGATAGGGTTCGCCCGGGCGCGACAACCCATCGCTGGAGAGTTTGAGCTGCTCTTTGACGGCCAGGATGTTGCTTGGCTTTAAGCGACCATGCACAAAACCCTGCTGGTGAAGGTAGGCAAGTGCCTCAAGCGTTGGCTCGAGCAGATCGCGCGCCTCGACCTCAGTCAGTGCGCGAAGGGGAAGAACCTGCGCCAAGTTCTCTTCCGCGTACTCCATGACCACGAAAATGAACTCGCTGTTGCCGAGCCGGCAGCGTCCCACGTCGAAGAGCCGAATTAGATGGGGGTGCGACAGCAGTGCGGCCGAACTCCAGAGAGCGAGCTGGCGATCTGCGTTCGCCGAGCCTGCCGGAATCAGCTTTATGGTAGCTTTCTGGCTCTCGCGTTCGGTTAGGAACGTAGCGCTCTGGTCTGAGCCACCCAAGCACTGGCGCAGGGGGAATTTGCCGGTGACCGACTGACCTAACCATCGGTCCCACACTTTGGCCCGCCCCGTTTCTCCCGACATAAGGACAGAGATCATTTTATCTTGCTGGTTTCTGGGTGCTCTCTGATGGCTGTCCGCGGGGTTGCGACCGCCACCTTGTTCACGCCGCTGCACGCCAGATAGACTCGCCCGTCCCAGCTCGCCGCCATATTGCGGACCACCCCACCGCCGGAAGGAATCTCTCGCTCGGCGAATGTCTTCGTCTTGGGGTCGAAGCGCACCAAGGTGTTGGGCTGCACGCCCGACTCGCTATACCAGATCATACCGTCCGGTGTGGTGGTGATACCGTATGGCCGCGAGCTGGAGCCGCCAGGAGAAGCCCATTCTCGAACCTTTCCGGTTCGGGGATCAAAGTGCCCCAAGTATCCTCGGGCGTAATCGGAGTAGTAAATGGTGTTGTCGGTAGCCAGCGTCAAACGGCGAGGCCGGGCGCCCTCGGGCAGCGGATATTCACGGATGGCCATCGATTTAGGATCAATGCTGGCCAGTTTATTGGTGCCGAATTCGCAGAAAAAGGGGGTGTCGTCGGAGGTGACCACAATGCCGTAGGGCACGGCGTGGGCAGTCGGGACTTCTTTGACCTTAATCTCGCCCGATTTCGGATCCAGTCGCCCGATGAAGTTCGATTCCTCCAGGGTGAACCATAAAATTCCCGACTGATCGAACACCGGGGTGTGAGGATCTTTGGCGCGCGGATCAGGGATGCGATACTCGGTGACCGCGCCGGTATGTGGATCGAGCTTGCCGATATAGCCCTTAAAAATCGCCGCAAACCAGATGCTGCCATCCTTATCGGCGACCAGCCCGTGTGGCCCGGAATCCGGCGTTTTCAGCGGGAACTCCTTAAACTGCCCTGTCTTCAGGTCCAGGCGTCCAAGCTTGTTGGCCATCTGTTCGGTCACCCAAAGGGAATCGTCGGCGCCCACGGCAGGATCATGGGGGCGCGCATGTGGGGTAGGAATGTCGTACTCTTTGATTTCAATCTGCAAGGAGCTGGTGGCAGCCGGTAGTGCCATCGTGAACAGTAGGGCGGCAAGAGCATAGCGATTTTGCATAACCACCCCTCTAGCGCATGGGATTGACGCTGGAAGCGTGTAAATTAAATTATACGGCTATAGCGAGTGTCGAATGCCATCCCCATCGCCTACAGCATTGTCTGTATTTACCCTGTGTTTGTCTGCGGACAACAATTGCCAAGTTGTCTCTCGTCTTGCTCGCATCGGAGTCGCGCTATGAAGGAATGGTCACCTCCTACGTCGATAGCGGAAGGCAAGAGCCTGATGCCGGTGCGAATTCTGCTGGCCGACGATCACGAAGTAGTTCGCGAAGGGTTTCGGGCGCTGTTGGAAGACCACGGGTTCCAGGTTGTGGGTGAAGCCTCCGACGGCTTTGAAGCAGTCCGGTTAGCCAAGGAATTTAAGCCGGCGATTGGAGTACTTGATCTCTCCATGCCGTTGCTCGGCGGCATCCAGGCTTGCCGGGAGATCGCGAAGGTCTCTCCGTTTACCCGCACCATCATTCTTACGATGTATCGTGACGACCAGTATGTGCTGGACGCGCTGCGGGCAGGGGTTTCCGGCTACATACTGAAATCGCGCGCGGGAAAAGACCTAATTGAGGCGATTCGGGCGGTCTCTGCCGGCTCTACTTATCTCGGCCCCGAAGTCTCTCAGGCGGTGGTGAAAGCTTATCAAGCCAGTGGCCAGGAGCCTGCCCATTCCAACCTCAGTTCGCGTGAAACTCAAGTGCTCCAGCTGGTGGCGCAGGGCAAGAGCACCAAGGAAGTGGCGTCTACGCTGGGAATCAGCGTTAAGACCGCCTCCGCGCACCGCGCCAGCCTGATGAGAAAACTGGATATTCATGAAACTGCGGGACTTGTCCGCTATGCGATCCGAGTCGGGTTGATCGCTGCGTAGCTGTTCCTCGGCCCGAGCTTTTCCACAGATCAATAGGGCACTTTACCTACTCCGACTTGGGTATCTTTTCCCGGTAAAAACCAGCACATGGCTAATTGCCGTCTCCTCCTCTCATACCTATACTGCATATATGCCGAAGAGGCCGCCATGCCCCGGTGTTCCGGGAAAAATGGCAGCCCCCGGCACATTTACAGAATTCCAGGGGACTCGGCCGTGCCGATTGTCACCTCTGGCTTCGAGTTGGCCTCGATTCGCAGGAGGAAGTTAATGCCTAAGCTCCGAATTTTGATTGCTGATGACCACGAAGTTGTCCGGCATGGCTTACGTGTGCTGCTGGAATCGCGACCCGGATGGGAAGTCTGCGGAGAAGCCGCGGATGGATGGGAAGCGGTGAGCAAGGTTTCCGACCTGAAGCCGGATATCGTCGCGCTCGATATTGGAATGCCGAACCTGAACGGTCTCGATGCTGCGCGTCAGATTCTGCGCCGCGCGCCTCACCAGAAAATCCTTTTCATGACCATCTATGAATCCGAGCAGGTGATACGCGCAGTGCGGGAAACAGGCGCCCGTGGGCTGATCCTGAAGTCCGATGCGGCACGGGAGCTGATGAACGCTGTCGAAGCCTTGCAGCACAACTCCACGTTCTTTTCCACCCGAGTTGCGCAGACATGTTTCAGTACCAGCCTGCGAGGCCGGCATCGCTCGAACGGTAAGGACGTCCTGACTCGACGCGAGCGCCAGGTTGTGCAGTTACTGGCGGAGGGAAAGAGTACCAAAGAGGTAGCGCTGATTCTTCAGCTAAGTGTGAAGACGGCGGAGACTCACCGCAGCAATATCATGGGCAAACTAGGGCTGCACTCGATTAGCGAGGTAGTTCTGTATGCAGTGCGGAACAATATTGTGCAGGCTCTTAGCCCTTCCGCGCCGGCCCTGAACCTTGAGGATCAGCCCTCGGATGACGATGAGATCCCCACGTCGACGGCAGCGGCTTCGGGAGGTTCACTCGCCGAATAGTACGCAGGAGGTGGATTCATGGAACTCGAGGAACGCGTCGGAAAGTGTAACAGAGAGGAATAAATTGATTATGGTCATGAACGAACAGGATTGGAACGAACTGCGGCCCGGGCCGGTCGACAAGCGAGATCCGGGAGAGCTGGCCAGGCTCATCAATAAGCTGGAACTAGCGGCGCGCCGAGAGCAGGAGCAGGTGAAACGAAAACTGAGTCGCCGCATCGAGACTTATCGCCGGCTGCGAGAACGTAAGGGCCGGTAAGGGCCAGGTGGCGTAGCTCAGGCGCAGTGTTACAGTTATCGATGCAGGCGGCACAGTTCCGCTACGTCGCGCATTTTCTCGCCATCAGCAAAATACCTACCAATTGCAGGGCGGGCAAGACCGAGTCCCGTCGCCAGCCTACCTATCGCTGGGGCACCGGCATCTAAAAATCATTCGCGCTTAACGTGGGTTCAGGTTGTGGGCTGGATAGAAGAACAATTCGAACGTCGAGTCGAGTCTCACCATCGCGAGCAGAATGATGAGGGCGCTGACGAGGGACGCTTGGAGTTGCTCGTTGATCGTAAGTGGGCCGAGTTCCTCAATGGACTACTGCGAGACGTAGAGGAGTACCGCGAGCTAGGCGGCGAAGCAGCCGTGCGTAAGAGAAAGAACCAGTGCCGGATTTCCAATCCTTCTGCGGGAATCGCTGCCATGATCGCAGTTGATCCCGAGGCCCATACCATTCAGTACACCTATGAAGCCGAACAGGAGAACACAGCCGTGCCCGAAGGAGGCTTCTTCTCCATGCGGAGATCGCGACTGGCAGGCGTCGACTTGTATTCCGCCGATCAGCGGATCACGCTCGACGAGGCCCGCCGCATGGTGCTGGAGCCTTTGCTGTTCCCTAATCCGCCGCACGTGATGTAGAGTGCACTTGCTGAAAAGGCATTTGGGATCCTTGAAAGGATCACTTCGGACAAGCCAGAACAATCGGGTTTCGCCTTAGAACGCTGATTCTGCCTTGCCGGTCAACTAGGCCGTGAACCCTATCCCCACTCTTGCCAAAGCTGGTTCCGCTACGCTCGGGCATCAGGACATTCATGCTGAATGCATACTTGCTTGCCAAAAGTTCCAGATCGATGGCGCGCAGGGTTTCGTATTCCTGGAAAACCGCAAGTTTTTGCTCATCGGATAGTTCTTGGCGGCCTTCCAAGCCCAGGTGGCTTAGGACCGCGTTCAGGGTCGCGGAATCCTGTTCGATCTCCGCAAACGCCCGAATCTGCCGCAGTTTCTCATCGGCACCAATCACAGGAGGGCCGCAGACCCCTGCTTGCCCGAAATGACTCAGAAGGCGGTATCGCAAATACGGCAAGCTGATCTTTGCAATAGGGGTTGGCGCAGATTGCGGCTGTTCCCGGTCCCCTAACTCTCTGAGCGGCGGCGAGACATCATGATGTACTGACTCGGTACCTCCGCCAACCCTCCCTTGTCGATCGATGAAGACCTCTCGTGGAGATGCGTACTGCCGACATTCAAGTGGCGGCCCGAAGGTGACTCTGTACTTGTCTCCTGAAGGCGCAAAATGTATTGCGTTCAATTCCCGATAGTCGCGGTACACCAGAAGTTTCTCATCATCCGAAAATTTGACTGCCTTCTTGAGACCGAGATGCTCCAAAATGACGTGAAAAGCCACACGGTCTTTCTTGATTTCTGGAAATTCCTTGCGCGCGCGCTCGACCAGGGTGGACAATTGAGGTTCGCACGGAAGTCTGTCGCCAAGGGCCGCAATAACGCGATACTTCAAGCCGAGCTCAGTTACTTTGTCGAGGGGCGGCGCGAAACTCGGCTGTGCGAAGCTTTCAGAAGAGCACCGCCCTGGGCCAAAACAAAGCACCAGGAGCACGCCCGCGATGGATGCGTGGGTCCGCGTCTTGCTGAACCAGGCACCAGCGTCCTGGCATTTTGCCCAAAACAGCAACATCCGAGCTCCAAGGTTTGACGCTCTCCGAAACCGCATGAGATATTAAGTGGTTTTGATGCGGCTCGTCACCTCCGCATCCAATCTGCGCTTACGACCAAGGAGCCCCAAACCAATGCTCCGCCTGATCCCCCGGGAGACCAAGTTCTTCGACCTGTTCAACCAGGTCTCCAGCAACCTGACCGAAGGTGCACGGCTGCTGAAGAATATTCTGGAAGATCCGCGTGAGAATGCGGCGCGCGTCCAGCAACTGCAAGAAATCGAGCATCGGGGCGATGACATGACTCACGCCATCATCACAAAGCTGAACCAGACTTTCATTACTCCCTTTGATCGGGAAGACATTCATCGCCTGGCTTCTTCCCTGGATGACGTGCTCGATTTTGTCAACGCTGCCGCCGTGCGCCTCATTCTTTACAAGATCGCCGACCCTCCGCCGGCTGCCGCCGAACTTGCTGGATTGATCATCCAGCAGAGTGAGGAACTGGCAGTGGGTGTTTCCCTGCTGGAAAAAAATCAGATGGTGCTGGAACACTGCGTTGAGGTCAACCGGCTGGAAAATGAAGCGGACCGCGTCAGCCGCAAAGCCATCGCATTGCTGTTCGATCAGGAGAGAGATCCGATCCGCTTGATCAAGATCAAGGAGTTGTACGAGGTGCTGGAAAACGCCACCGACAAGGCGGAAGACGCAGCCAACGTGCTGGAAGCCGTGACTCTGAAGAGTGCCTGAATGTTTCCAGGTCTCAAAACAGCAAACCACAAGAGGTACCGCTGCCGGTGAACACGGGACTCGTGGTTCTCCTCATCACGGTCATCACAGCTCTCCTTTTTGATTTTCTCAATGGGTTTCACGATGCAGCCAACAGCATCGCGACGGTGGTTTCGACGCGGGTGCTGTCCCCAAGACTCGCCGTGCTCTGGGCAGCGTTTTTTAACTTTGTGGCCGCCTTCTTTCTCGGAACCGCCGTCGCCCACACCATCGGCAAGGGCATGATCCGGCTGGATGACGTCACGCAATACGTGGTGATTGCGGGTCTGCTGGGCGCCATCGTGTGGGACGTGCTGACCTGGTGGTGGGGTCTGCCTACTTCTTCTTCCCACGCCCTGATCGGCGGATACGCGGGTGCGGCGATGGCGCGCGCCGCGCTCAATCGCGGCTTCTCCCAGGCCTTTGACGTCATCCTGCCAGAAGGTTGGACCAAGACGCTCGTGTTCATAGTTGTGGCACCGATTCTTGGCCTAGTGCTCGCTTTGATTTTCACGATTCTCACCTATTGGGTCATGCGTGGCGCATCGCCGCGCCAGGTCGACACCTGGTTTCGCAAACTGCAACTCCTGTCGGCTGCGGCCTACAGCCTCGGCCATGGAGGCAATGATGCTCAAAAGACGATGGGCATCGTGGCCGGCGCCCTCTACACCGCCGGTTACATAAGCAAGGTTGACATGTCGTTGAATTGGGGACGGTATCACTGGCCCATTATTCTAGGCGCGCACACCGCTATCGCCTTGGGAACCTATTTTGGGGGCTGGCGGATCGTGCACACCATGGGGTCGAAAATCACCAAACTCAAACCATTTGGCGGTTTCTGCGCGGAGAGTGCCGGCGCACTGACTCTGTTCGGCACGGCTTTGGCCGGGATTCCGGTGAGCACCACGCACACCATCACAGGCGCGATCGTCGGGGTGGGCGCCGTGCACCGGCTTTCCGCAGTTCGCTGGGGGGTGGCCCGCCGCATAGTCTGGGCATGGATTCTTACCATTCCTGCCTCTGCGATGGTCGCCGCCATCGTCTTCTGGATCATCCGGCTCGTCTACACGGCAGCTTAGGTCTCGGCGGTTTTTGCTACAATCGCCTCTAGAATGAGTTCGCCGTCACCCTTCACGGATGTTCCCACGGCGATCGAAGAAATTCACGCCGGCCGCATGATCGTGGTCGTCGATGACGAGGACCGCGAGAATGAAGGCGACCTTACTCTCGCCGCCGAGAGGGTGACTCCCGACGGGATCAACTTCATGGCCAAACACGGGCGGGGCTTGATCTGTCTGGCCATGACGGAAGAGCGGCTGGAGCACCTGCGCATCGGTCCCATGACAGCCGAGAACACGTCCCAGTACGGCACAGCCTTTTGCGAGGCGATTGACGCCCGCGCAGGTATTACGACCGGTATCTCGGCCTATGATCGCGCACGCACGATCAAAGTAGCCATTGATCCAGCGACGCGCCCGGCCGATCTGGCGCGGCCGGGACACGTTTTCCCGCTGCGCGCCCGCAAGGGCGGTGTTTTGGTACGCGCCGGGCAAACGGAAGCTTCCGTTGACCTCGCCCGCCTTGCCGGCCTCGTCCCGGCAGGAATCATCTGCGAAATCATGAAGGACGATGGCTCGATGGCGCGCATTCCCGACCTCATCGAGTTCTGCCGCATGCACGAGATGAAAATGCTCACCGTGGCCGAGCTGATTCGCTACCGAATGGCCCACGAGCGCTACGTTCACCGGGTCGGCGAGGCGCTGGTAGAAACCCTGTATGGTGAGTTTCGCTTGGTTGCGTATGAGAGCGAGGTGGATGGCAGCGAGTCCCAAGTGGCGCTGGTCCGAGGCCAGATCGAAGACAGTCCAACGCCGGTCCTGGTGCGCATGCACGCTCACTGCCTGATGGGCGACGTGTTCGGCGCTACCAGTTGCGATTGCCACCCCACCATCGAAGGTTCGATGCGTGCCATCGCGCAGGAGGGGCGGGGAGCGCTTATCTACTTGCATCAGACCTCAAAGGGATTCTCAGTCGAGCGGATCGGCGAGAAGACGCTGCTTGCTTTTCATCGCGACCAACGACTGCCATCTTTGCCCGAAAGCGAGCGCAAGACGCAACGTGAAATCGGTATTGGGGCGCAGATTCTCTCCGACCTAAACCTGCGGCGAATCCGGCTGCTGACCAATCACCCTCGAAGAGTGGCCGCGTTGGAAGGCTTCGGAATAGAAATTGTCGAACAAGTGCCGATTCCGCTGGACAGGGTCAAAGCGGGAAGAGGCTAGAACCGTACCTTGTCCCGGGAGCGAAGCGCAGGCTTCCTCGATTTCTCTCGGCTTCTTCTCTGATCTGAAAAGACGTTAGAACGGCTTTCTTGGCACGACATCGCTGTCGTTGATAAAGAACTGGGCTGAGCATTGATCCGAGCCGCAGATCACCGGCAACAAGCCTGCGATCTGCTTGCGGGTAACCAGACCCAATGTGCCGCAGGCGGGACAGGATAAGACGGCCCAGTAAGGATCTTCCTTTTCACCCACCTCACCGGCGTTCTCCAGCACGAAGATCGTGCCCGGCTCCATATATTCCGGGATCCATTCACTCAGGATATTCAGTTCTCCCACCATGTGCCCTCCAGTGGATCCAAATCTCCTGCTATGAAGCCGTTTTTCTTGCGCCTCCCGGCAAAACCGAACCGCTCCGTTTCTTGGCGCCGCGGACCTCTGCCTGTATCTGGCGAACTGCGTCGCTCAGGCAGACGGACAGCATGGGCTGCCGGGCATTTTTCAGAATGTCGACAATCTGACGCGCCGACGTTTCCAGATAAATGGTTCTCCCGTCCGTGAGCAGGTGATACTCGGAGGCGCCGCTCACCGTTTCGGCCAGTCTTTTCCCGAACTCCCGCTGCACCAAATGCATCACCTTGCGCACCCGTTGCAGAGGGAAGCCCCGACGTCGTAATTCGCAAATGACCGCCACTTCCGCCAGGTCACCCATCGAATACAGGCGCCGGTGCCCTTCCCGAGCCGGGACCACGATCCCGCGTTCGTCCCACCACTGCAGCTGGCGGGGAGTGATACCGGTAAGGGCTACCACCTCATTGGATGTGAACCGTCTGTCCATTTCGCTCGCAAATGTTTTAAACACAAGCTATAAATAATGTTTAAAGCATTCTAGGGCCAGAATGTGTCCTGTCAAGAACAGATTAGTGGATTTCGGAGGTGACTAGGGGAGTTCCTGGGGGGAAATCCAGATTTGCCGCCGAGGACGCCGAGCAAGAATTGCGGCCGCCACCTACGAAATGCACGATCTCGAGCCGGTCACCGTCGGCAAGGTTGGTTTGCGCCCACCGGTCACGAGACACGATCTCGCGGTTCAGCTCTACGGCAACACGATCAGGCTTCAGGCCCATTTGTTCGATCAGCGACAAGAGCGTAAGTGGCCACTCGAAGCTCTTCTCTTCCCCGTTGATCTCCAGTTTCATCTGGTGTTGATTTTCGCAAGGCAAGGCTAAATTCGAGCAAGCAAGACCAAACCGGCGTACGGGCAGCACACCGGTGTTACACCCTCTTTAGCCGGAACTTGCGGGTTGCGGTGCGGCCTCTGTAATCGGCCTGCACCAGGACAGAAGAGTCTCGGAGCGCGGATTCTTCGAGCTCCAGCTTGATCTCGGCAGTACCGCTCGCATCGCTAATCGCCTGGAAATATAAGGGTTCGCGTTCTGGCCGGCCGAAGCGCGAAACCAGCCTGGCGCCTTCGACCGCTGCTCCGCCTTCCGTTACGCGCAGTTTTATGAGCAGGCCTCGGTTCGAGTGAACCGACTCAGCATTAATCCATTCCAGGTCCAGTTCCTTGATGGCGGCCAGTACCTCGGGACTCTCGCGCTTGTCGAGAACGCTCTCCAGCTTCCCTTCCCGGATGGAATCGAGCACGTAGCGGTGCTGGTCGCGGAGCAGGGCTTCCTTCTGCTTGTCCGTAAACAACGGATCAGTGGCGCGGTCGGCGTAAGAAGTCGCCCGTTTTCCGATGCAACGGCCCCGCACAAACACCTGGGTCTGGAACAGAAACTCCGCCTGGCGGGCTTCGCTTTGCACGTGGTACACAGTATCGCCGTGCTTCACGTCGGTGTTGAACCCGAAAATCATGGGATCTTTTTTGCTGATCGCGCCAATAATACGGCGGAAACTCTCAATAGTGGCCTGATGCCCAGCGACTCCGCCCGCTCGCTTGACACTGAACGGATGCGAATTCTAATCTAGACGGTTTAGCGTCGTGTCTGTGCCGGAATTATATATAGCTCCTTTATGCCGGACAATTACTTCGCCCCCTATTTGCCGTTACTGATGCATTTCCTCGCGGCATGTTTGCTGGCGGCGGCGATCGTGGCTCTGTCGGCAATTCTCGGCTATCGCAAACCTACTCGCGCCAAGCTCTCTCCTTATGAGTGCGGCATGACCCCACTGGGCGACGCCCGGGAACGTTTCTCGGTCAAATTCTATCTAGTGGCTATGATGTTCATTCTGTTCGATGTGGAGGCGGTGTTCCTCTACCCGTGGGCGGTCATCTTGCGGGATCTGAAGATGTTCGGGTTCTGGGAGATGCTGGTCTACATCGGCATCGTGCTGGTCGGCTTCGTCTACATCTGGAAAAAAGGAGTTTTGGACTGGGGTCCGTCTCGGGCGCGAGGGAGAGGTTAGATGCCTCTCGGGCCCGCTATCACTGATGTCGCACAACTTAAGAGCCATCCGGCGCTGGCCCGCATCTTGGCCTGGAAACCTGCTGCCGTCGAAGCCGCCAGATACGATCGCGACGAACTCACACTCTCGATCGAACGCTCCTTCATTCGCGACGTCTGCGCCCTGCTGCGCGATCAGGCGAAATGCCCGTTTAACTTCCTTTCTGACCTGACTTGCGTGGACTGGTATCCCTCGGAACCTCGGTTTGAGGTTATCTACCAGCTACTCTCGATCCCGAACCGAGAGCGAGTACGGTTGAAAGTCCGCTTGAACGGCAGTAGCCCGGTTGTGGAATCTGTCACTTCCGTGTGGCCCGCCGCTAATTTCTTTGAGCGGGAGGTTTTTGACCTCTTCGGGATCCGTTTCTCCGGACATCCCTACCTGCGCCGCATCCAAATGCCAGAGGACTGGGAAGGCCATCCTTTGCGCAAGGACTACCCAGTGGAGGGCTACCGCTAGCCATGGCTCACCTGGCTCCAACCCCGAGGATTGAACCCGGTCAGGATCGCACCATGATCCTGAATATGGGCCCGCAGCACCCCTCGACTCACGGCGTGCTGAGATTGCTGCTGGAGATCGAGGGCGAGAACGTAGTCCGGATCATGCCGGACCTCGGATTTCTGCACACGGGAATCGAGAAAACCTGCGAAGCCAAGTTCTATCAACAGGTAGTGCCGCTCACCGACCGCATCGACTACCTCTGCCCCATGACCAACAATCTCTGCTATGTGCTGGCGGTAGAGAAGTTGCTGGGATTGGAGATCCCGCCGCGGGCGCAGTGGCTGCGCGTGATGCTGAATGAACTGACCCGGATCAACTCGCATCTGGTCTGGCTGGGCACGCACGCCATGGATATCGGCGCGCTGACCGTGTTCCTATACTGTTTCCGAGAACGCGAAGACGTGTTGCGGCTATTCGAAATGGTAAGCGGCCAACGGATGATGACCTCCTACTTCCGCATCGGGGGGGTGGCCCTGGAACCCCCGCTGGGATTCTTCGAGAAGGTGAAGGAATTCGCGGGCCGCTTCCCTGCCCGGGTGGACGAGTACGAAGATCTGCTCACCCATAATCCGATCTGGACGATGCGCACCAAGGGCGTGGCACGAATTACTGCCGAGGATGCCGTGGCTTTAGGCGCTTCTGGCCCAACGTTGCGCGGAAGCGGTGTGGATTTTGATTTGCGGCGTGATATGCCCTACTCGAGCTACGAGAAATTCCAATTCAAAGTGCCGGTCGCAACCGAAGGCGACGTTTTTGCCCGGTACATAATTCGCGTGCAGGAGTTGCGAGAGTCGATTGCCCTCGTGAGGCAAGCGCTGGACGGCATGCCGGAAGGCCCGACCAAGGCAGACGCGCCCAAAGTTGTGCTGCCCGACCGCGAAAAGATGAAGACGCAAATGGAGGCGATGATCTATCACTTCAAGATCATCACCGAGGGCTTCACGGTGCCGGCGGGCGAGGTTTATCAGGCCGTGGAATCGCCGCGCGGTGAAATGGGTTACTACGTGGTGAGCGATGGTACCGCCAAGCCATATCGAGTGCACATGCGCTCCGCCTGCCTCGCGAATCTTCAGACCTTGCCGAAGATGTGCGAAGGGCGTTTGATTGCCGACGTGGTCGCCGCGATTGGCAGCATCGATATTGTGCTGGGTGAGATCGATCGGTAGAAATGGGAGTGCCTTTTTTGCTTGCTTGGGCGCGATCGATCAAAGTCGTTCGTAGACCACAGCCCCGGAGGGTGAAATAGGTTACCCCGGGGCATAAGCCCTGGGTAAGTTCAAAAAGATGGAACAAGCCCGGTAGGGGTGGCCCTAAATGAAATTATCGGATCAATTCGAACAACGCTTCCATGCGATGATCAACCATTATCCGACCAAGCGTTCGGTGCTCGTTCCCAGCCTGCTTTATGCGCAAGACGAGCTGGGCTACCTGACCGACGAACTCATCGCGGAAATGGCCCAGCGGCTCGATCTTACTGATCTGGAAATCCGCAACGTGATCAGCTACTACTCGATGCTCACCACCCAGCCGCGTGGAAAATTCAACGTGCAGGTCTGCACCAATATTGCCTGCATGCTGCGCGGCGGCGAGGAGATTCTCGATCACTGCAAGAGGAAACTGGGAATCGGTCATAAAGGCACAACGCGCGACGGGTTGTTCTCTTTGGAGGAAGTCGAATGCATTGGCGCTTGCAGTTGGGCGCCCGCGGCACAGGTCAACTACGACTTCCACGAAAATCTGACGCCGGAGAGGATGAACGAAGTTTTACAGGACTACAGGAGAAAAGTGCACCAGCAGGAAAATTGCTGATTCCTGAACCGAAAACGGGTAATCAGCAATCAGAAATCAGAAATGAACCATGGCTGATCTGGTTTCCCATCCCGACGAGGTAAAGATCGTCTCCAAGCGCTTCGGCCAGGGGGCGACCGATATCGATCGCTACCTCGAGCTCGACGGCTACAAGGCCGTGCAAAAAGCGCTTGGCATTGGGCCTGACGCGCTCATCAACGAGGTGAAGAACTCGGGGCTGCGGGGACGGGGCGGCGCCGGATTTAATACCGGCATGAAATGGTCGTTCGTTCCCAAGCAATCACCCAGGCCGAAATACGTGCTCTGCAACGGCGACGAGAGCGAACCCGGCACCTGCAAGGACCGCCTGATTTTCGAGCACGACCCGCATTCGGTCATCGAGGGGGTGGTGATTGCCGGTCTGTCGGTCGAATCCCACGTCGGCTACATCTACATCCGCGGCGAGTACCGATATTTGTCGAACATCATGCAGAAGGCAATCAAGGATGCCTATGCACGCGGGTTTCTGGGCAAGAACATTTTCGGCAGCGGCTATGATTTCGATGTGTACTGGCACGGAGGCGCAGGCGCTTACGAAGTGGGCGAAGAGTCAGCCCTGATGGAGTCGTTGGAAGGTAAGCGAGGCATTCCTCGGATCCGTCCTCCCTTCCCCGCCGTCGTGGGCCTCTGGGGCGGCCCTACCATCATTAATAATGCTGAGACTTTGGCCAGCGTCCCGCACATCATTCTGGGCGGCGCCGAGTGGTATGCCAGTCTGGGACCGCCGAGAAACGGTGGCACGCGCCTGTTTTGCCTGAGCGGTCATGTGGCGCGTCCGGGCGTTTACGAACTGCCTATGGGCTACAACTTGAAAAAGATGATTTATGAAGTGGCGGGCGGCATCGCTGATGGCCGGCGACTCAAGGCAGTCGTACCGGGCGGTGCCTCGACTCCCTGTCTTACCGCCGAGGAAGTTGATGTGCCTATGGATTTCGACTCGTTGATGAAAGCGGGCTCGATGCTGGGTTCCGGTGGGGTGGTCGTGCTCGATGACAGCACGTGCATGGTGAAATTTGCCCTGCGTACCATGCAGTTCTACCAACACGAGAGCTGTGGGTGGTGCATTCCCTGCCGCGAGGGCACGGATTGGCTGAAGAAGACGCTTGCCCGATTCCATGCCGGGGAGGGAGTTAAGAAGGACATCGACAACATCCAGTACCTGGCGGAAAACATGCTGGGCCGGACGTTCTGCCCGCTAGGAGACGCGGCCGCGATGCCGACGATCGCCTTCATTAAGAAGTTCCGGAAGGAGTTCGAAGATCATCTCGAAGGCAGGCCATGCCCTTTTGAGAAGGAAGGCGTGGTGAAACAGCTGCCGGTATTTGCCTAGTGCCGGCGTCTTGCCGGACCGATATCGAGGTGGAACGACAGCCTCACCGCCGCCGCAACGGCGGCGCCACGCAAGGGACTTATGGCAGATGTAAACATTACGCTTGACGGCAAGAAGCTCACGGCGCCGGCCGGTACGCTGCTCATTGAGGCGTGCAAGAACGCGGGCATCGAGGTGCCGTCGTTCTGCTATTACCCGGGCTTCTCGTTGCAGGGCGCCTGCCGCATGTGCCTGGTCAAAATCGAAAAAGTGCCCAAGCTGCAGACTGCCTGCACCACCGTGATCGGCGAGGGCATGATCGTCACCACCGATTCGCCCGAGATCCATCAAGCGCGCAAGTCTATGGTTGAACTTCTACTCGGCAACCATCCGCTCGACTGTCCGGTTTGCGATGCCGGCGGCGAGTGCGAATTGCAGGACATGACTTTTGCGTATGGCGCGGCCGAGTCCAAGTACATCGATATCAAGAATCATCGCGAAGAGCAGCAGTGGTCTCCGGTCGTTTACTTCGATCGGCCACGCTGCATCCTGTGCTACCGCTGCGTGCGCGTTTGTGGCGAAGGTATGGACGTATGGGCGCTGGGCATACAGAACCGCGGCGTGGCTTCGGTGATTGCGCCCAATAAAGAAGACCATCTCGAATGCGAAGAGTGTGGAATGTGCATCGACATCTGCCCGGTCGGGGCTCTTACCTCGGGTGCGTATCGCTACAAGACTCGTCCCTGGGAGATGAAGCACATTGATACGACTTGCACTCACTGTGGCGACGGATGTAGGACGACCCTGGGCGTGCGCCGCGCCGACACCGGGATCGAGATTGTTCGCGGGGACAATCGTGACAAGAGCGGCATCAATGGAGATTTCCTCTGCATTAAAGGCCGCTACGCGTTCGACTTTGTCGACAATGAACAACGCATTAAGCAGCCTCTGATCCGCAAAGACGGGCGGCTGACGCCCTCCTCGTGGGAAGAAGCGTTTGAACTGATCGGAAGACGATTCGCGGAGATTTGTGGTCGAGAGGGCGGCCGAGCGATCGGGGTCATCGGTTCCAGCAAAACCAGCAACGAAGAGAACTACCTGCTGCAGAAGTTTGCCCGGGTGGTGCTCGGTACCAACAACATCGATCACCACCGCACCGGGGACTTCCCTGCTTTCGCTCGGGCTCTGGCCGGCAAGCTCGACGCCACGGCTAGCATGCGCGATGTCTTCAAGGCGCCAGCCATGCTAGTAATCGGTAATGATCCCACCAACCAGCATCCGCTGCTTGCGTGGCAGATTCGCAATAACGTGCGCTTGCATCGTTCGCGGCTGTATGTCATCAACTCGCAGCCCATTAAGTTGCGGCGGCAGGCAACGGCCTTCGCGCACATTCCCGCCGGTTCAGAAGCAAAGCTAGTCGCATTGCTTGCGGGAGACGACTCCGTGCTCGATGTGCTTGTGAGCGAGAACACCCCGCGCGAGGCGTTGCTTTCTCTGCGCGATAGGCTTCGCGGCGAGCAGAACCTGGTCATCATCTTTGGGGCGGAACTGCGCGGTGAGGAGATGGCTCGGTTGGTGAAGGTCGGCTCCGCTGTTTCCGGAGCAAAGTTCGTCTGCCTCGGCGACTACGCTAACTCGCGGGGAGCGGCTGACATGGGCCTCTATCCCGACCTGCTGCCCGGGTACTTGCCGGTTACTCAGGGGAAGACATTCCGGGAGGAGTGGGGCGGGCTACCGGATGCACCCGGCCTCACCATTCCGCAGATGGTCGACGCGGCCAAAGCCGGCCAACTCAAGGCGCTTTATGTAGTCGGCGCCAATCCGGTCGCGCGCTTCAACATCGACCCGTTCGCATTCGCAAAAAGTTTTGTCGTGATGCAGGACATGTTCCTGACCGAAACCGCTTTGATCGCCGACGTCGTTTTGCCGGGCGCCAATGCCTATGAGAAGTCGGGCACCTTTACGAACACCTGCGGTGATCTCCAGCTTTTGCGGAAAGCGGGCGAAGTAACCGGCACCAAACCCGACTTCGAAATCATAGTTCGCATCGCGGAGCGAATGGGGTTCGATGTCCGCAAGCTTGTCCCTTTCGGCGGCGGGATGTGGGCGGATATGGGGCAGTCGCGGGGCGCGCAGTCGGGCGAAGCCGACCGCCACAGCGTGTGGCTGGAAGCTCACGGGCTGGAAACCAAGCTGAGTCCCTTTGATCCCATGGCCATCCTCGATGAAATTCAGCGGCTGGTGCCGGGATACCATGTCTCACGCAGGAACTTGCTGTCGGGCACCGACCAGCACACCAGGATCGGTGGGCCTGGCATTCTGCACAATCCCGAACTGATTGTGCCCGCGAACGACGATTTATTCACTTCGGGCACGCTGGGACGCTATTCGCGCGCCTTGAACTCGGTACTCGAAAACCAGAGGCGCAAGCCGGTGGAGACGGAAGTTGCCGCCGACTAAACAACGCTGTCTCAACCCAGGTCAACCTAGGAACGCACTTTGAGCATTAGCACTTTCGTGATCGTGTCCGTGATCAAGATTGTGATCGCGCTCGCCGTGTTGCTCACCTCTGTAGCCTACAGCGTCTGGCTGGAGCGCAAGGTCCTCGGACACATTCAGAACCGTTGGGGACCTTCCTATGTCGGTCCCTTTGGGCTGCTGCAGCCGCTTGCGGATGGGCTCAAATTCATTTTCAAGGAAGACCTGACGCCGCCACACGTGCACAAGGCACTCTACATCGCGGCGCCTATGCTGTCGGTGATTTGCGCGGTAAGCTCCATTGCCGTGATCCCGATCGGCAATTGGGTGGATGTGGCGGGACTACACATTCCCTTGGAGATCACCGACGTCAACATCGGCCTGCTCGTCATATTGGGTATCACTTCGATGGGTGTGTATGGGGTCGCTCTGGCCGGGTGGTCCTCGAATAACAAATATTCGCTATTAGGTGGGCTGCGCGCCAGCGCGCAGATGGTGAGCTACGAAATATCACTCGGCTTGTCCCTGATTGGAGTACTGATCGTCTCGGGCAGCTTCAGCCTGCGCCAGATCGTGGACGCGCAGGGCGGGCGTTTTTGGGGATTCGTTCCGCGCTGGAACGTATTTCACGGCCAGGAAGTTGCCTTCTTTATCTATCTGATGTCGGCCTATGCCGAAACCAACCGCGTGCCCTTCGATTTGCCCGAGGCAGAAACGGAACTGGTCGCCGGCTACCATACCGAATACAGCGCGATGAAGTTCGCCATGTTCTTCATGGCGGAGTACGCCAACATGATTACCGTGGGATGCCTGGCCACGCTGCTCTTCCTGGGCGGCTGGCACGGCCCGATTGTTGGTCCGCCCTTGGCGCGGGTGATCCTCCCGGTTTTCTGGTTTGGGTTGAAGGTTTTCGGTTTCATGATTCTGTACATCTGGGTGCGCGGCACGTTGCCGCGGTTCCGCTACGACCAGTTGATGGCCTTCGGTTGGAAGTTTCTGTTCCCGCTGGCGGTGGCGAACCTGGTGGTTACCGCGCTCGTGGTGGCAGTGAGAGCGTAGGAAAGGTCTCAGGCGTCGGCTATCAGGGTTCAGGGTTTTTAGCCTGCGACTTGAAGACCGTCGACCGGAAAACTCATGCTTCATCTTGCACTATTCTCGATCTTTGGCGCGATCTGTGTGGCGGGGGCGGTGAATGTGCTCATTCAGCGCCACCCCATCAATAGCGCGCTCTCGCTGATCGCGGTTCTCGCATCACTGGCGGTCGAGTACCTGCTGCTGGGCGCCGAGTTCCTGGCTGCGGTGCAGGTTATTGTCTATGCGGGCGCCATCATGGTGCTCTTCGTCTTCACCATCATGCTTCTCAACGCCGGAGAAGAAGAGCGCACGCGCGGCAGCCGGGTGGCAATTGTCTTTGGGATCCCCGGCATGTTGGTGGGCGGCATTCTTGTAGCTTGGGCGCTGTTGCGTTATTCGGGAACGGGTCCGGTCTCGGTGGGTGTGCTACCCGGCCCCCCCAACACGATCGCACAACTCCTGTTCCACGATTTCCTACTCCCCTTCGAAGTCACCTCATTGCTCATCCTGATTGCGATCATGGGCGCGGTTGTCCTGGCCAGAGGTGAGGAGACACCCCGCCCTGCTACCAAGGAGCAAGGCTGATGGTTCCACTTTCTTACTACCTGGTGCTGAGCGGCATCCTGTTTGCCTGCGGTGTTACCGGATTTCTGATCAAGCGCAACATTATTACGATCTTCATGTCGATTGAGTTGATGCTCAATGGCGTGAATCTGTCGTTCGTTGCCTTCGCTGCCCGCTGGCACGCGTTAAGGGGACAAGTGTTTGTCTTTTTTGTCATGGTCGTTGCGGCTGCCGAGGCGGCGGTTGGACTAGCCATCATCATTGCCGTCTATCGCACCCGCGAGACTTTGAACGTGGATCAAATGAATCTACTCAAACTATGACGGCCAACCTGCACCTTTGGCTCATTCCGGCATTGCCGTTAATCGGCGCCGCCAGCAACGGCTTGATGGGGCGACGCTCGTCTCGGCGGGCAGTCTCGTTCATTGCGCTAGTGTTTTGCGGCGGAGCCTTCGCCTGGGCGCTTTACGTCGCCTCCCGCTTCTCTTCCTTAACCCTTCCACACGCGGAGACTTTGGCTCCTTGGATCCGCGTGGGCGGTTTCAGCGCCGACTTCGCCTTCTATCTTGACCCGCTCTCGTTGATAATGCTGCTGGTTGTCACCGGCGTTGGCTTTCTCATTCATATCTATTCGATCGGCTACATGTGGGAAGAGGGCGGGTATTACCGGTTTTTCTCCTACCTGAATCTGTTCATGTTCTTCATGCTGACGCTGGTATTGGCGGACAACTATCTGCTGCTGTTCATTGGCTGGGAGGGGGTCGGCTTGGCGTCGTACCTGCTGATCGGATTCTGGTTTACGAAGGACTCGGCAGCGTCGGCGGGCAAGAAAGCATTCATCGTTAACCGTATCGGAGACTTCGGCTTCCTGATCGGTCTCTTCCTTTTGATCAAGCATTTCGGTTCGCTGAACTTTGATCGCGTGTTTCCTCCAGTTGCGCAGATGAAGGCGGAAACGGCGGGAGCCGGATGGGTAACGGCGATCGGCCTGCTGCTCATGGTAGGGGCGGCGGGAAAATCAGCGCAGCTGCCCCTCTATGTCTGGCTGCCCGACGCCATGGAGGGACCGACTCCTGTCTCAGCCCTGATCCACGCGGCCACCATGGTGACCGCCGGCGTTTACATGGTGGCGCGCTCTCACGTGATCTACGAGCGCGCTCCGGAGGCCCTGACCCTGGTGGCGATTGTAGGCGTGCTCACCGCCTTGTTCGCGGCCACAATCGGCGTTGCGCAAACCGATATCAAGAAAGTTCTCGCTTATTCCACCATTTCGCAGCTCGGCTACATGTTCCTGGGTTGCGGCGTGGCTGCCTTCTCGGCCGGCATCTTTCACCTGATGACGCACGCCTTCTTTAAGGGCCTGCTGTTCCTCGCAGCAGGATCGGTAATCCATGCTTTAGGCGGCGAACAGGACATGCGGCGAATGGGAGGTTTGCGGCACCACATCCCCTGGACCTTTTGGACCATGACGGTGGCTACTCTCGCGATTGCGGGCATACCGCCGCTGGCGGGCTTCTTCAGCAAGGACGAAATCCTGTGGCGCGCCTACCAGGCGAGTTGGATCTATTGGCTGATCGGGGTCTCTACCGCTTTTCTGACATCATTTTACATGTTCCGCCTGCTGTTCCTGACCTTCTTCGGTGAATATCGCGGTGCGGTCGCGGCGGGCCCGGAACACGGTCGAGGTCACGGGCTCCACGATGCTCCCGGCCATGGCGGACACGGCCACATTCATGAGAGTCCCACGGTGATGCTCTTGCCTCTGGTGATTCTGGCAATACTTTCCCTAGCCGGCGGCTGGGTTGGAATCCCAGGGTCGCTGGGGGGGGGAAATCGTTTCGACAAATTCCTTGCGCCCGTGTTCGACACGACGGCGATTGCTCAGAATCGGGAACATGCGGTTCCGGGAGAGCAGGTCCCGCCTGAAAGCGAAGGACCCGCGACAGAGACCGGACGGGGCACGGAGTTGATGTTCACCGGCGTTTCGGTGGCGGCAGCCGCGCTGGGGCTTCTCCTCGCCTGGCTGCTGTATCTGCGCAATCCGGAGCTACCCCAAAAGATTGCCGACGCCCTGGGCGGATTCTACGGGGCCGTTCTCAACAAGTACTACGTGGATGAGCTCTATGCCGTTCTCTTCGTCAAGCCACTCGTCGACGGCTCGGCAAGAATTCTGTGGCAAGCAATGGACCAGGGAGTGATCGATCGCACCATTAACGACGGCGCCGACGGCGCCCGCCATCTCTCCGACAATGTCCGGCACATGCAGTCCGGAAACCTGCGCTCCTATGCGGGGTGGGTGGCGGCAGGAGCCGCGGTGGTCATCGCCTACATGGTGTGGACGGGGCTGCGATGAATATCGAAACCCTCAGCCCGTTCGTATTGAGTCTGATCACGTTCGTTCCCGCGGGAGGCGCACTGTTGCTGGTTTTATTTCCGCGGCGTGACCGGGATATTCGCCTGTTCGCGCTCGTCGTCTCGCTACTCGCCTTCATTCTCTCGCTGCATCTTCCGGCGCATCTGGTTCGCAGCCAGCCTGGCTTCCAATTCGAAGTCAACAGCCAATGGATCACGAGCCCCAATATTCACTACCACATGGGCGTCGACGGCTTCTCCCTGTGGCTGGTGCTGCTGACGACGTTTCTGACGCCGCTGTGCGTCCTGATCTCATGGCGTATTCACGATCGGGTGAAGGAGTTCTTTGTCCTGCTGCTGGTGCTGGAGACGGCACTGATCGGCGTGTTCACTGCGCTTGATCTGTTCCTCTTCTATTTCTTCTGGGAAGCCACGCTGATCCCCATGGCCCTGCTCATCGGCATCTTCGGGCACGAACGGCGGGTCTACGCTGCCGTCAAATTCTTCCTGTTTACGATGATTGCGTCTGTATTTATGCTGGCAGCAATTTTGTGGCTCTACGCCAAAGTCGGCAGCTTCGATTTTGTTACGATCCAGAACGCGATCCGCACTGGCCAGGTTTCGAACTTCGCTGCCGCTTCTCTCTGGCTTTTCCTCGGATTTTTCGCTGCCTTCGCTGTGAAAGTGCCGCTGTTCCCGCTCCACACCTGGTTACCCGATGCGCACGTGGAAGCGCCCACCGCCGGTTCGGTGCTGCTGGCCGGTGTTCTGCTGAAGATGGGCACCTACGGCATGTTGCGCTTTAACTTGGGCCTATTCCCCGAGCAATCTCGGCGCAATGCCCCGTGGATTATGGCGTTGGCTCTGATGGGCATCATTTATGGCGCGCTGGTTGCCATGGTGCAGCCCAACCTGAAGAAGCTGATCGCCTACTCCTCGATCAGCCATCTCGGCTTCGTGGTGCTCGGCATATTCAGCTTCACGGGTGCGGGGTGGGACGGCGCCATGTTCGTTATGCTGGCTCACGGCATCTCGACGGGCGCTCTGTTTATGCTGGCGGGTATTCTTCACGAGCGCCGCCATACCTACGCGATTCGCGAGTTCGGCGGCCTGGCCACGCCCATGCCGATTTACGCTGCGCTCTTCTTATTTATGGTTCTGTCCTCGGTTGGACTGCCACTGCTCAATGGCTTTGTCGGCGAGTTTCTGGTGCTTAGCGGAACGTTTCGCGCCCATCCGGTCTATGGGATTTTGGGCGCCACTGGCGTTATCTGGAGCGCCTGTTACCTGCTGTGGATGTACCAGCGTGTCTTCTTCGGCAAAGTCACCCAGGAAGCAAATAGCACACTCGAGGACCTCAACCTATTCGAGCGGGCTGCTCTGTGGCCAACCATCGTGATGGCATTGCTGATGGGAGTTGCGCCCTTGCTCTGGCTGGGTGTTATCGATCCCGCCGTCCGGAACGCGCTGGAGCCGTTGGCGCGAGTTGCCAGCAAAATGGTGGGGCAATGAGCGGCTTGCCGCAGACTGCTGACTACGTTCGCATCTTGCCGGAACTGGTGTTGTCCATCTTCGGCATCGTCGTCATGTTGCTGGAGCCGCTCTTCGATGAGCGCCGTAGTCAAAGAACGCTGGCCAGCATTGCACTGATTGGCTCTCTGGTGGCTATCATGGCGTCCGTGTTTCAGGCACAGAATCCCGGGTTCGCCTTCTGGAACATGGTGCGCGTGGACGGGTTCAGCGTGTTTTTCCACGTGCTGGTCACGACCATTGCCGCCGTTGTGATTCTCACCTCCTACGAGTACATGTCGGTGCAGCGCATTCGTGCGGGGGAATACTACGGGTTGATTCTGTTTGGCACCGTTGGCATGTGCCTGATGTCGTCAGCCGTTGAACTGGTGCTGATCTTCATCGCGCTCGAAATCTCCTCGATCTCGACCTACATTCTGGCCGGATTTCGGCGCCGCGAGGCCGCCAGCAGTGAAGCGTCCCTCAAATATTTCCTGCTCGGGTCTTTTGCCACCGCCTTCTTCTTGTACGGGGTAGCACTGATGTTCGGTGCCACCGGGTCGACCAATATCGACAAGATCAGCCCGGCACTCGAGCAAAGTACGGTGCCCCCGCTGGCCTACCTGGCCGTGGCGCTGATGTTTGTCGGCCTAGGATTCAAAGTGGCGTCCGCGCCCTTCCACATCTGGACCCCTGATGTCTACGAAGGGGCCCCGGCTCCCATCGTCGGCTTCATGTCCACAGCACCCAAAGCAGCCGCCTTCGCCGTTCTGCTGCGCATCTTGTTTGAGGCCAATGCTCCCGGACGCTTCTGGCTGATCTGGTTTTCTGCGGTGCTCTCGATGTGTTTGGGCAATCTTGGAGCTCTGGTGCAGACCAACGTCAAGCGGCTTCTGGCTTACTCATCGATTGCCCACGCCGGTTACCTGCTGGTGGCCTTTGCCGCCGCGCCCGAGGTCGGCGTGTCCGCCGCAATGTTCTATACGGCTGCGTATGCTGCTATGAACGTAGGCGCGTTTGCCGTCATCAGCCACTTTGCCAACGCAGGAGAGAAGTACGTCACGCTCGATGATTATGCGGGGCTGGGGCGAAGCTCTCCCGTGCTTGCGGCCACTCTGACCATCTTCTTGTTGTCGTTGATCGGAATTCCGGCGACCGGCGGATTCTTCGCCAAATTCTATGTCTTCAGTGCAGCCTTGAAGGCGGATCTGGTCGGATTAACAATAATCGGCGTGATCAACAGCGCGGTGGCCGCATACTACTACTTGCGCATCATCGTGGTCATGTACATGCGCGAAAGCCGTGAAGAGATCCCCGTGAGGGGAATCCCGCTAGGGCTCGGAACCGCTTTGGTCGTGAGCCTCGCCGCAACCATCTATTTGGGAGTGCTTCCTGGCCGTGTGCTCGACTATGCTCTCGCGTCCGCGAATCAGCTGATGCAGACGCCGGCTTCCGCCGCTGCCGCCACCGTGAATCCAGGACGTTAGGGCGGTCAGAGACAACTCAATCGACGGCCACCGCGATATCCCGTCGCTCAAAAATCCACGCGGCGAACAGCCAAAACAGAATTGTTTCGCCTGCTGCCAATGCAGCCAGACCCCAGGGAAATCTCAGGGTTTCGCCGACAGCGGTTTCGAGCAGCAACTCTAGCAAAGAATACGCGGGGATCGCGTGCGCCCACCAGGAACCGAGCTGCCGACCCGCAAGGGCGGGCACTCCCAGCAACACCGCTGTTCCCAAGGTCGCAAACAGTGGGTTCATGAAAGTCGAGAACAGAACCGAAACCGTAGCCGCCAACAGACAGGCGAGCACCAGGCACGCCATCAAAAGCCATATGTGGCTGGCAGAAAAGTGCGAGCCGCGTAAAACCCAGGTTCCGGTCACCCCCATAGCAAAACTGTACATTCCGGTTGCTATCAAAATTCCGGCCAGCAGGCCGGAAATGTACTGCCTTCGTCCCACGCTCTTGGAGAGCACAGCCAGAATGCGTCGTGTCTTGCGATCATTGTGAATAGCCGATGCCCCGAAAAAAACCGCAAAGGCAATCCCGTACACTCCAAGTTGCTTGAAGATAAAAAGAACGTCGTCGCGTGCAGTGCGCAAATTGATAAACAATCCCATGATTGCCAGTAGCCCGACCCAGGACATCAATACCAGAATCGGCCAGCGCTGTTCCCGGACAAAATTGATGGCAATCAATGCTATGTGCCTCATCCGCCGTCTCCGAGTGCTGATTGCTCGGGCTGTTGCCCGGTCACCTGGAGAAAGATCTGCTCCAGTGAATGACGTACGGGGTTAACGCTGACCACTTCTCCGCCTAAGTCCCAGACCCGCTCCAGGGCAGACTTCTGCTGCGACACAGGTACAGCGAATCGCACCGCGCCATCGGCCGCCGACGCTCCCGGAAAGCTAGCCGCTCGAATGCCACGAGCCACAATCTCCATCTCCTGACCGGACTGCAGCAACTCCGAAGTCTTTCCCAATTTGACTAACCTGCCTTTGTTGAGCATGGCTACCCGGTCGCAAACCAACTCGACCTCCGACAGCAGGTGTGAGCTGAGAAACACAGTCTTGCCGGCATCGCGTACGCTCAGCAGCAGACTGCGAATCTTGACGCGGGCGACCGGATCCAGCGCCGAGGTGGGTTCATCCAGAATCAACAACTCAGGATCGTTTACCAATGCCTGCGCCAATCCCACCCGCTGCTGCATACCGCGTGAAAACTTGGCTACGTTGCGACGCGCCTCCTGGTCAAGGCCAACCGCCTCAAGAACTTCACGAGCCCGACTCTTCAGCAGTTTCCCTTTCAGGTTGTTCAGCGCGCCATAGAAGCGCACCAGCTGTTCGGCGGGACGATGGTACAGCGCAACGTTTTCCGCGAGAAATCCTACACGACTGCGAGCCCGGGCATCTCCGAAGGTCTTCCCCAACATTCGGCCGCGGCCGCGGGTAGATCGCATGAAGCCCATAGCGAGATGAATCGCAGTGGTTTTGCCGGCCCCATTCGGCCCGAGGAACCCGAAAATCTCTCCCGCCTGTACTTCGAGAGAAAAGTGCTCCAGGGCGACGACCCGCCGACTTCCCATGAAGCGGTTGTACTCCTTGCTGATGTCTTCGAATTCCAATACCGGCGGCATTTTGTAGTTATTCTAGCCTCGCACCGTTCTGGGATGGGTTGGCGAGCGAACAAATTATTCGAAGTCAGAAGTGCAATGATTGATTGACAATGAGGACGCGTCCTTATCATACGGCGCCTGTAGCTAAGTGTCCCATGATCCTGCCGGCTCACAACGGATCATGAAAATGCGCTGACCTGCAATCAGTCACTTACGGCTATTTTCGAGGGAGCTAGCCAAAAGGGCGTCTAAGCCCCGGAGGAAAATGGGGTCGGAGTTTTTGGGCAGAGCCTGGTCTGAAGAGGAAGGTCAAGATATCGCAGAGTACGCGCTACAAGTCAGCTATAGCCGAGGCATCTGGGTGTAGGGTGGCGCCTGAGATCACACCTGCATTCGATTGGCATAGATCGCCATTCCCACCACGGCGTCAACGCTCATAGCGCTCAATTGGTCGACCTCGTCGGAGCTGGTAATGCCGCCGGCAACGATCAATTGCCTGCTTGTTGCCGCGCGTAACTCGCGCACCACCTCCATGGAGATTCCCTGCATCAGGCCCTCGCCGTCAATGTGCGTGTAGAGGAAAGCGCCGCACCACGGTTCTAGGGCGGTAATCATGGCGCGTGGGGTCAACTCTGTGAGTTGCTGCCAACCACGGATGGCGACTCTCCCTTGCCGAGAATCCACGGCAAAGACCAGCTTCTCCCGGCCTAGAGCGGACGCGCCTGCTTCGGCAAACGGGCAATTGATTTTCCCTTCCCGTACCAGGGTTGAGCCAAAAATTACCCGCCGCGCGCCTGACGCCAGCATTGCTTTCGCCGTTTCGAGCGAGCGAATTCCGCCACCCACCTGGCAGGGCAGGCGATGGGTCAGCTGTTTCACGAGCACGCGGTTGTCTCCCGTGCCCATCGCGGCATCCAGATCGATTAGTTGCACCAGGGGGTATGAAGAAAAGCGAGCAATCCATTCTTCAAAGTTATCAAACTCGAGAGCTTTCCTTTCTCCCTGGACGAGCTGAACAATCTTGCCGCCCATGAGGTCAATGGAAGGGATCAGCACGGTAACCTCACCGGGATGCCCGCCACCTGTAATTCTTGTTTGAGGTCAGTGAAGCGCTGCCAGCCGAAATGAAAGATGGACGCGGCCAGTGCGGCATCCGCCTGACCCTGAAGAAAAACCTCGACAAAAGTCTGCGTGCTGCCACCACCTCCGGAGGCAATCACCGGAATGCGGACAGCCTGGGCCACGGCTCGCGTCAGTTCGCAATCGAACCCGGCGCCGGTTCCATCCCGGTCCATGGACGTCAGCAGGATTTCTCCCGCGCCACGTTTTTCCGCTTCCTGCGCCCATTCTGTGGCGTCTTGGCCCGTCGGTCTTCGGCCTCCGCTTACCCAGGCTTGGAATCCATAGCCGTTAGTTCTGCGCTTCGCGTCGATGGCGACCACGACCGCCTGCGAACCGTAGCGCTGGGCGATCCGCGTAATCAGCGTAGGATCGGCGAGAGCAGCGGAGTTGATGCTGATCTTGTCGGCACCGGCGTCGAATACGTCCGCAGCCTCGTCCAGAGAACGGATACCGCCCCCTACAGTGAACGGAATAAAGATGCGACCGGCAGTCTTGCGGACTGTTTCCAGCAGCGTTGACCGGTTCTCATGAGTCGCCGAAATGTCGAGCAGAACGATCTCGTCGGCACCGGCTTGGCTGTGCGCCGCGGCCAGCTCAGCCGGATCGCCGGCGTCCTTCAAATGGAGGAACTGCACACCTTTGACTACGCGTCCACCATGAACGTCGAGGCAAGCGATCATGCGTTTGGTCAGCGTCATAGACGGCGGAAATTCTCCAGAATTCGTAGACCGACTGGTCCGGATTTTTCGGGGTGGAATTGGACACCGAATAACTGATCGCGCTCCACCACGGCGGAAAAGGCACCTCCGTACTCGCATTCCGCAACCGTCCCCTCCACGATGGGAGCCCGGTACGAGTGGGTAAAATACACGCACGAGTCGGGATCAATACCCTGCAGAAGGCGCGACGAACTCCGCAAGCGCAGCGTGTTCCACCCCACATGCGGTGACTTGACCTCGGTTGGAAAGCGCTCGCATTGACCGGTGAACAGGCCCAAGCCGTGCGTCTCAGGTGCTTCCGCACTGGACTCGAACATCCATTGCATGCCTACACAAATTCCGAGAAAAGGCTTGCCGCGCTGAATGGCGGCTTCCACTGCACCTTGCAACCCCAATTGGCCAAGTATTCTGGTGGCGGAGAAGTGACCCACTCCTGGCAATACGACCTTCTCTGCGCGCGCAACCTGGTTCGGATCTGAGGTCACCACCGAGTCCGCCCCGACGAAATCCAGAGCCTTCTTGACCGAAGTCAGATTTCCAGCCCGGTAATCGACAATTGCGATCATTAGAGCAGCCCCTTTGTGCTGGGCAGAAGGCGTCTCATCCGCTGGTCGCGCCAGCACGCGGCACGCACAGCCCGAGCAAACGCTTTGAACAATGACTCGATCTTGTGGTGGCTGGAGCGTCCATAAAGCACGCGAGCGTGCACGCTGGAGTGGCTTCCCCGGGCAAAAGCTTCAAAGAAGTCTGTCACCAGCTCAGCCTGCAAGTCGCCGACCAGGCGCGTGCGCACTTTTGTGTCAACCGCGGCCGCAGTACGCCCGCAAAAGTCTACGGCGGCCAAGCCCAGAGTCTCATCCATCGGCATCAAGAAATACCCCGCCCGTAAAATGCCGCGCTTGCTGCCCAAGGCTTTTTCGAACGCTTGACCCAGCACAATGCCTACGTCCTCGACCGTGTGGTGCTGGTCTACGTCCAGATCGCCGCGGGCTTGAAGCTCGAGGTCAAAACCACCGTGATGAGCGAACAACTCCAGCATGTGGTCGAAGAAGCGAATGCCGGTCGAGACCTGATACCGTCCTCGTCCATCAATGGCTAATGTTAGGCGAATCTCTGTTTCTTTGGTGGTGCGTTGAATGCGAGCCGCTCTCATACCGCCCTCGCCTGCTTGACGCCAATCTCCTCCAGAACCTGCCTGAGATCGACTAGCAATCTCTCGGTCTGTTCTCGAGTTCCGAGAGTGATTCGCACGCAACCCTCGCAACCGTAGTCACGGGAGCGGTCGCGCACCAGTATGCCGCGTTGACGCATACGCACGATAAATTCGGAATTCAACCAACCCAAGCGCGCCAGCAGGAAATTGGCGTGACTGGGGCAGTAAGGAATATCCCAATGGCGGAGTTCCTGCTCCAGCAATTCGCGTCCCTGGCAGACCTCTTCGACGTAGTGGCGAACGTAAGCCTCATCGGCCAAGGCTTCGGGCAGGCATGCTAGGGCAACACTATTGACGTTGTAAGGTGAGCTGACCCGACGGACCATCTTCATCTGCACGGAGTCGCCTGCAAGTACGCCGATGCGCAGGCCTGCCAGACCGTACGCCTTGGAAAAGGTACGGGCGACGAAAAGATTCGGTAACGCCCGCCATTGTCCCAGCAAGGTTTCGCCGTAAAACTCAAAGTAGGCTTCATCAACCAGCAGGGCGGCATCCGGAGCAGAACGCGCAAGTGCAAGCAAGTCGTTCTGAGGCGCGACCGCGCCGGTTGGATTATTGGGATTGGCAACGGCAATCAGGCGAGTCTGGGGAGTGATACGCCCCAGCACCTCGCGAGTGGGAAAGCGGAAGCCTTCACCCGATGGAATCGAGATGACCTTCGCTCCCGTTGCCGCCGCGTAGATTTCGTACAAAGAGAACGTGGGGACAACAATCAGCACCTCATCCCCGGGCTCAAGGTAGGTTTCGGAAAGCAGGTGGATGGCTTCATCGACGCCATTGGTCAGCAGCGTCTCCGGCGGAGTCAGTGAGAGGTGAGTGGCGACAAGACGCTCCGAAGGTTCGCGCTCCGGGTAACAAGCCACCTGCGCCGCATTCAGCTGGCGCAGGCGTTCGAGAACACGAGGCGAACACCCAACCGTGTTCTCATTGAAATCCAGTCGCAAACCTTCACGGGCCCCCAACGGCGGATGGTAGGTGGGCAGATCACGCACCGCTTGACGAGGTTTAAGCATGGCTGCACCTCACGCGCACCGACTCCGCGTGGGCCTCCAGGCCTTCGGTCATGGCGAGAGAATCGATCAGGGGCGCAATCCGGCGCAAGCCTGACCGTGAAATCTTCTGCACGCTGATGAGCTTCACAAAATCGAGCACGCTTAATCCGCCACGAAAACGCGCGGCTCCGCCCGTAGGTAAGACATGGTTGGGACCGGAAGCGTAATCGCCAGCCGCCTGCGGCGAGTACTCGCCTACAAAAACCGACCCGGCATTTCGCACGAACGGAAGGTTCTCAGGTTCAACGCTGATATGCTCCGGCGCAATCTGGTTGGCCCATTCCAGCGCCTGCTCGCGTGATGACGCCAGCAAAACGAGGCCCTTGGCGCGTAACGAGCGACGGGCAGTCTGATTCTGGCGGGCAAGACGTTCGACGTGCCGGGAAACCTGCTTCGCCAACTCGCTCCGGGTTGTGATAAATATCGCCAGCGCTTCTCTATCGTGCTCAGCCTGAGCAACAAGGTCAGCAGCAATAAACTCAGGTGATCCACTATCGGTGAGAACTACGACCTCGCTGGGACCTGCCAAGAAATCGATCGCGCAGTCGAAAGAAACCAACTTCTTTGCAGCCGTCACGTAGAGATTGCCAGGGCCGACAATCTTATCTACAGCGGCAATCGTCTCCGTTCCATAGGCAAGCGCGGCAGTAGACTGTGCACCCCCAACGCGATAAACTTCGCGGACGCCGAGCATGGCGGCAGCGGCGAGAACTTCTCTTTTAGGTCGAGGAGAGACGACGCGGATGTTCTTCACTCCTGCAACCTGCGCAGGGATGACGGTCATCAGCAGGGTAGAAACCAGCGGATAACGGCCACCGGGAACGTAACAGCCAACTGAATCCAGCGGACGTACAAGCTGGCCGACGGATAGTCCCTGCCGGGTGCGCATCCATTCGACTGGTTTCTGCCATTCACAGAAGCGGCGGATGTTGGCCGCCGCGCTGCGCAGAGACGAGCGGAACCGGGGATCACTCGATTCCCACGCTGCCTGCATCTGGTCGCCGGTTACCCGCAGCTTTGCTCCCTTTTCGAGACCGTCCCAGCTCTCCGCGTATCGTCTTAAGGCCCGGTCACCCTGGCGGCGAACGTCGAGAATGATCCGCTGCACGCTCTGCTCGACCGCGGCCAGCTCAGAATTGCGGCCTGCGAGTTTTCGAACTCGCGCCATCGCCGATCTCCCGGACAGGGTGCGCATCACATCACCACCTTATTCAAGGGATATTCAACGATGCCTTGCGCCTTGGCCTCTTTGAGACGAGGGATGAGGTGCCACGCGGTGGATTCCTCGATCACGGTGTTCACCGCGACCCATTCATCGTCGCTCAGCGTGGCGATCGTTGGCTTCCTGAGTGCAGGCAGGACGGAAAGCACCCGGTCCAGGTCTTCTTTGCGGACGTTCAGCATCAAGCCCACGCGATCTCTGGCCTCCATGGCCCCGCGCAGCATGAGGGCAAGATTTTCAATCTTGCGCCGCTTGCAACCGTCGGCCCACGAGGATTTGTTGGCGATGATCCGCGTGTTGGATTCAAGGACCGTATCGATGATGCGCAGCCGGTTGGCCTTGAGCGAACTACCGGTTTCGCTGACTTCGACAATGGCGTCCGCCAGCATGGGTGGTTTCACTTCGGTAGCGCCCCAGGAAAATTCCACCTGCACGGGCACATTTTTCTTCTGGAAGTAATTTCGCGTCACGTTGACCAGTTCGGTGGCGATGATGCAGTCTCGAAGATCTTCAGCGCGCTGGTACTCCGAACTTTCGGGAACAGCCAGTACCCAGCGCACCTTCCCGCGACTTTGCTTGGCGTAGATGAGGTCGGAAACTGGAATCACTTCCAATCCGCTTTCGATTACCCAGTCAAGCCCCGTAAGACCGGCGTCCAAAACACCATGCTCGACATAGCGAGCCATCTCCTGGGCACGGATCAGCATGCAATCGATCTCCGGATCTGCGGTTCCTGCAAAGTAAGAGCGGCCGTTGGTGTACACCTGGAGGCCCGCGCGGGCGAACAGTTGCAGGGTCGCTTCCTGTAAACTGCCTTTGGGAATGCCGATGCGCACGTTCATGGCCGCACCACCTGGAACTCGGCGTCGCCCTGCTCGCGCTTTGCGAAGTCAAACGCCTCGGTGAAGCATGACCGCGTGCCCCGATGGCAGACCAGACCTTGGCCTTCGACCACGACCTGAAAGAGGAGAGCGTCGCGATCGCAGTCCGTGCTGGCCGACAGAAGCTTCAGCCGGTTGCCTGAAGTTTCACCCTTGGTCCAGAGCTGGTTGCGAGTACGGCTGAAGAAGGTTACATAGCCGCTGCTGAGGGTTCGCCGCAAGGCTTCACGATTCACGAAGCCCAGCATCAGGACCTCTCCGCTCACCGCGTCCTGGGCGATGGCCGGGGCCAGGCCCTGCATTTTTTCGAAATCAATTTCGCTTTCCATCGGTTGTCCTCATTTTGAGCAAAAACAAAAAGCCCGCTGAGCTGGAATCGCATCAGCGGGCTTAAATCTCTCAGGTGCTACGCTAGCTCAGCCAGACACCCCCGCCGACGCACTGTGCGCGTGCCGGTGGTGGTGGCGGTGAACCAGGCTGACCATGGCATTTACCATAGCGGATGTTCCAAGCTTTTGTCAAAGAATTTCCGCCGGCCCGCCTATTCCTCCTGTTTCTTTTCCGGCTCCTTGGGCAAGGCTTTTTCAATCGGTTTCCGGGGCAACATCTGGTCCCGCATGGCCGTGTTGTAAACGAAAGTGGCCACGATCACGGCTGCTTGTTTCAAATCATCGGGCTGCAGGCGGTCGTAAACGTCCATATTGGAGTGATGGGTGCGGGTCTCGTACTCAATCGGATCCTGAATGAACTGGAAGCCGGGAATACCGACGGCATCGAAGGAGAGGTGGTCGGTGCCGCCCGTGCTGCGCATCGTGATCGTGTTCATGCCCAGGTCGCGGAAAGGCTGCATCCATGCCTCAAACAGGGGCTCGACTGCCGCATTCTCCTGCAGGTAGATGCCACGGATTTTCCCGGTGCCGTTATCAACATTGAAGTAAGCCGAGACCTTGGCCTGTGCCGGCTTCACTGTGACCGGACCGGCTTCTCGCCGCAGCAAAGTTGGCATACCTTTCATATCCGGCTCGTCCATGGGCGGACGCGAACCGAAGTGCTGTTGCACGTAGTTTTGCGATCCGAGCAGGCCTTGCTCCTCGCCGCTCCAGAGCCCGATGCGGATGGTGCGCCGGGGCTTGATCTCCAGCGCCTTAAGAATGCGCATGGCTTCCATCATGACCACCGACCCAGCACCGTTGTCGGTAGCACCGGTTCCTGCATGCCAGGAATCCAGGTGGGCCCCGACCATAACGATTTCCTCCTTCTTGTCCGTGCCGGGAATTTCGGCAATGGTGTTGTACTGCTTATTGTCGTCGTCGTAGAACTTGTTCACGACATTCAGCTCCAGTTCGACGTCCTTCTTTTGCGCCAGAAGGCGCGCGATTCGATCCCATTGTTCGACCGCAATAGTCAGCGAAGGCACAGTCGTGGTCTCGCCGGTCTTAAACGATCCGCCGGACTGTACGAAGACGGTTCCGCCCCCGGCCGACCCGCGGCCGTGATCAATTACTGCCAACACTTTTTCTTCGGCCAAGAACTTGTTGAGTTCGTTCTGGAACTGGGCGCGCTTTCTATACTCCAGGTAGCGGAGCGCGTCCTTCTCGCTGGGGATTTTGTACTGTCCGACATCGCTCAGGTCCTTCTCGCTCAATCGCTCGTAAGGCGCCTCGACGATCGGCTTTACTTCCGGATCCGGACCGAAAATCGCAATTAGTCCCGCGAGCTTGCCCCGGTATTTCTCAAAATCTTTTTTGTCCTCGATCTTGACCCGCGTGCATTTGCCCTTGATTGCACCGTCGGTGCCGGGAGTCCAAGCCTTGGCATAGGCAATGATGGGCGCCACGTCGGGCGACAGCATGCGCACATTGACATATTCATTCTCCCAGCCGCGGCCGAAGGGTCCCCAGGGTTCCAGGTGAGCGTTGGACAAGCCCAGGGCTGCCAACTGTTCGCGCGTCCACTCATTAGCCTTTTTCATGTTCGGCGAGCCAGTCAGGCGAGGCCCGATGGCGTCCATCAAACCGCCGGCCAAGTCCATGATCTTGGAATTGCGGAAACCTTCATAGCGGATGCGCGTGACCATCTCGAGGTCAACCTTTTCCTGTGGCCAGGCGTTGGTGGCAGTGAGTGCAACTACTAGGCAGACGACAGCAACGCGAGGAGATTTTGTCATTTACAACACACTCCGTCTAACGGCTCGAAGACTTCAACCGCGTGCGCGCATGCAGCGGCTGAAGCCGCACCGGTTGGGGAACGGCTTACGGCACGTCTGAAGACGTGCCCTGATACGAATCCGACGTCTTTCAGCAGACCATGGGGTATTGAAAACCAAGCATCATAGCATGCGGGGAAAAGAAGACTACGCGCCGAGGACGCGGGGGACGCGGGGATCGCCGAGAAGTTCGGCGCGCGCGACGCGGGTGAGATAATTCTCAACCATTCAGAATTTCGGCAGCGGCTCGATGTCCGCTGGCGATCGCACCGTGCACGGTCCCGTGGTGGCCTGAAAAATCAGTTGCTTCGCCGGCGAAGAACAGGCTGTTCTCGACCGGGGCAGCGAGTTGCTGTTGGGCCGCGTTGCCACCTACTTTGACGTAGCTGTAAGCTCCGCGGGACAGCGGATCGCTTTGCCAATCGTGGCAGTAGACCGACTCCAGCAAGCCCTCAATCTCACTTTTGCGGACATTCAGAAGACGGGAGAGGGACTGCACGGCTTGTTCGGCAACGAAATCTTCGGCCCGCCCCGAGAGTTTCTGCGCACGATTGGATGGCGCCCAACCCGTGATGATAGGAAGTTTCTCGGGCAGGGTTGTCCACCAGGTGGGGAACCACTCGTCCTGAGAAAACAGAAAACGCATGTCCGCGAGCGTCTTGGATTCCGAGCCACCGCGGGCCCGCAAATCGTCCCAGAAGCGCTCGCGAAAACACAGCGTGGCTCGAATCACTTTGCCCATGGCGAGTTTTTCGAGCGCGCCCAGTTTTTCTGCCGGCAACTCCGGGGAGAAGCGTACCGCGCCTGCCAGGTCGAGAGGAGCTTGCAAGACCGCCAGCGGCAGAGTGACTATCAGGCGTGCCGCCGTATACGAAAATCGGTCTGTCCCACACTGCCCGTTCACCTCGACACTTCCTCGCTTCCACGTGACGCTCTCGATGGTTGCGCCGAGTTGAATGGCGACTCCGGCATCCAATAACTCTTTTCGAAGCCACTCCACCAACAACTCATATCCGCCGGGAATTCGAAACGCCCGCTCGGCGTCAATTTCCTCATCAGCTCGCATTCCCTTCACCAGCGAGTGAATACTGATGAGTCCGGGATCGGCAGCATGAAAGCCAGTTATGTAACCCAGTGCCCATTTCTTACTTTCCTGCTGCCTGGGATTGGGGCAGCAGCTCGCGAGGAAATCGAGAAAGGACTGGTCCAAGGCACGGTCATCCAATTTTTCCAGAATTTCGTCTACTTCCGGGAAGAAGTCGCACTTACATAATTCGCCATCGCCAGCGCACCAGTCTTCGCCCACCATTTCCCTTGCCTCCAGCTTGTGTTGGCGGAGCAAGCCCCAGATTTCAGGGGGCCGGCCATGGATGAATTCGGCGCCCAGTTCGACGGCAGCTTTCGTCGCCGGATCGTGCCTGGTGAGGATTCGTCCTCCTAGTCGCTCTCTTGCTTCCAAGATCAGGACTTGCACGCCCGCGTGCGCCAGCTGCACCGCAGCCGAGAGTCCGGCCACCCCTGCTCCGGTAACGATTACCTTGGGATCAGAAGGCATGCTTAAGGCGTAGATGCGATTGCGAGGAGAGAAGCTGCGGAAAACCCCTTCCCTAAGCCGTAAGATTCGCAGCTTGCAACCGGCAGCTAGAGCCACCTGCCCGGCATCCGAAGCGGCCATGAGGGAGCAATATGGCCGGCGCGACATCCGGCCGACGGGGATCCGTGGAAATCGGGGTTATTTGCCTGGCAACTCCCGACCAGCATTTGCTGCTCGAGACAGGGCGCGTACGTGTAACCCGTGGCCGAGTGAAAATCATCGCCGGCCAGCCAGCGATCCTCTGTTTCGCTCAGCCGCTCGCGCTTATGGTCCGCGAGTGGCTGGCGTAATCCTCTCGGGCCAACTGGGTGCCGGTTTCCGCGGGACTGATTGCAATCAAGATGCGCCGAGACATGAGTGTCGTCGAAGAAGCCAGGGGATGCGTTTGCCCCCGAGATGCCGAGCCGCGCCATCCAGTACGCGGGTGCTGACTTCATTGTTCCGGTGACAAAGGTCCCGAGCTTGCTGGCTAAGCTTGACAAGGGGAGCCGCTGCCGGCCGGAATCTCTGGGTAACGAGTTCCCGTCCGACAAACCCGAAAGTGCAACCAGGGAATCCGATTTGGCGGATGCTTTCCCCCAAGGAAAACCTCGGCAAACCATCCAGCTTTGCCTGCTCTCTATGTCCGAGTCCACCGAAGACGCGCTCTGGGCGGCCATGCGGGCCCTGGAAGAGAAGTCGGCTTTGCTGCGCCGCATGGTTCCGCGCTCTGCCGCGCTTACGCGAACAGGATCAGGAGGAAGCCCGCGGCTACGATCAGCATGCCACGCCATTCGCGAGATTCTGTTCAGAATCAAGGAATGGAAGGCAAGGTAGAGGCAACGGAAAGCAGGATGTGCCAGCCCAGAAGGGGGAACCTTCTAAAGATCTAAGGCGTAGGATTTCGTCCAACACTCTGGGTTACGTACCGTGTCAGAGGAAATTGATAGATCCTTTAGCTTCGCTCGGGATGAAACCGGGTCAGCGGGAAGCGGCCAACGGTCAGTGGTTAGGAACTGACACTAACCACTGGCTCACCGACGAGGTCAGTTCGAGGTTACCCTTTTGGCGCTCTCCTGATGGTTTGGCACCTCCACCTTGATCGTCGTCCCCTTCTTGCCGGAGGAAATTTGGAGGGTTCCCCCCAACTGGGACAAGCGCTCTTTCATGCCCAGGATGCCCACCCCGAACGGTGCCTTTTCCTCACTCGCACTGGCCAGAACCTCTTCTGGCATTCCCTTGCCATCGTCACTGATCTGCAACGACACTTTATCGGTATCGTCCTTCAGCTCGATTCTGGCATTCTTAGCGTCTGCATGCTTGCGAATATTATTTAAGGACTCCTGGATAATTCGGAACAAGGCCATTTCTACATTTTGGGGCAAACGCGACCACTGGGGAGAGATCTCCAAATCCACCTTGATCCCGGAACGAGTGGAAAAACCCTCGACTATCCATTGCGCGGCAGACACCAGGCCGGCCTCGTCAAGCAAAGGCGGATGCAAGAGCTGGGCCAGGGTGCGAAGCTCGCTAGAGGCTTCGTCGGCTAACTTCACTGCTTCCGAGAGCGGCTTCTGGATGTCGGCTTTGGACTGCTTGGCGAGCTCTTCCAGGTCCATCTTCAGGGCTACCAGCTTCTGTCCCGTGGAATCGTGCAACTCGCGGGCAATGCGGCGGCGCTCTTCATCCTGCACACGCATCAGATAGCCGGAGAGGTGGCGAAGACTTTCCTCGGAGCGTTTCTTGTCGGTGATGTCGGTATTGATTTCGATGATCACTGGGGCGCTTTGCTCCTCTTTCAGCAGCGCCCACCGGCTGCTCACCAAGCGGCGCTCGCCGTCCCGGCGAGTTTGCGCCAGTTCGCCTTCCCAGTATCCGGTCTGCACCAGCTCCGCTTGGATTTCTTTGAATGGATTGGGAAACTCCGTACGCAGCAGTTCATGGGTAATCCTGCCGATGGCCTCGTCTCGCTTCCAACCGTAGGTTTCTTCCGCCCCGCGATTCCAGAATTGTATGTAGCCCTCCAGATCACGCACGATAACCGTATCGCGAGCCAAGTCCAGAAGGGCCGCCTGCCGCTTCAGCTTCTCGAGTTGCGCCCTCTGTTCGGTGACATCATCGATCGATAGATAGATGAGCTGCTGTCCCGGTTGCGGCTCGATGCGGCGGGCATTGAGCACCATGGTTCTGGCGCCAAGATGCGGAAAGTTGTGCCGTACCTCGAAATCATCGATGCGGGTAATACCTTTCTGGATCTGGTGCAGCAAGTCGCGGAGTTCAGGAATATCCCATTGCCGGTTACCTAATTCGTAGATCAGCCGTCCCTCGGTCTCCTCTGGAGCAACGTGGAAAGTGCGGTAAAACGCACGGTTCGCTGCCGAGACGCGCAGGCCGGCCTCCAGAATTAAGATAGATTCCCGGGCATTCTCGGAGAGCAAGTCCACGTAGACTCGCACCCGTTCCAAGGTACGTTTGAGAACATCGATGTCCTGCAAGGTGATGACTGCGCCGTCGAGCCTGTCGTCCACCGTCTTATAGGGACGCACCCGCATCACGTGCCACCGGCCATCGTTCTTCTCCTGTACCTCTTGTTCGTGAAGGACGGTGCTCTCGATCGTTGTCCTGACGATTTGCTCCAGGTCGTCCACATTGAAGTTGGAGCGGATCTCGCCCAGGCGACGGCCGATGTCCCCCTGGATCAAATTCATCAGCTTCTCTGCCGGGGGGGTGAATCGGCGAATGCGCAAGTCGCTACCCACCATCACGACCGGAAGATTGGTATTGGCCAGCAGGTTGAGCAGGTCATTATTGGCGACACTCAATTCGGTATTACGATTGTGCAGTTCTTCGTTGAGCGTGGTGAGTTCTTCGTTGCTGGACTGCAACTCCTCCTTGGCGGTTTCCAGTTCTTCGTTGGTACTCTGCAACTCTTCATTGGCGGAGAGCACCTCTTCGTTGGCCGATTTGTACTCCTCCGATGTAGTCTCATGATCTTCAATCAGGGTCTGTAGTTGTTCGCGCATTTGCTGCAATTCCGCGGCCAACCTCTCATTCTCGCGCCCGGCAGGAGCCTGTTTCGGGAGTGCTTTTTCGCGCTTGTCCTTGGCTTCGCGAGCAACTCGCGAACCAGACTCGTCAAAGACGACCACAAAGTAACGCTCCGCCGACCCTTGGGCACGAACCGGCATCACTTCCAAGTCAACTTCCCGGGTGCCTCCGTTGGATTTGACCCGAACTCCTTCGGCGCGAACCGGTTGGTTGTCCTTTTTGGCCGTGCTCAAAGCCGCACGCAAGTCGACCAAGAGGCCCTCGCGCGCCATCTTGGAAAGGCTGAAAGTGGGATGCCCGGCTGCCGGCTCCAGGTAAGCCCCGGTACGCCCTCGGAACTGGACGATTTCCATCGCATCATTCAGCACAATGCTGGCCGGAACGTAGCGGTTCACCAACAGCCGCTCCACTTCTTTCTCGACCGTCAACTCAGGGGACACAGCCTTGTCCGGCTTGGCGTTTTTCAGTTGGTGGGATGAGAAATCCACGCCCGTGAAATACGTAATCAGGCGGGTGGTGGTCTTCTTGCGATAGATCTTGTTCTTCTTATCGACGAGCATGAAGTGATCCGAAAAGGTACCCAGGCTTTCTGAGCTGCCCAGCATCAGGTAGCCATTGGGTTTCAGGGCATAGTGCAGCGCCGGAATGACACGTTTTTGCAGCGCCGGACCCAGATAGATGAGCAGATTGCGGCAACTGATCAGGTCGAGATTGGAAAATGGCGGGTCCTTGACGAGATTCTGACGGGCGAAGATGCACATGTCGCGGACCGACTTGTTAACGCGGTAGCCGCCATCGAGGCGCAGGAAAAAGCGCGACAGGCGCTCGGGGCTGACAGCCGCTACCGCCGCTTCCGTGTACAACCCAGTCCGGGCGCGGTCCAAAGCAGTGTCGCTGACATCGGTGGCAAAGATCTGCGCTCCCTTGCTGAGGGACGAGGGGGTGGTGCGTGCCTTCTCCCACATGTATTCCAACAGCACGATAGCAATGGAATAGACTTCCTCGCCGCTCGAGCAACCCGGGACCCAGATGCGGATGGGAGCATCGTCCAGCTTGCGGTTCTCAAAGAGAGTGGGAAAGACGTTGTTGCCTAAGGCGTCGAAGGCATCTTTGTCGCGAAAAAAACCGGTGACGTGAATCAGGATGTCGCGGTAAAGCTCATTCAGTTCGCCTGGGTTCTCCTTGATATACTGCAGGTAGTCTTTCACGCTTTCTAGCCGTTGCAGTACCATGCGGCGCTTGACGCGTCGCTGCAGAGTGGTGGCTTTATAGAGATTGAAGTCCACCCCTGTCGCGTCGCAAACCAGGGACAACAGCCGCTCCATGTCGGTGCCTTTGCCGATGGCCTCGGATTCTTCTTTCTGGGCGGGAATGTAGGCGACGTAGGGATGCTGGCCAATACGGGCAAGTTCCCTGGCGATATTCTTGGGGTCGAGCACCAAGTCAATGCACCCAGCCGCGATCGCGCTGTGGGGCATGCTGGAGTATTTGGCAGACGCTTCACTCTGGGCAAACGTGATTCCTCCCGCTGCCTTGATGACATTGCATCCTTCTGTGCCATCCGAGGCGGTGCCCGAGAGGATTACACCGATGGCCTGGCTGTCGCGATCCTCGGCCAGGGATTGAAAGAACTGGTCGATCGGCATGTGTATCCCGCGGGTGAGGGTCCGGGCCCCTAATCGCAAGACCCCGCCTTCGATCACCATACTAGTATTGGCGGGAATGACATAGACGTGATCGGGCTCCACCTTGCTCCCGTCCTTCACTTCGCTGACCGGGATTTTGGTAGCCCGGGAGAGGATTTCCGGCAGCACGCTGCCATGGGTGGGATCCAAGTGCTGCACCAGCACGAATGCCATCCCGGTCTTCTCCGGCAGATGGCGGAGCAGGTCGGTAAAGGCCTCCAGGCCGCCGGCCGAGGCTCCGATGCCAACTACCGGAAAAGCTGCGCCCTGCCCGGGTACGTTTGCAGCGGACGCTTTCCGCTTTCCGCGCGCTTTCTTGGCAGATTTGGTCTTGCTGGAAAGCTTCGTTTTCATGGGGGTGTTCCTGTATGCGCGTATCAAGGCCGGTCTCCTGGGTTGGGACGGCCGACACCAACCACTCGGC